>Ga0307442_1000611_pt1 | contig 17524 bp, 14 predicted proteins | sample SalMarWE160430MG_FD_202143 | JGI IMG/M metagenome (GOLD analysis project Ga0307442, IMG submission 202143) | Salt marsh sediment microbial communities from the Plum Island Ecosystem LTER, Massachusetts, United States - WE1604-30 | ecosystem: Environmental > Aquatic > Marine > Intertidal zone >...
CCGCCGCCGCTCAAGTCGAGAATGGTGGTCGTGAGCTGCCGTTCCGGATTTTTCTCCAGCGCAAAGGAAGCTGAAAGCTGGACCGCACGGCGGTAATATTTCCTGCGCTGCGACCTTTTTATCGTCTCCGAATGATCCAGGAATACGTCCCGGCCACTTGCCTTGCGGACATGGGAGAGAAAGGCAAATAATCCGGATTGATTTTGAAAGTACACGGTCAGCGGAACACCCCGGTCGGGCAGCATGCTCCCCTCCTCCACGGCGATCACCAGCGCCTCGGGGATCTGGCGGCTCACCTTCGCTCTCATCGTGGGCTTCCCCTTCTGGGTCAGGATGACACGCATGCCCCGCGGCAGTTCGGTGCTGGATGCGGGGATATCTTCCGGACCGCGGGCGCTGAACTCCAGCTTGAGCCGTAGCGCCGCCAGAGTCATCTCGGGGACCTCTTCTCGTTCCCTGAGTTTTTCGGCACAGGCGTCGAAGGTGTGCGGGCTGAGGAGTACCAGATACTTCTTGTCCGGGGGCTTGCAGCACCCGGCGAGTCGGTCCGCCAGGGCTCTCTCGGAGCGGCTCAAACCCAGCTGTCGGGTGAGGTGATCATAGACTTCCGTAGCGTTGCGAAAATGCCTGGCTTTGGCCCTGAGCTCCTGCAGGAAATAAACGAGCACGATCAATAGAACAAACGCTGCCAAGATAACGATGAACAGAATCCGTTGCTCCGGCGACTGGACGAAGCCGCGGGATATACTGCGCAGAATATCACTGACGTTTTGACCATCCATGGCTCTTCCTCTTTAATACTCGAAACTCACCCGAGCCTTCAGGCTCAGGGCGTGGTCGCCGCTGAACACCGTGAACTCTTTGCCCTCCCCGCCGCCGCTGTAATCGAGGGAAAGGCTAAAGGGGATCCACTTGGAGAGGTCGAAACTGCCCTTCAGGCTCACGATATAGGAGAGGTCGGAGAAGTTCATGAACCCTGACAGTGTCCCATCCAAAAACGTTCCGATCAGGTCCTGTTTGCCGATCCCCGCGTAGGCATACATCCTGCCCACGTACAGGGGTACGTAGCTGCCGCTGGTGAAGTGCGCGGGTGTGGCGTAGTCGCTGTTGTCTTTCTGGCCTGCGGAGTTGTAAAAGAACTCGCCCTGGAGATTCCACTTTTTCAGCTCTCCCAGGGTACGCTGGAAGCCAAGCGCGGAAGCATAGCTGAAGGCATGGGAGGGGGAGGGCAGGGCAAGGGCGAGCTCGCCGTAGACATCCGTGGCCAGGATCCTACCCGAGAGATCGAAACCCAACCGGGTCTGGATGTCCGCGCCCAGGTAGCCGGATAGTCCGAACTCGAAGCCCAGGGCGGTGAAGTCCCCACGCAGGCCCAGGTTGGTTTTCTCGAACAGGTTTCCCACCTGGTAGGCCGGCGGTGGGGTAGGATTCTCGACCACGGTGTTGGAGAAATCCGTGAACAGAAAGAGATTCGAGCGTTTCAGGGGCAGATGGAGGCGTATTCCGGGCTTGCCGGCCCGCAGATCCACCGCCGCCTGGGGATCCAGGCGTTCCCGATTGATGAAATCCACCGGGGTCCAGATCACCGAGGGGCCCCAGGCGATGAGCTGGTTGCCGATCCGGACAAACAGCACCTTGGCCAGGTCGAAGCTCACGTGGAACTCCGAGAGGGTGAAGGTGGCGTCGAACAGATCCTCACCGGGAAGTGAGTAGGTTATAGCGCCCCCCTCTCCCTGGAAGAGGGTGTGGCCGAAATTGTACCCCAGGTAAAGCGATCCGTAGCCGGGGACGCTGATCCGCAGGAAGGCCTTGCCTGAGAAGATTCCCAGGGCCGTGTAACCGTCAAAGGCAGCGGTAGTGGTTAGAGTGCTTTCGGAAAGAAAGACGCCGCCGAACAGATATTCGAGCTTGTTTTGCTGTTCCTCCTGTTTACTCTGGGCGACCGCCTGGTCGAAAGCCCCGGACTGGAAGATATCCTCCTCCGATAAGGCCGGTGAGCCGCTGTCCGGAGCTGCCCCCACCGCAGGCGGGGAAGACTCCTGAGCCTGCAGCCCGGCGGCCGCGATCGTCCAGAGGGCCAGGGCCGCGGAGATGATGGTACCGGTTCGCCTTCTCATGATTCACTCCTCTGCGCTTAACGGGACTGCTCCTCCAGGAAGGCCTTGGAGAAGACGTAGTCGGGGATAGCGGTTGTGGCGATGTTCTCGTTGGTCAGGAAGGTCTGCTGCCCCTCTTCCAGGTTGTCTATCGCCAGGAACTTGCTGAAGATGAATTTATTTGGCGCCACGGCAGCGTAGTCGATGTAGTAGAAGGTGCGCAGGAGAGTTTCGGAGACGCTCAAGTTCTCGACCTTGACCGGAAGCCCATCGGTCTTTCGGAAGTACCACTTCTGCACGGGAAAGGACACATCCAGCTGCTTGCCATCAAGGCGCACCAGGTCGCACTCCCACTTGGAGACCGTGGCGGTGCCCAGGTAGCTCACCCAGTACTGGTCCAGGGTATTGGGCTGACCGAAAAGATCGGTGCGTACGTCCGTGGAGCCCACGTCGTCCTTGCGGTTGCGATAGACGAACTCCCGCGTGGAGGGCAGGTAGAGAAACAGGTCGTCCCCGTTTCTGTAATAGCCCTTGCCCTTCTCGCTGTCGGGATACTGGAAAATAAGGGTGAAGGTGTCCGCGGAATCCCGGCGATATACTTTGACCTGGAGCACCCGATCAGCCTCCCCCTTCTTCTTCTGAACCAGGGTAAAGGTCGTGGTAACGTCCATACCCCCGAGGTTGGTCTTGGTTTCGTAGCCTTCCACGATCTTCACGGCCCGAGGGTCGTTCTGCCGGGCCTGCTGAGCCACCAGCGGGGCTGCCCCTGCCGCCAGCAGGCAGGCGGCCAACAGCAAGGCGGCCTGCAGGGCCGCGGGACCGGGGGCTGGCCATGGATGTCTTTTTGGATTGTTCAATGTCATTCATGTACTCCTTGGATCTAGAACACTTTGGTCAGGGCCTCTACCGGCCGGATTTTCCCGCCCCGCCGGGCCGGAAAGTAGGAAAACAGTGCCGAAAAACCCGCGATGATAGCGATGATCATAAGAATGTCGGTCAGCCGCGGAACCAGCATCAGGTGTCCCTGGTTCAGGAACAGGGCGGCGTTGCCCGACAGGGGCAGCACGATCACGAAGCGCATCAGGGTCGCCGCTCCAAGGGCCGCCCCCGCACCGATCAGGGAGAAAATCAGGGCCAACAGGATACTCTCCAGCATAAACAGCCCGGTGATGCCCCCGGCCTCCATGCCGATGGTGCGCAGCGTGCCAATCTCCCGCAGCCGTTCGTTGATGCTCATCCGCAGGTTGATGAAGATCGACACCGCGATGATGAACAGCATGATCGCCGCGATCAGGGTGCCCACCCCGTTGACCGCGTTCAGGATGTTGCGTACCAGGCCCAGGACCTCGTCAATGGTGGCCAGAGTCAGGCGTACCCGGTCGCGGCCCTCCTTGTCCAGCTCGTAGCGCGGCGAGGCCGCGGTGATGGCGGCCACAGCCTCCGTATCGTTCTTCGGTTTCGACACCTCGAAACCCCTGTTCTCCAGGGCCGGAACCAGCCGGTCTCGCTTCTGCGCCAGCCCGCTGGTGGAGGACAGGTATACGTACAGGGTCGAGGCGGCGTCCTCCGGGGCCAGGTCCAGGGCGCGCAGGAACTCGAAGTGGGCCAGGACCTGGTTCTGGATGAAGAAATTGTTGGTGGTGTAGATGCCCTTGATCTTGAGGGTACCCGTGTTGAAGGCCCCGAAGCGGGTACGGGTGGAGACCAACACCTCCTCGTCGTAGCCCAGCCCGAAGTATTCGGCGGTGGCCTGGGGTATGATCACGGCGTTCGTGCCGTCCACGAATCCCTGCCAATCCCCCGCCACAAAGGTGATCTGGCTGCGGAAGCCCTGCTCTATGCCAGTGTCGATGCCGACGAAGGACAGGCGTTTGGAAAGCCCCTTGTAGTACACCGCTGAGCTGAGCAGATAACGCGGCAGCACCTGGGTGTCGGCTCCCAGGGTCCGGCGGATTGTGGATGTGATCTCGGGGGTGCGGAGCAGCCCATTGTACACCCTTCCGGAGACGATGTACTGCCCGGAAATCGTGATGTGTCCGGCGGATGAGCGCACCAGATTGGAGGTGATGTTGACCCGCGCTCCTTGAGAAAAGGAGAACAGCAGCACCAGGATGAAGGTAACGATCGCGTAGTTGACGCCCAGGGTGAAGCTTCGCTTCTTCTGACGAAACACGTTCTTAATCGCCACACGAAACAGCATATTCATGGCAACCCCCCCTACCTGTCGCTCATTGCCCGCAGGGGGGTGATGGCCGTGGCCACCCGGATCGGATACAGGGTTGCGATCGCCGAGGCCGCGATCACGATAAGCAGGGTCTGTATAAAGGGCAGGGGGCTCAGGTGCAGGGGGAGGGTTCCCCCGCCGATCAGGTACTGCGAGATCGTCTCCGGGAGCGGGATGCCCCCCGGCCTCAGCGCCAGCAGGAGCGCCAGGGTGACCAGCATGGCCGCCAGGCTGAAGAAGGCGTTCAGGATAAGGGTCTCGGTCAGGAACAGCCGGCGCACGAAGCGGCGCTCCGCCCCTACCGCGCGCATGGTCCCGATCTCGGAGGTGCGCTCGATTATGCTGATGATCAGGGTGTTCATGAAGATGAAGATGACCACCAGGAAGATCAGCGCCGTAGCCAGGTAGATGAAAGCCTGGAGAGCAGAAGCGATGCGGGCGAAGAAGCCCGAGGCTTCGTCCCAGCGGGACACCTCGATGTTCAGATCCTGACGATCCTCCACTTCCGCCATCACCCGTTCCAGCTGCCGGTAGTCCTTGAGCTTGACCGCGATCATGGTGTAGCCCGAGAGGGCTTCGGACTTCAGAGTCGACAGGTCGATCTTGCCGAAGTCCGCATTGGAGGCCAGATCGAAGAGGCTGTCCTCACTCTGCAGGGCCCGGTCCAAACCCTCGTTGAAGCCGCTGGGCAAGCTGTCGGCGCTGACCCCGGTAAAGTTGTATAGGTTCGAGTAGGAGGTGATGTCGAGGAAGTTGATGTAGTTGAAGACGTTCTTGTAGTACCTGGGCTCGAAGACGCCCAGGAGGCGCGAGCCTACGGCGTTGACCGAGCCCCCATCGGTCAGGCCCAGCAACGTAAGAGGCTCGCCGACCTCGAGGGTGACGCCGTAGTTGTTCTCATACTGACCGTTCTGGAACTGACTGATTAGAACTCCGCTTTCCACCGCTCGCCCCTGGTCCACACCGAAGAACTCCCCCTGGACCATCGAGGCGTTGCGGAAGATCCGGCGGTAGGGCGAAGGGTCGATCGCGTAAAATATGAATGGAAGGTCTACCTTGGCGCCGCCGCGCTGGACCTGGATCAGCGCGTAGTTTTGAGCGTAGGGCACGATGGTTTGCACGTCGGGCAATCCGTCGAGAAAGCTCTTGATCTCCTCGATATTCTTGATGTTCGGCAACGGGGTTTGGAAGGCAAAGGGCGAGGGTTTCTCTTTCGAATCGGCGGAGTAGATGATGAAGTCCCCGGTGAAGTTGTCGATGATCGAGCTCCTCGAGGCTTCCCGGGCCGAGCGGGTAAAGGTGTCCCCGAACACCAGGAGGAAGGTGCCAAAGGCCACCAAAATCCCGATGGCGATCATCCGACTTTTCCGGCGCAGCAGGTTGCGCAGAGCGATCTTGAGGATGAGCATGGGATTATCCCTTCCGTTCCTCACCGGTGAACCGGCCGTCGCGGATGCTCACCACGCGGCGGGCGTGCTCCATGATGTGAGAGTCGTGGGTGCTGAAGATGAAGGTGGTCTTCTCGGTCTCGTTGATCTGGCGCATCAGGTCCACGATGCGATGCCCGGTCTCGGAGTCCAGATTGGCGGTCGGCTCGTCGGCCAGCACGATCAAAGGCCGGGTGACCAGGGCGCGGGCGATGGCCACCCTCTGGCGTTGGCCGCCGGATAGCTCACTGGGCTTGTTGCGGATCCGGTCGGCCAGGCCCACTTCCTCGATCACCCGCTTCACCGCCTGCTCCCGCTCCCGTTTGGACGGACTGCGCTGAAGCAGCAGGGGGAACTCGATATTCTCATACACATTGAGCACCGCGACCAGATTGAAGGACTGAAAGATGAAACCGATCTTGTTGCGGCGGATACGGGTGAGCTCCGTGTCGTTTAGCTCCTCGACCTCCTGGCCGTCGATCAGCACCCTGCCTTCGTTGGGCGTGTCTATGCAGCCGATCATGTTCAGGATGGTGCTTTTACCGGCTCCGGAGGGCCCGGCGATGGCCAAGAACTCCCCCCGATCGATCTGCAGGGATACTCCCCGTAGGGCTTCTACCCGGGTTTCACCGAGCATATAGTGCTTTTTGACATCAACGAGATCCACTACGCTCATAGGTTTGGATTGACTCCTTGTTTACCGCCGTGATGAAATAACCAGAATGCATGCCTTATTTCGGAGGGTTATACGATTCACTGACGGTGATTTTCGTAGTCCTCCGTGGTTTGATTATAGAATATATTCTGGGTCGGTACAAAACCCCGCTTCGCCCCACCGGTATTTTAGCTGGGCTAATTCAGCTGAAAGGTAAGGCGATCGCGGGAGGCGTGATACCGTGTGATCTTGTCCGTGCTGCCGAAGGCAGCCAGAACCTGCAGCTCCGATTGTCCGGCGGTTATCACATCACCCGCCTTGAAGGCCAGCTCCAGGGTGGTGCGCTCCGCATCCTCGACCATCCCGTAGCTCACCGTCAAAGGATCACCGATCTGGTTATGGCCGTGACCCCTTCCCAGCTGTTCCGACACGGATGCCGTGCCGTCGGTCACAGCGCCGATAAAGATGCGGGCGCCGTCCATCCTGTCGGAACCGAACCCCAGAGCCACCCATCCCTTGGTGGATGCACTGATTGCGAGAAACAGGGTGTCCGCCGTTCGTGTGATATACACGTTCATCTTGTCCAGCGGTACCGTGAGAGCATACTCCTTATCGGAGATCAAACCGTCGATCTTGACCGACGATGAACCGATAGGGAGCTTCTGGGCGGAGGCCAAAGCCAGACCCAGGGACAACAGTACCAAAATCAAAACGATGTGCTTGTTCAAGGTTACCTCCCCAACAGCCGCGAATATCTCAATATACTGCCGCCACCTCCGGTGGGGCTACAGTTTTATGCAGGCTCCTGATCAAGGAGCCGGCCGAAGTGCCGGAGCAGCGCCCCCCCTTCTTGGTCGAATGCGCGCCGCGTTCAAGATGTAGAATTCTTGTATCTTACGGTTCGGTAGAATGAGTATATTTGATTTGAGTGTTATCTCCCCAGAGGAGGAAAAAATGAATCGGTTGCTAATATTGATACCTGTCGTCTTTATCCTGTTTCTCGCAGGCATTCGAATCATCCGCCCGACCCACCGAGGGCTGGTGGAGCGGTTGGGCAAATACCGGCGCTTTGCCCGAGCGGGTTTCAATTGGGTCATGCCGTTCATAGACCGGATGTTCCGGGTGAATATTACCGAGGTCATGGTCGATGCGGAGCCTCAGGAAATCATTACCAACGACAACCTCAACGCCCGGGTGGATGCTCAAGTTTATTTCAAGGTCAAGGATGATGAGGAAAGTGTAAAGAACTCCCAGTACAGCGTGTTCAACTACCAGAACCAAATCGTCAACCTGGCTCGCACGACCTTGCGAAACATCATCGGCACCCTGACCCTCAAGTCCGCCAACAGCGAACGGGGAAAAATCAACACGGAGCTTCAGAAGACCCTGCGGGACGAGACTGGTAGCTGGGGGATCGAAATCGTGCGAACCGAGCTTAAGGAGATCGACCCGCCCAAGGATGTCCAGGAGACCATGAACAAGGTGGTCAAGGCGGAAAATGAAAAGATCGCCGCCGTGGATTTCGCCACCGCCACCGAAACCATGGCCGACGGGGCGCGGCGGGCGGAGATCAAGAAGGCCGACGGGATCAAGCAGGCCAAGATCCTCGAAGCGGAAGGGGAAGCCCAGGCGATCAAGCTGGTAAACGAAGCAGCCGACCGCTATTTCGTCGGCAACGCTCAGCTGCTGCGGCGCCTGGAGACGGTGGAGAAAGCCCTGTCCGCCAACGCCAAGATTGTGGTTCCTTCGGACAGCGAGCTGGTCAACGTCATCGGTGAGATGGCCGGGGTCCTGCCTCTGCCGGCTTCCCGAACGCGCAGGAAAGACGCGGACCAGTGAGGGATCAGCCGGTCAACAAGAAAGGCTTGCATGAGCCCGGGAGGGAGGAAATGTACGAACATCACACCGAGCCTCTTCTCGGTCGGATGAAGTTCTTGATCCGTGTACTTTGGCACGTATTGGCGGCGGCGCTCACACTGGTCTCGTCCCTAGGCGTCGGTGTATTGGGCTATCATAGTACTGAACATCTCAGCTGGATAGACGCTCTCCTGAACGCTTCTATGATTCTGGGCGGAATGGGCCCGGTTGACCCGATTAAAACTGTAGCGGGCAGGTTTTTTGCGTCGTTCTATTCACTGTTTTCCGGTATAATCTTTCTAGTCGTAGCTGGAGTCCTCGTCGCACCGGTGGTGCATCGAATGATGCACCAAATGCACTTGGTCCGAGAAGAAACCGACGGTTCCCTTTGACGCCAACGAGACGCGCAACAAGAAAATAGAGGCGCTCCACGCGGTTCATCAGATTCACCCTGGCGCAGTCCATCAATGCAAATGGAGTCGTGACATTGGTCTGCTATTCCAAGTTGAATGGGAGGATATTTCCTACTATACTGACGCGGATACAGATGGAGCTTCCAGAAAACAACTCGGTGCCTTCCCTTTCTCCCATCACAGCTGACGTATTACCTGCTAAAAATTTCTGGTCTGTCAGCGGGAAGGAGTGCTCATGATCGTGCTGCCGGTCGTGTTTTCGCTGGTGGCTCCTAGCATGACCTTGTGAAGAGGTCTGTTGGCGGTGAATTATCGTGCTAGGGAGTGGAAAGCATCGTGATTTCCCTTTTTTGTAGAAAGAAACTTCCCCTTGCTGTCTTTTGTTTTGTGAATGTTCTGCTGATCCTGACAGATACCCGGCTGGAAGCCCAGGAACAGAAGGAGGAGCCTCAGCGTACGGTGGCGATGTCAACGCTGGAAGCCAAGATCACTCCTAATTTTGAGTTCACCCTGCCAAGCGGAAATATATCCGAGAGACTCGAGCAGCAGTTCAACAATCTAAATACCGTTTTCACCCTCAATTTCAACTTCCTCAACAGCAGTATCGAGGCCGATGCTGCCTTTTCATATCCGCTGGGCTTTTTTATTCCCGGAGTCCATTTCTTCCAGAACGTAGACCTCGAGAACCTCATCGCCCCTAGATTTCAAGATGGCGAGCTGGGCCTGCTGTCCACGGACAAGTACATTTCCAGAGATCGGGGAATCGGAGTGGATCTTGTATTCAATGTCACCCCTGTCTTCTCGATTACACCCTCATTCCTCATGAACGACACGTTCAAGGGCAGCTTCACCACGGATTTGATCCTCGACGAGGGGATTGACTGGATTGCCAGGATGAGCTTTGCCCTGGATTCCGCCAAATCTCAACCCGAAGGGATCCCCGAACCCAGGCATCGAGTCGTCTTCAATTCCGTGTTCAACGTACGCTTCCGCAACACCCTCGCAAATCCGGCTAGTGTCGACCACAGCAATGTCGTGCAATCGTACCATCGGCTCTGGGACCATGTGTTTATCACTGAGTCTTTGACTTTTAGCTACCCGATCTATATTTGGAACCAGGAGATCAGCCGTTTCTACAGCTTAGGAGGATTCAACACGATTCGAGGCTACACCTACGGTTCCATCGCTGCCTTTCGCTATTTCCTGAATCGATTCGATCTGGGTTTTGATGTTTTTCCGAACGCATCGATCAAGATCAAGCTGCGGAAGCGCCGGGCAACGGTCCACGACTACAGAATATTCTTCATCCTTGACGGCCTGCTGGCCCAGGATCATCTAAGTTGGAACTCGGTGGCACATATCTATGGTAGCTGTGGTGCAGGGTTCACCTTTCTGCTCAGCGGGGAGAAGCAGCAGCATATAAAAGTCTCGACCTATGTGGTCCAGCCTCTGCAAGCCGGCCGGCTGCCCATCGTCTATTTCCAGACGAGCTTCTTCAATTTCGAGAAAAAGATCTGAGCTGTCGAGATTTACCATTCACGGTAAAAATTACCGCTCGGGAAGCGGAGCAGGACCTGGCTGCCGGCTCCGGCAAGCTCTGGCCGGGATCCCAAAAAGCCGAGACTGATGGTCGCGCATTGTTAAGCCGGCGCTACCGAATGTCCCTGTCAATCAAGCTCGCCTTGGTGAGTTTGATCCCCTTCATCTTCTTGCGCAGGCGGGTGACCGTCTCCTCCACCCTGCGGCGCTTGTCGAACTCCTCCGCGAACAGCTCCCCCTGGATCGCCTCACCCGGGGCAACCACGTTGGCAGTCCCCACCCCGATGAGACGCACCGGGGTGGAGCCGTTCCAGCGCTGGTCCAGAAGGCCCAAAGCCAGAGCGTAGATCTCATCGGAAGAGCCGATCCAGTGCTTCACCGTCTTCTGCGCGGTGGTCGTGGCAAAGTCGAAGAAACGCAGCTTGAGCACCACCGTGTTGGTCCTCAAGTCGGCGGTCAGCAGCCGGTGCATCACCTGTTCGGAAAGCTCCAATACGGTCCGTTTCAGGGTGTCGGCGTTTTTAATGTCCCGTTCGAAGGTCACCTCGCTGCTGATCGAGTGACTCTTCACGGCAGCGGCGAAGAAGCCGGGATCCTCTCCGCGACAGGCCCTGTACAGATAACGGCCGCTGGCCTCCCCCATCATGGTACAGAGGATATCCAGCGGAACGTTCCGCAGGGCCTGGACCGAGCTGATGTTCAGCTCTGAGAGGCGCTCCCGGGTCTTCTCCCCGACCCCCCACAGCTTGCCGAGGGTGAGTTGATCCAGGAAGGATATCTCCTCACCCGGCTGAACGAAGTGCAGTCCGTCCGGTTTACAGTACTCCGAAGCCAGCTTGGCCAGATAGCGGTTGGCTGCGATCCCGATGGACAGGGTCAGGCCGGTCTGTCCGCGCACCTGCTCCTTGATCCGACTGCCCGCATCCGGGGGTGAACCGTACAGGCGCTCGGTTCCGCTCATATCCATGAAGGCCTCGTCGATCGAGATCTGTTTGAACTCCGGGGTGAAGGTTTCCAGGATTCTCATCACCTCCTGCGACACTTCCAGGTAGCGGCTCATCCGCACCGGTACGAACACGCCCGTCGGACAGCGGCGCTGTGCTTGAGAGATCGGCATGGCAGAGCGGACGCCGGACCTCCTTGCCTCGTAGGAACAGGAGGACACCACGCCCCGATGTCCGGGAAGGGCTCCGACGATCACCGCTTTGCCCTGCAGTTCGGGATTGTCGAGCTGCTCTACCGAAGCGTAGAAAGCATCCAGGTCGACATGGAAGATAACGCCCATGGTGCTCGACTCAGGTCTTGAGCTCGAGGTTTTTTCGGAACCTCAGCCGGTTGCTGATAGAAACAAAGTCGCCCTCCAGCGCGTACCCTTCAGGGGGTTGCAGGTATTCCAGGGTAACTTCCACCGTAAAGGTTCTGTTCCGTGGAACCGTCAGTTCCACGTTAAGTGGCAGGGGGGGATTCACTCCGATGAGAATCGTGTACTCCTTGCCGCCCTGCGTTCGGGTGTATGGGAAGTTGGCGTCGAACAGTACGAACTCCGCATCCGAAAAAACACTCAGGCTTACACGGTACGGTTCCGACCGGGGATCCAGGCTCAGGGAAACGTTTTTGCGGTCCAGGAATCCGACGCTGCTGATCCGGGTTTCCAGATACTCGCCCGGATTGACCAGGGGCAGTCGATAGAGTCGAGATCGGGTGTCGATGGAGATGGTGGTGTCCCCGTTCAGGGATCTCATGTTTCGAAGGGGCGCCGGGCTGGAGAGCTCCAGGTACTGTTCATCCCGGACTTCATCGATTACATAGACGGCGCTGATCGGCTGGGGCCGCAGCTCCCCGTAGGGGGAGTACACGAAGAAGGTCGTGAGCAGCCCGACCAGGATCAGGGCGAACAGCCCTGCGGTCAGCCTTGAGCGGAGCTTGTCCGATGTGATCCGGGCGGGCGGAAAGATGAACTTTAAACGAATGAACATGAGGATGAAGGGAATCAGGATGACCGTGAGCAGGAGATTCCCGCCAACTTTGGACAGCAGGAGAATCCGGCAGAACTCCAAGCGTGGAAGGGCAAACAACTCGACGACGGTTTTCACGATCCAGTAGGGCGCGGCCAGAAACAGGACAACCTTGAGCGGCCTGTAGGCGACGGCGGAGAACAGCAGAGCGAAGGTGAAGGCCCAGAGGAAGTAGTAGGTGAAGGAGATGTTAATCACCGCCAACACCACGATATCGAGAAGCAGGAACAACAGAGCCCCGGCGGAGTAGAAACTGCCCCTCCGCGGTATGGGCAGCTTTTTGACCACGTTCAGCAGGATGAAGAGGATGGCCAGGGGAACGGCCAGCTTGAAAACCAGAAACAAGAGGGGGAGTTGTTCCCAGAGACGAATCATGTTTCGGGCACGGAGAATCCCCTCGATCAGCCAGGTGGAGAGAAACAGCAGGGCAAAGACGAACAGCAAGAAAACGGGCAGCGCCCAGATATTATGGGCCATGATTCGCAGATACTTACGGAGTCGGCGGGTGAACACGAGACCGTATGTCAGGATACCCCCCAGCACGACCAGGAGGATGATCAGATACACCTTTTCCGGAACGCTGAAGTAGAATCCCCGCGCCTGAAAAAAGAGATAGTGCCGGTCCCAGGTCTCGGGGATCCCGCCGGAAAAGGCCCTCAGGAACTCGGTCATGAAGAGATTGAAGGAAAAGACCCAGTTCTCCTGCTGCAGCGGATCCAGGCTGTCATACTCGCCCTCGAAGCTCACCGCCGGGTAATCCGCGTTGAGAAAGGGTTCGATGATCGTCCGTTCCGAGGTCAGCCCGATGCGGAATATCTGGTTCTCGTTTCCCCTGATCAGGAAGTAGAGGTCGGTATCCTCCAGTGCGTCGGTCGCCCGGTCCAAAAGCCAGTAGGGTGCTTCGATTCCCCGCGCTCCCCCGCGGAGGTGCAGCCGTGAAGGGATGCGCTTGAAATTGAGGTACAGACACATAACCCGGTAGTCCGGAAAGAAATCCCGCAGGAACAGGCGGCTTCCCATGGGGTAATCAGCCGTCTCCCCGTATTCCGCTCCGAGAAACAGGATCTTCACGGATATGGGCGGTGTTTTTCGACTGATATGCTCGATAATTCCCAGGGCCAGGGCCGCGTTTATCGAACCATCGAACTCGCCTCGAGTCTCGGGTGGATGATTGATCGGGACCGCCAGGATCAGGGTGTCTTCCCGCTGCCCGCGAACATCGGCAACCAGGCAGGATGAAAAGGAGTGGTTCTTGTCGGATTCGCTGAAGTCCAGCCGGGAGTAGGGAATCCTCAAGACCTCGAGTCGCTGCTCGATGAAGTCCAACAACCGCCTCTCACCATCCGAGCCTTCCAGACGCGGATACATAGAGCGGATGGCATTGTAGTTGTCCAATACCGCCCGGCTGTCCGGCGGGAGACCGGATTGGCCGAATAGCGCTGTGGAGCCGGCAAACAGGAGAAGACAGGCGAGGAGTCTGGGCATAACTAAAATCTAGCATATCCGGGGGAAAAAAGCATTGCAATACGGATAGTGATCTTTTATCATGGAAGAGTCATCATGGCACTGTTGGAAGAGATCCTCAATCGCAGAAGTATCAAAGAGTTCAAATCCAAGCCGATTGAAAAAGACAAGCTCGAACGCGTGCTGGAAGCGGGCCGGTTGGCCCCGTCAGCAAAGAACCGCCAGGAGTGGCGTTTCATCGTACTGCAGAAAGAGCAACTGCGGGAGAAAGTGAAGGAAGCGGCCTTCGGGGATGAGAAGGTGGGTCAGGCGCCGGCGATCATAGCGTTGTGCACCACAAATGTAGAGTACATCATGCCGAACGGCCAGCTATCCTACCCCATCGACCTGGCCTTTGCCGCCGCCTTCATGGTGCTTCAAGCCGTGGCTGAGGGGCTGGGTACCTGTGTGCTGAGTACTTACGATGAACAGATGGTCCGGGATCTGATTACCGTCCCTTACTCCATGCGGGTCGTGCTTCTCATCCTACTCGGATATCCGGAAAAGCTCCCGGAAGCGACTCCCCGAAAAACCTTGAAGCGTATCGCCGCCTTCGATCATTGGTGAGGGCATCCCTCAGGCGTAGTACTCAAACAGCTGTTCCAGCCCTTCCTGGTTTGGCGTTGAGGTGATCAGACCACCGGCAAGGTAGTACACGGGATCGTTTCGAGTCCACATGATCTGCACTTCCATCGAAAAGCGGGGGATGTTCATCTCTTCGGCGGGAAGCACGTCTACGCTCACGACCGTCCCGTTCTCAACCGAGGGATCGCCGATGAAGGCGATTTGACAACCCTCCCTGCTGAGATCTCTGAGGTAACCCAGGGTGCCGCTGTCTGCAAGAATCACCTTGGCGTAGGTCTTGTTCCTCGGATTCTTGCGTTGATCCTCTCCCATCATGCTACCCGTTCGTTGAAACCCGGACTATCGTGCCGATCACTCCGCTCTCACCCCACTGTGCCGGTTGTTCCTCTTTATCGAAGAATGTCACCTGGAAAAAAGGAAAGGTTTTTTTCGTGACCAGCAGCCCCATGCCGAAGCGAAGGTAATTGTGTTTCTCCTGGTACTCCTCGAAGGCATCCGAGGTCTGATCTATCGTCTCCGCCGGCGCCTCCAGCGGATAGGGAAGGTGTTTCGGATCGAAGCCGCCGCCAAAATCCTTCACTTCGATATCGACTTTGCTGTCCTCCGCGCGGAACACGGCGATCACCTGCCTGTCCACTCTTTTCTCCCGGTGAGCCCGCAGGGAATTACTGATCAGCTCCAGCACGGCGTACTTGATATTTTCCGCGTTGGTAACGAAGTCGGGAAAGCTAATCGATTCCAAGGTTTGCAGGACTTCGCGGAAATCGGCTTCGGGATGGATGTTCAACGTTACCTGTTCGCTCTGCTTGCTCTGGAAGTCGAAATAGTTGTCCATCCGCTGACTTTTGCCCTTTGAAAAAACCCTCGATGTGGTGTTAAATACCGTCAATGCTGTTTTTGTTGGTTTCCATCGATTATTATATACAAATCCGGACGGTTGACCAAGAACTTACCGCTGCAATCCAGGCCGAGCTTTCCGCCCTGGAATCCCTGTACGGCTACAAGAAAGTGGCCGAACGGGAGGGTGCGTTGCTGTACCGCTTCGGTCAGGAGTTCGGCCTGGATCCGCGCCGCACCCTGAAGTTCGTTTTTCGTATTTCCGAGGTTCTCCAATCCCGTGAGAAAGAGCTGTTCGGATTCAATCTCCTGATTGCCCGGGGGGCTGAGACCAACCCGGAAAATACTCTCAAGATAATGCTAAAAACCCTTCTTCCCATCCAGGAGGACCAGCAGATACTGATCGAAGCGGACTGCCTCTCCTCCTTCACCGATCTCGTGCACACGGAGAGGATCGATGGGATTTGCAAAATTACCAGGAGGGATCTCGGCACGGCGCCCGCTTCGCGCCGACGACAGGAGTCCTGGAAACGAACCGGAATAGCCCGGGAGGTGGTGCGGAAGATCAATACCCAGTACAAGGCAAGAACCCAGAATCGCGGTATCGTTATCCATGGGCCGGTAAACACGGATCTGCGTTTGTTGCTGGATGCGGTGCAGGAGCTGTTGTTTCAGGATTCGGCGGTTCCTCGTGCGCCGCGCCTGCATACGCTCTTCAAGCGCCGTTCGACCTTTCACCCGTTTCTCAACAGTATTGATCCCTTTTTCCTCAAGGCGGCCGCTCAGTATTTGACAACCTGGGAGCAGAAGGTCTGGGAGGATCTGAACAGTCTGCTCTGGTCGATGAAGCCTGCGGCACGCGACGGCCAGGGCGTTTTCTACAGGTGGCCGAAGGGGGTTCCGACTTCTCTGCGGGGCAGGGGCAAAGCCGAGCAGAGTGAGGAGGGTGCGGCTGGTAACTCCATCGGCTCGGTGTGTCCGGATCGTCTGTACCGAGACTTCTATCTGGCCTTTCACCTCTACCTCACCGCTTATTTCCGCATGCTGGAGGAGAACTTTCTCCCCGCCGTATTGTTCTGTGAAGACATCGATACCTATCATTCCCAGAGCCTGGAGATGCTTACCGAGCTGCTGAAAGACTTCTTCCAGATCCAGTCTTTTATCCCGGTGTTTACCTCGAAAACGCCAAAGCTTCCCATTGACCTGGGGGGACGGGCTATGAAGATCGTAGCCATGCGCCCCCTGAGCAGAAAGGAGATGGCCAGAATTGTTCACAGGATGTACACAGGCTGCAAACTTCCCGAAGATGTCCTGTTCAGCCTGCGCAAATACGTGCGGGGCAAGATGGTTGGTTTCTATCACTGTCTGCGATTTTTGGAGCGTCAGGGGTTCCTGAGGAAGGAGAAGGATGTCTATCACTGGCAGGAGGGGAAACCCCTGGAGAAGGTGCTGCCGGCCCGAAGCCTGTCCCTCACCTGGCAGTTGATCTCCTCCCTGTCCTTTGCCCTGAAGCGTCTGTTGTTCATCGTCTACCTCCAGGCGGGGCTTCTCGATCTGTGGGGGCTGATCGACTTTCTGCACGATCAGGGAATGGCCCGGGAAGATGCCTTGAACCTGCTGCGGGATTTGGAGGCCCAAGGGCTGATCTTCATCGAAAATCACGCGGTCGCGCTGTTTCCCTCCTTCCGCAAGAGGCTGCGGCGAACCGTGTTGGAGAAGGAGCCGGGTCTGGAATCTGCCTTCATCGATCATCTGCTGGAGCGCTGGCGGGCAGGAAGATATCCCCATCTGGTTCTGCTGTTTTTTCTTCTCTCCAAGGCGCGCCGGGTGCCCGAGGGCTTCGAGGTGTTGTTCCAGCTCCTCAAACAGAAACTGGACGAGCTGGATTTCAACGGTATCCGGATCTTCTTGGATCCCAAGCATTTTCGCTTTGGCGGCGCGGAGGTAAAGAAAAATCTGGATCGTCTGCTTGCCGCCTCCCGGCTGCGTTATCTCCTGCTCCAGGGCAATCTCAAGCAGGCGGAAGGCACCTATCTGAAATGTATGGAGTTCGGCGACGATTTCGAAGTTAGCCCGGCCAAGGGAGCGCTTTTTCTGCAGATGAGTCGCTATCTCCTGGTGAGGGGAGAGACCAGCATGGCCCTTCAGTGGGTGAAGAAGGGGATGATCCAGTTTCAGAATGCCGGGCATGCCGATGGGGAGCGAGAGGTGACGATAGGCCTGGCCTCGGTGCTCCTGGCCGAGGGGAAGTTCGACGAGGCTTTGGAGTACCTAGCCATGTCCGATACCGCGGGAAGAGACAGAGCCGGTCTGGACAATATCGTATCCCACGGTCTGCGAGCAGTTGCCCTGTTCGTACAGGGCAACCTCTCC
>Ga0307442_1000612_pt1 | contig 17514 bp, 16 predicted proteins | sample SalMarWE160430MG_FD_202143 | JGI IMG/M metagenome (GOLD analysis project Ga0307442, IMG submission 202143) | Salt marsh sediment microbial communities from the Plum Island Ecosystem LTER, Massachusetts, United States - WE1604-30 | ecosystem: Environmental > Aquatic > Marine > Intertidal zone >...
AGTTGAAATGGATGGATTCGAATCTAATGAAGGAGTTATTCTGATTTCAGCCACTAACAGGCCTGACGTACTTGACCCTGCATTATTGCGACCAGGAAGATTTGACAGGCAGGTAGTTGTACCCGTGCCTGATGTCAGGGGACGGGAAAGCATATTAAAGGTACACACAAAAAAAACAAGGATTGGCGATGATGTTGATCATTCTGTAATTGCCAGGGGAACACCAGGTTTTACCGGTGCAGACCTTGAAAATATGGTTAATGAGGCAGCGTTGCTTGCAGCCAGAAGAAACAAAGACAAAATAGATATGCAAGACCTGGAAGATGCGAAAGATAAGGTGCTTATGGGTGTAGAAAGGAAGAGCATGATTATAAGCGATGATGAGAAAAAAACTACCGCCTATCATGAAGCAGGACATACCTTGATAGCAAAACTTCTCCCTGATACCGATCCCATACATAAAGTGACCATAATTCCCAGAGGCAGGGCTCTTGGCCTAACACAGCAACTCCCTTTAGATGATAAACATACCTACACAAAAGAGTATCTTTTAAACAACATCTGCATCCTAATGGGAGGAAGAATAGCAGAGGAAATTGCCTTAAATACCCAGACTACCGGAGCAAGCAATGATATAGAAAGGGCAACGGAGATAGCAAGAAAGATGATTTGTGAATATGGTATGAACGAAAAACTTGGCCCATTGAGTTTCGGAAAGAAAGAGGAAGAAATATTCTTGGGACGTGAGATTTCCCAGCACAGGGATTACAGTGAAGAAACAGCACAAAAGATTGACCAGGAAGTTAATAATCTTATAGATGTGTCCTATAAAAAAACTCATAAGATTATAAGCAATAACCTCACTATCCTTAATAATTTAGCCAAGGCCCTTTTGGAAAAAGAAACCCTCAATGGCAATGAGATCGATAAAATAGTAAGCACAAAGAAGAGAAAACCACGCACAACAAAATCAACAGAAAGAAAAAAAATTGATTCAAAAGGCAAGAAAAGCTAATATTTTAGAATGGTTAGGCTATAATTTTGATCTTGATTCTAAAACCTTTATTATGGGTATTTTGAATATTACCCCTGACTCTTTTTTTGATGGAGGCACTCATTTCCGCGAAAATGATGCAGTGAAGCACGGTTTGAAAATGGCCGCCGAGGGTGCTGATATTATTGATGTAGGAGGAGAATCGACAAGGCCTTTTTCAGATCCCCTCCCCCTTGATGAAGAGTTAATGAGAGTTATACCTGTTATCAAGACTCTCGCCCAAGAGATAGACATCCCAATAAGCATAGATACCTATAAAAGTGAGGTAGCCAGTCAGGCCATCGAGGCTGGTGCCACAATGGTCAACGACATAAGTGGACTGAAATTTGATCCTGCAATGGGTCAATTGGTTGCAGATGCAGGCGTACCCATTGTGTTGATGCATATGAAAGGAACACCAAAAAATATGCAGACAAACCCTACCTACAAAGACCTTTTTGGTGAAATAATAGATTTTTTACGCAAGGCCATAGAACAGGCTATCAGTTCAGGTATAAAAAGAGATGTTATTATCATTGATCCCGGTATTGGTTTTGGTAAATCCTTTGATGATAATCTCAAGATAATAAACAATTTACATACATTTTCTTCTCTTGGACAACCGCTTCTGGTGGGTACTTCTAGTAAGGCGTTTATTGGCCATGTGCTTGGCCTTTCAGTAGAATCTCGTGAAAGTGGTACAATGGCTACTGTTGCTGCTTCTGTGCTGAACGGAGCAAATATTGTGAGGGTTCACAATGTGAAGGTCACCAAAGAGACAGTAACTATGATTGATGCGATAATGAAAGCCGAAACTTGAAACTGGATATTTGTTCCTATGCTACTATGTATTGATGCAGGTAATACAAACATTGTTATTGGTATTTTTCAAGATGATATACTGCGTCATCACTGGCGAATAAGAACAGAAAGAGATATGACCAGTGACGAATTCACTGTATTAATCAACAACCTGTTTATCCCAGCACAATTAGAGATACAGAGCATACATGATGTAATTATCTCTTGCGTTGTACCATCTCTTTTTAGCTCCCTAAAAGAATTTTGCTTGCTTCATTTTAACCATGAACCAATGATTGTTGGCCCGGATATAAAGACAGGATTGGCCATTAAATATGATAATCCAAAAGAGATTGGTGCTGACAGGATTGTTAATGCAGTAGCTGCATACCAGAAATATAAAACGGGCCTCATTGTGGTAGACTTTGGTACAGCTACGACCTTTGATTACATATCCTCTGGAGGTGCCTATGAAGGGGGTGCAATAGCCCCTGGCATAATCATCTCTGCTGAGGCTCTTTTTCAAAAGGCCTCTAAGCTCCCTCGAGTTGAGATATTTGACAAACCTAAAACTGTAATAGGCAAGGAAACCATAAGCAGTATAAATTCAGGCCTTGTGTATGGTTATGCTGGCCTCGTTGACGGAATAGTAAATCGTATAAAAAAAGAGATGGGATCTGATCTTACTGTTATTGCAACAGGAGGCCTTGCCACATTGATAAAATCAGAAGCTGAAAACATCGATTATGTTGAAGAATTCTTGACCTTAGATGGATTACAAATACTGTTTAAGCTTAACTCCCATAAATAAGCAGTAACCCTTCTGTTATCACAATTTTACCCCTTTCCAATTTATGCTCACTGCAATAACTTCCTCACCTAATATATTATTCGACCTAAAAAATAATTGAAAAAATGTACGTCAGATAAAGGTTAGATTAAAGGTTGTTAATAAATTAGAAATAAGGTAAAGAACCTTCAGTAAAAAGTCATATAACATGTTTTATTGAAAGGAAATTGCATCTTATTACATGAACAAAAAACACATAAGGCATTTTCAATCCTGGTTTAATGATTACGTGTCAAATTTTTACTTGAAAGGACAGGATCAAGAAAACGATTGGGCCATTCAGCTTAAAGAGGAGCACTCCTGGAAAGTAAGAGAAGAGATAATAAAAATTAGTCAAAGATTGCAATTATCCGAAGATGATATATTAATTGCTGAAATTCTCGGCCTGTTTCATGACATAGGGCGTTTTCAGCAGTATGAAAAATATAGAACATTCAGAGATGATCTCTCTGAAAATCATGCACAAATAGGAGCACAAATAGTTACAGATTCTCACCTCTTGGAAGATTTAACCGAGGTTGAGAAAAATATAATTACAAAGGGGATCCTTTATCACAATATTCATACACTTCCTGAGGATTTAGATCCGCGTTGTCTTTTTTTTTGCAAATTACTAAGGGATGCTGATAAGCTGGATATTTGGAGAATAATAATAAATTATTATTATAAAGAACAAGATGGAAACTCTCATTCAATTCTCGAATTAGGACTACCAGATACTCCTGGATATTCCACTACAGTTTTAAATGATCTCTATAACAGTAAAACATCAAGCTCAAGTAAAATCAAAAATTTAAATGACTTTAAACTTCTTCAAATTGGCTGGGTGTATGGAATAAACTTTTATCCGACTTTTCAGGAAATTAAAAGACGAAACTATATCGAAAAGATTTCTTCCACTCTTCCGGAAACGCAAGCGCTTAAAAAGGCGATCAAGAGAGTTGATAATTACCTGATGCTGAATTTAATATAAACATTGAAAGTAAAGTGTAAGGCCAAAAAAAGGATCTTCATTGTATGAGTATTATTTATAATCTTAATAATCTCCCCCAAGATATTACAAATTCTGTAGTTACTATAGGAAACTTTGATGGAGTCCATCGGGCACATCAGAAAATTTTTAAAAAGATTATAGAGAGGGCCAGAGATTTACATGGAACATCTGTGGTTATTACCTTTGAGCCACATCCGATAAAGGTAATGTTTCCCACGAAGGCGAAACCACTCATAACCCTTTTAGAACAAAAGAAAGAACTGATAATAAATCAAGGGATCGACTTACTTCTTATAATAGGGTTTACCGAAGAATTTGCTGCCATTTCAGCCGGAGATTTTGTAAAAGATATTTTGGTGGATAAATTAGGGGTTAAAGAAATAGTAGTCGGTTATGATTATGCTTTTGGTCATAGCAGACAGGGTAATATAGAAGTCCTGAGGGAAATGGGTTCTCTGTTCAATTTTAATGTCCAGCAAGTAGATCCTGTGTATGTTGAAAATGTTCTGGTATCGAGTACATCAATCAGAAATCTCGTTATGGAAGGAAATCTCGTTGGTGCAAAAAAATTACTTGGAAGGAATTACCAGATAAGAGGAAAGGTTATCAGAGGAATGAATAGGGGTGGTTCTTTATTAGGCTACCCCACAGCAAATCTAAGATTGACTGATGAACTAATACCAAAAGAAGGGGTGTATATTGTTTTAATAGATATAGGCGGCAAGACGTATCAAGGGTTGACCAACATTGGCTACAATCCAACGTTTAAGGATAAAACCTTGTCGGTTGAGACCTATATTTTTAATTTATCTGCTTATATTGTAAATCAAAAGATGAAGGTTAATTTCCTCTCCCGCCTACGGGATGAAATAACTTTTGCGAGCAGCAAAGAACTTTCTCAGCAGATCGATCAAGATGTTAATCAGGCACGAGAATTCTTTCAAAAGAAAAAAGATACACTATGAAATGGAAATTCTGGCTTGGTCTTTTAATTAGTGTCTCATTTCTCTATATTGCATTCCATAATGTGGATTTAAACATCCTTTATTTATCCATTAAATCAACTAATATTCTTTTTTTTATCCCAATTGTCGCGTTAACTTTTTCCTTCTATTTTATACGGGCCCTACGATGGTTTCATCTTTTAGAGCCAATAAAAAAAATCGGTCTATTCAGTCTATTTTCTTCCACAGTTATAGGTTTTGCCGCAAACTGTGTTTTTCCTGCACGACTGGGTGAATTTATAAGGGCAAACTACATTGGACGTATGGAAAACATAAGTAAAAGTTCCTCATTAGCAACCATTGTTATTGAGAGGCTCTTTGATGTTTTTACCATACTTCTAATGGTATCATTTGTTATCCTTTTTAATGATTTCCCTTCCGAATGGAAATCAATAGAAAAGGCCCTAAAAACAGGAGGATTTTTCCTATTAATTCTTTTTATCATTTCAATCTTTCTTCTTATCGGGCTGAAAAAAAAGACCCACACCTTTCTTGCTGTTTTTGGACGTTTTCTTTTCTTTTTGCCACATACCATACAACAGAGGATCATTGACATTCTGAAAGGTTTCAGCAACGGTCTTGTCCTTGTTAAAGGCCCATCTCAACTTTTGGCAGTAATATTTTACTCTCTCACACTCTGGTGTCTTACCGCATTTCAGATTTATATCCTTGGTTTTTCAATGGGTATATCACTGCCTTTTTTAGCCCCCTTTTTTATTCTGATACTACTGTGCCTTAGTGTCACATTGCCATCGGCACCTGGCTATATCGGTACATTTCATGTGGCATGCCAATATGCGTTAATCTTTTATAGCATCAGTAAGGAAAAGGCGTTATCAATGGCCATCCTTCTTCATGCCGCAGGATTTATCCCTACTGTTATTTTAGGCTCACTGCTATTTTTTCTTCACCATATCTCACTGAGTAACCTTACTGATAAATAATCGTTAACAAGAAAAAAACTGGACATTTAGTATAAATATCTTATTATTTATATATAGAGACTAATGGAGAAAATAATTATGAAAAAGAGTTATCTGATATATTTAATTATTACCCTTATTATCTTTTCAGGAGGCTGCGCCCCTTCTTACAAGGCAAGGCCATTATCATTTAAACATCCATCTGCGTATCCAAATACTACCCAGGTTGCGAATACTATAATCGGCTCAAGAGCCTTTGTTGACGAAAAGGAAGCGCAAGAGGCCTTTGGTTTTGATGTAAGGTCAGCCGGCATGCTTCCGATTCAAATTGTGGCAGATAACCAAGGCCAAAAAGAACTATATATTGTTGCCAATCAAACATTTCTTCAGGATAAAGAAGGTAACCTCTGGCCTGTGTTAACAGATAAATTTGCATACGAGCGGGTAACGAAATACGCGCAAACCAAAAAGATCTTTAAGGAAGGAGCTTATGCAGGTGTAATGTCTGCAACTGCTGGTGCACTCATTGGAGCAGCTATTGGTATTGTTACTGGTGAAAATATTGCCTCTGTAGCAGGAAAGGGAGCAGCTATAGGTGCTGCTGCAGGAGGAACTGCAGGCGGTTTAAAAGGCTACGACTCAGCATATCAGGCCCGAAGAGAGGTCATGGAAGACTTTGAAAGCAAAAGCTTGAAAAATAAATCCCTTTCTCCCAATAACCTTAGTTATGGCTTTATATTTTTTCCTGGAGAGGCCAAGTCCGCCCAATTACTCAGGTTACAATTGAAAGAAAAAGACTCGAATAGAATTTTCACCATAAATTTAAAATTTTAATAACAACTCGCACCTATACTATATCATGAGATCTTTGAATTTTCCCTATAATGAATAAACTACCCTTGAAATGACAATTTTTAACAAAAATTGTCGATTACTTCTTTAGCCTAAATCTGTTTAATGATAATTGCTTTTGTTTATGCCCTCGGTTACTACCCCTGGATGGGTATTTCCCTGTCTCGGTATGCCCTCTTTTTGTGTGTGGGCATACCTCTCCCTTTGTTATGTTACTGCTAGGAGCTTTGAGCCTCTTGAAATGTTAAATGCCATCTGCCGACACATGGTATCCCAGATGTTTTTGAGAATCGTGGTGAACCTTGCTCTATATGCCCCATCATAAAGATGGCTTAGACCAAAGTACTGCTCAACAATATACCTCTTCTTTGATATTCTCTTGTTCCTTTCTATCTCTAATTCAGTCAGTTTGGCAGTGGTGGTATCTTTCCGCATTATGCCATCTTTGATTCCATTCATATGGAGAAAGGCTCGGTTGGGATGACCATAATATCCCTTATCTCCATACACCTTTTTGATTGGGTCTTTGGTATGACAACTGGCTATTGTGAGATAGGGGAGATACTTCGAATCATGTTCAGATGCAGGAGTCAGTGTTGTTGCCAATATAAAGCCACTTTCTACATCCACTGAGGCATGTTCTTTTAGTCCATAGTGAGGGGTATTATTCTTGATGGTCCAATCTGATTCTATATCCCTTGAGAACTTGAGAGGATTACCGTTTTTATCCACTTTCCCTTCAGGGGTATTTCGTTTCTCTTTTCGCTTTTTAAGATCATCATTGCTCATCGGTTTGCTTGCTGATTCCACCAATCGTGCATCGACTGCTATGCCTTCATTGATGGAAAGACCCTTCTGGGCAAACTGGAGAAGGATTGCATTATTGAGCTTGATCATGGCCTCTTTGGATAGTCTGCTTCTGAATCGAGAGAAGGTAGAATGATCAGGAGAGGGTTTGTCCAGAGATAGACCTAAAAACTTTTTAAAGGATATTCTATCATTGATTTGATTCTCAAGCTCAGGATCTGAGGGAATGTGAAACCATTTTTGAAGCAGGAGGCACTTTAGTAGCATGAGTGGGGGATATGCATCAGCGCCTTCAGCGCTTCTTCCAACATCATACCATTCCAATAGCAAGGCCTCTATGTTTTCCCAAGTAACTGCCTTATTGATCCTTTCCATCATGGTTACGCTGCGGTTATTCTCTAGTGATTTTTTTACAGCAATATCAGCAAAACTTATCATGGTTCCTATTCGTTTGTATCCCATGTCTTCCCCTTTATGTTCGTGTCTTTTTTTTGGGAAAGACTATAGCATAAGAAAATTTGTTTTGCAAGCATTTTCAATAGGTTATACTATATTTAAGTACTCTCATACTTCTGTTTTTTCCATGTTCATGAACGTCTCTGATTCGCAAAAACGCTTTTCTAAAACATGGAAGGCTCATTCAGAAGAATATTATTTCATGTGACAAAAATTGGTGATTTTCACCAGGTTATGCAAAGATCTCATCATATGGAGAGGGTTTTATCAGGAATGCGCTTCCTTTTCAGCCTTTCTTGCATGCGATTAATAGCCCTTTCCATCTCCTTAAGAAGCTCTTGAACTTTTTTACTGATAGGCTCTTTTCGTAACATGTATTCCTTTTCTATATCTTCAGCGAACTTTTTTATTCTCTTTTTAAGCTGGGCTACCTTTTCTTCCAGGTTTTGCCGATTATTTCTATAGTGCTCACGTTTCTCTTTTGAGAGGTCTTTTCCTTCTGCCAGATTTTCCTTCAGAACCTTTTCTATTTTCTTTAGCTCCACAAGTATTTTTTGAAGTTTCTCCACTATGGACCTCTCTGCCTTTTTGTGGATAGCGCCTCCTTTTTCTTTTAATTCCTTTTGAAATTCCTTTAATTCTTTCTCGGCAGCCTGGATACCGGACGTTATAATTTCATTGACAGAATCTAAAATTTCTTTAATTCTCTCTCCAACGGTTATTTCAGAGTCTTTTCTATTGTGAGCCAAAAGCGGAGAAAAAGATGATACAATAAAAATACTAATAAAGAGGATAAAAATAAATTTTGTCTTCACACTCTTACCTCCTGGCTGATTATTTATAAGTAATCAACTCAGCTGCGATATAATTTATAAAATTTATAGCACTATAGCGTGGTTTTATCAATGAAAGATATACTATATGTAACTCCTATAAGTTCAACGTTTGAAGGATTTTCCGATAAAATTGAGATTCAAGCCTGCCCTGGTGTGACATAACGTGTGCTTTAAAACGGTACTAGTGAACACCGCACCTAGGGATTCTATGAAAAGGACTGCTGAACCAGGTCTGGGCCAGGGGCTACGAAGTGATGGTGACTAAGCCCCGCCGGGACGAAAAAGTTTAGGATCAAGATATGACAAATATAATGACAGAAAAATGAAGGGACATACTACAATGGCAACCAGAATAGTGCTGGCTCCAACGGTATCTCATTGTATTGAGACTGTGGCCAAAAGGGAATACTGGGAAAATGTGAATAACTATCTTAAAAAAAGAAAAGAGGATAAAATGCTTGAAGGAAAAATAGAGCTTCTGAGGTATTTCCTTGAGACAGCAGACTTCGCCAATCTCAGGAGACAATCTGAAGAACACATTCTAAATGGAAAACAGGTACAATTCATTGTATCCATGAAAAACAAAAAACTATTGTATGAGATGACAGTAGAGAATAGTCAGTAAAAAATTAATAAGAAAAAGATCTTGTAATCTATTTATTCAAATGATATAGGGTATCTCGAATTTTAGATTTAAGAGGAATGGAATATTATTCTAATAAAAATCGATAGGTAACAAATTTATCCTGGAGGAATATAATGCATAGAGAATCCTACAAATGCATAGAGAACGGATGTATGAAAAGGAGAGATTTTCTGAAAATTTCTGGTATGTTTGGACTAGGGCTGGCAACATTCCCTGTAGGGATACGTTCTGCCGAAGCAGTAAAGTTTGATAAAAATCTCTATAAGGTCTCAAGATCCAGGACAGGCATGGGAACAATAGTGTCGATAACCACTTTTAATCCCTCCAAAGACCATGCAGAGGAATCTATCGCATTAGCCTTTGAAGAGATAGAAAGACTTACAAAGATAATGAGCCGGTTTGATTCTGGTAGCCCTGTAGCACTTCTGAACCGTGACGGATTTTGTAATAATGTTCCTCCTGAACTTTCCTTTGTTATTAAAAAATCCTTGCAGTATCACCAAATCAGCAATGGCTTTTTTGATATTACTGTGAAGCCAGTCTTAGATATATTGGCTCAATCTTTTAAAGATAAAAATAAGGTTATCCAAAATAAGGAAAAGATTGCTGAGCTCTTGGAACTTGTTAATGCCAAACTGATTTCTTTACATGGAAATGGTATGTCATTTAAAAAGGATGGCATGGGAATTACTCTGGATGGTATTGCAAAAGGCTTTATTGTTGATAAGGCAATTGAGACACTAATGAAACAGGGGATCAAACATGCACTTATCAATGCAGGGGGAGACATTAGGACAATAGGTGACAAAGGCAATAACAGGCCATGGAAAATAGCCATCGAAGACCCGCTAAAGAAAAAAAATTACCCTGACATAGTCGCTATCACAAACAGGTCTATAGCCACCTCTGGTAATTATGAGGTATTTTTTGACAAGGAAAAAATCTTTCATCATATTGTCAATCCCAAAACCGGGTTATCACCTCTTATTAATGCGAGTGTCTCTGTTCAGGCCCCCACGGCAATAGAAGCTGATGCACTTTCAACCACACTCTTTACCCTTGACCCAGTCCAAGGAACGAGATTAATAAATTCTATTTTTTCATGCCAAAGTCTCATTATTACTAGAAATCAACAAAAAATAAAATCTAGTAACTGGCAGGGCATGGCTGTGTCATAATAAAAAACAGCTTCTCGTGGTTGGTGCGTAACCAGGCGGATTGAGTATGGATGTCAGAAAATACTACCTTCAATCGCTTTTCTCAGTTTTGGCAGGGTAGATGGATGTGTAGCTGATATCGGGATTCCACCCAGTCTCGTAGCGAAATTATCGATCTGGGATTTGTTCAGCTTATCGATTTTGTTTAACACTAAAATAGTTGGTATCTCAGTTAGGTCAAGACTGTCCAAGATTATTTTTACTGATTCTATCTGATCTTCTAATCTTGAATTACTCATATCTGCTACATGAAGAAGAAGATCTGCTTCATGAAGTTCCTCAAGGGTCGCAGCAAAGGCCTTGTAAAGATCCTCTGGTAAATCCTTGATAAAACCGACTGTATCCGTCATAATAGCATCCCCCTTCTCCAGCCTGAGATAGCGGCTCGCAGTATCAAGTGTTACAAAAAGCCTGTTTTCTACCTTTACATGACTTCTTGTAAAGGTATTAAGGAGGGTGGATTTTCCTGCATTTGTATACCCGACAATTGAGATTACTGGCATACCCCTATTTTTTCTTTTTTTTCTTCTCTCTTTCCGCTGGCACCTGATCTCTACCAATTCTTTGTTTAACAGGGTAATCCTATCCCTTACCCTCCTCCTATTGATTTCCAGCTTTGTCTCTCCTGGTCCTCTCCCGCCTATCCCACCAGTAAGTCTTGACATTGCTGTATTTTTGGTAATTAATCTGGGCAACACATACCGTAATTGAGCAAGTTCTACCTGAATTTTTCCTTCTCGTGTGATTGCCCTTTGAGCAAATATATCTAATATCAACTGTGTTCTATCAATCATCTTCATTTCTGTGAAATCTGTCAGAACCCTGACTTGTGCAGGGGTAAGCTCACCATCGAAGATTAGGAGGTCTGCGCCTGCTTGAAGAGAACGTACAACTAATTCGCTTAGCTTTCCTTTCCCTAAAAGAAACCGTGAATTGGACTGTGCTTTTCTCTGAATAATAGAATCTACAACCAGGAGATTACTAGTGATTGACAGCTCTTTTAATTCCTCAAGTGACTCTTCTGCCTCCTGCCTTGAGGACTTATTTACACTTACAAGAACAGCACTTTCTTTTTTTTCCATACCAATGCGTGTTCCTGTTTTGGCAAGCTGAGCTTCAAGATCTCTTATAAATTCCAAAAAATTGAGATTGAGTCTGCCAATATCAGGTATATGTTCTATGATCCATGGCTGCCCTGAATTATTTTTGGGAAGTATATGGGCATAATAAACATCAGCAGGAACACCATTATTGGTAATGTTTAGGCACACCATTAAATCCAGCTTTAGGAGGGCTAAATCTATTAAATCTTCTTGACTTAACGGCTCTCCATGGAGATGAGTATGGATACACCTAAGGCCTTTAAGTCTACCAACGCCAGATCTAAACCGAGCTAAATCGGGAATAAGAATGCTGTGATCATTGCCCACAACCACATATTCCACATCCCCTCTTCTTCCTACAAGGAGTGCTACCTGTCTCTTCATGTCTGAAGAAATTTCAGCTAATCGGCGTGCTATCTCACGAGAAACTATCGCATCTCCTGAGATGCGTCGTCTATAAATAGTGTGGAGTCTTTTTAAATGGCTGGCCTTGAGACCACCAATTTTGCCATATACCTTCTCTATGGCTGTGCCTCAAGTTGTTATATGAAAGTTGTCATTCAACAAATGTTTTTCTTTCTCACCCTTCTACTAAATCATCTTTATAGTAATTTTGGAATTTTGTATATTTTTCCCTAAATGTCAAATTAACCAAACCAGTAGGGCCATTTCTGTGTTTGGCAACATTAAGTTCTGCCTTTCCCTTGTTTTCCTCTGTTCTGTTATACAGTTCTTCTCGATAAATAAACAAGATCAGGTCTGCATCCTGTTCTATAGCGCCTGACTCCCTCAAATCAGCTAACATCGGTCTCTTATTGGGCCTGTCCTCAACCTTCCTGTTCAACTGTGAAACTGCCAGAACAGGGATATCTAAATCCTTTGCGAGAGCCTTCAAAGATCTTGATATATCAGAAATCTCCAACTGTCTTGATTCAACCGCCTTTTTGCTCTGCATTAATTGGAGGTAATCAATAATAACTAACGATATATCGTACTTTTTTTTCAATCGTCTGGCCTTTGCCTTTATCTCCAGGGAAGACAAAGCAGACGAATCGTCAATATAGACAGGTAATTCTGAAAGTCTATTGGCCGAGTCTGTTAAACGAAGGTAGTCATCGTCCTGCAGAGCTCCTTTCCTTAATTTCCATGCATCTATCATAGCATCGCAGCCCAATAACCTGATGCCAAGTTGGAGGCTTGACATCTCAAGTGAAAATATCGCTACACCTACTTTATCTACAAGTGCAGCATTAAGTGCAATATTTAAGGCCAATGCTGTTTTACCCATGCTTGGCCTCCCAGCAATAATAATAAAATCAGAGGGTTGAAGACCAGAGGTGAGATTATCAAAATCGGTAAATCCGGTTGAAATACCTGTTATATTACTGCCCGTAGTGGTTTCTATTTTCTTGAAGCTGTTCTTGACAACTTCATCGAGCTGTAAAAAGTTTTGATCTATATTCCTTTCAGCTATCTTAAATATATATTGTTCAGCTGAATCAAGAATGTCTTCAGTATCATTGCTAGGCTGAAAACACACTTCAGATATATGAGAACATTGTCGAATCAGATTTCTTCGTATAGATAAATCTTTCACAATTTCAGCATGATACATTATTCCAGCAGAGGTTGCTGTTGCATCTGCCAGAGATGCTAAATACTCCGTCCCGCCTACCTTATCTAGGGCAACCTTTTCCTTTAACACCTGGGAAAGGGTTATTACATCTACCGGATCATCCCTATTATATAGGGTAAGCATTCCCTCATATATGAGTGCATGGGCTTCTTTATAAAAATCTTCACCAGAGAGGATATCCACAATTTGATTAAGCGCATCATTATTGATTAATATCCCTCCCACTATAGCCTGTTCAGCCTCCATATTATGTGGGGGGACCTTATAGGGAGAATAAACCGTATCTTCTTTCTTTTTAGGCATAGCCATCAGCTTACGCCTTTTCTTCCTCTTTCTCAACAATGACTTTTATTGTAGTCATAACCTCTGGATGGAGTTTAATAGCGACTTCAAACTCCCCAAGAGTTCTAATTGCCTCATCCGTAACAATTTTTCTTCTATCTACACTAATACCTTCCCTTTCGAGCTCTTGAGCAATATCTTTGCTTGTGACAGAACCGTAAAGTTTGCCCTCTTCACCAGCCTTACGTATCATCGTTACGGTTACCTGAGAGACCTTTTCCGCGGCTCTTTCGGCTTCCTTTTTATCCTTCATACGTCGAGCTGTTATTTTATCTTTTCTCATCTCCAAGGCCTTTAAATTCGCATTATTGGCCTCAATGGCTGTACCTTTTGGAATGAGATAATTTCTTGCATACCCCTTTGCGACATCTACGATATCACCTTCAAAACCAAGAGATTCAAAATTTTGTAATAAAATAATTTTCATGTCTTTTTCCCATTCTAATTTTTTTGTAAATAGTAAGGTAAGGAACTACAATTTCCGTAAAGAAAGGTGAATTAAGAATAACAAGGGCTTGGGGAAGTAGAAAATAACTCTATATACCTCAAAGCTAACTCTTACAGTTCCCTATGTTCCTTCGTCTTTATTTTTGCCGTAGTAAAAGGTAACAGGGCAATATTTCTCGCTCTTTTTATAGCTACCGCCAGCATTCTTTGATGCTTAGCGCAGTTGCCAGAAATTCTTCGAGGTATGATCTTACCTCTTTCGGTCGTAAAAGCTGCAAGATTCTTTGAATCTTTGTAGTCGATCTTGAGGTTTGAATCAGCACAAAAGCGACAGATCTTGTGCTTAATAAAAACTCTTTTTCTTTGATGATTAAAGGTATCATTATAGGTCATTATTTTTCCTCAACATGTTCATTGTGGCTCTCTTCCATTGTATCTTCTATTTCCTTCTCTTTACTTACTAAATCCTTCGGATCAACATTTTCATCAATCTTTACGGTAATATATTTTAAGATTCGATCATCTAATTTCAGATTCCTCTCTAACTCTGTTAGCATTTTAGGAAGAGCGCAAAAATCTAATACGACATAGTAGCCTTTATCAAATCGCTTAACGTCGTAGGCTAATTTTCTTTTTCCCCACTCACTAACCTTTACAATAGTGCCTTTTAGCTTTTTAATGAGATCCGAAAATTTATCAATTGTCTCTTTTAAAGAGTCATCGTCCAAAGTGGGGTTTACAATATAAATTGTTTCGTAATGATTCATTGAATAGGATACCTTCTTTCTCAGTTCATATGTTGAAATTTGTATCCATTTCTATATCTGTCGCTCAAGATTGTCAACCCATTTTTTTTGGCATCCTGCATTTATGATATTTTTAGAAACCAGAACCTTGATTTTTTGATGTTCCTTCATGTGCCTAAAGCAATCGTAAGGCGATGGCTATTAGTCATGTAGAAAACGGGAGAAATCTTCCTTCAAGCCGAAAATGATAAGGCTATCTCCCTCTTTTATTATAGTCGAAGGTGTGGGGAGTGTATATGAAACCTTATTACTTCTATCTTCCGGCTGCCTTTTGATTGTTAAGACTGTGGCCCTATAACGCTGCCGAAGCTTTAACTCACTTAAGCTCTTTCCTATAAAAATACTGGGAGCAGTGATTTCCGATATCAGGAACCCCCCTACTAAAGCCAACTTCTGCGAGTGTATCTTTTGTTGGAGTCGAAGAGACGTTGCCAAGCCAGATACCATATCTAATTTAAAGATTTCCCTGTTGTAAGCCTCTATAACATCACCTCTTCGTATCGTACCGACCAACTGCCCTTCTTCTGCTACGGGAATCTGATCAAGCTCAAATTTCCCAAAGAGCTGCATAACCATATCAAGGGATTCTTTCGTATTTACCACTGTTACTTCTTGGTTCATGAGATCTGAGGCAATTACAACATCACGAACAGATTCATAATCCTTTAGAATAGGTCGCAAATTCTCAAGTGAGATATGACCATGTATTCGGTTATCATCCCCAACCACAAAAAAGTGGGTATGGGAACTTGCCATCATCCTCGTAGCAACTTCGGCCAAGGGTGCCGAGGGAGACACCAGCTCAATATCGGGAATCATCACCTGGGAGACCTTTAGCCGTTTAAGTACATTGAGTTCTTTTCCAGCGTATATATTCAATCCCTTCCTGACCAACTTGAGGGTATATATAGATTCTCTAGAAAGATGTGCTGAGATCAGCAGTCCTATAGTACATGCAAACATCAAAGGCAGTATTATTAAGTAGTTTGCACTCATCTCAAAGACAATGATCATGGCGGTAATAGGGGCCCTCGTAGTGCCGGCAACAACCGCACCCATGCCTACTAAGGCATAAGCACCAGGTAATGCGGTAGTATGAGGGAGAAGCGTATGAACAACCTGACCAAAGCCACCCCCTAACGCTGCCCCCATAAACAGCGAGGGAGCAAATATACCCCCTGAATTACCTGAGCCAATGGTTATGCTTGTCGCTAATATTTTGGCAATTAAGAGGCCGAAAAGCATAACCCCAACCATTTCACCATGCAAGATCTGGGTAATCGATTCATATCCTACGCCAAAGATATGAGGAAAGAAAAACCCAATGCATCCTATAATAAGCCCCCCAATAGCAGGCTTAATGAATTCCGGCAGTTTCCATTTTTCAAAGAAATCTTCCATGCCGTAAAGGAGGCGGATAAAGATATATGCAACGACTCCAGCTAAGACACCCAATACCAAATAGAGGAATAATTCACTATAATGTAAAAAATCATAGGGAGGGATCTCAAAGGCAGGAAAGTTTCCTAGGTAGTGCCTGGATAGGGCAGTAGCAATAACTGAGGAAACAACTATAGGAATAAACTGTAATGCAGTTAATTCACTCAGTATAATCTCTAAAGAGAAGATAGCACCGGCCATAGGGGCATTAAAAGTAGCTGCAATACCTGCCGCTGCACCACAGGCTACCAAAATTCGCAGACGTCCTCCAGACACTTTAAACAATCTTCCAATAGCCGAAGAAATGGCGGAACCAATTTGTACGATAGGCCCTTCACGGCCTACTGAACCACCAGAGCCGATACAGATGGCAGATGCAAAGGCCTTAGCAAAGACAACACGAGTTCTCATCCTCCCATCTTTTAGGGCAACTGCCTCCATCACCTCTGGCACACCATGCCCTTTTGCCTCATGTGCAAAGAAATAGACGATTATCCCTACTAGTAAACCGCCTGTTGTTGGGATGACGAGCTTAATCCAAAAGGGTGCTGCAAGGGCCATGTGTAATAGATCTTTCCCCTCCATTCCAGTTGCATTCCCCCAACCCAGTTGGGTAGCTATAGCAATTATCTTTCGAAAACCGATAGCTGCATACCCCCCCACTGCACCTGCAATCCCACCCATTATGATCATAAAAAAATGTTCACGACGGGTTAAGGCAAATATAGTTTTATTTATGCCATATTGAATTTTGGAAAAAAAACTGTTGTTCATTTCATATAGTTCTAAGTTGTTGGGAATGGTAGCAATCGATTCAGATCCACAATACATGGTCCTGATGTGGATAAAGAATACTAGAATACTAATTTTGAAAAAGAAAAGGAACCTGCCTGGGTGTATATATCAGAAAATAATAATTATACAATAAATCTTTTTATTCATATAATACTATCAGAAAAGGCATTATGCCTTTTCTGATAGTGTGTGGACTGATATCTACATACAACGTCAATAAAATGGTAAAAAAATGTTACTTCTTATCTCTTTTTAGTACCACATATCTTGAATGACCACTATGTTTTATCACAATGAGGATCTGTTTTTTTGATGACGACTCCTTCATTATCCTTTTATAATCACTGAGGTTTTCTATCGGCTCATGTTCTATCTCCTGAATCAGATCACCTCGTTGCAATCCTGCATCAGAAGCTGGACTGCCTTTCTCTATACTTGATATAACTACTCCCTTCTCACCCTTTAAAGACAAGCTTTCCGCAATTTCAGGGGTAAGTTCTTGAACAGACAATCCAAAACTTTCCTC
>Ga0307442_1000614_pt1 | contig 17462 bp, 13 predicted proteins | sample SalMarWE160430MG_FD_202143 | JGI IMG/M metagenome (GOLD analysis project Ga0307442, IMG submission 202143) | Salt marsh sediment microbial communities from the Plum Island Ecosystem LTER, Massachusetts, United States - WE1604-30 | ecosystem: Environmental > Aquatic > Marine > Intertidal zone >...
CGGGTGCAGGGGATACGGTGATCAGCGCCCTGACTTTGGCCCTGGCCGCCGGGAGCACGTTTGCCGAGGCGGCGGTTGTGGCCAACTATGCCGCGGGAATCGTGGTTGGAAAGGTGGGTACCGCCACGGTTAAGCCCGAGGAGTTGCGGAAGGCCCTTTCCGGCCGCGCCCACTCCTAAACAACTTCCAGAAGGATTGTATTTCTTGGTTCTTAAGAAGATAAGAACAGAGGAAGAAAAGGATCATTGCGGCAAGGATCCCTCCACTTAACAGGGGTATCTTTACCCCGTAACCTCCGCTTTCCTCCCACCCATACCCCCTCTCGACTGCCAGAGCCACTAGGGCCACAGGTATGACGGCGAGGGTTATCTTGTACAGGGAGGAGGTCAATTCCCGCCAACGCATTCCAGCTGTTTTGCGGTGGAAGAAGTAGATCAGCAAAGATACATTGACGGTGGCGGAGATCGAACTAGCGAGAGCCAGACCTGCATGTTGCAGGGGATGCATGAGGATGATGCCGGCTAGGCAGTTGGTTGCCAGGGCGATGACGGCAATCTTGACGGGAGTCTTGGCGTCCTCAAAGGCATAAAAGGCTCGCGTGAGGACGTTAATCCCGCCAAAGGCCCAAATGCTGAGGGAATAGCACAGCAGGGCCTGGGCCGTCATGAGGGTGCTGTGGTAGGTAAAGACCCCTTGCTGAAAGATGAGGTTGATAATGGGGACGCGGAGGATTATGAGACCCACCATGGCGGGCACGGTGATGAGGAGAATAATCCGCAGGGCGAAATTTACGCCATCCTTGAATTCCTCCATTTTCCCCTGGGTCACGAGGCGCGAGAAACTGGGCAGGACTGCTACCCCCAGGGCGATGGGGAAGAGTCCCAGCGGGAATTCGAAGATCCTATCGGCATAGTAGAGATAGGAGACGCTTCCCTTCGGAAGAAAAGAGGCTAAGAGGCGGTTCACTACTTGGTTGAGCTGAAAGACGGCGATCCCCATAACCATCGGTGCCATCATTCGGGCGATGCGCCGCAGGGCCGGGTGGCGCAGGTCGAAGTCAATCTTAAAGGTTATACCCTTGGTGCGCAGAAACGGGAGCTGAAGGAGGAGTTGGGTGAGTCCCCCGAGTAATACCCCCAGTGCCGCGGTCACTATGGGAGGATAAACCGTGGGACTCAAAAAGAGGACACACGCAATGATGGAGATGTTGAGCAGACAGGGCGCTACGGCAGGGGCAAGGAAGTGGCGATGTGAGTTGAGGATCCCCATGGCCAAGGCCACCAAGCCGATGAAGAAAAGGTAGGGGAAGCATATACGGGTCATCAGGGCAGTGAGTTTAATCAGGGTAGGGTCCTTCCAACCCGGCACCTGGATCATCACGATCCAAGGGGCCAGAGCGATTCCCAGAGCGGTCAACACAAACAAGAGGGAGGCGGCAACGGTAGCCGTCGTATGGATGACCCGGGGGGCCTCGTGGGGGCGGTGGGTTAGATATTCCGTATAGACGGGGACGAAAGAGACCGTGAGGGACCCTTCACCGAGGAGCCTCCTGAGCAAGTTGGGGATGGTAAAGGCGATAAAAAAGGCATCGGTTGTCATGCCGGCACCAAAGAAGCTGGCGATGACCATATCGCGGATCAGGCCGAGGATCCTACTCATGAAGGTGGCAACGCTCACCACACCGGTAGCCCTGATGATCTCTCGTTTCTCTTGCATCTCTTTTTTTCTCGAATCTAAAACAATCTGTGACACCTATTGACTAACATATTTTGAATTCCCTCGGCAACTGATTCTTTGTACTTTAGTCTGAGCTGTTATTGCCTCGTCTTCTGAGTGATCGTGTATTTCCTTGAGTTGAAAAATTTTGTCCCTTATGTTAAGCTTTTGTGACAGGTGAACGATTGCTCTGTGAACGAATTATTGCCTATTTATCATACGTTATTGAGTTTTTTCGGGGAGCAGGGGTGGTGGCCGGCTGAAACACCCTTTGAGGTAATGGTGGGGGCCGTCTTGACACAAAATACGGCCTGGAGGAATGTGGAGCGCGCCATAGAGAATCTTAAGGAAGCAGATGTGCTGACACCTCATGGTTTGATAGGGCTCGATGAAGCGAGATTGGCAAGGCTTATCAGGCCGGCGGGATACTATAACGTCAAGGCCCGGCGGCTGAAGCACCTGATGAATTTCCTCGACGAGGAATATGGAGGGAATCTTGAACGGATGTTCACCGAGCCCCTTTCGTCCTTGCGGGGGGAACTCCTTGCGGTAAAGGGAATCGGCCCTGAGACGGCCGACAGTATTCTCCTCTACGCAGGGGAAAAGCCGACCTTTGTGGTCGATGCCTATACGCGCAGGGTGCTGTTCCGACACGGTATGATCACCGATGGGGCATCATATGGGGATATCCAAGACCTTTTCATGCAGAGCCTTCCCCAGGATGTGGCATTGTACAAGGAATATCACGCCCTCTTCGTCCGATTAGCCAAGACCTTTTGTAAGACCAAACCCCTCTGTGCGGGATGCCCTGTGGAGGATGGATGGCCTACCTCGAACGAGAAGTAAGGCGACTGGTGGGGAAGGCGATCCACCACTATCATTTGATCGAGGATGGAGACCGGATACTGGTGGCCCTTTCCGGTGGGAAGGACAGCATGGTGATGTTGAATATCCTGCATGGACGCAGGGCCCGGGTGCCCATCGATTATGAGTTGAAGGTACTCACGGTCGATCTCGGCTATGAAGGCGGCAATTTTGAGCCTTTACAGGGGTACACGAGGGATCTCGGATATGACTTTGTCCTCAAAAAGACCCAGATCGGGCCCTTGGCACAGGGCGATGCAAACCGAGAAAGTCCCTGTTTCCTCTGTGCGCGGTTGAGACGAAAGGTCTTCTTCGAGACCGCTCAGGAGCTGGGGTGTAATAAAGTGGCCTTGGGACACACAAAGGATGATATTATAGAGACCTTTCTCCTCAATACCTTGTATAGCGGTGAGATAAGCACCATGATTCCCCATCAGGACCTATTTGGCGGCGCGTTCTCCATCATCAGGCCCCTCGCCTTGGTCGAGGAGGCAAAGGTGCGGGCCTATGCCGACCTTCATGCATTGCCCGAGGTCCAGGATGGTTGTCCCACGCGCGGTACGACCCGCAGGGGGCAGATAAAATACCTGTTAGGAGAGCTTGACAAGGTGGATAGGAGGATAAAGAAGAATATCTTTGCCGCCCTCGGCAACGTTAAGAGTGAATACCTGTTAAATGGCCATGGATCCCATCATTAAGCTCAGCTTTAGCGTAATAGCATCCCTTTTTTTGCTCACCTGCGCCGCCCAGAAAAGTGAAAAGGATTTTTATCAAGCCGCCCGTCAACAGATGGTGAAGGAGGACATCGAGGGGCGGGGGATCAACGATGAGCGGATCGTGCAGGCCATGCTGAAAGTGAAGCGACACCTCTTTGTGCCGGAAGACTATCGCCACTTGGCCTATGCGGACCGCCCCCTGCCTATCGGAGAGGGGCAGACTATATCCCAGCCCTATATTGTGGCCTTGATGACTTATCATCTGCACCTGCAACCCGAAGAGAAGGTCTTAGAGATAGGCACCGGTTCAGGATACCAGGCCGCTGTCTTGGCGGAGTTGGTCAAGGAGGTGTATTCAATCGAGATCATTGAGGAGTTGGCCACCACAGCCCAAGAACGCCTTCAGGAGTTGGGGTACCATAATGTGTGGGTGAAGTGCGGCGATGGTTTTTACGGCTGGGAGGAGTACGCCCCCTATGACGCCATTATCGTAACCTGTGCCGCACCGAGCATCCCTGAGCGCTTGGTAGAGCAATTGAGGGAAGGAGGCAGGGTGATCCTGCCCTTAGGCGGTGAACCATTTTATCAATCCCTCACCGTGCTCACCAAGCGGGGGGGGAACCTCGAGGAGCAACGGATTACAGGGGTCGTCTTCGTCCCCATGACAGGGGCAATAGGGGAGGATTGAGGTACAGGGAGGACGCAGTGCCCAAGAAGCGAATATCCCCTCACGGGGCCGGACAGGAACTGGAGAGATATACGATCGAGTTGAAACGGATGGGGGAAAAGTGCAAGAAGCTGGAGATCCTCACTAAGCTCAGCGGTCTCCTTAATTCCTCTCTGGATTTTGAATACGTGAAAATGAGGGCTATTGCGGCTGTAACGGAACTCCTCGACTGTGAAACCAGTTCTCTCCTCTTGAAGGACGAGGAGGGGAAACTCTTTTTTGAGGTGGCTTTGGGAGAAAAGGGGGAGATCGTAAAACGGTTTCAACTCAAGATGGGGGAAGGGATCGCAGGGTGGGTGGCCCTGCATGGAAAGCCGCTTATCGTTCCCAATGCCCACGATGACGCCCGTTTTTTCAAAGAAGTGGATCAGGCCACCGGTTTCGTCACCCATACGATTATCTGTGTTCCCCTGCGGTGCAAGGGGGCAATCATCGGGGTCATCCAGGGCATCAACAAGGAAGGGGGTACGTTTACGCAGGACGATCTCGAGCTCTTTCAGGCCCTCGCAGATCAGATCGCCGTGGCCCTGGACAATGCGCAGTTGTATACGGAATTGAACGAGATGGCCCGGAAGCTTGTGATGGGTCTCTCAGAGCTCATTGAAAAGAGGGACAGTTACTCCGGAGGGCACCCTCAGCGGGTCTTGAAGGTCTGCATGGCGATGTCCACATATCTGTCCATGACGCCCGAAGAAAAAAGGCACCTTACCCTTGCGGCCATACTCCATGACATAGGAAAGGTGGGAATTGCCGATCACATTCTGGGCAAGAATGGGGGATTGACCGTGGAAGAGATGGAGATCATCAGGGACCATCCCCGTGCCGGCGCAGAGATAGTGGGGCATATCAAACAATTGCAGCCGATCATCCCGGGGATCAAATACCACCATGAACATTATGACGGTTCAGGATATCCCGAGGGGCTGGTGGGCGAGGAAATCCCTCTTATCGCTCGGATCATCGCGGTGGCCGACACCTACGATGCCATCATCCATGACCGATCATATCAAAAAGGAATGAGCAAAAGCGAGGCGGTTGCAGAGATTGTAGAGAATGTCGGGACCCAGTTTGATCCGCGCATCGTAGAAGCCTTTGCCCAAGCCCTGGATAACGGTGATTTGTGATGGTGACGGTTCTCTCACCATCACAATAGTCGGTAGTCCGTGGGCATTACATCACCATACCGTGAGGAGAGACGATGACAGTACGGCCTGCCAACCCCATCATCTTCGCCTTGGACGTAGGGAGCTGGGAAGAGGCCCAGCGATTCGTGGAAGAGCTCAGGGATGTGGTATGGGGCTTCAAGATAGGGAAAGAGCTCTTTACCTGGATGGGGCCACGGGTAGTGGAGATGATCCAGGAGGGAGGCAGTAGGGTCTTTTTGGATTTAAAGTATCACGACATCCCGGCGACGGTGGCCAAGGCTGCAGCCATGGCCACACGGTTCAGGGTATCCATATTTAACCTCCATGCCCTGGGGGGTAGGGAGATGATGCGTGCAGCCGTCGAAGCCTCCCATGAGATAGCCCACAAAGAAAGTTTACCCGTTCCCATGATACTGGGCGTCACCGTTTTGACGAGTCTGCAGGAACGCGATCTCAGGAGCGTGGGTATTACCCTCACCCTCGAGGCAGAGGTGGTTCAGTTGGCCACCCTGGCTCAAGAGGCAGGCCTCAGCGGGGTAGTTGCCTCCCCGCTGGAGATCGGACCGTTGCGCAGGGCCTGCGGCGAGGATATGATCATTGTCACCCCCGGGGTGAGGCCGCGCAAAGGCCCGCGACACGATCAAGCCAGGGTGATGACCCCTGCCGAGGCGATCAGGGCAGGGGCCGATTATCTGGTTATCGGGCGTCCCATCAGGGATGCCGCTGATCCCCTTAAGGCCGCCCAGGATATCCTGCAAGAGATTAGAGCAGCGACCTAAACCGCTCTATGTCCTGGGGCGTATCGATACCGATAGAGGGTGTGGAACAGATCACGGTTTTGATCTTATACCCGTTTTCCAATATCCGCAGTTGTTCCAACTTCTCCCGTTTTTCGAGCGGGCTCGGTGGGAGGGCTGTCAGCTTGAGGAGAAACTCCCTGCGGAAGGCGTAGAGGCCGATGTGTTGCCAATAGCCCGTTAACCCATATTTATCTGAGCTTTCGATGACCTCGTTGCCGGTGTGTGCTTCATCATCTCTCTTCTCCAGCAGGTTTGTGGGATAGGGTATCACTGCCCGAGAGAAGTAAAGGGCAAACCCTTGATGATCAACGACGACCTTGACCACGTGGGGGTTGCCGAGGTCGGTTACGTCTTGCAGCGGGGTTATTAAGGTCGTCACCATGATCGCAGGGTCCTTTGCGAAAGGCATGACGGCCTCGTCAATGGCCTTCGGTTCGATCAGCGGCTCATCTCCCTGACAGTTCACCACGATTGTCGCATCAATGACCGCCGCCACTTCGGCCACCCGCTCAGTACCCGACCGATGTCGGGGAGAGGTCATCATGGCCTCACCGCCGAATCCCCTGACGGCCGAGGCTATACGTTCATCATCAGTGGCAACGATAACCTGCTGGACGGATGATGACCGAACCCGTTCATACACGTACTGTATGAGGGGTTTCCCCTTGATCTGTATCAACGGTTTACCGGGCAGGCGGGTGGAGCCGTATCTCGCGGGTATGACAGCGGTGGCCTTCATTTCATCCCCTCCTGGGGATTGCCATTATAACACGCTGACTTGAGAAAAAAAGGGGGCCATCCGTCACCGTTTAGCCCCCTGCATTTGTTCCGTTATCGAGATATTCACGACAAGGCGATCTTGACCACCTCATCCATCCGCTGGACGAACCTAAATTCCATCCCCTCTTTGACATGATCTGCCAATTCTTCCAGGTCCTTCTTATTTTTTTGCGGCAGGATGATCGTTTTGATCCCGGCCCTCTTCCCCGCCAAGACCTTCTCCTTGATGCCGCCGACGGGGAGGATGAGGCCCCTCAAGGTGATTTCACCGGTCATGGCCACATCGTTTCGCACGGGCTTGTCGGTCAGCAGCGAGGTAAGGGCTATGAACATGGTAATCCCTGCTGAGGGTCCATCTTTGGGGATGGCACCGGCGGGGACGTGGATGTGGATATCGTTTTTTTGATAGAAGTTTTCCTCGATCCCCAAATCCTTGGCCTTAGACCTGATGTAACTGAGGGCGGCCTGGGCGGATTCCTTCATCACCTCCCCCAGCTGCCCCGTCAGGGACAGTCCCTTCTCACCGTTCATCTTGGTGGCCTCCACAAAGATGATGTCTCCTCCGGTGGGGGTCCAGGCAAGCCCGGTCGCCACCCCCGCGTGGGACGTCCTCTCCGCCACCTCAGGAAAGAACTTAACCGGCCCTAAGAATTTATGCAGCATGTCCGTCTTATCCGTCTGCACCGTCACCTTTTCCTGCTTCCCTTCGGCCACCTCTTTGGCCACCGCCCGGCAGATCGCTGCGATCTCCCGCTCGAGGTTTCGCACCCCGGCCTCCCTCGTGTAGGAATTTATGATCTTCAAGAGGGTCTCATCCTTGAACTCCAACAGTTCAGAAGAAAGTCCATGCTCGTTGAGCTGTTTAGTGATGAGGTGCTGCTTGGTAATCATCAACTTTTCATCATCAGAGTACCCGGGCAGCTCCAAGACCTCCATGCGGTCCTTTAAGGCCGGTGGGATGGGTTCGAGTATATTGGCCGTGGTGATGAACATGACCTTTGAGAGATCAAAGGGGACGTCGATGTAGTGGTCTGAAAACGAGAAATTCTGCTCAGGGTCCAGCACCTCCAGCAGGGCGGAGGATGGATCCCCCCTGAAATCGGTGCCGATCTTATCCACCTCATCGAGCATGAAGATGGGGTTATTGCTCCCGGTCTTTTTGATGCCCTGTATGATCCTGCCCGGTAGGGCGCCGACATAGGTTCGCCTGTGTCCCCGGATCTCCGCCTCGTCTCGCACCCCGCCCAGCGAGATCCTGGTGAACTTGCGATCCATGGCCCTGGCGATGGACCTCCCCAGGGAGGTCTTCCCGACCCCGGGGGGCCCCACAAAGCAGAGGATAGGGCCCTTCATGTCCTTTTTCAACGTGCGCACGGCCAGATACTCTAAGATCCGCTTTTTCACCTTTTCTAGGTCATAGTGATCTTCATCCAAGATCTTTCGGGCATGGTCAATAGCGAGGTTGTCATCGGTACTCTTTGACCAGGGAAGCTCTACCAACCAATCGAGGTAGGTCCTGGCCACCGTGTATTCCGCTGAGGCAGGCGGCATCTTGGAAAGCCTGTCGAGCTCCTTTTCAGCGGCCTTGCGCGCCTCTTCGGGCATCCCTGCATTTTCGACCTTTTCTTTTAGCTCCTTCAGTTCCGTACTGTACTCATCGATCTCTCCCAGCTCTTTTCTGATGGCCTTCATCTGCTCCCGCAGATAGTATTCCCGCTGCGTCTTGTCGATATCCTCTTTGACCTGTGACTGGATCTTATCTCCCAGCTCCAGTATCTGAACCTCTCGCGCAAGGAGGAGGTGGACTTTGTTGAGACGCTCCTGTAAGTTAATGATTTCCAATACCTCTTGTTTTTCCGATGGGTTAACGTTGAGATTGGAGGATACGATATCAGCCAGGATGCCGGGATCCTTGATATTCATGACCATGTTCTTCAATTCTACGGTGAGGTGAGGCGCCAATTCTACCGCCCTTTGGAAGAGGTTTTTTAGGTTCATAACGAGGGCGTCAATTTCTACTCCGGTGGCCTCCTCCTCGGGAAGCACCTTTACCTCAGCTATAAAACAGGGGTCTTCTTGGACATACCGTAGTATCTTGATCCGTTCGAGCCCCTGGACAATGACTCGTTGCGTGCCGTCCACCTCCCTCACCATACGGACCAGGTGGGCTGCGACGCCTATGGTATAGAGCTCCCCCGTTTCCGGGTCTTCGATTTCCGAGCTGTGTTGGGTGACCACCCCGATGATCCGGTCCCCCTCCATGGCCTCGTCGATCAATTTCACGGACTTTTTCCTCCCTACCATAATGGGGAGAATGAGCTCGGGAAACAGGACGGTACCTCGGAGGGGTAATATAGGTAAGCGATGAGGGATGGAGATCTTCTCCTTCCCCTTTTCGCCTTTTGATCTCGGTACGAATATCATTTCTTTCTCCTCTGGGATCCTCGGAAAGTTTATTCAGGATAAAACATAATCACCTCGTCGCCATCTGTCAACCAGTAAATTATAGCGCAAACAGAGTGCTCGCCGTGAGGTGATCAATCTCAGCGGGGGCATTCCTCGCTCCCTGGTATGGGGGTGTGGCGGGAATCACTGCCTCACCTCCATTCGGCAGGTGAGGTCAGATATTCTTTCACCTTCCCTAAGATAATCTTCGGTATGTCTTCTTTGTTTTTGACGTTGAAGAGGGATATGTTTTTCTTTTTCGCCATTCCGTCCTTAAAACGTGTGGTATGGACATTGTGGCCCAAATGGACGGCGGTTACCCGGTTGTCGATTCGTTGAAAAAAATCAATGAGCTTTTCAAGGTTGGTGATCTGCATATCGGTGATGATGAAGATATCAGGATTGTCCGCACGAGAGAGGAGGGAGGTTATGTCGTCCAGGTCTAAGGCCGTGCCTCCGCCGAAGTAACGACATATGGCTTGGTAAATCTGCTCTTTGTCGTGGCTGAATTCCAAGACGATTTTGTTTCCCCTCAAGGCGTCGCTGAAGTTATAGACAGCGGCTCTCGATTCATTTTTCAGATAGGCGTTGCACGCGCAGACCGCCCCCAGCACGGCGTGCGATAACCTCTCGCGTGGGTTGATCATGCTTCCTGATGAGTCGATGATGATGAGGCAGTCGGGAATTCCCTCATATTCTCCATGAGTCTCACCCTCTCTCTTCGTCCAGATCTGCGTTATCCCTGGTATGATCTTGCCGAAGCTGGTCCACACATCGATATCGGCAAAGGGTTTTCCTATTTCCCAGGGCCGGTGAGCGTGAGGATGGAGATACCCCGTTTTTTCGATGGGGAGTTTTCTGATGGGGAGGGTATAGCTCTCGGCCAGCTTCATATAATAAAGCAGGTTGGCATCAAGGGGATTACCTTTTCCCCTCCCCATTCCTCCGGCGCCATAGCCCTTTTCCTCCAATTCTTCTTTTAAATCCTCCACCGTCTCTTTGAATTCCTGTAGGTCGTCGACAGCACCGGCGAATTCCCTCAGCCCTTGATCAATTTCTTCCAGGGAATAGTTCTCCAGAGAGTGTTCTCCCATGGGGTTGGGTTCTCGATGAGAGCTCATTTGTTCATCATTCCATTCTTCCTCAAGGATGTGCTGGATGACCTCGGTGAATTTTTTTATGCTTTCCTTCCAGCTCTTTCGATCCAGATAGGGGATGCGGGAGAGGCGGTTGACGAGTTCTTCATGCCCCCCGCTTCCCAAATCTTCTCCCCAGATCTTTTCGTAGAGGGCTGTCAGCACCTCATGCACACCGGTTTTGGGAAGGTTTTTGTAGAGCGCAGCGATGTTGGTATCTTTTTCCTTTACGCAGTAGGTATCTGCGACCACATCCATAAAATAGGTGGCCGCCCGTTGGGCCTGATCCTTCTGTCGCACTACCTTTTTGGCCTCGTTGTAGAGGGTGAGGTGGGTGTGAAAATCCCACGGACAATACATATAGTGGGTTATGCCGTGGTCGAGAACGGCCTCGACAATTTCCTCTCCGTCCATGTCCTCCTTGAGTTTATCGTAAAAGGCACTGCTGATGGATAGTTGCTTGCTCTTGATCTCCAGGGCGCAATCCTCACCCCCTTCGATCACCACGGGGAGCGGAAGTTGAGGGTAGAAATGTTTTTTGCGCACCCTGGGCCAGAGTTTCTGAATGATATGCTCTATTTCCATTGCCGCGCTTCAAACATAAAAGGGCTTTATCCCTTCATTGGGAAAGATGAGTTGATCTCTTTCGTAGAGCTTCCCCCCTACTATTTTACCCAATCCCTTGATCCTTCCTCCCACCATCAACTCACCGCCGGTCATCCCATGTCCCGTATTGAAACCGAGATTGTGTCTCACCACGATTTTTCCCCGCTTCATGCCCGCCCCCGTATAGTTCTTGCCGCTTCCTTCGATGATCAATTCCCCCCCATCCAGTCCGATCCCCGTAAAGTCACCCACATTACCTTGCACCATCAATTTCTTGTTGGTAGGGAGGCGGTACCCGAGGAGATTGATCTTGACGGTGAGGTCTCGCAGGTGGAGGCAGATTTCCTGTTCCTGGGCATGGTTGCAGAGGGCGGAGATATAGATCCCTGCCGGACCCGTTATCAGGTAGGGGATCTGATCCGAGTGGTCAAGGGCATAGCAAAATTCCTCTATGTCCTCTGCCGTATACTCCAACCCCTCGATCCCCCTCTCGGCTATACTATAGGCCTTGATGACGGTGCTATACTGCATGAGCCATACCAAGTCTTTGGCCTCGTTTTTCAAGAGGTCTTCATACCCGGTGAGTATTTTTGAGAGTGTTTCTTCCTTCGATTTTAAGATCGTATCCAGAGGTATCTCACGTTTGCGTGCGCCGGTGTGGTGAAATGCCTCAAAGGGGTTTTTCATCCTTTACTCCAATATCCTTTTTAATCTCTTCATAAATGGGATGGTCGCCTTCGAGGGGGGTTACCTCTTCGCCGGCAAAGGCGCGATATCCCACCGAAAGGGCTTCCAAAAGGTATTCCCTCTGCTCGTTGTATCTTTGAAAGGTCTCTTCCGCGGCCGCCTTGACCAGGTATATCTGAAAGGGGTCGTTTCTCCCCTCTCCCTCCTTTTTGGAGAGGTAGGAGTCCTTCCACTGAATTCGATGGGCAAGGGTGTAGGGGATGATCAATCGGATGTGTTCAAGGTCAACCCCGTCGTCTTCCAAAAACCAGGCCAAGGCCTGTGCGTACTTTCTCATAGACATGGGGAGTCGATTGGAGGCACAATTTTTAATGTGATGGCAGAGATAGCCGGTATAGTGACAGCCGTCCTCGCAGGTCTCCACCGACCTCTTTTGACCGTACTTGTGGCAGAAAGACAGCTCGGCCAGCATCATGCGCACAAAGGCGTTCGTGTCGATATCAAAATTCAACCCGAGCATCTCTTCGTTGATGTGAGTCCTCTCCTCTTTGTTCAGCCCTTCGAGCCCGAGCTGTTCTTTCAGGTATTCGCCGAAGAGATCACAGACCCCTTCGGCCAAGGTCATCTTTTCCTCATAGGGTTTGTCTCCCCGCAGTATCTGGTGCAGCTCCTTTTCATACTGCGGGTGCCGGAGGGAATGAGGCACCAATGCCTCCTTACCGATGGTGTACGCGATGTTTGAACCGGGATGTCTCGACTCGATCAGGCAGTCGAAACGATCGATGAGGGGCGCGATGATGGTGTTCGTCCCCCTATCCTGATAGTTGGCCGTCGCAAAGAGGGAGTATTCGTCATTGATCAAGATCTCGTTGAGATATTCCCAGTTACCCCGATCGACGCCGTTCAAGATCATACTCTGTTTGGTCTCGGGGAGGCGGTTTATCTCGTCCACGATCTTCACCGGAATCTGGGCGAAGTCACTCCACACCACCTTTTCCCTCCCCTTGTTGAGTTCACCGAGATGGGGTCGACCGATGATCTTTTCCTCCGTCTGTTCTGGGTGGCCGGAGATCTCGCTCCCCCAAACAATACCCAGGGGATACCGGTAGAGGATGGAGCCCACGTATTCAGCCGACGTGGTCTTTCCCAGGCCGGGTTCTCCGATGATGAGCTCCTTACCCCTGTTGAGGCCTGTGAGGAGGCCGAAGAGGAGGGTGGAGTTGAACTGCTCACCTTTTATTTCTATATCCGGTCTGTTGAGATAGAGGTTGTCACTGATAAAATTGTATATTGCTCTGATCCGGGTTTGGTAATGGCCGTTCTTCATCGCTACACTCCTCATGGTGCTGCATTTATCTTTCCCCACCCCTCTTATAATATAGGGTAGCACCATGTTTTACAGAAATCAAGGTGAGGAGGAGGTTGGGTATTCGAAGGGGTACTGCGTTGAGAGCGTTTAATCCCTCCAATCAACCAGGGTGCGCATGAGGAAGTAGAGGTCTGTTAAGAATGCAGTGAGTCCGAGGATAATGCCGGCGATGGCCCGCACCAGGGATATCTGGTAGATGTCGCCTTGGGAGAAGAAGGAACGGGCGATAAGAATAGTTGCCAAGACGGCGGTTACCAGGCCTCCCAGGGTATTCTTGAAGTAGATCAAGAGGGCCAGACCGATACAGATCCCAATGGTTATCTTGGTCGATGGGAGATACTCTGCCGCTCCGGAGATGATATCAAAGATTTCTTGCAGAAGAGTGATAATCGCGCTCATTTTCCTTTTTTGCCGCTCCTCATTTAAGTAAAGGCTAAAATCGGTCCCTTGTCAAGGGGGGCATCTCTTCACCGTTGAGTCTATATGAGAAAATGTGCTATTTTCATAAGGGAGGGATCGATATCCCTGACAGGGGTTCGCGTATGAGCGAGGATGCGATAGTCATCAAGGGTGCGAGGCAGCACAACCTCAAGGACATAGACCTGGAGATCCCCAAGAGGCGGCTGGTGGTGCTCACCGGGGTCAGCGGCTCGGGAAAATCATCTCTCGCCTTTGACACCATCTACGCCGAGGGGCAGAGGAGGTACGTGGAGTCCCTCTCCGCCTATGCCAGGCAGTTCCTGGAGCGGATGGACAAGCCCGATGTGGACCTCATCGAGGGCCTCTCCCCGGCTATCGCCATCGAGCAGAAGGGGATCAGTAGAAACCCGCGCTCCACCGTAGGTACGGTGACCGAGATCTACGACTATCTGCGCCTCCTCTTCGCCAGGGTAGGACGTCCCCACTGCTATCGTTGTGGTCGGGAGATCCGATCGCAGACCCCCCAACAGATGGTCGATCAACTCCTTGCAATCCCCGAGGGGAGCCGTCTGGTTGTCCGGGCGCCACTCGTACAGGGGCGCAAAGGGGAGTACAGAAAGCTTCTGGATCAATTGAGGGGCGAGGGATTTGTCCGGGTGAGGGTAGATGGAGAGGTCAAGGACCTCGGGGAAGAGATAACCCTGGATAAAAACAAGAGGCATAATATCGATTTGGTCGTTGATCGACTCGTGCTGCGCGAAGGGATTAAGAACAGGATCACCGAGTCGGTCGAACTGGCCCTGCGCTATGGTGAGGGGGTGGCTCAGGTGGCAGTCGAAGGGGGTAAAGAGCTTGTCTTCAGCGAGCGGTTTGCCTGTTTGGAATGTGGGGTGAGTTATCCCGAGATATCCCCCAGGCTCTTTTCCTTTAACAGTCCTTATGGGGCGTGCCCCCGTTGCGGCGGTTTGGGGTTTCTCCCCTCACGGGAACTCCCTGTATCTGATGAGTTCCCGTCATTCGAGGTGCCAGAGGAGGCGCTGGGCGCCTCACCCTGTCCGGAGTGCGGTGGGGCGCGGCTGCGCAAAGAAGCCCTGTATGTGCGATTTCAGGGGAGGTCCATTGCCGAGGTAACGAGGCTTTCCATTCAAGAGGCCCTCGCCTTTTTTCAGGGTACCACGCTCACCCCGCAAGAGGAGGAGATTGCGAGGCTCGTAGTGCGGGAGATTACGGAGCGGCTCAGTTTTCTCGTGCGCGTGGGACTCACCTATCTCTCCCTCGATCGAGCCTCCGCCACCCTCTCCGGCGGGGAAGGGGAGCGAATCAGGCTGGCCACTCAGGTGGGATCGGGGCTCACCGGAGTCCTCTACTGCCTCGATGAACCGAGCATCGGCCTGCACCTGAGGGATAATCTCAGATTATTGGATACCCTCAAGCGGTTGCGTGATCTGGGCAACACCGTCATCGTGGTAGAGCACGACCCACAGACCGTGCTCTCCGCCGATCACGTCATCGATATGGGGCCGGGTGCCGGTGTACACGGAGGGGCCGTAGTTTTTACGGGCACCCCGCAGGAATTGATGAGGTGTCAGGGTTCGCTCACCGGGCAATATCTCTCCCATAGCCTCACCATCCCCATCCCTGAGCAGAGGAGGAAGGGGGAAAGGGGGTCATTACTCATCGAGGGGGCCCGGGCAAACAACCTCAAGGGTATAACGGTGGCAATACCGCTCGGGATCTTCACCTGTGTGACCGGGGTCTCCGGCTCCGGTAAGAGCACCCTGGTCATCGACACCCTCTACCGGGTCCTGGCCCAACGCCTTCACAACGCCAGGGAGCGGGCCGGTGAGTTCACGGCCCTTGAGGGGACCGAGACGGTGGATAAGGTGGTAAAGATCGACCAGATGCCCATCGGCAGGACCTCTCGTTCCAACCCCGCTACCTATACCGGGATCTTTTCCTTTATTCGGGAACTCTTCTCCCAACTCCCCGAATCTCGGGTGCGGGGGTATACCCAGGGAAGGTTCAGCTTCAACGTCAAGGGGGGGAGGTGCGAGGCGTGCCAAGGTGAAGGTATTATTAGGATAGAAATGCACTTCCTCCCCGATGTCTACGTGACCTGTGATGAGTGCAAGGGGAGGCGCTTCAACCGCGAGACCTTGGAGATCAGGTACAAGGGGAGGGATATTGCGGAGGTCCTAGAGATGACGGTGGAGGAGACGCTGGCGTTCTTCCGCCATATTCCCCCTCTGAAGAAAAGGCTGGGGATCTTGACCGATGTAGGGCTCGGGTACATCGAGTTGGGCCAGCCTGCCCCCACTCTGTCAGGGGGAGAGGCCCAGCGAGTGAAATTGGCCCGGGAGCTGGGCAAGCGGGACACCGGCAGGACCGTTTATATCCTTGATGAGCCTACGACAGGGCTCCATTTTGCCGAGATCCAACGGCTCCTCGATGTGCTCAACCGGTTGGTGGATGACGGGAATACCGTCATTGTCATCGAACACAACCTCGATGTCATCAAATCCGCCGACTACATCATCGACCTGGGGCCTGAAGGGGGGGATGAGGGGGGTGAGGTGATTGCGACGGGCACCCCTGAGGAGGTGGCCGCGTCCCCTCATTCTTATACCGGGCAGTTTCTCCGACAGGCACTGGCTGAAGGCAGATAAGTTTTTTCTCGCCCTCACTGTAAGACCTTTTCGTAGCCGGAATTTTTTGAACCTACTAAGTTTAACTTGCGAATGCGTTGATTTTACTCTATTATCTGTTGAGTATGTTCACAGAAGGGGGCACGGGATGCTGGACCCGCGGTTTGTGCGAGAAAACATAGCAATCCTCAAGGAAAAGCTTGCCTTGCGGGGGGATGACCTGGATCTCACCCCTTTTATCGCATTAGAGGAGGAACGCCGGAAGTTGATTCGACGTGTCGAGGTTTACCGGAGTGAGCGCAACCAGGCCTCGGACGAGATCAGCAAGATCAAACAGAAAAAGGGGGAAGCCGGGGATCTGATCACCCGGATGCGCGGAGTCTCCGAACTAATTAAGGAAATAGAAGGCGTTTTAAAGGAGAAAGAAGATCAACTCCAGACATTTTTCCTCATGATCCCCAACATCCCTCATGCGTCAGTGCCGGTGGGGAAAAACGAAAAGGACAACAAAGAGGTCAGGAGGTGGGGTGCGCCCCCTGCCTTTCCCTTCGAGCCCAAGCCGCACTGGGATATCGGAGAGGCCCTCCATATCCTCGATTTTAAAGGTGGGGCCAAGCTGGCAGGAGCCCGGTTCACCCTGTACAAGGACCTGGGGGCGCGGCTGGAACGGGCCTTGATCAACTTCATGCTCGATCTGCACATCAACGAGCACGGCTATTGTGAGGTACTGCCCCCTTTCATGGTCAACCGGGATGCCATGATAGGCACCGGCCAACTCCCCAAGTTCGAGGATGATCTTTTTAAGATCGAGGGATTGGATTACTTCCTCATCCCCACTGCCGAGGTCCCGGTGACCAATATCCATCGGGGAGAGACCCTCTTCGAACAAAACTTACCTCTGTACTATTGCGCCTATACCCCCTGTTTTCGAAAGGAGGCGGGTTCCTATGGAAAGGATACCAGGGGTATCATCCGTCAGCACCAATTCAACAAGGTGGAACTGGTCAAGTTCACCACACCGGAAACCTCGTACGATGAGTTGGAAGGGCTTTTGAGGGATGCCGAGGAGGTCCTGCGCAGGCTGGATATCCACTATCGAGTGGTCGCCCTCTGCACCGGGGATCTGGGTTTTGCCGCCTCCAAGACCTATGATATCGAGGTGTGGCTCCCTGGACAGGGGGACTATAAAGAGATTTCCTCTTGCAGCAACTTCGAGACATTCCAAGCCCGTCGGGCCGGTATTCGCTTCCGCCGCGAGGGAAAGAAGGGGACGGAGCTGGTTCACACCCTCAACGGCTCTGGTCTGGCCGTGGGCAGGACCGTGGTGGCCATCCTCGAGAACTATCAACAGGAGGATGGCAGCGTGGTCATTCCCAAGGTCCTGCGGCCGTACATGGGCGGCATTG
>Ga0307442_1000618_pt1 | contig 17385 bp, 23 predicted proteins | sample SalMarWE160430MG_FD_202143 | JGI IMG/M metagenome (GOLD analysis project Ga0307442, IMG submission 202143) | Salt marsh sediment microbial communities from the Plum Island Ecosystem LTER, Massachusetts, United States - WE1604-30 | ecosystem: Environmental > Aquatic > Marine > Intertidal zone >...
TGCCAATAATGTAATGTAGAAAATTTCAAGAGAGTTACATCACTGTACTTGGCATCGAAGTAAACTGGACCAAGAGCACTCAATTCAAACTCATCGGAATAAACAATCTTATCTCCACGCCAACCTTCCACGAGAAGCGTCTCTCCTTCGGCAGCGATCCAGGCAACACCAAAATACCCGCCTACGAAATCAAACGGCTTCTCATCAAATAACTCCGCTGGATGTCCTGAACTGTTATAAACTACGAACTCCCCAGAGACCGTATTGTTTACATATCCTTGGCCGCCATAGTATTGATTGTGCGTTACCACCCAGTTCCGCCAACTAACGTCCCCATAACCCCCTGGAAGCTCTAATATTGACCGCGTTGTGATCAGGTTATCGAAGCCTAGCGTGCGCGCGTTTGAAACTTTTTCACTCTCGGGCTGCCCGAGCACTATCTCCGACAATACTACGGGCGCGCCGGCCACATTGACGGCGCGCTTAGCTTGCGCCCCTGCAGAATCACTTACCTCAATCGACCAGATTCCCTTTTTCGCAGTTATTAGGAAATGGCCATCTTCGCCAAGAGGTACATCCGTTTTTTTCCCGGACGGAGATATCGCCACTACCTTTGTTGATGGGGAAAGCTTTACTCGTCCTCCGATTGTCAGGGATTGGGCGAAACCAACCGGAGCGGCGGGTGTTGATGAAACCATATCGGCCAGAGAACCCGGTTTTACTTTGAAGGATGTGTGCTGAACATCGTTGCCCGTCGTGAGTTGCCAGCCAGGGGGCGTGATTGCGCGGTATGTATATTCACCTGGAGCGACGACATCAGCCTCGCGAAGGACCGACATTTTGAAATTGCCAAAACCATCTACGTTCGATCGAGTCACGACGCGCATATTATCAGGCCCAAGCAACTCAACAGCCACGCCTGCCATCGGCCGATCACCAAGATCGTAGACGCCATTTCTGTTGGTATCACGGAAAGCAAACATCGAAATGTTCGACGCGCCGCCAGTGAGACTATCCCAATTCATCCTCTTTCCATAGTAAGAGGGAGTGTCGTCGGCCAGCAGACACTTAAGCAAGAAAAAGACAAAAAACGTTGAGCCGCTAAGAACGAACCAAACAGCCTTAGATAAAAATCTCGTCGACATTGTTTCTAACAGCAACCCGACCCGCATCGTCGAGACTGCACCCACGATCCCGCGCAGATCGCTTAGCCAAGACAACCGACTTGGTCTAAGCTAGACTGTCGGAATGGGATTCTCAACCGCAGTTGACCCCACAAGAGCGTCTGATCGTGGCTGAAATCGTCGGGGGCAACTCCAGCAAAGAGGTCGCGCGCGCTCAACATTAGCCTCTGCGGCGCCGCATACTCGAGAACCCCTCCGCCGTCTTCAGCCGCCCCGTGCGAGACCCGTTGCGGTAACCCCAGCCGGGCGTCGCCCAGCAGCGTCCCAACTCTCTGCCTCCAAGGCTTACGCAAGGAGCCGGGTCCAGATTACTTGATCTTCGCGTAAGCTGCGGAGAAGCCTAGGACTGGGAGTTGAATGATAAGGGGGTCTTTTTTTAAGTTCTGAAACGAGATCGTCAGGTCGGCACCCTTGAGCATGGCAGCGATCTCGCCGTTACTGATGTCATATTCGGCCCGGCAGCCATTCTTATCGCAACTCTGTATCGCAATCTTCTTGACTGCCTCCTCCCTGCCGAACTGCAGCGAGACCCCCGCTGGCAGATAGATGCCGAGGGGCAACTGAAGCAGCAAGGCGGGGTCATTGTTGGGCGGCACCCGCACGGCCATCGACAGCAGTCGCTGTCCTGTCTCCTTGACGAAATATGCCTGAGACGCACTGCAGTCAAACCCAGCCTGAGTGCTCATGCAGTTCACCACCCAAGTAGGCTGCGCCAGTGGTGCGGCGGGCTTGCCCAGCGTCGGCTGCCCTTCCTGCGAATTCTCAACCTGCGACTGACCCGTGTCTTGCGCCATGGTGCCTCCGCTCGCCGCCACGAAGCAGAGAAACGCGCCCGTCGTCGCTTTAAGTCCGCACACGCATACTCCGACAAAAACACGCATCGCGACATCTCCATCGGATCGGACGAAGCATGTGTTTGGATCCGTTAGAAGCATGTCTTTGGATCCTTTAACTGTCAACCGGGCGCCGATTATTTCCTTGTGTGTACCGAAAACCCCATCCGATTGATTAGCTGAATTATTGTAAGCGTCCATTTCTAGCACGTAGATCAGGCTGCCGCGGCGACTGGCGAGGTCCAGTTCCAGGATAAGAGGTCGTCGAGCCGGCTCATAGGATAGCCGTTGGACAGGCATTCGAGAACGTCTTTCAAGTAGGCGAACGGCTCGACGTCATTCAGCTTTGCGGTGGCCAGCAGCGAGGCGACGACCGCCCAGCGCGCCGCTCCGCCGTCGGAACCGGCGAACAGATGGTTCTTGCGGCCGAGCGCGATGGGACGGATGGCACGTTCGACCGTGTTGTTGTCGAGCTCGATGCGGCCGTCGTCGAGGAACCGGCAAAGGGCGTTCCAACGGGTCAGCGCATAGCGGATTGCGTCGGCAAGTCCGCCACGCGGTGGGATCCGATTGAGTTCTGCCTCGAGCCAGGTCTTCATGGCTTCGACGATTGGCAGCGAGTTGATCCGCCGTACGGCCTGCCGCCGCTCGGACGCGTGTGTACCGAAAACCTCATCCGTATTGATTGGGTGAGCGAATCGCCTGAACGTCAGCGGCAATGGCCGCACTACTTTGCTTCGTCCTGAGCTTGTTGGCTTTGCCATTCAAGTCGAAGAGCCGGCTTGAAGCGGAAAATGCGGCGCTTCGACATCAGTTGATTGTTTTGCGACGCAGGATACGGATACGGGGCCGAGTCCGGCTTACTAACAGCGATCGCTGGTTCTTTGTCCAGCTGTACCGATTATTTCCGTCCATTCTACGGACTCTTACGATCATCCAACCCGAGACGTTGGTACGTTGGCATCGGGCGGGCTTTCGCAGCTATTGGCGTTGGAAGTCGCGTCCACTGGGAGGGCGACCTCGGATCGAATCGGATCTTCGTGCGTTGATCCGGCGGATGAGCATCGACAACCCGCTCTGGGGAGCGCCGCGCATCCACGGCGAGCTGCTCAAGCTCGGGTTTGACGTCGCTCAGTCGTCCGTCGCCAAGTACATGGTCAAGCGACGTGGACCACCAAGCCAAGGATGGCGCACCTTTCTTCGTAATCACGCACCAGACATTGCCGCTATGGACTTATTTGTCGTTCCGACCATCAGCTTTGATCTGCTCTATGCTTTCGTCATTGTTCGGTTAGACCGCAGAGACTTTATCTGGGCCAACGTAACAGCAAACCCGACGGCGGAATGGATTGCGCGTCAGGTAACCGAGGCATTTCCTTGGATAGCGCCCCGCAATATCTCATTCGTGATCAAGATCAGATCTACGGCACCTTCGTCACACGCCGCTTACGGGCCATGGGCATAAGGGACAAGCCTATTGCGCCGGCCTCAGCATGGCAGAATGGCCTTGCCGAGCGACTAATCGGCTCGATCCGTCGCGAGTGCGTCGACCATATCGTCGTCTTGGGCGAAGCGCATCTGCGCCGAGTCCTGCGAGCCTATACTCACTATTACAACGAAATTAGAACGCACTGGTCCTTGGCTAAAGATGCACCGGTCTCGCGTCCCGTTCAGCGGACCGGAACCATTAGGTCAGCTTCGATCCTTGGTGGTCTTCATCACCACTACGTGCGGGTCTAGGTTTTCGGTACAGACAAGTGCACAAAATCATCACAGGAATTCTAGCAGTAGGATTTATTGGCCTTGGCCTCGGGGATTGGCGATCGCTGGCGGCTGACGAAGCTCCGACGAGCGGTGCGCCGAGCGCAACGCCGGCACCCGGTGGGGCACCGGCTGCAGGTGGCGGCGCGGCTCCGGCCGCTGGTGCAGCCGCGCAACCTGACGGTGCCATGCTTGGCCCTGCCACACCGCCCCTAGAACTCGTCCGCAGCACGCCAAAGGGAGAGCTGAAGAATCCCTACAACGCCGATATTGCTGCCATGGCCGAGGAGGGTCATCACCGATACCTCTCCGCGGGCTGCAATGGCTGCCATGGCGGCGGTGGCGGGGGCGGCATGTGCCCGCCACTGACCAACGACACCTGGGTCTATGGCGCTGGCGATGACACGCTGTTCCGCCTCGTCACGCTTGGCTCCGACGAGCTGCAGAAGCTGGGCTACACCCGCGTCAAGCACGAGGTCGTGGTAGGGCCGATGCCGCCCTTCGGCGCGATCATCAAGACTAGCGACGACCTCTGGCGGATCATCGCCTTCATCCGCTCGGTGAACCCCGACTCGCTGAAGCATGCAGGCGATCCCTACACGCCGCCAGCACAATACTAAATGACGGTGCCGGATTATGCCCCGGCGAAGTTTCGAGAGAAGCCAGGCAGGCGGAGGTCACTTCAGCAAGGTCTTGAGCGCCTTGGTGCTCTCGGAGACGAGCTTCTGGGCTCGATCGGGCGTGAGCTTGGCGGCGATCAGATTTTGCGCCGCTGCGATCGCTACGTCGACCGCGTCGTTCCGCAGCTCGCGCACCGCTTCCATCTCGGCGCGGGCGATCTTCTCCTCGGCGAGCTTTATGCGGCGGTCGACATGTTCCTTCAGCGACTGCCGTGTCTCCGCAGCAAGGGTCTCTGCTTGCTTGGCGGCGAGCGCGATGATGTTGTCCACCTCTGTGACGACATCGCCCAGTTTGCGCCGGTAGTCGGCGAGCAGCTTTTCCGCCTCTTCCCGGAGCCGGCGCGCCTCCTCGAGCTCTTTGCTGATCAGAAGCGCACGGGCATCGAGCGCGCTCACGACTTTCTTATGGACGCCGAGATAGACGAGCACGCCAATGAAGATGAAGAAAGATACCGCGACCCAGAATTCGGGCTCGTAGATGGACTCCATGGTCACTCCTTACGTGCCGCCGCGACAGGCGCCGCGCGGCGGCTGCAATGCAGTCAGTGGAGGTCGTCAAGTTTGTCAGCTAGCCTTCTCCACGCTACGTGCTTGAAACCGTTCTTTCCGCGTGCGCTTTTCCAACCGAACGTTCCTTGTCCGATCTCGATTGTACCGAGCAAGTCGTCACGAGCGCGGATCTTGAGCGTTACTGCGGCTCCCGCTTTCGCAATGTCCCAAGCTTTCAAGGAAATGTTGACCGCGTATCGCGTGGCAATCTCCCTGCGCTTCGCTGCGATGAACGGTCCCCGCAATTCCAAGTGCGTATGCCTGAAGGCCAAGGCGGAGAAATCAGCCTCCTCTATCTCCTGCTAAACTCTTCCGCGCGCTCCATCAACGTCGATGCTGATGTCAGAGTGATCATCAAGGTTCTTATTGCTAACGGGAAATGTAACACTGTCCATGCCGCGCGGCGAGGCATCGATCCCTTGGTGCCGGATACGGGATGGCGTAGCATGATGGACAAGACGCCTCGGCTGAGCGTTGGTCAGACGCAACAGACTGAGAAAATAAACCATGTATTGCAGTAGATTTGAGTCTGGCAAACGTTAGGCCTTAGGAGCCGACCTGGAACGCCCTATAACTTACCTCGGTTTGGCTCTGAAAACGAGCTGAAGGAGGAAGCCATGGCGCGATGTGAACAGTGCGGCAACGACTACGACAAGAGCTTCGAGGTCACCATGGGCGGCCGCACCATGATCTTCGACAGCTTCGAATGCGCGATCCAGGCGCTCGCGCCCATCTGCCCCCATTGCGGCTGCCGCATCATCGGGCATGGGGTCGAGCACAACGGCACTATCTTCTGCTGCGTCCATTGCGCCAAGAAGGAAGGCGTCAAGGGTCTCCGCGATCGGGATTGATCGTCGACCGAATGCCCTTGATGCCTACCAGGTGCTCTCGGCCGTGTATGATGAGATGGCGACCTCGCGGGTCTTCGGCGTATGACCGATAAGCGCGACCTTCACGTTGAAGTGCAGGGAGACGACATCGTCGTCACCCTACCCGGCACGAGCTTCGTGGTGAGATACTACAGGGCAACGGCGTTCCCTCAGCAACTTCTCACCAAATCCCATTCAGGCCGAGAGGATCAGGGTGCCCCGATGACGCAAGCCGAGTTTCATACCCGCGCCTGGAAGGCCGCCAACGCCAAAGCGCGCGAGCTGGGGTGGATTCTGTAGACTTAACCCGCTCGCCTGATCGTGACCGTCTTCACGCAACAGATCGAATAGCTCTTTAGGGCCGAAGCCTTTCGTTCCTCTCGCGTCATTTTGGCAGCGCGTGCTTTGCCGCAACGTTTCCTTTTAGTTGAGCGGTCGTCCGACGCAGGAGCGCCGCCTTCATTTTCCCAGCTTTCTAAAGCTTTGGCGTTATTATTCGGGCGCTTGCGCTGCTTGTCGGCCATGATGCGAATATGCGCCGTGAAATCGTCCTCGTCATCGCTAGGTTAGACCGCAGAGACCTGGTCTGGGTCAATGTCACAGCAAACCCGACGGCAGAATGGATTGCGCGTCAAATAACGGAAGCATTTCCTTGGGATGATGCCCCGCAATATCTCATTCGCGATCGAGATGGAATCTACGGCTCACTCGTCACACACCGCTTGCGAGCCATGGGCATCCGGGACAAGCCTATAGCGCCGGCCTCGCCATGGCAGAATGACTTTGCCGAACGGCTGATCGGCTCGATCCGGCACGGGTGTGTCGATCATCTCGTCGCCTTGGGCGAAGCGCATCTGCGCCGAGCCCTGCGAGCCTATGCGTGCTACTACAACGACATCAGGACCCACTGGTCCTTGGCTAAAGATGCGCCGGTCTCTCGTCCCATTCAGCGGACCGGAAACATTCGGTCAAACGCCATCCTTGGCGGGCTTCATCACCACTACGTCCGGGTTTAGGTTTTCGGTACACACGGCGGGTCTCGCATGCCTAACCTCCGCCTTGCGCTCAACTCTCGTCTCTGATCTTCAACGGCGTAGAAACCGAATGAATGCCCTTTATAACGTCCTGATTGCCGACCCGATCCATGTCGGTGGCCGTGAGTTGCTCACGAGCGATGCCAGACTCCACGTCGATATGGAAACCGGACTCGACGAGGCGGCTCTAACCGAGCGCATACCGACTTACGATGCGCTCATCGTTCGCTCCAACACGCGTGTCTCGCGACCGGTCATCACCGCCGCAGTACGGCTTAGGGTCATAGGCAGGGCTGGCATTGGCGTCGACAATATTGACGTGGCAGCCGCAACAGAGCGGGGCATCGTGGTGTTCAATACACCCGACGCCAACGCGACGACGACTGCAGAACTCACGCTCGCGCATATGCTATCGCTGAGCCGACATCTGCCGCAGGCGGACCACTCGGTTCGGCAAAATGAGTGGCATCCGGGACGTTATTCCGGCGTGGAGCTCGCCGGAAAGACTATCGGCATTGTCGGCTTTGGAACGATCGGGCGTTTGGTGGCCCGACGCTGCGCCGGACTCAAGATGCGGGTCCTGGCCTACGATCCGTTTGTCGCGCCGGAGATCATGGAGCAATCGGCCGCCGCGCCCACGGAGCTCGACGCTCTCCTCGCGAACTCTGACTACGTCACGCTTCACTGCCCGCTCACGGACAAGACGCAACACCTGATCAACGCCAAGCGACTTGCCGCCATGAAGCCCGGGGTGCGGCTCATCAACTGTGCCAGGGGCGGGCTGGTGGATGAGGATGCCTTGGTGGACGCACTGAAGCGCGGCCATATCGCCGGTGCAGCGCTTGACGTCTATGAGAAGGAGCCACCGGCGGGGTCGCCGCTCTTGGCACTCGACAACGTCGTCCTGACGCCTCATCTCGGCGCGTCCACGGAAGAGGCGCAGCAGGCGGTGAGCCTTAGGATCGCGCAAGACGTTGTGAAGTTCCTGGCGACGGGTGAGGCGGAAACAGCGGTGAACCTTCCGCGGGTTACGTCGGAGCAACTCGCCCGCATGGCCCCTTACCAGCAGCTCGCCCAGGCGCTCGGCCGGCTGATAGGCTCAATCTGCGAGGACCCCATATCGGAACTCGTCGTGCGTCTGTTCGGCCGCGTTGCAGAATTGGACTCGCGGCCGATCACGGCAGAGGCTCTGGTCGGACTTCTCAGCCGGCGCATGACGGGCCGTGTCAATCGCGTCAATGCAGGTCATCTCGCTAAGTCGCAAGGCATCGAAGTCAGGGAGTCGAGAACAGAGAATGCCCGCGACTTCGTCTCTCTTGTTGAGATCTGCGCGATATTCGGCGACAAGAGCACCACTGTTGCCGGCACCCTGTTGGGTGAGCGCCACGCTCGGCTGGTACGAATTGACGACTACGATGTGGAAGCGGTGCCGGAAGGGCACTTCTTGTTCACTCGCCACCATGATCAGCCGGGTGTGGTCGGCGCTCTTGGCGGTATTCTGGCGCGGGAGAACATCAATATTTCCCGCATGCATGTGGGTGTTGGCGAGACCTCTGAGACCGCGATCGCATTGATCAGCACGTCCGCGCCGTTATCGGCAAGCGCTTTGGCCGAGATCAGAGCCCTACCGCCAATCGAGCAGGCCGTGGAATTCGAGCTGTGATACGGCGGAAAAGAAGGTTCGATATCGTCTGCTTCGATTGCGACAGTACGCTAACTCGCATCGAGGGAATCGACGAACTGGCCCGGTGCGCAGGTATTGAGAAAGAAGTCACGCCGCTCACGGCTGCCGCCATGACGGGGGCGCTCTCGCTTGACGCGGTCTATGCCAAGCGCCTTTCCCTGGTTCGCCCTGACCGCGCGTCGATAGCGTGGCTGGGACAGCGCTACGTCGAGGATATGGTACCCGGGGCACGCGAGACTGTCTCGGCGCTCATCCACGCCGGAATGTCCGTGCACATCGTGAGTGGGGGCTTGGAGCCGGCCCTGGAGCCCTTAGCACGGTCGCTTGGTATTCCGCTTTTCCAAGTGCACGCCGTCGGCGTGGTCTTCGAGCAGGACGGGGGCTACCACAATTTCGATCGCAAATCGCCGCTTATTCGCCCAGACGGCAAGGGGATCGTGTGCCGCTCATTGGCCGCCGACGGTAGCTCGATCGCTCTGGTCGGCGGTGGCGCCAGCGATCTTGCCGCGCGTGAGCATGGCGTCTTTGTTGTCGGCTTCGGCGGCGTGACGCGGCGCGAGATCATGGTCGAAGGGGCCGACGTGTTCGTAGCGGGACCCGAGTTAACCGCCGTTCTCAACCCACTGTTGGGCATATGAGACCAATGATAATCAGAGTCGTCTTGTTAGGAGGGCATCCCAGGGAGGTCCTCTGTCATGGATGTCGGCTCCGGACAGCGACCGGCCGATATAGGGCCGACGCTGAACATGTCCGCTTTTCAGGGAAGCAGACATGCCTGACCCCACCATCTCAATATCCGCTTACGACTCAATATCCGCTTACGACCTAAAGCCCCGTCACTCGACGATTTCGATCTCGCTCGGCCGCCAGCTCTTGTCGAAGAAGGATGGCACAAGGCGAACCACGTCATGGGGAGCTGTGACGCCAGCCAACTGCCCGGAGGGACTCTCTGCTCTTTCCCCTCTCTTCTTGCTGCTCGCCCCGGCTAGGCCGATGCCTCAACTATAACGCGTACCCAATATATATGTCGCGCAAGACTTGTAATGCTCCTCCTCAAGTCCCATATGTTTGATACTGGCACGCCGGATCCCAGGCGCTGACGGTGAAGATTATCGTGCCTACTACGTGCACGGCCCCTTTCCCGAACAGAATCAGCACCATCCCGTTCCCCCCCCGGACGAGGGGTCCGGCGGCTGTCAGCCTACGAAAGTCGCTCGTCAATCGCCTGCGATTGAACCCCAGAGGCACTACCATGAATGCCAATCCCCAAACTGTCGCCGAGCAAGCCCGCAAGCAATATCGGGACGTGACGACTCAACTTAGTCACATCGGTCTGGACACCGCTATTCCAGAGGGCGTGCGCGACCTTGCCGAGAAGACTGTGGCGAACACGCGCGATGCCTATGACCGCTCCATGGATGCTTTCGAAGTGTCGGTGGCGACGTTTGAGAAGTCCTTTTACGCCGCCAGCGAAGATGTGGCCGCGTTCAACCGCAACATCGCCGATATCGCCCGGCGGAACGTGAGTTCCACCTTCGACCTGGCAACCGGCTTGGCCGGCGCCAAGGACCTCGCCGACGTCATGAAGTTGCAGGCCGCCTATTGGCGCAAGCAGGTCGAGGCGTTGACAGCCCAAGCGGAAGAAGTCCGCGCACTGTCGAGCAGGGTCACTGCCGCTTCGGCCGAGCCGTTCAAGTCGCAAATGTAGCGTGCCGTGGACGGGCGAGCGCACTGAGTCATCGACTCAAGCTCGCCGGCCTGTCTGGTTCGCGTGGTTGGAGGAAGAGAGATGAATGTCGCCACCATTCTGAAGCACAAGGGTAGCGGTGTATTCACCACTACCTCGGACAAGTCATTGCTCGAAATCGCAAAGCTGCTTCAGCAGCATGGTATTGGCTGCATCGTCATTGTAAGAGACGACAAGATCGCGGGCATCGTCTCGGAGCGCGATCTCCTGCGGGCGATCGGTCAAGCCGGCCCCAACGTCTTAGAGGAGCCAGTTTCGGACTTTATGACCAAGCCTGTGATTACGGCACGGGAGTGCGACACGGCTGAACAGTTGATGACAGAAATGACGAGGCGCCGCTTCCGCCACATGCCCGTTGTGGAGAGAGACCGGCTGATCGGTCTCGTCTCTATTGGCGACCTGGTCAAAATCCAGATCGCCGAAATCGAGATGGAGACGGCCGCGACACGGGAGTACACCGCCTAGACTGGGCCATGTGTGATACACAAAGAGAAAGCCACAATGAGACAACTGCACGAACATAAACCCTCCAGGCACAGCTTCATTACCGGGAACATGGCGCGCCTCCGCAAGTGTGTTCCACCGCGGAACGCTGCACCTGGTCCATACAAAATCGTTGCTCAACTCCCTGAGAGGGATGGACAATTCCAATACCGCGTTAAAAGCGGCTGTGAGCCCTTCTACCGCACAGTTCCGGAAAACGAGCTGGAGTCTGGAGTGACGTAGGAAAAACGGTCGGTTGCGCCTTCGATGACGGATGCGGACGACCAACAAGACCGTTACATTCTACCGGCTGTCCTTTCCGAAAATCATATCCGGACATATTGGTTGTGTGTACCGAAAACCTCATCCGTATTGATTGAGCGAGCGAATCGCCCGAACGTCCGCGGCAATGGCCGCGCTACTTTGCTTCATACTGAGCTTGTTGGCTTCGCCTTTCAAGTCGAAGAGCCAGCTTGAAGCAGAGAATGCGGCGCTTCGACATCAGTTGAATGTTTTGCGACGCAAGATGTCGGGCCGAGTCCGGCTTACCAACAGCGATCGCTGGTTCCTTGTCCAGCTGTACCGATTATTCCCGTCCATTCTACGGACTCTTACGATCATCCATCCCGAGACGCTGGTGCGTTGGCATCGGGCAGGCTTTCGCAGCTACTGGCGTTGGAAGTCGGGTGCACGGGGAGGGCGGCCCCAGATTGAATCAGACCTCCGAGAATTGATCCGGCGGATGAGCATCAACAACCCACTCTGGGGAGCGCCACGCATTCACGGTGAACTGCTCAAGCTGGGGTTTAAGGTCGCTCAATCCTCGGTCGCCAAGTACATGGTCAAGCGACACGGACCACCGAGCCAAGGATGGCGCACCTTTCTTCGTAATCACGCGCCGGACATTGCCGCCATGGATTTATTTGTTGTACCGACCATCAGCTTCAATCTGCTCTCTGCCCTCGTCATCGTACGGCTAGACCGCAGAGATCTCGTATGGGTCAATGTCCACAGCAAACCCGACGGCAGAATGGATTGCGTGTCAAATAACAGAAGCCTTCCCTTGGGATGATTCCCCGCAATATCTCATCCGGGATCGAGACCGGATCTACGGCACCCTCGTCACACGCCGCTTACGGGCCATGGGCATACGAGACAAGCCAACGGCGCCAGCTTCACCTTGGCAGAATGGTTTTGCCGAACGGCTGATCGGCTCGATCCGGCGGGAATGTGTCGATCACCTCATCGTTTTGAGCGAAGCGCATCTGCGCCGAAGTCTGCAAGCCTATGCTCGCTATTACAACGACATCAGAACCCACTGGTCCTTGGCTAAAGATGCACCGGTTTCTCGTCCCATACAGCCGACCGGAAACATCAGATCACACCCGATCCTCGGCGGACTTCATCACCACTACGTCCGGGTCTAGGTTTTCGGTACAGACAACAGGTGATTCCCCGCGATATCTCATCCGCGATCGAGATGGAATCTACGGTACCCTCGTCACACGCCGCTTGCGGGCCATGGGCATCCGGGACAAGCCTACGGCACCAGCCTCGCCATGGCAGAATAGCTTTGCCGAACGGCTAATCGGCTCGATCCGTCGCGAGTTCGTCGACCATCTCGTCGTCCTGGGCGAAGCGCATTACGCAGAATCTTGCGCAGCTATGCTCACTACTACAACGAAATCGGAACGCACTGGTCTTTGGCTAAAGATGCACCTTTCTCCCGACCCGTTCAGCGGACCGGAACCATTAGGTCACATGCAATCCTTGGTGGGCTTCATCACCATTATGTGCGGGTCTAGGTTTTCGGTACAGACAGGGACTGCACCATCAATATGTGCGGATCTAATTTGCGACAGGGACACGGGTCAGTCAGCCAGAAAGAAAAAGGGGCCGGCAAGAACCGGCCCTTCATGCCTGTTGGTGCTCGATGCACGCTGTCAAGACTACATAGGATGCTTGCTGTCGTAGTACTCCTGGGCCTTCGCAAGATTGGCCTTGGGATCCTCCATGAACTCCGTCTGTGCAGCCTCGTTTCCGAAGCAATACGTCTTTCCATCAATCGCCGTATTGACCGAGCAATCCGTGGATACGTCTTTGCCGAGAACAAGGCCCTGCGTACACATGTTATCGAACTCGCCGGTCGTGGCCATGGCGGCGGTAGGTAGAGCAAGCAGCAAGGCACCAGCAATCGCAGATTTTATGAAAATACTCGTCATGATGATCTCCTGGGGGGTTTTGTCATTCCGAATTTTCGGGGTCTGAGAAGACGTAACCTAACAATTTGCAAGGCGACGATCTGTATAAGATTGCTCACCCACCTCACTGATACCGGCTGAACACAACCCTTTTTCTTGGAATGTGAGAGCGCGGAATGTTCGGACGATGTTGAGCCTCAGCCGATACGCCCAGTGCCCCAGCGTCCGTCGTTACGCACCCAGCGGACGGACCTTTCCCTTGACGTTGAGCTTGTAGCAGTAAGACTAACCGTCCATACGACTCGTTCAGCGCTGGCAGAGCGGGTCGCCCGAGATCCACCACTTGCCGCGGTTCAGTATGGGGCCACCCGCGGGTGCGGCGGCTGCCGGAGCCGATGGCCAATCTCCTAGGCCGAAGCCAGTAGATCCTCCCGCTAAAAGTCCGATGATGATCTTGCACGCTGCGTCGTTTCCCTACTCTAGTTGCCTTTGTAGAGGAAAAGCGGTCAATGAGAAGACTCGTTATGAACTGCGTACCTTCTGTGCTTGTTCCCTGTTTCTTGAATGGAGGTAGCGGAGGCCCCCTATGAAGCGTACCTTTTAGCTCGAACTATTCGCGTCGAAGAGGACGTGGTCGATCAGCTATTCAATTCGAGTGAGAAGCGGTTGGCGCGGGCTCTTCTCTTACTGGCCAATTTGGGCAAGGAAGGCAGGCCCGAGCCCATCATTGCAAAGGTCACTCAAGAGACGCTCGCAGAGATGATCGGTGTCACGAGGTCTCGTGTTAGCCAGTTCATGAGCAAATTTCGTAAGCTGGGCTTCATTGACTACAACGGCCACCTTGAGGTGCACAGCTCGTTGCTGAGCGTCGTTCTGCACGATAAACTGGAGATCAAAGGTAAGGGTGGTCCCCCCTCGAGTGTCTAGGGGCGTGGCGCCCTGCGCCGACCAGCGACGGGACGTGAAGTTTCGACTTGCCAACCCCGGAGCCGTGCACACATAACACCTCTCCGCGGCTGACTCCTCGTTTAGAGAACCTTATCCGCCAAAGCGCGCACGCGTTCGATTTCATAAGGCAATTTGAGCGCTAGTTCTGCCCTAGCCAGAGCTAGCTTCGAATGTTTGGCTGCCGCTTCGCGAAGTTCGTTATTCTGTATTGAAGACAGCGAGATAAGCGCCTTCTGGAGTCTGACGACAACTTCGATTACGCCCGCTCCGTCTCGTGCGATAGCCGTGAATGCGTCATCGAACATTTCGTCCAGCTTCAACGAGGGAACACGGACACGGTCAAATTTTGCCTTCGAATGTTCCGTTTCTTCCAGTGGCGATACCCAACAAGTAAACAGGCGCACAAGAGTGCCGATGATATCGATTGCGGTACCGGGGTCATTAACTGCTGGTGACAGCGCGCGTGCAGCGATTTCGGAAAGAGCAATCAACCCAAAGCGCGGATCGTCATCGTATGTACGGTCATGGCCGATCACAAACTTCTTGATGATAAGCGAGCTGTCGAACTCTTTTGGGATGTCGTTCGCGTCGCCCTGGAGAAATACAAGAGCACGCCCAGGGGCTATAAAGGCTCCGGGCAAGGCTGCAACCGTCAACACGAGCTTATGTTTTTCCGCATAGGACTGCAGCGCCTCGACATTGACGTGTTGGATGTAGCCTATGGTGTCAACATAGATTGGCTCTCCGAGATCGGTACTGTTCTCCACTGGTAGCGCCCCGAGATTTGGAGAGTGTCGTCGGCGTTCAATCGCGTCATTAGCAGCCTTTTCGACCCGGTCAATTGTAGTCCCAACACGGCCAAGCCTCGCGATCCGATCGACCCATCGGACGAACGAGAACACGACCCATCCAAGGACGGCAATCGTCATCATGAATATTAGGAAAAGACCCGCTTGACCGTAATAACCAGTCCTGATTGCAATCAGAGAAACAACACTGAATATGAAGGCTGCAATAAATGTTGACAGCACCGTCTTCGATACGTCGTCGGAAATGACAAGCGTGAACGCGCGCGGCGTCGCGTTACTGCTCACCGATGCATAGGCCGACACCATCGATCCAACCGCAAAAGTCGCAATCGCGAGCATGCTTGCGGCGATAATTGAGAGGAGCTTCTCAACCGTGTCGCGGTCAATCCGCGGGATTAGACGATTTATTCCAAGACTATCTACGGCCGCAGCCGCAAGGACTGCGGAGATAGCCAAGAGACAAAATATCAAAGGGCGAATCCAAAGCTTTTCCCTTAGCCGTCCATACAAAAACCGTAACGTGGAGTGCATAGTCAATACTCTATCGCTCAGGGCGAGGTTGCCTCGAAGGTGTCAGTTGCATGCGCTGGCATTAGGGCAAAGCTGTCGCCCCTATCGACGGACCGCCAAATTTCTCGACATCAAATTCAGCTCCAATCGCTACCGCGTCGGGGCCTTTGAGCGCGGGACGTGGCTCGAAACCTAAGGCAAGTAAGAAAAAGGCCGCACCGACGGCTTTGCGTTTGGCTTTAGCTCTGCGGGGGGAAGCCCAGAGCGGCCTGATCGACGCGACAGAGGATGATCCTCGCCGCGCGCATGGGATCGCCTACCGCCTGGGAGAAATAGGCTCTCTACAGTGAGCTGCCGAAGCCGATTAGGATCGGTCACGCCATCAGCCACCAGGTCCAGAAGTTTCCGGCCTACGACAATTCTAAGCTCGCTATCATTCTCATGGTTGCGAACGGGGCCACGAACGATCGCCCAAATGGCAACGAACGCCTGGTCCATCCCTTCAAGCGTCTTCGGACCGTAGAAGTCGATTCGGGGGCTTCGAGAAGCCATTGCTCCCTCCGCAGGGCATCGGATCATAAGCGAGGACATATTTTTCTCTTTCTCCCCCCGAGCCGAGTAAAAGATAGAGATTAACGATGCCCTCGATGACACGTTGGTCAAAAGTGCTCAGGCGAAAAACTTAGTCGTGTCCTTTCCGAAAATTCCATCCGGCCTGGATTCGCGTTGTGAGGCAGAATCATCGCATCCTTAAGGGCGATGTTTGCGATCCTGCATGCGCTCGGAATGCTTATTGCTGACTTTTTCAAGTCGCGGAGTCGGCTTGAGGCAGAGAACTTGCTTCTCCGCCATCAGCTAGCAATCGCGCTGCGGCGGGCACCGTCTTGCTTTCGATTGCGCGGCAGTGATCGTGCGCGGAAGTCACGAAATAGGGCAGGGCGGCCAAGAATTGATCGCGCCCTGCGCGATCTCATCCAGCGTATGAGCCATGAGAATCCGCTGTGGGGCGCGTCGCGGATCCATGGTGAGCTCCTGATGCTGGGTTTTGAGGTGGCTCAATCGACAGTCTCCAAATATATGGCGCGACCTTCGAAGCCACCGTCGCAAGGCTGGAAGACGTTTCTACGGAATCACGCTGAGGCGATTGCCGCCATCGATATGTGCGTTGTGCCGACGTTGACCTTTGAGCGCCTGTTTGCCTTCCTGGTTCTGGGTCAATCACGGCCGACGACAGCTCTTATGGTTCGAGGTGACAAGGCATCCTACAGCGGAGTGGCTGGCCCGGCAGATCACCGAGGCGTTTCCTTGGAACTCTGCGCCAACCTATCTGGTGCGCGACAACGACCGCTCCTTTGGACATGTCTTCAGGTCTCGAGTGAGGGCCATGGGTATCCGCGATCGGCCGATCGCCCCTGGATCGCCATGGCAGAATGGGATTGCGGAGCGTTTCATCGGCTCATTGCGCCGTGAATGCTTGGATCAGGTAGTGATCTTCAGCGAGATGCACCTGCGCCGAATTCTTTCCGCCTATGCGACCTATTACAATCGAGCGCGAACGCACCTAGCCTTACAGAAAGACGCGCCATTAAAACGGCCCATCCAACGTTTTGGCAGGGTTGCTGCTGTCCCCGTCCTGGCCGGTCTACATCACCAATATGTCCGGATATAATTTTCGTGATGGAACCTAAGAGTTCTACCTTCGTTCTCTCGTTCATCTTTTTTGCGAATACTTTAAGGTGATCGGATGAATGAACAAGAGGCCGATCTCCACGCCACCCCTGATTTGCGCGCCTGGTCAAAGGTCCTCGCCGGCTACCGCGAGCCTAGCAATGCGCGCAGCACCCTCGAGATCCTGATTACGGTGCTGCCGCTTGTACTCCTATGGGTTCTGATGTGGGCCTCCCTTGATATCGGCTACTGGCTTTGCCTGCTGCTATCCGTGCCCGCGGCTGGGTTTCTGGTGCGCCTCTTCATGATCCAGCACGACTGCGGCCATGGAGCGTTTTTCCGCCAGCGTGTCGTGAACCACTGGGTTGGTCGCGTGATCAGCGTGCTGACTTTGACGCCCTATGACTGGTGGCGACGAACGCACG
>Ga0307442_1000619_pt1 | contig 17380 bp, 16 predicted proteins | sample SalMarWE160430MG_FD_202143 | JGI IMG/M metagenome (GOLD analysis project Ga0307442, IMG submission 202143) | Salt marsh sediment microbial communities from the Plum Island Ecosystem LTER, Massachusetts, United States - WE1604-30 | ecosystem: Environmental > Aquatic > Marine > Intertidal zone >...
CCCCCCGATCAGAAAGGATAGAACCGGCCGTCCGGGATCTGTCTCGCTCGCGAAACGGGCTTCTTATAGACATAGACCCACGCATCGAGCCTTGCTCCCGACCGGAGCGTCACCGGCACGATAAGGCGATCATATTCATGCGGTTCCGGATCGGCGCGGCCGCAGCCTTCATAGGCGTCGATCCAGTCAAAGCATCGGGCGGGGTTCGCCAGACGGACCACTTCGCCATGGACCCGGTCGGGCGCGGCGTCCGACAGGACGAGCCCCGGATAGCGGCCGAGGGAATAGAGCTTGCCGCGAACCCAGGCGAGGCCCAGATAGCCGCTTTGGCCGTGCAGTTTTCTCGCCATTGGCTGGCCCGTCATTCGCATAAGCGTCCCATAGACAAAGAGCGTGGCGACCGGTGATGAGGCAGGGTTCGGCATGGCGATATCCGCTCCGCGCGTGGTCTCAATCCTGACAAGCTATCGCGCAAAGGCAAGACCAAAGCAAAAAGAAGGTATATAGGCCGGTGAGTCTGAAGCTGAAATGTTCATCACTTGTTCGCGGCATGGCGCGGCCGTAAAAAACCTCGGCCTTTTTGGGAGTTCAGCCGGGCATCGCCCCTGGGGTTTTCGGGCGATCCGGAATTGACTTCGTCGCAAAGCTGGTGAAGCCTCGCAAGGCTAGCATGATACGAGAACTGATCTTATCCGTGGTCAGCGGCGTGATCGTCGCGCTGATCCTGCAAATGTTCGGCGGCGGCCGGCGTGACACGGTGCCGCGGCAAAGCGTGCGCAACCGTAGCTACGCGCCACCGCCGCGTCGGCGTAGCCTTTTCGGCAGGATGATTCGGCTGGTCCTTGCCGTGACCGGCGGCGTCGCTTTTGCGCAAGTTGCGGCGCCCTTCCTGTTCCGCAGGCGGTTCGGCGATTTCGGCGGATTCGACCGCTTCGACCATTTGGGCGGGCTTTCCGGACATCTGCCGATACTGGTTTTAACGGTGATCGGCACGATCGTCGTCTGGATCTTCCTCTCTGCCGTGACAAGGCGCTGACCGGAGGCTTGATGGCGGATCTCCTGGGCTTGGACGAGGAAAGGCATAGCGCCGCCGAGACCGAAACGGTCCCTGTCCTGCTACCGCTCGCTCTCGATACGACTTATGACTACATCGGCCCCGATCATGCCGAACTGCAACCGGGCGATTTCGTTCTGGTCCCGATCGGGCCGCGCAAGGAAATCGGCGTCGTCTGGGAGCGCGATCCGAACGCCAGGCCGGTCGATCCGAGGAAGCTGAAGACGGTGATCGAGCGTTTCGATCTGCCGCCCTTGCCGGAGGCCGCACGCCGCTTTGCCGAATGGGTCGCCCGCTACACGCTCTCGCCGAAAGGCATGGTGCTCAAAATGATGATGAGCGCTGGCGAGGTGTTCTCCCCCGACACGCCGCGCTGGGGCTACCGGCTCGCAGGGCCGCCGCCGGCCAGGATGACCGCCGAACGCAAGCGCGCCATCGAGGCCGCCGAGGGGGATCTGGTCTGGCCGAAAGCGGCTCTCGCCGAACGCGCCGGGGTCAGCTATGGCGTCATTGACGGGCTGGCCAAGGCCGGCACATTTCTGCGGGTCGAGCTGCCGCGCTGGAAACCGGCCCCGCCTCAGCCGGATTTTGCCCCGCCCGATCTGTCGCAGCGCCAGGCCCATGCCGCGCATGCGCTGCGGGAGCGGCTGCGCGCAGGCGGCTTCTCGGTTTCGCTGGTCGATGGCGTGACCGGCTCGGGCAAGACCGAGGTCTATTTCGAAGCCGTCGCCGAATGTCTGCGCCAGAAGCGTCAGGCCCTCATCCTGCTGCCGGAAATTGCGCTCACGAACCAGTTCCTGGAACGCTTCGAGAACCGCTTCGGCGTCCGCCCGCAGGAGTGGCACTCCGCCGTTTCGCCGGGCGAAAGGGCGCGGATCTGGCGCGCTCTGGCGGAAGGCGATGCCCAGGTCGTCGCCGGCGCGCGGTCCGCGCTGTTCCTGCCCTTTACCGATCTGGGTCTGATCGTGGTCGATGAGGAGCACGACGCCGCCTTCAAGCAGGAGGATCGCGTCAGCTATCAGGGCCGCGACATGGCCGTCGTGCGAGGGTCCATTGCCGGCGCTTCGGTCGTGCTGTCCTCGGCGACGCCATCGCTCGAAACCGTCGTCAACGCGCAGCAGGGCCGCTACGCCCATCTCGTCCTGCCGCAGCGCTTTGCCGGCGCGCAGATGCCCGAGGTCTCGGCCATCGATTTGCGCAAGGATCCGCCCGAGCGCGGCCAATGGCTCAGCCCGCCGCTCATTCAGGCGATGACCGAGACGCTGGAGCGCGGCCAGCAAACGCTGCTGTTCCTCAATCGCCGCGGCTATGCCCCGCTCACCCTTTGCCGGAGCTGCGGCCACCGGATCGAGTGCCCGCAATGTTCGGCCAGTCTTGTCGAACACCGCTTTCGCCGGGAGCTGACCTGCCATCATTGCGGCTTCACCCTGCCATCGCCGGAAGCCTGTCCGAAATGCTCCGCCGAGGGCTCGCTGGTGCCCTGCGGGCCGGGCGTGGAGCGCGTCGCCGAGGAAGTCGCCGAGCGTTTTCCGGGCGTCGAGACGGCCATCCTGTCGAGCGATCTCATCCCCGGCATGAAGGCGCTGCGCGAGATCATCGAGAAGATCGCGGCCGGCGCGGCGCCCATCGTCATCGGCACCCAGCTTGTCGCCAAGGGACACCATTTCCCGCATCTTTCCACGGTCGGGGTGGTCGATGGCGATCTGAGCCTTGCGACCGGCGATCCGCGCGCGGCGGAGCGCACCTTTCAGCTCCTCTCTCAGGTGACCGGCCGCGCCGGCCGCGAGGACGGCGTGAAAGGCCGCGGTTTCATTCAAACGCATCTGCCCGAGCACCCCGTCATGCAGGCGATCGTCGCCAATGACCGCGACAGCTTTCTGAAAGAGGAAATCGAAGCGCGTCAGGCAGCCGGCATGCCGCCCTTCGGACGGCTCGCGGCGCTGATCGTCTCGGCAAAGGCGAAGCCCGATGCGGAGACCTATGCGCAGATCCTGGCAAGGGCCGCGCCGCATTCGGCAAAAATTTCTGTGCTCGGTCCGGCGGAGGCGCCGCTGGCGCTCATTCGCGGGCGCTATCGCTACCGCCTGCTGGTCAAGGCCACGCGCGACGCGGACCTGCAAGCCTATCTGCGCCACTGGATAGAGCGCGCACCGCCGCCGAGGGGAAGTCTGAGGCTGGCCGTCGATATTGATCCATATAGCTTTTTGTGAGACCCGGCATGGGCCGAGAGGCGGAAAAGCCACAAGCCGCCAGGAGAATTTGACCGCGCCGCATTGCCGCTGAGTTGCGAGAGGCGAACCTTGCCCGATGCAGCCCCAAGACAATTGTCGGATCTTCGACTTATCCCCGAGCCAATAAGCCGCATTGATTGCGCAAACACGGCTTATTGAAGCGATTTGAAGCCTGTGTTAGACAACCCTCAACTCTCCAAACACGCTTGTTTCAGGAGCACCCTTGCCCTGGACGAGGTTTGGCTTGCGCACAGTGACCAGCGGGCCTTCAATCCGCAGAGCAGAGAAGAAAGAACGCTGATTTGGCTGGCGAAGACACACTTGTATCGGGCATCGCAGGTCGATATGCCACGGCGCTCTCCGAGCTTGCGCGGGATGCGGACAAGCTCGACGAAATAGCCGCCTCGCTCCGTGATCTCGAACGCCTTCTCGACGAGAGCGAGGATTTCGCCCGTCTCGTCATGAGCCCCGTTTTCTCCTCCGCCGAACAGTCCGCCGCACTGGCGGCGCTCGCAAAGCGGGGCGGTTTTGCCGATCTGACCGCGAATTTTCTGCAATTGCTGGCGAAAAATCGCCGCCTCTTCGTGCTGCGCAATATCATCGCCGGTTTCCGCCGGCTGCTCGCCGATCACCGCAACGAAGTCACGGCCGATGTCGTGTCCGCAGTGCCGCTTGCCGACCAGCAGACCGAGGAATTGAAGGCCACGCTCAAGGCGAAGACGGGCAGAGACGTTTCCTTAAATACACGGGTCGATCCTCATCTTTTGGGCGGGCTGATCGTGAGGATCGGCAGCCGCATGGTTGACAGCTCGATCCGCACCAAACTGAACAATCTCAAACTTGCCATGAAAGAGGTAGGCTGATGGAAATCCGGCCATCTGAGATCTCTTCGATTCTGAAAGATCAGATCAAAAATTTCGGCCAGGAAGCGGAGGTTTCCGAGATCGGCCAGGTGCTTTCCATCGGCGACGGCATCGCGCGCGTCTACGGCCTCGACAATGTGCAGGCGGGCGAGATGGTCGAATTCCCCGGCGGCATTAAGGGTATGGCGCTGAACCTGGAAGTCGACAATGTCGGTATCGTGGTGTTCGGCGAAGACCGCGAGATCAAGGAAGGCTACACGGTCAAGCGGACCGGCGCGATCGTGGAAGTGCCGGTTGGCAAAGGACTTCTCGGCCGCGTGGTCGATGGGCTGGGCAACCCGATCGACGGGCGCGGCCCGATCGAGTCCGCCGAGCGCCGGCTTGTCGATGTCAAGGCACCGGGCATCCTGCCGCGCCGGTCCGTGCATGAGCCGATGCAGACGGGTCTGAAGGCCATCGACGCGCTGATCCCGATCGGCCGCGGCCAGCGCGAGCTGATCATCGGCGACCGCCAGACCGGCAAGACCGCCGTGGCGCTTGACGCCATTCTGAATCAGAAATCCATCAATGAGAGCGGCGACGAAAGCCAAAAGCTTTACTGCGTCTATGTTGCGGTCGGCCAGAAGCGCTCGACGGTCGCGCAGTTCGTTAAGGTCCTGGAGGACAATGGCGCGCTCGACTACACCACGGTCGTCGCCGCCACCGCGTCCGACCCGGCGCCGCTGCAATATCTTGCCCCTTACACCGGCTGCGCGATGGGGGAATATTTCCGCGACAACGGCATGCACGCGCTGATCGTCTATGACGATCTGTCGAAACAGGCGACCGCCTATCGTCAGATGTCGCTTCTGCTGCGCCGTCCGCCCGGTCGCGAGGCCTATCCCGGCGACGTGTTCTATGTTCACAGCCGTCTCTTGGAGCGCGCTGCGAAGCTCAACGAGGACCACGGTTCGGGCTCGCTGACCGCCCTGCCGATCATCGAAACACAGGCGAACGACGTGTCCGCCTATATCCCGACCAATGTGATCTCGATCACCGACGGGCAGATCTTCCTCGAATCGGACTTGTTCTATCAAGGCATCCGCCCGGCGGTGAATGTCGGCATTTCAGTTTCGCGCGTGGGCTCGTCGGCCCAGGTGAAGGCGATGAAGCAGGTGGCGGGCTCGCTGAAGGGCGAGCTGGCGCAATATCGCGAGATGGCCTCATTCGCGCAGTTCGGCTCCGACCTCGACGCCACAACCCAGCGGCTGCTGGCGCGCGGCGCACGGCTCACCGAGCTCTTGAAGCAGCCGCAATTCTCACCGCTCCGTGTCGAAGAGCAGGTGGTCGTGATCTTCGCGGGCACCAAGGGCTATCTCGACCCGCTGGCGTTGAACGACGTGCAGCGCTTTGAAAGAGAGTTCCTCCTCTTCATGCATGACAGCCATCAGTCGCTGCTCGACGAAATCCGGGACAAGAAGACGCTGAGCGAGGAGATGGAGAAGGCCCTGCGCGAAGCGCTCGACAAATTCTCCAAGACCTTCGCGGCATAGCAGGGATCGGTATGAGCGCGGCTTCGCTTCCTTCAACGGCACCTGCAGATTACGGTCTCCCGATCACACTTCGGGATGCCCGGACCGTTGCTGATGGTGCTGAAGCGGAAGCCGGCCGGAGAGGCTTGAACGTGATTGTTGCGGTTGTCGATGCGGGGGGCCACCTTGTCTGTCTGCACCGGCTCGACAATGCGCAATTCGGCAGCATTCCCGTCGCCGAGACGAAGGCCAGGAGTGCTGTCGCCTTTCGCCGTCCCACGAAAGAGTTCGAGGATAGCCTGGCGCACACACCGCGCATTCTTGCATTGAGCGACGCAATGCCGGTGGCGGGCGGATTGCCGCTGATTGCCGAGGGAAAGCTGATCGGCGGAATTGGCGTGGCGGGGGCGACCCCGCCCGAGGACGAAGCGATTGCTCAAGCCGGAGCGGCGGCATTGTCATGAACGCCGTTATTGATCCCAAGGGGAAGACTGAATGCCTTCGCTAAAGGACCTGAGAAACCGTATCGCTTCAGTCAAGGCGACGCGCAAGATCACCAAGGCCATGCAGATGGTCGCCGCCGCCAAATTGCGGCGGGCGCAGGAGACCGCCCTGGCCGCGCGTCCCTATGCGGAGCACATGGACGGCATCCTCGCCAATCTGAACGCGCGGGTCGGATCGAGGCAAGGCGCATCCCCGCTGCTCGTCGGGACCGGAAAGGACGATGTGCATCTCCTGGTCGTGATGACGGCGGAGCGCGGGCTCGCCGGCGCATTCAATTCGAGCATCGCGCGCCAGGCCCGTCAGCGCGTCCGGGACCTGCAGGCGGAGGGCAAGCAGGTCAAGATCCTGTGCGTCGGCCGTAAGGGGGCGGATATGCTGCGCCGCGACTATGGCTCGCTGATCGTCGATTTCGTCGACCTGCGGGGCGTCCGCCATCTCGGCTTCGGCGAGGCGCAGAACATCGCCAAGCGCGTCCTGAAGATGTTCAACGATGGCGAGTTCGACGTCGCCACGCTGTTTTTCTCCGAATTCAAGAACATCATCACCCAGACGCCGACCCGGCTGCAGGTCATTCCGGCCCGCCTGCCGGAAGCCGCGCCCACGGATGAGAGTCACGCGCACGCTTCATACGAATTCGAGCCGGAGGAAGAGGAAATTCTGCGCGATCTCCTGCCGCGGAACATCGCGACCCAGATCTATCGCGCCCTGCTGGAGAACCTGGCCGGCTTCTACGCGGCGCAAATGACGGCCATGGACAATGCGACGCGCAATGCCGGCGACATGATCGACAGTCTGACCCTGAGATATAACCGCACGCGCCAGGCCATGATCACGAAGGAGCTGATCGAGATCATCTCCGGCGCGGAGGCGCTATAGACGACAGGAGGCGAGACGTGCCCCGTGATCCGCGGGCCGCAGTCGCGCCGGGAAAGAGCTTAGAAACAGCCGCCATTCGGTGCGGTCGAGAGAGTTGAGAGACGACAGGAACGTTTTCGATGGAAAGAGAAAAGACGAATGGCCGGATCAGGCAGGTCACGGGCGCTGTTGTTGACGTGCAATTCAACGCCCATCTGCCTGCGATCCTCAACGCCCTTGAGACGCAGAACCAGGGTAAGCGCCTGGTGCTCGAGGTCGCCCAGCATCTCGGCGAGAACACGGTCCGCACCATCGCCATGGACGCAACCGACGGCCTTGTCCGCGGCCAGGAGGTGATCGACACGGGCGACATGATCGCCGTGCCGGTCGGCGAGGAAACGCTCGGGCGCATCATGAATGTGATCGGCGAGCCGGTGGACGAAGCCGGCCCGATCAAGAGCAATGAAAGCCGCCCGATCCACGCGCCCGCGCCGTCCTTTGTCGAGCAATCGACCGAAGCGGAAATCCTGGTCACCGGCATCAAGGTCATCGACCTGCTCGCGCCTTACGCCAAAGGCGGCAAGATCGGCCTGTTCGGCGGCGCCGGCGTCGGCAAGACCGTTCTCATTCAGGAGCTGATCAACAACGTAGCCAAGGCGCATGGCGGTTACTCGGTCTTCGCCGGCGTGGGCGAGCGCACCCGCGAGGGGAACGACCTTTACTGGGAAATGATCGAGTCGAAGGTGAACATCGACCCGAAGGCGAATGGCGGTTCCGCCAAGGGCTCGAAATGCGCGCTGATCTACGGCCAGATGAACGAGCCGCCGGGCGCCCGCGCGCGCGTTGGCCTCTCCGGTCTCGCCGTTGCGGAATATTTCCGCGATCAGGGCCAGGACGTGCTGCTCTTCATCGACAACATCTTCCGCTTTACCCAGGCCGGTTCGGAAGTGTCGGCCCTGCTCGGCCGCATCCCTTCCGCCGTGGGCTATCAGCCAACGCTCGGCACGGATATGGGCGAGTTGCAGGAGCGCATTGCCTCGACCGACAAGGGCTCGATCACCTCGGTGCAGGCGGTGTACGTGCCGGCCGACGACCTGACCGACCCCGCCCCGGCTTCGACCTTCGCTCACTTGGACGCAACCACCGTGCTTTCGCGCGGCATTGCGGAGAAGGGCATCTACCCGGCGGTGGACCCGCTCGACTCCACCAGCCGCGTGCTTGAGCCACGCGTCGTCGGCGAAGAGCATTACAATGTCGCCCGCCAGGTGCAGGAGATCCTGCAGAAATACAAGTCGCTCCAGGACATCATCGCCATTCTGGGCATGGACGAACTTTCCGAAGAGGACAAGCTGGCCGTGGCGCGGGCCCGTAAGATCGAGCGCTTTCTGTCGCAGCCCTTCCATGTCGCCGAGGTCTTCACCGGCAAGGCCGGCGTGCTGGTCGATGTCGCCGATACGGTCAAAGGCTTCAAGGGCCTTGCCAATGGCGAATATGACCATCTGCCGGAGCAGGCCTTCTATATGGTGGGCACGATCGAGGAAGCGGTCAAAAAGGCCGAAGAACTGGCTGAGGCCGCTTAAGCCAAGGAGCCGGCCATGGCCGACACGTTCAGATTCGAGCTCGTCTCACCGGAAAAGGTTCTCGTCTCCGCCGATGTGACGGAGGTGATCGTGCCCGGTTCGGAAGGCGATTTCACCGTCCTGCCGCTGCACGCGCCGGTTATTGCCCTGCTGCGCCCCGGCGTGCTGCGCATTCCCGGCATGGACCGTCAGCTCGACGAGATCTATGTGCGGGGCGGCCTGGCCGATGTCGGCCCGGATCGCCTGACCGTGCTGTCCGAGCAGGCGATCCCGCTCGCCAATGTCAACCGCGATGTGATCGCGCAGGAGATCAGAAACGCCGAGGAAGACGCGGCCGATGCGCAGGACGAGGACAGTATGCGCCAGGCCGAAGACATGCTCGAGAGGCTGCGCAGCCTGGGCGACGCCCTCAATCTCGCCGCCTGAGCGGAATTGGCACAGTCCTTGAGACAGCCTGCTGTTGCGGGGCAAAAGGCTGAAACAAAAGCGCCTTTCACGGCCGGCGAACCTCCTCCGGCGGGCGCTACAATCGAAGGTGATTCACAGCTTTCACACAACCTAAAGTAATCCTTCCGATCCGCATTAATCACATTAGACTTTCCCCCCTGGGTCTGCCATGATGACAATCCTGTCATAATGGCGTTACGCCTGCGTGACGGTGCGAAATGAACAAAGGAGGTTAATTATGGCGCTTGACGCTCACGTGGAGGAGCTGTCGGTTAAGCACCGGGCCCTCGACAAGCTCATTCAGGAAGAAGAATGCCGGCCATCCTCTGACAGCTTACGTATCGCGGAACTAAAACGACAAAAACTTCTCCTTAAAGACCGGCTCGCCAAACTTCGAACGCAAAACGGCTCCTCTCACTAAATAAGAACTCTCCTAATTCCTCGAATGCGCGCCGAGGGTAAAAATGCCCCCGGCGCTGGGACGTTTCAAAACACCCCTCCCGAAAACGCACTCCTCCCGAAAACAGACGCTCTCCCGCCCATCGCCCCCGGCCCGTGCAATGCTTGCCGGTCTTATCGCAATCGTCTAGAACCGCTTCCAACATCGCAGCACTGCAGCACGCTTGGCGTCGTGGCCAGTTCAGCTCAGGATGAGACGGGAAACCCGTCGTCCGTCCGGCGCGGAATGAAGTCCGGGCTGTTGTTCGCGCTGCGGATATGATCTGGATGCGTGCCACAGGACAGCGGCGCGGCAAGAGGCATTATGAGTAAGAAGAAGCGGGATCATCGTCCGGAGGCGCGGCTGCCGAAGGGCATGCGCGACATCGAGGCGCCTGAACTCCGGGCCGTCGAACGGATGCTCGGCGCCATCCGCAAGGTCTATGAGTCCTACGGCTTCGAGCCGCTTGACACGCCGGCTTTCGAATATACCGACGCGCTCGGCAAGTTTCTCCCCGATCAGGACCGCCCGAATGAAGGCGTGTTCTCCTTTCAGGACGAGGACGAGCAATGGCTGTCGCTGCGCTACGATTTGACCGCGCCGCTCGCCCGCTATGTCGCGCAGAATTATGACGCCCTGCCGAAGCCCTTCCGCCGCTATCAGACCGGCCCGGTCTGGCGCAATGAAAAGCCCGGCCCCGGCCGCTTCCGGCAGTTCACCCAGTTCGACGCCGATACGGTGGGGACGGAGAGCGTCGCCGCCGACGCCGAGATGTGTATGCTCGCCGCGGATACGCTGGAGGCGCTTGGGCTCAGAGATCAATACGTAGTTAAGATCAACAACCGAAAAGTGCTGGACGGGGTTCTTGATGCTGTGAGCGTTCCCATCGAAAAGCGGTCCGCTGTTTTCCGTGCCATCGACAAGCTTGACCGGCTTTCCTTGGAGGGGGTGAAACTGCTTCTCGGCAAGGGGCGAAAAGACGATAGCGGTGATTTTACTCCCGGAGCAAAACTGGAAGTCGCACAGATTGAGCTGATCCTAAAATTCCTTGAACACGCGTCATTGGCATATGCCGAGTGGAAATCCAATCCGGTGGAAAATGTACGCAGCGTGAAGCCCGTTAAAGGGGCGTCAAGTAGGGGGCCAATTCCGACATCTAATACTGAAATTCTTGCCTTTATGCGCAGCGAATTTGGCCAATCAGAGCAAGCGAGGATTGGCATCGATGAGTTGGAGGCGATCCATAAACTGACTGAGGCTGCCGGATTCGGTTCACATCAAATTCTCATATCGCCATCAGTGGTGCGCGGGCTCGACTATTACACCGGCCCCGTCTTCGAAGCCGAACTCACCTTTGAGGCTGAGGATGACGACGGCACGTCTACCCGCTTCGGCTCGGTCGGCGGTGGCGGGCGCTATGACGGGTTGGTCTCCCGCTTCAAAGGCCAGAAAATCCCGGCGACCGGCTTCTCCGTCGGCGTGTCGCGTCTTTATGCGGCGCTGCAGGCGCTCGGCAAGCTTGATGCCGATGTGGCCTCCGGTCCCGCCGTCGTGCTGGTCATGGATCGCGAGCGGCTGGCCGACTATAACCGCATGGCCCGCAGATTGCGCGAGGCCGGCATCCGCGCCGAAATGTATCTCGGCACGTCCGGCATGAAGGCGCAGATGAAATATGCCGATAAGCGCGGCGCGCCCTGCGTCGTCATTCAGGGCAGCGACGAGCGCGAACGCGGCGAAGTCACGATCAAGGACCTCATCGAAGGCGAGCGGCTGTCGGCGGAAATCAGCGATCACCAGGAATGGCGCGAAGGCCGCCCGGCGCAATTCTCGGTCAAGGAGGAGGAGCTGGTCGAGGCCGTGCGTTCCGTCCTCGCTCGCCACGGTAAGACGGACGGTTAGGCAGAATATCGATGATCCCGAGATTACTTTCGTCGCGCAAGCGGCTCCCCCCTCACCCGGCGCTTCGCGCCGCCCTCTCCCGCGAGGGGAGAGGGCTGAGCACCGAGATTGCCGTAGGTTTGCCCTCTCCCCTAGCGGGAGAGGGCTCCCGCCGAAGGCGGGTGGGTGAGGGGGAAGTGGTGAGGCTGGCAGTGGCGCGCCGGGATGCTTCCAAAGCGGCGCTCCTACGTCGGATCGGATCATGACGGCGGAGTCGGCGGCGCGTTTCGAGGCGCTCGAAGCGCAGGCAGAACAGATCATGGGCGTCTTCGCCCAGACCGGCTATGAGCGCATCGCGCCGGCCTTCATCCAGCCCGCCGACATCTTCCTCGACCGGATCGGCGAGGCGTTGCGTAATCGGACCTATGTCTTTACCGACCCGGACGGCCAAGAGCTCTGCCTGCGCCCGGATCTCACGATTCCGACCTGCCGCATCTATCTGGAACGCAATCCGAGCGCCGATGTGCAGGCGCGCTACGCCTATAACGGCCCGGCCTTCCGCTATCAGCCGGATGGAGGCGACGCTCTGCGTCCGCGCGAGTTCCGGCAGGCCGGCATTGAGAATTTCGGCGATGCGGACCGCGAGCGGGCCGAGACCGAAGTGCTCGCCCTGGCGCTCGAGGCGGTGCGTCTGGCAGGCCTGGAGCAGTTTCAGATCCATTGCGGCGATCTTGGTCTCTTCGGCGCGCTCCTGCGTGCGCTGCCGATCCCGGAACGCTGGCGTGACCGGCTGCTCCATCAATTCTGGCGTCCGGGGACGTTTCACACCTCGCTGAGGCGGCTCATGTCGCCGCCCGCTGCCTGGCGCGACGACGGCATCGCCGCTCTGGCGGCATCGCTCGACGCGGATGATCCGCTCGCGGCCGAACAACACGTAGCCGCCTATCTCGATGCGCATGGGCTGACGATCATCGGCGCGCGCAATATCGGGGAGATTGCGACACGGCTGGTTTCGGCGGCGGCCGATATGCGTGAGGAACCGCTGTCCGACGCGCTGGTGTCACTGGTCGAGCGCTATCTCACCGTGTCCGGTCCGCCAGACGCAGCGCTCGACGCCATTGCGGCGCTCGCCCGCGAAGCCGGGATCAACCTCGATGAGCCGCTCGAGGCCTGCCGCCGGCGCCAACGCCTCATGCGGGAGGCCGGGATCGACACCGGCGCGATGCTGTTCGACACCGATTTCGGACGGCAGTTCGAATATTATTCCGGCTTCGTCTTCCAGCTCGAATTGCCCGGCCGCGGCATTCCGGGCCAGATCGCCGGCGGCGGGCGCTATGACGGGCTGCTCGCCGCGATCGGCGCGGAGCGTGACGCGCCCGCGATCGGCTCGGCGATCCACACCGAGCGTCTGCTCGCCGCGACAGGAGGCGCTCCATGACGGCAGACAAGCTCATTCTCGGCGTGCCCTCGAAGGGCCGGTTAATGGAGCAGACGGCCGATTATTTCGCCCGGATCGGCCTGCCATATGTCAAGGTCGGACATGACCGCGGCTATCGCGGCGCTGTCGAGACGCTTGCCGGCGTAGAGGTCGCCTATCTCTCCGCCGCCGAAATTGCGCGCCATCTGCAGCTCGGCCGCATCCATCTCGGCGTGACCGGCGAGGATCTGATCCGCGAGCATATTGCCGACGCCGATGAGCGCTGTGAAATCCTCGCCCGGCTCGGTTTCGGGCGCGCCGATGTCGTCGTCGCCGTGCCCGAATGCTGGATCGATGTTTCGACGATTGCCGATCTGGAGGAAGCGGCGGCGCTGTTCCACCGCGAGCATGCGCGGCGCCTGCGCGTGGCGACGAAATATATGAACCTGTCCCGCCGTTTCTTTGCCGAGAACGGGCTGACCAGCTACCGGCTCGTGGAAAGCCTCGGCGCGACCGAAGGCACGCCCGCCGCGCAGACGGCCGAGATCATCGTCGACATCACGACGACGGGCACGACCTTGCGCGCCAATGATCTGAAGATGCTGGAAGACGGGCTGATTCTGAAATCGGAAGCGTGCCTCGTCGCCTCGCGCGCCGCGCCCAGCACGGCAGCAAGCCGCGAAGCCATGGCCGCCATTAGATCAACCCTCGTTCAAGTGGAATGACTTGAACGAGGTTAAGTTGATCTATTTCAATAGATGAGCGCAACTGTTCCCGCGTCCATCCCCGCCTTCGCAGGGACATGCATGGACGCGCGTTGCGCTAGAGGAAAAATCGCCGGCGCCTGATCCCGCCTCCCGCTTTCCGCGCAGAGATGTCAGGCGCCTTCGACCGGCACCGTATAATTCAGCGGCAGCCGTCCGCCGTCGGCGTAAATCGTCTCGCCGGTAATGTAGCTGGCCGCCGGACTTGCGAGAAACAAGGCGACTTCCGCAATCTCCTCCACCTCGCCGAGCCGGCCGAGCGGGGTCCGCGACAGGATGCGCGTCCTGACGCTCTCGTCCGACATCACCTTGTCGAGCATCGCGGTGCGGATGCTGCCCGGCCCGATGGCGTTGACCCGGATATTGTAAGGCGCAAGCGAGAGGGCCATCGCCTTGGTGAGTTGGGCGATCCCGCCCTTGGAGATCGAATAGGCGACGTGATCGGGCAAAGCGAACACCGCATTGATGGAGGACAGGTTGACGATCGCGCCCGGCTCGCCTCCCGCTTTCACCTGCGCCACCATCCTGCGCGCCGCCGCCTGGCCGGCGAGGAACGCGCCGCGCAGATTGACGCGGAGCACCCGGTCGAACTCGCTCGCCTCCAGATCGAGAAAATCGGCGCTGTCGAGGATCGCGGCGTTGTTCACCAGCACGCCCAGCGGTCCGCCGAACTCCAGCGCATCCTGCATCAGCTGCCGAACCTGGCCCTCATCTCCGACGTCGCAGGGGATGAATTTGACCTTGTGCCCGGCGCCCGTCAGCTCGGTCTCGGCGACGCGGCCGGCCTGCTCATCGACATCGGCAATGACGACATTGGCCCCGGCTTTGGCGAAACGGCCGGCGATCGCCCGCCCGATTCCGTTCGCCGCACCCGTAACCATCACGGCTTTATCGGCAAAAGACATCTTGGCTGCATCCACATATTAACACCATATCAAGCGAGTGTGATGATCCAGAAGTTCGTCATCCCTCGCAGCCAGTACCGAGCGAACTTCTGGATCTGAATCACACTAGCAACATTAATAGGCTAGTGTCCCTTAAGATTCCGAAGTTCGCTACGGAGAGTGCCGCAACGACCGGGCGAACTTTCGGAATCGGGACACTAGGCGCGTGTTGCACCTGATATCAAGCAACAAACGTGTCATATCCTGTCTCTACACTCGGCAAAGATTGACTGATGCCATCCGGAGTGATGTTGTGCCGCCATGGAGCAAACTGTTTACCGCCCGCACTCGCTGAGTGTTCCCAATCTTCTGACCTATGCGCGGCTCGCCGCCGTGCCGGCGCTGGCGGTCGTGATGCTGCTCATCGAGAGCAATACCGGGCGCTGGCTGGGGGCCGCAATCTTCGCGCTGGCGGGCGTTACCGATTTTCTCGACGGCTATCTTGCGCGGGCCTGGAGCCAGCAATCCCGGCTCGGGCGCATGCTCGACCCGATTGCGGATAAGCTGCTGGTCGGCGCCGCCCTGCTGCTCCTGGTTGCCGATCAGACCATCTCGGGCTGGTCCTTCTGGGCCGCATTGATTATCCTGTCGCGCGAGATTCTGGTCTCGGGCCTGCGCGAATTTCTGGCCGAGCTGAATGTCACGGTCGCCGTAAGCCGGCTCGCGAAGTGGAAGACGACCATGCAGATGCTGGCGCTCTGCGTTCTGCTTGCAGGGGAGGCCGGAAACAGCTTCTGCGCCTGCGACGCGGTCAATTACGGTCTCGTCCTGTTGTGGGCGGCGGCGTTACTAACGCTTTATACCGGCTTCGATTATTTCCGCGCCGGTCTGAAGCATGTGATCTATGAGCAGTAAGGATGAGCGTGAAATTGCTGTATTTCGCCTGGGTGCGCGAAAAGGCCGGGCTGTCGGAGGAAGATGTGGAGTTGCCGCCGGAGGCGAAAACGGTGGGCGACGTCATCGCCTGGCTGAAGACGCGCGGCCCGGAATTCGAAAATGCCTTCGAGCGCGGCGAAGTGATCCGCGCCGCCATCAATCAGACCCATGTGAAGCACAGCGCGTCCGTAGACGGCGCGCGCGAGATCGCCTTCTTCCCGCCCGTCACCGGCGGTTGAAAGTGCCCGCAAGGCGTTATTTCGCGGTTCCTTCCGCGAACATTCCCGACTATTGAAAGACGAGCTTCGATAGACCTATGCCCTATTCCCGTCATCCTGGAAAGCCGCCAGGCTTGTCCGGGATCCAGTAACCCCGGCGCCGGCGTTTACTGGATTCCCGCTTTCGCGGGAATGACGATAAAAAGGGCTTTCGTAATTGACCCCGCGGATTCATCATGCCCGACCTCTTGCTCGAACTCTTCTCCGAGGAAATTCCGGCCCGCATGCAGGCGCGCGCCGCTGAGGACCTGCAGCGGCTCATGGGCGAGAGGCTGAACGGGGCGGGCCTCAGCTTTGCGTCGAGTGAGGCGGAGTCCGGGCCGCGCCGGCTGGTCCTGCATGTCGAGGGGCTGGCCGCGCGCTCAGCGGATGTGCGGGAAGAGCGCAAGGGCCCCCGCGTCGGCGCGCCGGACAAGGCGATCGAAGGCTTTATGCGCGCAGCCGGCCTGGCGAGCCTCGATGACTGCGAAACGCGGGATGACGGCAAGGGCGCCTATTATGTGGCGGTGATCGAAAAGCCGGGCCGCCCCGCCAGTGAGATCGTCGGCGAGATCGTCCCCGAGGTGATCCGCAAATTCCCCTGGCCGAAATCGATGCGCTGGGGCGCGACCCGGCTGCGCTGGGTGCGCCCGCTCCATTCCGTGCTTTGCCTGCTCGACGGCGAGGTCGTGCCCTTCGAGGTGGACGGCATCCGGAGCTCCCGGACGACCTTCGGACATCGCCGTGCGCAGGACCCCTCGCTCCGGGGTAAGGCGCTGCCCATGGAAGATTTCGGCGATTACAAGCGCTCGCTCGAAGCGGCCAATGTCGTCGTCGAACGCTCGCGGCGCATCGCGGCGATCGAGGCACAGGCACAAAAACTGGCCGATAAAGAGAAGCTCGACTGGGTGGAGGACCACGGGCTAGTTGACGAGAATGCGGGGCTCGCCGAGTGGCCCGTGGTCTTGGCCGGAAGCTTCGATGAAAGCTTCCTGGATGTGCCGCAGGAGGTCCTGATCACCTCCATGAAGGCCCATCAGAAGTGCTTTTCGCTACGTTATCGCAACTTAGCCAAATTGGCTAACCGCTTTTTATTAGTTGCGAATCTGGAAGCGCCCGACTGTGGCAAATCGATCATAGCGGGCAATGAGCGGGTCATCCGTGCACGTCTGTCGGATGCGCAATTTTTCTGGAAGACCGACAAGGCGCGCGGCCTGGATGCGATGCTGCCGAAGCTCAATGACATCACCTTCCATGAGAAGCTCGGCACGCAGGGCGAGCGCGTGGTGCGCATCATGAAGCTGGCGCATGAGCTGGCACAGCACGTTGGAGCCGATCCCGAGAAAGCGGAGCGCGCGGCCGAGCTTTGCAAGGCCGATCTGGTGTCGGAAACGGTCGGCGAGTTTCCCGAGCTGCAAGGGATTATCGGCCGCTATATCGCGCGGGAGCATGGCGAGGCGCGAGAGGTCGCCGACGCGATTGCCGAACATTATAAGCCAGCCGGACAGGGCGACGATGTGCCGACAGCGCCGGTTTCCATCGCCGTCGCGCTGGCTGACAAGCTCGATATGTTGGTCGGCTTCTGGGCGATCGATGAGAAGCCTACGGGATCGAAAGACCCGTATGCGCTAAGACGCGCGGCGCTCGGCATCGTGCGGACCGTGCTGGAGAACGCGCTTCGCATTCGCCTCCGCCCCTGGATCGTCACCCATATGATCCGGCTGGAACACGGCCGTCAGTCAAAGGAGGCTCTTGAAAAA
>Ga0307442_1000620_pt1 | contig 17372 bp, 14 predicted proteins | sample SalMarWE160430MG_FD_202143 | JGI IMG/M metagenome (GOLD analysis project Ga0307442, IMG submission 202143) | Salt marsh sediment microbial communities from the Plum Island Ecosystem LTER, Massachusetts, United States - WE1604-30 | ecosystem: Environmental > Aquatic > Marine > Intertidal zone >...
GGCCAGGATGTTTTGCTGAGCGATATCGACGCTGTCGTCGCCGGCGCAAACCTGCGCGGAAAACTGAGGCTCACGCTGGCAACGCCGCATCGCCTGCAAGGCGACATCGAGGCCGATCATGTCGACGGCGCGGGCCTCTTGGCCGCGGTCATCGGGATGCCACCGCCGGCCGCGGGCAAAAGCGCGGTCTGGAGCTGGTCGAGCGAGCCTTTCGGCGCCGGGGTGTTCGGCGACTATGCGGGCAAGGTCACGATCAAGGCACGGCGGTTCGACCTGCTGCCGCAGCTTACCGCGCGCGAATTCAACGCGACGCTCAATCTCGGCAAGGACAAATTTTCATTCGACGACATGACCGGCGATGTGGCCGGCGGACGGCTCAGTGGCGGGCTGTCGTTCCGTGCCGCCACCGACGGCCTGACCGCGCATGCCAAGCTCGCGCTTACCGGGGTCGATGCAGCGGGCTTGCTGGCCTCCGGTGCGCGGCCGGCGGTGACAGGGACGCTGACGTTTTCAGGCGAGACCGAAGGCAACGGCTTGAGCCCGGTCGCGCTGATCGGCTCGTTGAGCGGGTCGGGTAAGTTCACGCTCACCGATGCCCAATTGGCCGGCCTCGATCCGCGCGCCTTCGATGCCGTCACCCATGCCGTCGACCAGGGACTGGCGATCGACGCGGTGCGCATCTCAGATGTGGTCGGCAAGGCGCTGGAAAGCGGCAGGCTTTCGGTCAAACGCGCGGAAGGAACTATTGCCGTCAGCGCCGGGCAGGCGCGCTTGATCAAATTCAGCGCCGACAGCGGTGACGCTCAGCTGTCGCTCGCCGGCAATCTTGATCTGACTGACGGTTCGATCGATGCCCGGCTCGTGCTCTTGGGATCAGGCGAGCAGGCCGGGTCCCGGCCCGACATCTTCATGGCGCTGAAGGGGCCGGTGACGGCGTCTGTGCGCAGCATCGATGTCTCCGCCTTGACCGGTTGGCTCACATTGCGGGCGGTGGAAAACCAGGCGAAGCAGTTGCGAGAAATTGAACGCGCGTCGCCGCAACCGAGCGCGCTGCCACCAACGCCGAAGAGTGGACAACTGCCGAAAAGCGATTTGGCGCCCAGGAGCGCGCCGGCCCCGGCGCCGGTCGGCAGTGTGCCGTCGCCCGCGCTGAAAAGCGAAACCGCGGCAGCGCCGCGCATCGAGCTTGTGCTTCCGCCGAGGCGCCCCTCGGTCCCGGCACCGAAGCGCCGCCGCGCGCCGGCATTGCCGGCGCCGGTCGAGATCGGCCCGTTGCCTGTGCCCGGCGGCGCGGTCAGGCCCGAGGCCTCAGCAGTCGGCCGGCAGAACTGAAGACGTCGTGCGTGCGCCGCTCAACGTGCGTGCGGAATTTTCATTGGTCTGCGCACGGTAGTGGTCGAGTACAAACAGGCAGATCGCCGACGATAGGTTGCCATGGTGGCGATCGGTATCGATCGTGCCCACCAGGTCGGAGAGCGTCATCTCCCGGTCGGTGGCGATTTGCTTTAGGGCCTGCCAGAATGCGTCTTCCAGACTGACGCTCGTTTTGTGACCGGCAATTACGATCGAGCGTTTGACAACCGGCGAACTCATCGGGCGTCTCCCTTTTTTATTATTTCGATTAAGTGCCGATCGAGATCCCGGTCGGCTTTTGCCCGTTCGGCGGCGTCGCGTTTGCGCAGATATTTGGGCTGACCGTGGGCAAGGCGATTGCTCTGTGCGCGCTCTTCGTCCTGCAGGCGCTTGGCGTGTTTGCGGGCCGAGCGAAGATTGATCAATTCGGCCATTTTTGGCTTCGATAACAAAAGTACATATACGCCCCGGCCCCCTCGGCCAAATTTGGCACTCGAAAGTGCAATTCCGCCTTGGATTTTTGCCTGGCGAAATTGCAAAGCTATTCTGCGAGGGCCGCACGAAATTGTCCAATACTGATCTGTTAAATACACTAGTTTTCGTACAGTTGGCCGGCGAATACACTCGATAGACTTGCTGTATTTCGCGCGGCCGACCGAATAATCCAAGGTATATTTTTCGGCCGCAAAGAATTGCTATGATGTTTTATAAATCACCGAGCAATTGATCGATGAGAAATTTTCTCGCGATATGAAAATAAAACAGCGCAAGGTAAAAGCGTACCGAGCGTTCTCTGCAACTGAGCCTAACATTAGTTCACTAGTGGAATTATTTCTTCAGCGGATACTGTTTTTAGTTGCCGCAATATCCGGCAAGTTGTGCGGTTGAATCCGTCTGAAATCCCGGGCTCTTAGCCGGGGCGGGTCATTTTTTCCGGACGTACGAGGCGGTCGAATTCGGCTGCCGTGACGAAGCCGAGCCGCACCGCTTCCTCGCGCAGCGTCGTGCCGTTGGCGTGTGCGGCTTTGGCGACCTGCGCAGCCTTATCGTAGCCGATATGCGGGGAGAGCGCGGTGACCAGCATCAGCGAGCGCTGCATCAATTCGCCGATGCGGGCCTCGTTGGCCTTGATGCCGACCACGCAATTGTCGGTGAACGATTGCGCCGCGTCGCCGAACAGGCGGATCGATTGCATCATGCTATAGGCGAGCACCGGTTTGAACACGTTGAGCTCGAAATGGCCTTGGCTGCCGGCGACCGTGATGGTGGTGTGGTTGCCGAATACCTGCACGCACACCATGGTGAGCGCCTCGCTCTGGGTCGGATTGGTCTTGCCCGGCATGATCGAGGAGCCGAGCTCGTTGCTCGGCAGGATCAATTCGCCGAGTCCCGAGCGCGGGCCGGAGCCGAGCAGCCGAATATCGTTGGCGATCTTGAACAGCGCGGTGGCGGCGGCATTGATGGCGCCGTGAACGAACACATAGGCATCGTGCGCCGCCATGTGCTCGAACTTGTTGGGCGCGCTGATGAAGGGCAGTTTGGTGAGCTTGGCGATGCGGCGGGCAAAGGCCTCGGTGAATTGCGGTTTGGAATTCAAGCCTGTGCCGACCGCGGTGCCGCCTTGGGCGAGGGGATAAAGTTCGGCTTGCGTCAGCTTGAGCCGCGCGATGGCCGATTTGACCTGCGCGGCATAGCCGGAAAATTCCTGGCCCAAGGTGATCGGCGTCGCATCCATGGTGTGGGTGCGGCCGATTTTGATGATCTTGGCGAATTCTTTTGCCTTCTTGTCGAGTGCGCCCTGCAAGTGCTTAAGCGCCGGGAGCAAATGGCCGGCGATCGCCATGGCTGCCGCGATGTGCATGGCGGTCGGGATCGCGTCGTTGGACGACTGGCTCATATTCACATGGTCATTGGGATGCACCGGCATTTTCGAGCCGAGCTCGCCGCCGAGTGCCACATTGGCGGCGTTGGCGATCACCTCGTTGACGTTCATGTTGCTCTGGGTGCCGGAGCCGGTCTGCCACACCAGCAGCGGGAAGTGCGCGTCCAACTTGCCGTCGGCGATGTCTTGCGCAGCGGCGATGATGGCGCTGGCGCGCTTGCGGTCGAGCGAGCCGAGATCGCGGTTGACCTCAGCGGCGGCGCGCTTGATCAGGCCGAGCGCGCGCACGATCTCGATTGGCATGCGCTCGCTGCCGATGCGGAAATTGTGCAGCGAGCGCTGGGTCTGCGCGCCCCAGAGCTTGTCGGCGGGGATATCGAGCGGGCCGAAGGCGTCGCTTTCGACGCGGGTCTTGCGGCGCGTCTTGGCGCGTGATTTGGCGCGGGTTTTGCGCGCTTTTACCATCTATTTCTTACGGAAACGGTCAAGGCGGACGACTTCGCCGCCGCCGCCGGCGGCGGGCTTGTCGGGCTTTGGCTCGGCAGCCGTTGTGGTCGTTTCTTTTTTGGGCGCTGCGACCGCCGGCGGGGCTGGGCGCGGCCTTTTGCCTGCCGCTTTGTCCTGGGTAACGGTGGGCGCCGGCTGGGCTTCCTCGCCCTCGGTGACTTCCTCGAATTGTAGGCCGAACTGTACGGACGGATCGAAGAAGCCGTTGATGGCCTCGAACGGCACCGTCAGCTTCTCTGGAATGCCGCCGAACGACAGGCCGACCTCAAATTCGTCTTCGGCCACCTTCAGATCCCAGAACTGGTGCTGCAGGATGATGGTCATTTCCTCCGGATATTGCGCGAGCAACCGGTCGGAAATACGCACGCCGTCGGCGTGGGTGTCGAATGAGATGAAGAAATGATGCTCGCCCGGCAGGCCCTTTTTGGCGGCGTCGGCGAGCACGTTGCGCACCACGCCGCGCAGCGCCTGCTGGGTCAGGAGATCGTAGCGGATTTGGTCGGCCATGCTTGGGTTCGGGCGGCTTTTTGGAGTTTGGCCGGGGATGCTAGCGCGGCTGGCGGCGAAATCCATCCCTGCGGGCCGTTTCTGGCCCGTTTGTCACAAATGGAATGGCAAATCGGAAATGGAAGTGGAGGCTTCTGTTGCCAGGTGCCTCCGAACCCCGCCTAACCGCTGCTAAGACGGCTAGGGCTTGTAGGCTTGGTTAGTCGAGCTGCTTACGCAGCCAGAGCAACCGGAGCATAGTTGTCATTCGCAACTATGGATTTGGCCCGATAACGGCGGAACCATGCCGAGCAAAAGTCCGTCCTTTACGCCCTCGTCGATCCTAGTTCGGCCCCGCCGAAGCCCAGTGCCCAACCTGGGCTTGGGTGGAGCCGCCGGGTACTGCCCCCGGGTCCGAAAGGTTTATTACGACGGCCGTTTATCGCCATAGCCGGGTTGCCCCGGCACCCCTGAATATAGGGGCTGAAGGTTACCGAAGATAGACCGGAGGGCGCGTTTCTCGGGAAACAATTCCTAGACTGGGAATGCCGGGGCGGGGATAAAGCGGGCGAGGCGAGAGGCCCGACTTTGCCGCACCGGCGCATGCTGTGACGGCATGGCGGGTGGTTCATGGTCGTAGGAGGGGCGAAGTTCGGTTGCGAGGATGCGCAAGCGGCTGCTGACGTGGCGATGCTCGGCCCAGGCGTTGGATGAACTGCGCGCGGCGCAGGGCAGGGACGGGTTCCCTCACCCGGCGCAGGCCATTAGGATTTTGGTTTCCGCGCGACGCGGCGCTTCGGGGAGTCACATGCGAAACGTTCGGCGGTTGTTTTGCCTGTGCCTGTTCGCGCTGTCGGCGATGGCGACGACATCGGTGCCGGCCCAGCAAAACGACATGCGGGTCGCGTTGGTGATCGGCAATGCGGACTATCCCGACGCCGGAGCGCCGCTGCCTAACGCGGTCAAGGACGCGACCGCCCTGGCGGAGGAATTCCGCCGGCTCAATTTCAGCGTCGACTTGAAGACGAATCTTTCCAAGCAAGAGACGCAGAAGGCCATCGATGCCTTCACCGGCAAGATCCAAAAAGACACGACTGCGCTGTTCTACTTCAGCGGATTCGGCCTACAGGCCGGACGGCAAAGCTATCTCCTTCCGGTCAACGCGCAAATCTGGACCGAAGCCGACGTGCGCCGCGACGGGGTCGGCATCGACGCGCTGCTGGCCGAGATGCACCGCAAGGGCGCCAAGGTCAAGATCGTCATCATCGATGCCGCACGCAGGAATCCGTTCGAGCGCCGCTTTCGCAACGTTGCCGCGGGGCTTGCGCCGCTCAATGCGCCCGTGAGCACGCTGGTGCTCTATTCGGGTGCGCTGAACAGGCGGATCGACGAACGAAGTTCCGGTAGCAACAGCTTGTTCGTCGCCGAGCTGATCAAGGAGCTGCGGTCCCCGAAGGCGACCGCGGAGGAGATTTTCAACCGCGCCCGCATCGGCGTCTCACGTGCCTCCAACGGCGCGCAAGTCCCGTGGGTGGCGTCCTCGCTGCTCGGGGACATCCGCTTCGGCGCGAAGCCTTCGGGAACTCCGCCGGCGGTCGCGCATAACCCGCCTCCGCCTCCATCGCCCGCGCCTGCCAAAGTTCCGCCGGCGGCATTTCAGGAGAAGCCGGCCAAGCCTTCCGCTCCGCCGCCGCCAGCGCAGACCATGCCTGGTCCACCGCCAGTCAATGACTGCGACCGGTTGGCGGCACATCCCTACGATCCGGAAAAGGTTGCGGAGGGTCTGCAAATGCACGAAATAAACTCTGGCCCCGCCATCGCGGCCTGCCGGAGCGCCGTCGCGGCCCATCCCAAAACGCCACGCTTCCACTTCCAGCTTGGCCGCGCCCTGCAAAAGTCCGAAAGCTTTCACGAGGCGATGGCCGAGTATCGCAAGGCAGCCGACGAGGGCCATCTGCACGCGATGAATAATGTCGGCCTGATGTATCTGAACGGTGTGGGCGTGGCGACGGATGGCGCGAAAGCCCTGGAGTGGTTCCGCAAGGCGGCCGCCAAGGGCGACGCCGCCGGGGCGGCCTATATCGGCTTGGTGCATTATGCTGGCCGGGGCGTGGCCAAAGATTATGACCTTGCCATCACCAACTACAGCGAGGCAATCCGGCGCGATCCGAAATATCCCTTGGCCTACTTCCAGCGCGGCCGGGCTTACGCGGCCAAGCACGACTACGACCGCGCAATCAGTGAGTACACCAAGACGATCCAGCTCGATCCGAGATTCGCCCCTGCCTACGGCGAACGCGGCGTCACCTACAGGGTAAAGCACGACTACGACACAGCCATCGCCGACTTGAGCGAATCGATCCGGCGCAATCCGAAGATTGCCGCTGCTTTCAACGACCGTGGCATAGCCTACAGGGCCAAGGGCGAAAACGACCGCGCTATCGCCGACTACAACGAGGCGATTCGGCTCAATCCCAAATTAGCCAGCGCCTACAGCAACCGCGGCAATGCCTACACCGCCAAAAAGGAATTTGACCGCGCCTTCAACGACTATGCGACGGCGATCCGGCTTGCGCCAAATTTCGCCATGGCCTACTTCAATCGCGCCAACGCGTTTATGGACACTAAGAAATACAACAGAGCGATTGTCGACTGCGACAAATCCATCCGCCTCAATCCTAATTATGCTCTTGCATACGTTGCGCGCGGTCGCGCTTACCGAGTTCTCGGTAAACTCGATAAGGCGCTTGACGACTACAACGAGGCCATCCGTCGCGACGATAAGCTTGCGCTGGCCTACAGCGACCGCGGCTTGGTCTACGAGTCCCGGAGCCGAAAGGCCGATGCCATCGCGGATTTTCGCAAAGCGCTCGAGCTCGATAGCTCCAATGTCGACGCCAAGAACTCGCTCGAACGGATCCGTCACACACCCGACCCAATCAAAATAACGGACGACCTCATGGGCGCGGTTCGCCGCGGGTTCGGGGCGCTCGCCTACAGTGCAAAGGCTCGACGCTGGGGCGAAGCCGCAGGTTACGGCAGCAGCGCGCAGGCGGAACGCAGCGCGCTTTCCGCCTGCGGCGGCGCCGATAAAGGTTGCAAAATTGCCATCGGGTATCACAAGTACTGCGGTGCGGTGGCAGACGCCCCCAACGGCGCATGGTCCGGCGGCTCAGGACGGACCGCCATGGCCGCAGCGAAAGATGCCGTAAATCGCTGCACAAAGCTTGGCGGCGACGGTTGCAAACTGGCGCGCGTGAATTGCAGCCGCTGACCAGAGCGGGCCAAGGATGTCGTCCTCGCGCACCAATACCGACACCCGCATTTAAATCGCCGCCATCTCGAAAGGCGGCGGGGTATAGCGCGAGAATTCGGTGCGCCATGAGCAAGCTCAGCGCCTCACAATTCGACGCGCGGCGGCCAATTTCGTTTCCAGTATGCTCCGCGCATTGATAAAATAAGGCAAGTGGCGGTTTGCTCAGCGGCAGCCGTGGAGCTGCAACGCTAGAATTGGGCAAGCGGGGACCAGCGTCACCGGGCGTGGGCGGGTTCACAAGCCCGGCACATCCCATTAGGATTTTCGCTGGTGTGCGGCGCGGGCGCGTCTGAGGACAAAATGCGAAAAGTTCGGCTGCTGTTTTGCCTCGGCCTGCTGGTGCTTTCGCCGATGCTGACCAGATCGGCGCCGGCCCAGCAAAACGACATGCGGGTCGCGTTGGTGATCGGCAATGCGGACTATCCCGACGCCGGAGCGCCGCTGCCTAACGCGGTCAAGGACGCGACCGCCCTGGCGGAGGAATTCCGCCGGCTCAATTTCAGCGTCGACTTGAAGACGAATCTTTCCAAGCAAGAGACGCAGAAGGCCATCGATGCCTTCACCGGCAAGATCCAAAAAGACACGACTGCGCTGTTCTACTTCAGCGGATTCGGCCTACAGGCCGGACGGCAAAGCTATCTCCTTCCGGTCAACGCGCAAATCTGGACCGAAGCCGACGTGCGCCGCGACGGGGTCGGCATCGACGCGCTGCTGGCCGAGATGCACCGCAAGGGCGCCAAGGTCAAGATCGTCATCATCGATGCCGCACGCAGGAATCCGTTCGAGCGCCGCTTTCGCAACGTTGCCGCGGGGCTTGCGCCGCTCAATGCGCCCGTGAGCACGCTGGTGCTCTATTCGGGTGCGCTGAACAGGCGGATCGACGAACGAAGTTCCGGTAGCAACAGCTTGTTCGTCGCCGAGCTGATCAAGGAGCTGCGGTCCCCGAAGGCGACCGCGGAGGAGATTTTCAACCGCGCCCGCATCGGCGTCTCACGTGCCTCCAGCGGCAAGCAGGTGCCGTGGGTCGCTTCCTCGCTACTCGTCGACTTCTATTTCGGCGCCAAGCCTGCGGGAGCACCGGCGACGGCCGCAAGCGACACATTTCCCGCGCCGGCGGCCGGCGCCAATTCCAAGACTCCAGTGGCGGCATTAGAGGAGCCGCCGGCCAAGCCGCCGCCACCGCCGCCGCCACCAGCGCGGACGCAAGAGCAGGCCTCGTTCGGGGCTCAGCCCCACAAGCCGGCCCGCGTGACCGTTACCGTCAAGCTCGGCGAACTGACGGATAAACGCGGACTGCTGGGCGTCAGGATCGCCGGATTGAACGATGAGCTGGCGAAGAGCTTCGGACTCGAAAGCGCGCACGGCGCCTTTGTCACGAGCGTCATACCGAACGGTCCGGCAGCGCACGCCGGCATCGCGCCGACCGATGTCGTGGTCGGTTTCGACGGCCGAAATATCTCACGCTGGAACGATCTGCCGCTCATCGTTGGCGGAACGCCGCCCGGCAGCAGCGCCCGCGCGACGCTGTGGCGGGTCGCCGGCAGCGCCAGAGGACTGGCCGACCGTCTTCAGCGCCGCGCCGAGAGCGGCGACGACGGCGCCGCCTACGGACTCGCCTGGCTCTATGTGAGCGAGCTCGGCTTGCTGCAGGACGATGCACTGGCGGCGCGCTGGTCGCGCCAGGCCGCCGCCAAGGGTCATGCCGGCGCCATGTATCTGCTCGGCACCTTGTATGCGAACGGCCACGGCGTGGCGAAAGACCAGGCGACGGCGCGCGATTGGTATCGCAAGGCGGCGGAGAAAAACAATGCCAACGCCATGTTCGCGCTCGCCGGGATGTATGCGAACGGCAACGGCATCGGCAAGGATTCGGCCGAGGCCTTGCGCTGGTACGAAAAGGCCGCCGCCAGCGGTCATGCGCGGGCCATGGTCGCGCTCGGTCAGAGCTACGCGAATGGCAACGGCGTCGCCAAGGACAGCACGGCGGCCGTCAATTGGTATCGCAAGGCGGCCGAGAAAAACAACGCCGCCGCCATCGCGAGCCTCGGCTGGATGTACGAGACCGGGCAGGGCGTGTCTCATGACTACGCGCAGGCCGCGCGCTGGTACCACAAGGCGGCCGACTTGAATCATTCTGGCGCCATGTACCGGCTCGGCGCCATGGCCGAGGCTGGCTACGGCGCGGCGAAGGACGATACCGAAGCCGTGCGCTGGTACCGCAAGGCTGTCAGCCTCAACCACTCCGTCGCCATGGTCGCGCTCGGCCTGATGTACGACAACGGCCGCGGGGTTAAGCGGGACGCGGCCGAGGCGCTGCGCCTGTTCAAAATGGGGGGCGAAAAAGGAAACCCCACGGGCACGTTCTATGCCGGCCTCGCCTATGAGCACAGCAAGGACTACCAAAAGGCCGTGAGCTATTACACTGCGGCCGCGCGCAAGGGCAACACCGCCGCCATGCACTATCTCGGCATCGCCTACGACCGGGGACACGGCGTAGCGCAGAACGCGCGGCTGGCGGCGGAATGGATCTTCAAGGCCATCAAGGGCGGCAACCTGTTCTCGGTGAAGCAGATGACCGAAAATGCCGCTGCCTATAGCATGCCGTGCCGCCGTCAGTTGCAGCGGCTATTGAGCGAAGCGGGTGTCTACGACGGCGCGATCGACGGCCGCTTCGGTCCCGCGACCAGTGCCGCCATCGCGGTGTTCGCCAAGCGAGGCAGAGCCGCGCACTAAAAGGCGCACGCCGGGCGCCGATTTCCGCCAGCGCAGGACGGGCCGCAGCGGGTCGGGCGGATCGTCAGCCGCGCGTCCAGGCTGCATTTTCGTCACGCCGTTCCGGCAAGCCTCAGCGCCGCCGCAGCATGCCCCCGATCGAGCCGCCGACCGATTTGCCGATGTCGGCGGCGAGTTTTCCGGCGGTGCGGCTCGCCACCGGGCGCTGGCCCATGCGATAAACCAGCCGCCACATTGATGCCGCCTGAGTAGGCTCAGTGAACCGGCCCGCAGGCCGTTGCCGTGCGCGGGTAACCTCCAAAGCTTCCAGGTGGGATACGCCAAAGCGATGACGTTGAATTTCCGCGCCCGCACATTTCTTTCCGCTTTCTTGTTGCTGACGGTGTTTGCCACTAGCGCGCTCGCGCAGACGGTGCCGACGCCCGTGCCGGCAGCGGAGGCGCCCGCCAAGGCACCGGCGGCACCGGCCGCCGCGCCCAAGGCGCCCCCCGCCAAGCCGGAGCCGGATCCGTTCGGCCGCGAGACGCCGCAGGGCATGGTGGTCGGGCTGATGAACGCGCTCGCCGCCGCCGACTACGAGCGCGCGGTGCAATACTTCGAGATCAGCTCGGTGCCGGGCGTGCGGCAATGGTTCATCCTGGCCGGGCCGCAACTGGCCAAACGCTTTCAAGAAGTGCTCGACCGCGCCGGCAGCGTGATCACGCCGGCTGAGCTTTCCAACGATCCCAACGGCAACGTCAAGGACGGACTGAAGCAAGACGTCGAGCGCTTCGGCCAGATCAAAGCGTCGGAGCGCGAAGTACCGCTGCTGGCCAAGCGCGTCACCCGCGACGGCAAGGCGCTGTGGTTGGTGTCCGGCAGCACCTTGAACGAAATCCCGGCGCTGTCCCGCGCGCTCAAAGTCGATTCCTCGGCCGGCCCATGGTTGAACCTGCTGCCGGAGGGGCCGACCATCGGCGGCGCGCCGGTTTCGCATTGGCTGGCGCTGCTCATCCTGGCGGGCCTGAGCTTCGCGCTGTCCTGGGCGCTGATTGCGCTGCGCGTTCCGATCGAACGGTTGCTCCGGCGCGGCGGCGAGGAGACCAAACTGTCGCGCTTCATCGAAAAATCAGCCGGGCCAATGCGCCTGCTGATCATGCTGCTGATATTCGGGCTGGCGGCGCAGGCGGTGGGCATTTCGGTGATCGCGCGCTATCGCGCGGTATTCGTCGTGCAGATCGTCGGCTGGTTCGCGTTTGCCTGGCTGCTGTGGCGCGTGGCCGATGCCGCCGGCGAAGTCATTCTCGGGCGCATGTCGCGCCGTGGCCAGCTCACGGCCTATTCCGCCATCAGTTTCCTCAACCGTGCGTTCAAGGCGCTGCTTGCCATCCTGTTCGTCGTGGCGCTGCTGCGCGCCTTCGGCGTCAACGTCACCGCCGGCCTCGCCGCCCTCGGCGTCGGCGGCCTAGCCATCGCGCTCGGTGCGCAGAAGCTGTTCGAGAACCTGATCGGCAGCCTGACGCTGCTGGCCGACCGGCCGGTGCGCATCGGCGATTTCTGCCGCTTCGGCGACACGCTCGGGACGATCGAGGAGATCGGCATCCGCTCGACTCGCATCCGCACGCTCGACCGAACCGTATTGACCGTGCCCAACGGCGAGTTCGCCACGCTGCACATCGAGAACTTTTCGCAGCGCGACCGCTACTGGTTCCATCCCATTCTGAACCTGCGCTACGAGACGAGCGCCGACCAGATGCGCTACTTGCTGCAGGAATTGCGCGACATGCTGGGCAAGCATCCCAAGGTGGATTCCACGTCGGCGCGCGTGCGCCTGATCGGCTTAGCCGCCTATTCGCTCGACGTCGAGATTTTCGCCTATGTCGTTGCGTGGGACTATGCCGGCTTCCTGGAATTGCAGGAAGAGTTGCTGCTGAGCTGCATGGAAATCGTGGAGAAGAGCGGCACCGGCTTCGCCTTCCCGTCGCAGACGCTCTATCTCGGACGCGACGGCGGGTTGAACGAGGCCCGCACGCGCGAGGCGGAACAAGCGATCCGCAGCCGGCGCGAGGAAAAGCCGCCGGGCTAGCGCGTCACGCCGGCACCACGTCCTTGCCGATCGGCCACAGCGAAACGCCGGCGAGCTTCAGGTGCGCCCAGGCGAACGGAATGCCGATGATGGTGACGGCGAGCAGGATCGCCGTGATCAGGTGACCGAGCGCCAGCCACCAGCCGGCCAGCATCAGCCAGATCAGGTTACCTAAAAATCCGAGTGGGCCTCTGCCAATCCCGCTCGGCCGGTCGACCACCGTGTGGCCGAAGGGCAGCAGCGTATAGAGCGCGATGGTGAGCGCGGCGCGCGCCCAGGGAATGCCAATGATGGTGATCAGCATGATCAACGCGGCGATCAGCCAGCCGGCGGCCATCCACAGGCCGCCGAAGACGATCCACAGCACGTTCAGCAGAAGGCTCATGGCGGACATGGGTGGCGGGCCTCGACGGCCGAAGTAAGGCATCAACGCCGCCGCAGCATGCCCCCGAGCGCGCCGCGCACGATCGCGCGTCCGATCGAGCCGCCCATGGAGCCGCCGACCGATTTGCCGATGTCGGCGGCGAGCTTGCCGGCGGTGCGGCTCGCCACCGTGCGGGTGATCGAGCGGGCAATAAGTTGTCCGGTGGTCAGCCGCTCGCCGCGCTTTTGGGTGGTGCCGAAGATGGTTCCGACAATGCCGCCGAGCCCGCCCATCAAGCCGCCGCTGCCTTGCTCGGCCTGAGCCTCAGCGGCGGCGGTTTCCTCGACGCGCTTCTTCAGGATCTCGTAGGCGGATTCGGCGTCGACCGCCGTGTCGTATTTGCCTTTGACCGGGCTTTGCGCGTTGACCGCGCGCCGCTCGTCCGCGCTGATCAGCCCGAGGCGGGCGGACGGCGGGCAGATCATGGTGCGCTCGACCACGGAAGGGACGCCATTGCCTTCCAGAAAAGAGACCAGCGCCTCGCCCTTGCCGAGCTCGGTGATGACCTGGGCCGTATCAAGGTCCTTGTTCGGCCGGAACGTTTCCGCCGCCGCCTTCACCGCACGCTGATCGCGCGGCGTGAAGGCGCGCAAGGCGTGCTGCACGCGGTTGCCGAGCTGCGACAGCACGGTCTCCGGCACGTCGAGCGGGTTTTGCGTGACGAAGAAGACGCCGACGCCCTTGGAGCGGATCAGCCGCACCACCTGCTCGATTTTCTCGAGCAGCGGCTTGGGCGCGTCGTTGAACAGCAGATGCGCCTCGTCGAAAAAGAACACCAGCTTGGGCTTATCGGGGTCGCCGATCTCCGGCAGCGTCTCGAACAGCTCCGAGAGCAGCCACAACAGAAACATGGCATAGAGCCGCGGGTTGGCGATTAGCTTGTCGGCGGCCAGGACGTTGACGTAGCCGCGGCCGTCGCTGTTCGTGCGCATGAAATCCGCGATTTTCAATGCCGGCTCACCGAAGAAATTGGTCGCGCCCTGGTTTTCCAGCACCAGCAACTGGCGCTGGATCGTGCCGACCGTCGCGCCGGATACGTTGCCGTAGGTTTTCTGCAATTCGGCCGCATTTTCCATGACGAACTGAAGGATCGCCCGCAGATCCTTGAGGTCGAGCAGCGCCAGGCCCTGTTCGTCGGCGACGCGGAAGGCAATGTTGAGCACGCCCTCCTGGGCGTCGTTGAGGTCCATGATGCGCGACAACAGGATCGGTCCCATCTCGGACACGGTGGCACGCACTGGATGGCCTTCCGCCCCGAACACGTCCCAGAAGATCGCGGGAAATTCGTCGGGCTGATAGGTCACGCCCATCGACTTTGCGCGCTTGACGAAGGCGTCTTTGGCTTCGCCGACCGCGGCGATGCCGGACAAGTCGCCCTTCACGTCGGCGGCAAAGACCGGCACGCCGGCCTTGGAAAATCCTTCCGCCAGCACCTGCAAGGTGACGGTCTTGCCGGTGCCGGTGGCGCCGGTCACCAGCCCGTGGCGATTGCCGAACTTGAGATCAAGCACTTCGAACTTGTCGCTCTTGCCGACGACAATCCCATGGTCGGGGAGCGCTTCGGCAGCGGCCGGCTTGGTTTTGGCGGGGGCCGGCGGCTTTTTGGCCTTTGTGGCTTTGGTGGATTTCTTGGCCCGGGGTTTCGACGCCATTGCAAGCTCCAAAATCAGAATAAATCTCGCACGCAGACCGCCGCCGCGTCGTTGATTTCACTCAATTCGCTGCACCGGCGCTTGCCCGGTAAGGCCCGGCAAACTGCCCAAAGGGGATGATTTTAGCAACCGCCAATGCGGGGCCGCCGGGCGGCGACGTGCGGCAAACGCCGATTGCCGCTAAATTGAACGGGACCGGTCAGCCTGCCGGTTATCGTCTGGGGGTTCATCATGCACCGTTACTTGAAGCTCGTCCCGCTACTATTTGCCGCCGTCCTGTTGACGTGGGGCGGCATCACGCCCGCGTTCTCCGCCGGCAAGATTGGCGTCGTGCTGATGCACGGCAAAACGGGAACGGCGAAATCGCGAGCGCCGATCGGGCCGCTCATCGCCAAGCTCAAGGGGGCCGGCATCCTGGTCGTGGCCCCCGACATGCCGTGGTCGCGCAGCCGCTACCTCGCCAAGGACTACGAAGAGTCGATGGCGGAGATCGCCGCCGCGGTCGTCCAACTCAAACGCGAGGGCGCGACCGTCATCGTCGTCGGCGGCCACAGCATGGGCGCCAACGCGGCGCTCGGCTATGGCGCGCGGCACGAAGGCGTGGCCGGGATCATGGCCATTGCGCCCGGTCACAGCCCGGAACTCGGTGGATTCCAGAGCGCCGTCAATAATGACTATCGCCGGGCCAAGGCGATGGTCGACAAGGGCCAGGGCAACAAGGTTGCCAGCTTCGCCGACACCAATCAGGGCAAGAAGAGCAAAGTGCACGTGAAGGCGCGCGTCTATCTGAGCTGGTTCGACCCCCGGGGGCCGGCGGTGATGCCCAAGAATGCCGCCGCGTTGAAGCCGGGCACGGCGCTGCTATGGGTGGTCGGCAAACAAGACCCGATGGTCAGGCGCGGGCGCGCTTACGCCTTCGATAATGCGCCGACGAACCCCAAGAGCGCCTACGTGGAGGTCGGCGGCAGCCACCTCAAGACGCCGACCATCGCGGCCAGCAAGATCGTCCAGTGGCTGAAAAGCCTGTGATCGTTACTGCCAGCCGGCGGACGCCCGCTTGCGTCGTAGGCGCCGCCGGTCCGCTGCTTCCGCATAATGAAATTTGCCCGCACGGGGCGGCGCGGGCATGTCGCGGCCGCATCGGCATCGCACGTTTAACCGGCTAGCCGCGCGGCGCGGCGCGCGATAAACCTCGCGGCCATGCCCGATTCGCACGCGCCTGCGCCCGAGCCCGCCGCGCAAGCTTCCGCAGCATTGCGTCCGTCGCTCTCCGAGCTGTTTCGCGCCTTCGTCGCCGTCTCGCTGTCCGGCTTCGGCGGCGCACTGCCGTGGGCGCGGCGCATGATCGTCGAGCGGCGGTGCTGGATGACGAACGAGGAATTCAACGAGACCTTCGCGCTGTCGCAGTTCCTGCCCGGACCCAATACGGTGAACTTCGCGGTGGTGTTCGGCGCCCGTTTCGGCGGCGCCGCCGGCGCCGCGCTCGCGACGATCGGGCTGATGGGGCCGCCGCTGGCGATCGTCACCGTGCTGGCGTTTCTTTACGAGCGCTTCGGTGACATCGCCGTGCTCGGCCACATCCTCGCAGGCATCGCCGCCGCCGCTTCCGGCCTGCTGGTCGCCGTGGTCGTCAAAATGGCGGCGCCGCTGTTCACCAAGCGATGGAATTCGGCGCCGGTGGTCGCGGTCCTCGCTTTCATCGGCGTCGCCATCATGCATTGGCCGCTGCCTTACGTTTTTCTCGGCCTGGCGCCGTTCAGCGTGGCGCTGGCCTGGCTGCGGTGGTGACGCGATGAACGAAAACCCGTTGTGGTCGCTGTTCACCCTGTTCGTGACGCTCTCGCTGTTCTCGGTCGGCGGCGCCAACTCCGCGATCCCGGAAATGCACCGCGTCGCGGTCGACGTGATGGGCTGGATGAGCAACAGCCAGTTCGCCGACATGTTCGCGATCTCGCAGATGTCGCCCGGGCCGAACGTCATCATCGTCGCGCTGATCGGCTTCCACGTGGCGGGGCTGGCCGGCGCGGGCGTCGCGATCGCGGCGATGTGCGGGCCGACCTGCGTGCTGGCGTTTCTGGCGGCGCGCACCTGGGACCGCTTCAAACAGGCGCGTTGGCGCATCGCGCTGCAGGCCGGGCTGGTGCCGGTGTCGCTCGGGCTGATCTCGGCCTCAGCCTTCGTGCTGGCGCGCGCGGCCGACCACAATGTCTATGCCTTCCTGGTCACCGCCATCACCGCGGCGGTCGCCTTCTTGACGCGCGTCAATCCGCTTTGGGTATTTGCGCTGGCCGGCGTGCTCGGCTTTACCGGATTGGTCTAGCCGCTCGGGCGGCGGGTTCATTTACCACAAGAAAAGCCCACTAACCCTAGTTTCCAGCGGTCGCCGGCGCCTCCGGGACTTTACGGGTAGGGCCTTTCCTGAATTGCGGGGACGGGAGCTTGCGCGCATTGGGGCAGCATGCGCCACGATCAATCATTATCCATGCCCGTGCGGTCCTGCCCGATCTGCCGGGTGGGGATGGTTCGCACCGACACCGGCTGGCACTGTCCGCAGTGCGGCAGCGTCATCGTCGGCGGCCAGCCAGAACACCAGGCCGGCGCACTCTATGTCGCAAACCGCGGCGTCGAAAGCGATCGTCCGGAAAACAGTTAGCCGTCGCAGGCCGCGACCGCAGAAAGCGGGTCAGGACAGTTGCGCGGCGTTCGTCGACGCGCGGCCGGTCAGGCCAGCACGCCGGAGACGATCAAGGCAGCCCCGAGGGCCAGCGCGGTGACGATGCCGGTCGGGATCAGCCAATCGAGCACCGGCGTAACAATGAGTGGGTGAACCTGGCCGTTGCGCGGCCAGCAGTACCAAAGACCTGCGGCGCCGCTGCCGGCGACCGCTAAACCCGACATAAAGTGGAGCATGACGATCGATCCTCATTCCGCGCATTTTTCGCGGAGCGAGGTCT
>Ga0307442_1000622_pt1 | contig 17330 bp, 17 predicted proteins | sample SalMarWE160430MG_FD_202143 | JGI IMG/M metagenome (GOLD analysis project Ga0307442, IMG submission 202143) | Salt marsh sediment microbial communities from the Plum Island Ecosystem LTER, Massachusetts, United States - WE1604-30 | ecosystem: Environmental > Aquatic > Marine > Intertidal zone >...
TTCACCCTTTCTTCAAGCGTGTCGAAGGTGAGCCCCTCGAACAGATCGGGCGTGTGGACGACATGCCCGGCTTGCCTGAGCTCGTTTGCGAAAGCGAGGATGCCGGGGGTCAGTCCCTGCGCGCGGTGAAAGATCACGATTTCGCTCATCGCCATTCTCCAAAGCGAGAGCGGGGGGGGTAACCCGCTTCCTGAACCTTCGGCGACCGCCCGCCCGGCGAGTCGGCCGCCATCCGCCGCAGGCCCTCCGGAGCGTTTCTCAAGGTGAAGTCCAAAGCATGGCGCCCGGACCGTATCATGCACCGCTTGCGAGAGCTTTGGTCAGCTCGGAGGACGGATCTGCAAGATCTTCGACGACACTGAAATGATGCCGCTCCGGCGCATGAACGCCATGGATCAGCGCGCCGAGGCCTGTCCAGATATTGACGAGCAGATCGTTCTGGCGGAGAAATTCCGGCCGCTCTTCCGCTCCGACCCAGCAAAGAACCGCTGGCCCGGCGAGGGGGCGCAGCAGAGCCGGACTCTCCGCAGCCGCTTCCTTTTCATCGAGGCGAAGCGTCTCGTTCATCTGTGTTTGCAGAAGCGGACGCAGATCGTGAACGCCGCTGATCGAGATCACCCGCTCAATCCGCCGAGTGACGTTCTCCTTGAGCGGCGTTGTCTCGCTGATCATCCGGCAGACCAGATGACCGCCGGCGGAATGGCCCGTCAGCATTATCGGCCCCTCTATCCGACTCTCAGCAAGCTCGGCGGCTCGTCCAAATTGCTGCGTGATCTGTGAGATGCGCGCCTCCGGGGCAAGCGTATAGCTGGGAATGCAAACCGCCCAGCCGCTCGCCACGGGCCCTTGCGCGAGATGCGACCAATAGGACTTGTCGAACGCCTTCCAGTAACCGCCATGGGCGAAGATGACGAGCCCCTTCGGCTCGCCTTCGGGATAGAACAGATCGAGCCTCTCGCGCTCCCCGCCGCCATAGGCCAAATCGAGAACGCACCGATCGCTCTGTACCGCGCCATTTCGAAACGCCTGGGCCTCCGAGGCCCAGCGCGCCGGATAGCTCTCTGCATTCTCGATATGGCCGCGATTGTCGTAAGCGTCGTCCCAGTCGGTGATCATGACGTCCGTTGAGCCTTGGGAATGGGAAGCGTTGATGCCGCCACGCGCCGGAACGGCCTAAGCCATCAGACAGATTGAGAATAGGCGCGATTGACTCTAACCATGCTATGACAGCTTTATGAGACGTGCCAAGTTTCACGACACATTGCCCCCAAGGCGTTCGGCAGCCGCGGGGCCTGCAAGAAAAGGGGAGAGGGAGCGATGATAGCCAGAACAGTCGGGCTCGCGGCGCTGGCCGCATTCGTCACGGCGGGCGCGGCCCAGGCCGAGCCGGTGAAGGTCGGCATGATCACCACGCTTTCGGGTGGCGGGGCAAGCCTCGGCATCGATGTGCGGGACGGTTTCATGCTGGCGCTGAAACAGGCGGACAACAAGAACATCGAGCTGATCGTGGAGGACGATCAGCGCAAGCCGGATGTCGCCGTGCAGCTTGCGGACAAGATGATCCAGAGCGACAAGGTCGATGTGTTGACCGGCATTATCTGGTCGAACCTCGCCATGGCCGTCGTGCCGAGCGTCGTGCGGCAGGGCAAGTTCTATCTCTCGCCCAATGCCGGCCCATCCGCTCTTGCCGGGAAGGGCTGCGACAGGAATTATTTCAACGTCGCCTGGCAGAACGACAATCTGCATGAAGCCGCAGGCGCCTACGCCAATGGGGCGGGTTACAAGAAGTCCTTCATTCTCGCGCCGAACTATCCGGCCGGCAAGGATGCGCTGACCGGCTATAAACGCTTCTATAAAGGCGAACTGGCGGGCGAAACCTATACCAAGCTTGGCCAGAAAGACTATGCCGCCGAAATCGCGCAGATCCGGGCCTCGGGCGCCGACAGCGTGTTCTTCTTCCTGCCGGGCGGCATGGGCATCGCCTTCATGAAGCAATATGCTCAGTCCGGCGTGAACATTCCTCTGATCGGTCCGGCCTTTTCCTTCGACCAGGGCATTCTGCAGGCGGTCGGCAAGGCGGCGCTGGGCGTCAAGAACACCTCGCAATGGTCGAAGGACCTCGACAACGAGACCAACAAGGCCTTCGTGGAGAGCTTCAAGGCGGAATATGGCCGCCTGCCTTCGCTCTATGCCAGCCAGGGCTTCGACACGGCGAATCTCCTGATCTCCGCACTCGCCAAGGCCGATGTGAGCGACGCCGACGCCTTCCGTAAGGCATTGGAGGCGGCTGATTTCAAATCGGTGCGCGGTGCGTTCAAGTTCGGCCCGAACCATCATCCGATCCAGGACATTTATGTCCGCGAAGTGATCAAGGAAGGCGACGTCTATACGAACAAGATCATCAGCACGGCTCTTAAGGACCACGCCGATGCCTATGCAGCCGAGTGCAAGATGTAGGCGGTAGCCCGCTTGCCGCAGCGCGCCCTCTCCTATGGGAGACCTCTGCGACATGTGGGCCCCTTTTCCTCGTCGTCCCGGAAGCCCAAAGGGCTGTCCGGGACCCACTCGCGGTTCGGCAAGCACTGGGCCGGACGGAGAAGCGAGCGAGTAGGGCCCGGCTCGCGAACCTTTACGGTGAGCGACGCTTGTCTGGTCGCGATCAGCAAGACATCGCGACAAGCGCTCACCTTGGGCCGGGGCGACGCGGAGTATGGTGTTTCGTAGAGGTCTCCCTCGGGAGAGGTGAGGATCGAGCCGCGCGAGACTGCCTGCCGGGGGACGAGACTTTTGACCTTTGCGCTCTTCATGGAGCAGGTGCTGAACGGCCTGCAATTCGGCGTCATGCTGTTTCTCATGGCGGCCGGATTGACGCTGATCTTCGGCGTCATGGGGCTGATCAACCTCGCCCACGGATCGCTCTACATGATCGGCGCCTTCGCCTGTGCAGGCGTCGCCGTGGCCACCGGCTCCTTCTGGCTTGGCCTTGCCGCGAGTCTCGCCGCCGCGGCGGTTGCCGGGGCGCTGGTCGAAGTGCTCGTCATCCGCCGCCTCTATGAGCGCGACCATCTCGACCAGGTGCTCGCCACCTTCGCGCTGATCCTGATTTTTTCCGAAGCGACGCAATGGTATTTCGGCTCGGTGCCGCTCTATCTGAACGTGCCGGAGCTGCTGGCCGGGACCGTGACGCTGCCCGGCGGAATCGAATATCCGCTCTACCGGCTGGCCATCATCATTGCAGGCTTTGCGGTCGCGGCGGGCCTGTTCCTGCTCGTCGGCTATACGCGGCTCGGCATTCGTATCCGGGCGGGTGAGTCCGACCGCGAGATGATCGCCGCTCTCGGCGTCGATATTGGCCGGCTCTACACCATCGTTTTCGCGCTGGGCGCTGCGCTGGCCGGGTTTGCCGGCGCGCTGGTCGGGACCATCCAGTCGGTTCAAGTCGGCATGGGCGAGCCGGTGATGATCCTCGCCTTCGTTATCATCGTCATTGGCGGTATCGGCTCGATCAAGGGCGCACTGATCGGCGGGCTGCTGGTCGGGCTGGCCGATACGCTTGGCCGCTTTCTGCTGCCGCTCTTCTTCGCCGGCTTCATGGACGCATCCAGCGCGAAATCGGTCGGCGCGTCGCTCGCCTCGATGCTGATCTATATTCTCATGGCGGCGGTTCTCGTTGTGCGCCCGCGCGGTCTCTACGGAGCGCGGAGCTGACATGACACGCGAGGGCTGGATCAATCTCTGCCTCGCGCTCGGACTTCTCGCCGCGCCGCTGATCGCGGTCGCCGCCGACGAGATTTTCTACGTCACGCTGGCCACCAAGGTCGCGATCTTCGCGCTGGCCGGCGCCGGTCTCAATCTGGTGCTCGGCTATGGCGGGCTGATCTCACTGGGCCATGCCGCCTTTTTCGGGCTCGGCGGCTATGCGGCCGGCATTCTGGCGAGCCAGGCGCAGAATTACGAGCCGATCGCGAGTTGGCCCATCACCATCGAGGGCACGACCCAGATGCCGGTCATCTGGCTGGTCGCCATCCTCGTCAGCGGGCTCGCCGCCCTGCCCATCGGCGCGCTCAGCCTGCGGACGGCCGGGGTCTATTTCATCATGATCACGCTGGCTTTCGCCCAGATGATCTATTATTTCGCCGTCTCCTGGCCGGCCTATGGCGGCGAGGACGGACTGTCATTCTATGTGCGCAACCAATTTCCGGGACTGAACACGCTCGATCCGCTGACCTTCTTCGCCATCTGCTACGTTATTTTGATGATCGTGCTGGCGTTCTGCTCGCACCTCACACGCTCACGCTTCGGTCTTGCGCTCGAGGGTGCGCGGCAGAACGAGCTGCGTCTCGCCTCCGTCGGCATCCGTCCCTTTCGCATCCGGCTGTCGGCCTTCGTGATTTCCGGCATGATCACCGGGCTTGCCGGTGCGCTTTACGCCGATCTCAACCGCTTCGTCAGCCCGGCCATGCTGTCCTGGCACACATCCGGCGAGATCATCGTCTTCGTCATTCTCGGCGGCGTCGCGCGGCTTTACGGCCCGGTCGCTGGAGCGATGCTTTACATCGCGCTGGAGTTCCTGCTCGGCGGCGTCAGCGAGCATTGGCAATTTCTGCTCGGCCTGCTTCTGCTTCTCGTCGTGCTGTTCGCGCGCGGCGGACTGATCGGGCTCCTGGCCGGGGAGCGCCGTCATGTCTGAGGCGGTCCTCGAGCTGGACCATGTCTCGAAGCGCTTCGGCGCGCTGATCGTCAGCGACGATGTTTCGCTAACCCTGAAGCGGGGCGAGATCCATGCGCTGATCGGGCCGAACGGGGCGGGCAAGTCCACCCTCATCAAGCAGATTGCGGGCGAGCTTGCGCCCGATGCCGGGACGATCCGTTTTGACGGCCGCGACATCACCGATCTGGATATGGCCGCTCGCGCCCGGCTCGGCCTTGCGCGCAGCTTTCAGGTCTCCTCGCTCGCGCCGGAATTCACAGCCATGCAGAATGTCATGCTCGCCGTCCAGGCCGTCAGCGGCCGGACTTTCGCCTTTTTCAAGCCGGCGCTGAAGGACGCCTCGCTCATCGAACCGGCCATGATCTATCTGACGCGCACCGGTCTCGAGGAGCGTGCCAATGTTCGCGCCGCCGATCTGTCGCATGGGGAGCGCCGCCAGCTCGAAATCGGGATCGCGCTCGCCCTCAAGCCGAGGGCTTTTCTGCTCGACGAGCCGATGGCCGGGATTGGAGCCGGCGGCACGAGAAAGCTGACCGAGCTGCTGAGCGGCCTTCGCGCCGAAGCGCCGATCCTGCTGATCGAACATGATATGGATGCGGTCTTCGCCCTGGCCGACCGCATCTCCGTCCTCGTCTATGGCAGGATCATCACGACGGGCAGTGTGGAGGAGATCCGCGGCCATCCGGAGGTGCGCCGGGCCTATCTGGGAGAGGAGGCTTCATGAGCCCGCTTCTGGAAGTGACGGAGATTTCGGCCTGGTATGGCGAGTCACAAGCGCTGTTCGGTGTCAGCCTGACGGTGGGGCAGGGCGAAGCCGTCGCGCTGATGGGCCGCAATGGCATGGGCAAGACCACCACCATCCGCACCATATGCCGGATGATGCCGCATAGTGAGGGCCGCATCCGCTTCGCCGGCAAAGAGCTTGCACCGCTGCGCTCGCATCAGGCGGCCAGGCTCGGTATCGGCCTCGTGCCGGAAGGGCGGCGCTGCTTTCCCAATCTCACCGTCCAGGAAAATCTCATCGCTGCGGCGCGCAAGGGCGAGTGGACGCTCGACAAGGTCGGCGGATTTTTCCCCCGCCTCAAAGAGCGCCGCCATCAAATGGCCAACACCCTCTCCGGCGGCGAACAGCAGATGCTGGCGATCGGCCGCGCGCTGATGACCAATCCGCGCCTGCTCATCCTCGACGAAGCCACCGAAGGGCTCGCCCCGACCGTGCGCCGGGAAATCTGGGCGGCGATCCACCGCCTCAAGAGCGAAGGGCTTTCAATTCTGATTGTCGACAAATCGCTGAGGGAGCTGCTCGGCGTTGCGACGCACTGTTTCATCCTCGAAAAAGGCGCCACCTGCTGGTCAGGCGCTGCGTCGGACCTGACGCCAGAGATCACCGACCAGTATATCGGTGTGTAGCCCGGCCTAGCGCAACGCGCGTCCAAGCATGTCCCCGCCTTCGTGTTCGGTCCCGCAAGATTGGCAAGGGCTTGGAGCGGCTCCGCAAGAAACGGATGACCGGGCAGGTGAATACCGGGGGCCAGGCAGATGAGCTGGCCACCTGCGTACGCGGTCCGTTTAAAAAGACTAACGTGGTGATATGGCTTAGCGTGCATGATCATGTCGCGCACGCCACAGCTCCACAAGACATTGAAATCGTGTCGCCATCTCGTCAATGGCTGCTTCATCGTCGATCTCGCCTTTGAGCCAACGCTCGGCAGCATTCATGAAGATCGTTCGCCCAACTGCAAACCCCCTGACATGCTGACTGGTGGACGATGCCCGAAATGCCGCTTCAAGCGCACTTTGATCCGCCTCCTGTCCAAGGATCACGACGCCGCGGCAATCCGGGTCATTATCGGTAATCACGCGGTCGATCGCTTGCCATGCGGTCGGCGATGTCAGCGGCTCCAGCTTCCACCAGTCGGGCCTGATGCCAAGCCCATATAGGTGGTCAAGGACGGCGGCGATGGTGTTATCGGAGAGAGGGCGCGATGGACTCGAAATGATTTCGATCAGGAATTCGCGCCCAATCTTCAGCGCCGCTTCCTGGAGTTGAAGCAGCGCCCGATCTTGCGCATTGCTGATGTCTTGGGGATCTTGGGGGTGGTAATAGGCTAGACATTTGATGGTATGAGTCACCGGCCACTCGAATAGATGGGCGCCCAAATCTTCCCCCGGCTCGAACTCGAGGGGAACGGAACCGGGCTTTTCCATCGGTCGCGCGATCCACAAACCATATTCGTCCGCCTTGAAGAGGGCCGCGCGTCCGAAATGGCTGTCGCAAATAATGCCGAACCCTTTTTTACCGGCCGCGACCCGTGCAGCCGCTTCGATGCCGAGTAGCTTGAAACGCTTCAGAGCATTTGTCTCGGCGCCGATCGTCTGGCAAAAATCGGCAAGCTGCTTCCGGTGATCGATCGCAAGTGCCATCAGCTCCGACTGCTCAGTCCGTCGCGTCGTCACCCGGTGCACATGCGCCAGATTTCTGTCCTCGCGGAGCCGGGGATTACGGATTTCCATATTGAGAAAGGTCTTAAGCTCGCGCCAAGTTGGATATTCCGGCGAACACAGCAGACGCGAGACAGCGATGGCGCCGCAGGCATTTGCCCATCGCATCGAGGTCTCCCATTGTTCGCCGCGAAGCCAGCCTCGAAGGAGACCGGCCATAAAGGCATCGCCCGCGCCGAGCGTGTTGTAGACCTCGACAGGAAAGCCTGCAGCTGTTCGTCCCTGGGTCAGCGACTCCGGGATTTCTTTGTCAAAAACCGCGCAACCGGTTGGGCCACGCTTGCAGACAAGAGCCGCTTGCGACCGCTCTCTTACCGCACGAAGAGCCGTCAGCGTATCAGTGCTGCCGCCCGCAATGTGGAACTCCTCTTCAGTTCCGACGACGAGATCGCAAAGTGGAAGGAGATCGCCCAGCATCGCCGTGACCTCCGGGCTTTCGATGAAGCGGAGGGCGCCATGTTCATGGCCAGCGAGTCCCCAGAGATTGGGGCGATAGTCAATATCGAGGATGATCCGCGCGCCTTTTTCCTTGGCGAGCGATACCGCCTTCATACAGGCGGCGCGTGTGCCTGGTTTTGACAGATGCGTGCCGCTGATCAGAACGGCTTTCGCCCCGCCGATCAGTTCCTGTTCGATATCGTCCTCGGAAATCGCCATGTCGGCGCAGTTCTCGCGGAAGAAGATATGCGGAAAATCATGGTCGTTCCGGACACCGAGCATCACGAGCGCCGTCAGACGTTCGGCATCGGTCTTTACACCTCTGATATCGACGCCTTCCCGAACAAGCTGCTCGCGAATAAAGCAGCCCATCTGTTCGTCGCCAACGCGAGTGATGAGGCCTGCCGTCAATCCGAGCCGAGCGCACCCGATTGCGATATTGGTCGGCGATCCGCCAACCGCCTTGGCAAACGATGCCATGTCTTCCAAACGGCCACCGATTTGTTGGCCATAGAGGTCGACAGAAGATCGCCCGATCGCTACCACGTCCAGCATAACAGTCTGCCCAATATGCCACTCCGACAACCGCAAATAGTAGAATTTAGGTTCGATATTGAAGCCAAGTTAGAACATCCATGCGAATTTAGCGTTTGCCGCGCAGATCCGCCCCGCGTGTCGCCAGCGCCATGCAAAGGCACAATGTTGCCCCGAGCGAACGAAAACCCAGATAGTCTTCTTCGACCACTTCCAGCCATACGCGGGCACCGTGGACCAGGGGGCTGAATGCGCTGTCGGTTATTGAGATGAGAGCGAGTCCCTGATCCGCCGCGCGCGTTGCGAGTTCGACCGTTGCCGGCGTGTAGGGCGTGAAGCTGATGGCGATCAGCGTATCGCGCGAAGATGCGCCAGACAGCTCGAATTCGTTCATATTGGCAAGATTGGTCATCAAGCGGTGCCGCATTTCCAGCTTGCCGAACAGGTAGCCAAGATAGCTTGCGGCCGGAAAGGCCCGCCGATTGCCAACGAGATAGATCGTATCAGCCTTGCTGACAATCTCCGCCGCGGCAGCGAATTGGGCCGTATCATAGGAATCCCGCATCCGAAGTATGGAATTGATTGTCGCCTCGGAAAAGCCCGCCAGCAGGTCGCTGCCCGGGTCGTCCGGCGCTTTCGCGCGAAGCGAGCTGATCCTTTCCTGATAGTCCGGCCAGCGTTGCTGGAGCTTGCGTCTGTAAACCGATTGAAGGTCGGAAAAGCCTTGAAAGCCCAGCGTTTGCGCAAACCGCACGAGTGTTGACGGCTGGACCCCTGCACGGGCCGCAATGCTGCCGACGGTCCCTAGCGCGATCTCGTCCGGATGCGTGATGGAGAATTCGGCGACCTGAGCCAGGCGCTTCGGCATCTGCGAGCGCCCGGCGATAATTCTTTCGCGGAGCATTTCATAATCCGGCACCGAGCCTTTTGTCGCGTCATGATTGCTCATCAACACCATCTTCTGACAGGCGGATCAGATCCTTATCGGGAGTTCTGCTTTGGTCTTGCATTTGAATGCTAATTCTATATTCTATGAAAAAGAAAAAACATTCCATTTGGAGTTATAGCTTTCCGGGAAAAATTCCGCAACCAGAAGAGTGAATGGCCAGAATGGCCGCGGGCCGAATGCGGCGGAAGGCTTCGTTAGGCGGCTATGGGAGGAAATTATGTCTCGAGGTTTGTTGCGTATCGCGTTATCTGCATCGACGCTGGCGCTTGCGATCGGCATACAAGGATCGATTGCCACCGCTCAGGAAAAGCCAATCGTCATCGGCATCACCTCTGACGCCAGCGGCCAGTATGCCAATTCGGGCGCGTCCGACCGGCGCGGCATGATGATGGCGATCGACGAGTTCAACGCCAAAGGCGGTGTGCTCGGCAGGCCGATCAAAACAGTCCATCTTGACACGGAAACCACCCCGGCAATCGGTTCGCGCGTCGCCGAGCGGCTCATCAACCGTGAGGGTGCAGGCTATCTGATCGGGGCCGTGTCCTCGGGCGTTGCAAACGCAATCTCGCAGGTCGCTCAGAAATACGGTGTCATCTATCTGAATACCAACTCATCTTCTCCGACCGAGTCCGGCAAGAACTGCCACCGAGTGAAATTTGTCTGGGACGGCAATGGTACGAATTTCGCCAAAGCCACGGTCAAGGCTGCGATCGACAAGTTCGGCAAGAACTGGCTGCTGATCACGAACGACTATGGCTGGGGGCACGACACATCCGCTGCAACGAAGAAGCTCGCCGAGGCTGCTGGCGCGAAGATTTTGGACAATATTCTTGTCCCCGTCGGTACGCGCGATTTCTCCTCCATTCTGCTCAAGGTTCAGCAGATCAAGCCGGACGTGATTGCGGCGGCTGTCGGTGGCGACGACCAGAAGGCTATGCGCACACAGATCGCGGAGCTTGGCCTTGGCGACAAATATGCCTGGATCAACAATCAGCAGGACTGGCCAGACGTATATGGACTGCCGCGCGACAACCTGTTCGGCGTGTTCGGCACGACCTGGTATTACGATCTCGATCTGCCGGACGTGAAGGAATTCGTCGAGAAATATCGCAAGGCCTATCCGGACACGCAGATGGAAGTACCAGGCAACGTCTTCTACAATGGCTATTGGGCAACCCGCTCATTGCTCGAAGCGATCGAGCGCGCCGGATCGACCGATAGCCACGCCGTGATCAAGGAACTGGAAAAGCTCAAAGTTCCGGCGAAAGAGCGCATGCAGCATGACGATGCCTATATGAATCCGAACACGCATCAAATGCAGCAGACCATCTATCTGGCAACAGCAAATCCGGAAAATCCTGACAATCAGAACGCCATGTTCAAGATCATCGGTTATATTTCGCCTGAGAAAGCAAAGGACGAAGATGCTGACGCGGCATGCAAGCTCGAATCATTCGCGGACACGCCGGTCACCAATCCGTAATCCTTGCCGACTGCGCGGATCTCCTTGCCAAAAGGACGGTCCGCGCTTTCTCATAACGCTCATCGGCGCGTATGAACTGGCGCAAGTGCATCGAAGATGGACTTCCTCAACAATCTTCTGCCTCATCTTTTGAACGGCCTTGCGCTCGGGCTGTTGTTTGCCCTGATTGCATTGGGATTTACACTGATCGTCAGCGTGATGGAGATCATCAATCTGGCGCATGGCTCGCTTTTCGCGCTTGGCGCCTATGTGGCGATGGTGATCATCAATCCCGGCTTCACCGATAGCGGGGCGCTCGGTTCGTACTATATGAGCCTTCCGCTCGGTCTCCGATATGTCATCGCGCTTGTATTTGCTCCGATCGTAATCGCAATTGTCGGTTTCGGACTGGAAATCATACTGCGGCGGACCTACGGCAAGAAAAAGGAATACGGTCTCCTGCTGACATTCGGCGCGGCGTTGGTGCTGGAGGAAATCATCCGCCTGATCTGGGGGCCCGCCGAACAGTTTCTGCCGACGCCCGACGCGATCTCCGGCGCGTTCATTGCGCATGGCATGATCTATTCGACCTATCGCGTCTATGCGATGTGCTTCGGTATCTTCGCGATCATCATGGTCTGGCTGTTTCTTGAAAAGACGCCTTATGGCGCGATCATCAAGGCGGGCGCGCATGACAGCGAAATGGTCCGCGCGCTCGGGATCAATCTTCCGCGCCTGCAAATGCTGGTCTTCGGTTTTGGGGCGGCGCTCGCCGGGATCGCGGGCATCATACTGACGCCGATCTGGGGGCTTCGTCCGCATGTCGGCATCGACGCCACGATCCCGGCCTTTTTGATTATCGTGCTCGGCGGGATCGGCAGCTTCAAGGGTGCGGTCACGGGCGGCATTCTGGTCGGTCTCGCGGTTGGGCTGACCGGCGCCTACGCCTCCGACTGGTCACTGCTCTCCATGTATCTGCTATTGATTGCTGTGCTGACGTTCCGCAGTCGCGGCCTGTTCGGTAAGAAGACGGCGCTGGAGGCGTGACGCCATGCTGACCTCCCCGCGCGGTGCGCCACTCGTCAATGTGCAGATGCTGATATTCTTCGCAGTTCTGCTGAGCTATCCCTTATGGGCGTCGAGCGCGGGGCTTTACCAGTATCTCGGCGTCGAGATCGCTATCTTCGTCATCTATGCGCTCGGCTTCAATCTGCTGCTCGGCTATACCGGCCTGCCGTCCTTCGGACATGGTGCGTTTCTTGGCGTCGGGGCCTACGCCTATGGGCTGTGGCAGAGCGCTTTTCCGAATGTTTTCGCGGGGTTGCTGATCGCCATAGTCTGCGCAGGGCTATCGGCCGGGATCGTTGCGCTTTTTCTTTCGCACCGGCGCGGCATATACTTTGCCCTGATGACGATCGCTTTCGGGCAGATCTTCTGGTTCCTGTCGATCAAGCTGCGCTGGATCACGGGCGGCGAGGACGGTCTGCTCAATATCCTCCGTCCCGAGATCGATTTCAGATTTACATCTATCAATCTTAGCTCGAACGTCTCGCTCTTCTATCTTGTTGCCATTCTGCTGATCGCCGTCATTCTCATCCTCTGGCGCGTTGTTCACTCGCCCTTCGGCACCGCGCTTCAGGCGATACGTATGAACGAGACGCGCGCGCGTTTTGCCGGTCACCGCGTCTGGCTGATCAAATGGTCCGTGTTTACATTATCCGGCGCGATTGCGGGATTGGCGGGCGGCCTTCTCTGCATCACGCAGGAAAGCGCCTATCCCGATGTCATGAGTCTTCACGCATCCGGATTCGTCGTGATGATGACGCTAATCGGCGGCGGTTTCGTTTCCTTCTGGGGCCCGGTTGTCGGGGCCATTGTCTTTATCCTCGCCCGCGACGTCATAGGCGCATGGACCGAAACCTGGCTGCTCTGGTACGGACTTCTCTTCATGGCGGTCATGATTGTCGAGCCTGAAGGCGTGGTTGGTGTCTGGCGCAGGATCGAGGCCAGGCTTAAAGGCAAGACGGCGGGCGTCGCACCGGTCAGCGCTGCGAAGAGGGAGGCTGTTTGATGAATGCGCCGCAGCCTTATTTCTACGCGGAGAATCTGCACAAGCGCTTCGGTGACCAGGTCGTGCTCGAGAACATCACGCTCGGCTTCGAGCAGGGCAAGGTCAACGGGATCATGGGACCGAACGGCGCCGGCAAGTCGACCTGCTTCAATCTCCTGACCGGCATGTACAAACCCGACCGTGGGCGGATCGTTTTCGACGGCGAGGATATAACCGGTCTCAGCCCCGAAGCAATTGCGCGCAAGGGAGTGTCGCGCTCGTTCCAGATCATCAACCTGTTCGACGAATTCACCGCGCTTGAGAACATCATGGTAGCGCTGCCTCGCGTCCGCACGGCGATGAGCCGTGTCCTGTGGGATTTGCGCGGCGACAGTGCGCTGATGGACGAGGCGCGGGATATCCTTGTACAGGTCGGGCTGAAAGGGCGCGAAAGCACGCGCGCGGCCGATCTTCCCTATGGGCAACGCCGCGCGCTGGAGATCGGTGTCGCACTTGCCGCGCGCCCCCGCATCGTCTTCCTCGACGAACCGACCCAGGGTCTTGGAAGCGACGGACGCGTCAATCTCGCCGATCTCATCAACGAGCTGAAACGCAACTACACGCTGGTGATTATCGAGCACGATATGAGCTTTCTTTTTGGCCTCGCTCACAAGATCTCCGTGATCCATTGGGGGCAGGTCATTTCCGAAGGGACGCCGGACGAGCTGATGCAGAATGAGTGGGTGCGCGCTTCCGATCTGGGAAAGGTCGCGTGATGCTCGCAATATCGAACATTCAGTCCTTCTACGGCGAAACGCAGGCTTTGTTCGGCGTCTCGCTCAAGGTGACGCATGGCGAGGCCATCGCATTGCTCGGTGCGAACGGCGCGGGCAAGACGACAATCCTGCGTTCGATCCTCGGACTGACACCACCGCGTTCGGGTGAGATCTCCTTTGATGGAAACGCGATTACGCGCGCGCCGACCCATGAAATTTCCAAGCTGGGGATTGGCTGGGTTCCGGAGGAGCGCCGGATATTTCCTTCGCTGAAAGTCCGTACAAATCTTTCGCTCGGGACCAAGAAGAGCAATTTTCGGAGCTGGTCGCTCGGCGAATGTTTCTCACTGTTTTCCGCGCTTGAATATCTCATGGACCGGGAATGCGAGAACCTGTCCGGCGGCGAGATGCAGATGGTCGCGATTTCGCGCGCCCTGCTGGGCGGACCGGGCCTGATGCTGATGGATGAGCCGAGCCAGGGACTTGCGCCGAAACTCGTGCAGGACGTGATGAAATCCGTCCGCACGATGAAAGATGAGGGTGTGGCCGTGATCCTTGTCGAGCAGCATGCCGGACGCGCACTGGAAGTTACGGACCGCGTCTATGTCATCGACAAGGGTCGCGTCATCCATGAGGGCCCGTCCCAGGCTCTGCTCGATGATGCGGCACTCCGCAAGAACCTGCTGGGAGGATAAGTGAATGGACGCGCCTCTCCTTCAGGCCGAAGAGCTGACCAAGGTCTACCGGCAAGGCATGTTCCCGGCCCGCGAGACCTTCCGCCTTGAAGCCGATTTCATGATTCCAGCCCCCCGGATCGTTGGCGTGATGGGACCGAACGGCTCCGGCAAAACCACGCTCTTTGAACTGATCACCGGGTCCAACCGTCCGACTGCGGGACGGGTGAAATGCGCGGGGCAGGACATCCACAAGGTCCGCTATCGCGAACGCGACCGGCTGGCGATCCATTATCACCAGTCCTACCAGGTCCGGCATTTCTCCAAGACCGTTCCATCCATCTTCCTGCAGCCATCCGCCTCCGATTATCCGCTCGTGCACCTGTTCGACGAACCGCAATTCAACCGGCAGGACGGCTATATCGGTTTCATGCTCGAATTCTTCCGCAAGCTCCGCGGCGAAGGGCGTCTCGTTTTCGTCTGCGTCCACCCGCAGGAGCCATACCATTTGCAGATCCTTCGCGAGATCTGCGAAGAGTTCATTTTCGTCCGCGAGGGCACGGTGACGCGCATACCGTCATTCGAGGCTGCCCTTCAGGATCCCGAAATGCGCGCCTATCTGGGTGCGCTGGCAAACGCTTAGGAGGATGATTGGCATGGCAAAGACCGGTGTGATCGGCGTTGGGCTGATGGGTCAGGGGATCGGCGAGAACCTTTTGAAGAAAGGCCATGAACTGACCGTTGTTGCGCATCGCAACCGCAAGCCGGTCGAGGAACTGAAAGCGTTGGGCGCGCAGGAGGCGGCAACCCCGCGTGAAGTTGCCGAAGCAGCCGATATCATCGTCGTCTGCGTGACGGCTTCCCCGCAATTCAAGGCAATCGCCGAGGGCAACGATGGATTTATGGCGGCCATCAAACCGGGTAAGACCGTGATCGACTGCACCACCGGCGAGCCAGGCGTTGTTATGGAATATGCCGAACGCATCGCAGCAGCAGGTGGACAATTCGCCGACGCACCGCTCGCCCGCACTCCGGTTGAAGCGCGCGAGGGACGGCTCAACACCATGGTCGGCGCGACGCCGGAGACCTTCGCGCAGATCCGGCCGATCCTGGAATGCTTCTGCGAGAACATCTTCCATATCGGTGGCCCGGGAAGCGGGGCCAAGCTGAAGCTGATCTACAATCTGATCACCATGGGACAAGCCGCACTCGTCGCCGAGGCAGTCAGCGCCTGTAAAGCGACGGGCATCGATCTCGATAAATTCTATGAAGTCGTCTCGAAAGGTGGCGGCAATAGCGGCATCTTCCAGATGATCATGAAAGGCTATCTGGAGAATGGGTCGCTCGATGGCCTGCAGTTCTCGATCGCCAATGCCGAAAAAGACCTGCGCTACTATACCCGTATGACCGGGGAGCATGGTCTCGCCGCGCCGATGGGACCGGCCGTCCACAATCAGTTCATCACCGCATATAAGCTTGGCTTCGATGACGGACTGGTTGCGCATCTCGTCGCCGCCGCCCAGAAACTGAACAGGCTGGACTGAGAAGAACGGGGTCAGACAATCGCCCGGAGGAAACGTCGACGATGGATGCGGCACTGGAAGGGAAGGTCTGCCTCGTAACCGGCGCGGCGGGAGTCGTGGGTGAAGCGATCAGCAGGCGCTTCGCCAGGCTCGGCTGCCGGGTCGTGCTCGTGGACATTAGGGGCGACCGGATCGCCGAAATCGCGGACGAACTGGGACAGGCGGTATGTGCGCTGCCGATGGATATTTCCGACGAAGCCGCCGTCACAAACGGGCTGGGCTCGCTTGGGGAGGGCTGGCGCGACATCGACATCCTCGTCAACAATGCCGGTATCCTGACCAACATCAAGGCTGCAGCCACGGACGCAGATGAATGGCGGCGTATCCTCGCCGTCAATCTGGACGGCGCATTCTATCTTGCCAGGGCCTGTCTGCCCGCAATGCGCAGGAAGCGCTGGGGACGGATCGTCAATCTCTGCTCGCTGGCCATGAAGACCGGCGGACTGACCGCCGGGACGGCCTATACAACCTCGAAAAGCGCACTCGGCGGGTTGACCTTTTCGCTCGCGCGGGAGACGGCGGCTGAAGGCATTACCGTCAACGGCATTGCGCCCGCCTATGTACTGACGCCGATGGTCACCGAACAGCTGACCCAGGAACAGCGCGACCAGCTCATCGCCGCCATCCCGGTCGGCCGTTTCTGCGAGGCCAGCGAAGTAGCTCATGTCGCGGCGTTCCTCGCCTCGCCCGAAAGCGGCTTCATTACCGGCGAAATCATCGACATTAATGGCGGACTGCATCTCGACTGAGGAGAAACCCATGACGGACGGCATTACGCCGCGCATCGATTTTCAGAAAGAGCTGTCCGGACTTTTCCGCCTTGACGACAAGGTCGTTTTCATACCCGGCGGATATGGCGGCATCGGTGAGGCCATCGCCTGGGGTGCGGCGCTCGCCGGGGCGACGGTCATCGTGGCCGGACGCGATGAAAACAAGGCGGCGGCGCTTGCGAACTCGCTGACCGAGGCCGGATTCAAATGCGATGGCACGCGGATCGACTGTATGTCAGTCGCCGATATTCGTACGGCCGTAGACGAAGCCACCAAGCGGCATGGACGGATCGACGTACTGATCAACTGCGTCGGAATCCAGCGTGAGCAACCGCTGGCCGAGGTGACGGAGGAAGCTTTCGACGAAGTCTATGCCGCCAATTTGAAGGCCGCGATGTTCCTTGCCCAGGCCGTGGCGCGCCATCAGATCGCGGCGGGACAGGGCGGCCGTCATGTCCACCTGCTTTCGGTGCGTTCTACGCTCGGCTTGCGCGCTCGCGGATATTCGGCCTATTGCGCGACGAAAGGCGGCCTCGTCATGCTGATCAAGCAGCATGCCATGGAACTCGCTCCGCATCAGATCACGGTCAATGGCGTTGCGCCGACATTCGTCTATACCGAGATGATCCGGCATGTCATGGAGAATGACGAGTTCCGGCGCGGACTGCTGGAACGCATTCCGCTCGGCCGCATCGCGGACCCGAAGGACATCGTCGGCCCGGCGCTCTTTTTCGCCTCTCCCGCCTCTGGTTTCGTGACGGGGCAAAATCTGCTCGTCGACGGCGGCATTACGGCGAGCCAATAACCGTCACCGCTAACAACAGGAGCATCGTCTCCCGGCATGATTTCTGTAACGTCGTTACTCGAAATCTTCCGAACAC
>Ga0307442_1000628_pt1 | contig 17305 bp, 17 predicted proteins | sample SalMarWE160430MG_FD_202143 | JGI IMG/M metagenome (GOLD analysis project Ga0307442, IMG submission 202143) | Salt marsh sediment microbial communities from the Plum Island Ecosystem LTER, Massachusetts, United States - WE1604-30 | ecosystem: Environmental > Aquatic > Marine > Intertidal zone >...
TAGCCCGCATATCTCACGGGTCTATCTCCAGCGCCTATTGTGGTGCTGGATGAAGCGTCCGGCTCGGGGCGGCGATCGAATGCACGTGTCTGCTTGCGCCGCGATGGGGGCGGCGTTGGTCCGGCCTGGCGATGTATCCTCTGTTGTTGGCGTTGGGACTCAAGCGGCCGCATCAGGCGGCGGTCTGGCATAATCGCGCATGGGCTTGTGCGAAGACGGTTTTGAGCGGGCTGGCGAACGCGATGGCGACCTTGATGCGCCGGACGCTGACAGTGACCAGCGCGCCAAGCTTGAGCAGCTTCAGCCGGATCGTCCCCGCGGTGGCCGTGGCAAGCTCCGTTCCCCGCAAGGCGAGGCGGCGCAGCGCCGTGACCAGGACATAGGCGAGCGAGGCGAACCACAGCCGGAGCTGGTTGGCTCGCAAGGTCGCGGCCGAAGTGCGATCCGCGTTGAGATCGAGCTGGCACTCCTTGATGCGGTTCTCCATCTCGCCGCGCGCGCAGTAAATGGTCTCGTAAAGCGCCCGAGCCGCCACATCTTCGCTGGCAAGCGAGGTGACGATGAAACGGGGATTGGCGCCCTTGGTCAGATGCTCGGCCTTGGCCACGACGCGGCGCTCCCGGCTCCAGGTTCTGCGGGTCTGATATTGAAATTCCTTGAAAATCCGCGCTGGCTGGCCGCTTTCCTTCGCCTGCCGCTCAGCTTCGGCCAATTCCGGCGCGATCTCCGCCTCGAGCCGGGCGTTGCGCGCCAGGCCGAAGACGTAGCCAACGCCATTGGCTTCGCACCATGCCATCAATTCCTCGCGGCACAAGCCTGAATCCGCCCCTGAGTGAGCGCTTGTCGCTCACGATAAACGTTCGCCACCAGATTTCGACGCCGGGCCACTTCTGGCGAATTTGGGCGACGATCCAGGCAATCTCCTCTTTCGCCCCCGCCGCGGCGTCGATGTTGGCGGGCCGCAATTTGGCCAGCAGCAAGTCACGGCCGCAGAAAACGTACAGCGGCAAATAGCAGTAGCATTTATAGTAGCCGTGGAAGAAGCGCTCCTCCTGATGGCCGTGCACCGGATCGTCCGTTGCATCGAGATCGAGAATGAGGCGGCCGGGAGCGGTTGTGTTGGCCTGAATGAACAGGTCGACGAACAGCCTCTGCATTGCCTCGCTGTTCACGGTGAATTTGCGGTAGCGGTCTTTGGCATCCTCCGGCGCATGCTCCAGCCGGTTGAGCGTCGACTTGCCAGCAAGCACGGCGCAGTCGGAACGGCGCGCTTCGAGCTTGCCCGACACCAGCCCGAGCACCGGATCATGGCGCAATTCGTCGTGGTCGTTCAGATCCTCGTAACCCAGCGCGATGCCATGCACACGCTGGGCCAGCAGTGTTTGCAGGCCGTGCTCCACCCGATCCGGAGCGCGGCTATCCGCGAAGCAGGCCGCAACCTGCCGGGACAGGCCGATGGCGTGGTCGGTCCGGCGCAACAGCAAGGCGCCTGCGTTGGACGTGATTGCCCCGCCGTCGAACGCGGCTGTGACTTTACGGCTTCCAAGGGCTTCAAACTCGAACTGGCCCGCGTTACAGTCTGTTGGCATCGGCTGCGGCTCCAAAATCAGATCAAGTCTTTGTTACAGAACAACTTTCTCTGATTCGCCCAGCCAATGCACCCGCCGCCGTGAGATATGCGGGTTAGTTACTTGGCACCATGTACCTCGCGCCACTCGCGATCGACCCGAGCGCGGAAGTTTGCATCGAATTTCGGCGATCGGCTATCGTAACGCGCATTGCCCATTTTGAGCTTTCAGCTTTTCGATCAGGCCTAAACCTCCAAAGCCCGATACGTCCCCGACCTTCCGCCGGTCTTCTCGATCAGCCGGATGCCTTCGAAATGCATCGCCTTATCCGCCGCTTTCAGCATGTCGTAGATCGTCAGGCAGGCGACGGAGACCGCCGTCAGCGCTTCCATCTCGACGCCCGTTTGTCCGGTGACCTTGACCATCGCCTCGACCCGCAGGCCGGCCGCGTCGTCGAGTTCCTCGAAATCGACCGTGACCTTGCTGATCATCAGAGGATGACAGAGCGGGATCAGCGTATGGGTGCGTTTCGCGGCCATGATTCCGGCGATGCGCGCGGTCGCCAGAACATCGCCTTTCGCCGCGCTGCCCTCGCGGATGAGGGCGAGCGTTTCCGGCTTCATCAGCACACGGCCTTCGGCAGTGGCGGTGCGGGTGGTCGTGGCCTTCTCGGCGACATCGACCATATTCGCCTCGCCCCTTTCATTGATATGAGACAGACGGGCGGTCACGCTTGAGCCTCGCCATAGGCGCCGGTCGCGGCGGCCTGCGCCGCCTCGCCGAAAAGCAGCGCCCGGGTCGCGCCGGTGACATCGGGCTGGCGCATCAGGCTCTCGCCGACGAGGAAAGCGTGCGCGCCCGCCGAAGCGAGGCGCTCAATGTCGGCATGGGTGAAAATGCCGCTCTCGCTGATGGCGATCCGGCCGGACGGGACGTGCGGCATCAGCCGTTCGGTCACCTCCAACGTAGTGTCGAACGTTCTTAGATCCCGGTTGTTGATGCCGATCAACGATGTCGGCAGGCTGAGCGCCCGCTCCAGCTCCTCCTCATTGTGGACCTCGGCAAGCACATCCATGCCCCATGCATTTGCCGCCCCCGCCAGCTCCATGGCGAGGAAATCGTCGACGACGGCCATGATGATCAGAATACAGTCGGCCCCGAGTGCGCGCGACTGCGGCACCTGATAGGGGTCGAGCATGAAATCCTTGCGCAGAACGGGCAGGGCGCAAACCTCGCGCGCCGCGATCAGATGGCTGGGATCGCCCTGGAAGGAGGGCCCGTCGGTCAGGACCGAAAGGCAGGCCGCACCGCCAGCCGCATAGCCGAGGGCCAGCGAGGCCGGGTCGAAATCCTCGCGGATCAGCCCCTTGGAGGGGCTGGCCTTCTTGATCTCGGCGATCAGCGCGTGCCGGCCCTCATCGGCGCAGGCCATGATCGTCGCGCCGAACGGGCGCACGGGCGAGGCATTGCGCGCGGCGTCCTCCACTTGCGGGAGCGGTGCTTGCGCCTTGGCCACGGCGATTTCCTCACGTTTATAGGCGGCGATCTTGTCGAGTATCGTCGTCATATGCTCACGCCTTCCCTTGAGCGATCAGCCGATCGAGCGCCGCCGCGGCCCGTCCTTCGTCGATCGATGCCCTTGCCAGCTCCGCGCCTTCCTTCAGCGTGTCGGCCTTGCCGGCGATGATGAAGGCGGCGGCGGCATTGAGCAGGACTATATCACGGAACGGTCCGTCCTGCCCGCTGAGCAGTGCACGGATCGAATCGGCGCTCTCCTTGGGCGCGCCGCCGAGCAGCACGTCGAGCGCCACCTGCCGCACGCCGACATCGTCCGGCGTCACCTCGAAGCTGCGCAGCCGCCCGTCCTTGAGCTCGACGACCTTGGAAGGGCCGGTGGTCGAAAGCTCGTCGAGCCCGCCCGCGCCGTGAACCACCCAGACATGCTCCGCGCCCAGCCGGCGCATCGTCTCCGCCAGCGGCTCCAGCCAGTGATCGGAGAACACGCCGATGAGCTGGCGCTTGGTTTCGGCCGGATTCGAAAGCGGCCCGAGCAGATTGAAGATGGTGCGCAGCTTCAAAGACTGACGGACCGGGGCGGCATGGCGCATGGCCGAATGATAAGTCGGGGCGAAGAGGAACGCGATTCCCGCTTCCGCGAGCGCGCGTTCGGCCTCCTCCGGCGTCATCTTCAGATCAATGCCGAGCTGTTCGAGCACGTCCGCCGCGCCGGATTTCGACGATACGGCCCGGTTGCCGTGCTTGGCGACCGGCACGCCGGCGCCTGCCAGAACGAAGGCCGTCGCGGTGGAGACATTATAGGTGCCCTTGGCGTCGCCACCGGTGCCGACCACGTCGATCGCGCCGGGAAGGGCGGCGATCTTGCGCATCCGGCCGCGCATTGCCCGGACCGCGCCGGTGATTTCATCGACCGTTTCGCCCCGGGCACGCATGGCGACGAGAAAGCCGGCGAGCTGCGCTTCGGGCACGCCCCCCTGCATGATCGCATCGAAAGCGCTCGCGGCTTCGTCCTCGGTCAGGCTTTCACCGCGCGCCACTTTTTCGAAATGGGGCCGGAATTCCATTCCCGGCTCGGTTTCCATGGTCATCGCATGACCTCCGATCGTCCGGATGGGGCTACGCGCAGGCGGTCGAGATTGGGCCGGATCGGCTTCCAATTGATCCGTGCGCGGCGCAGGAAGTTCGCAAGGATCGCGTGACCAAATTCGGACGCGATGCTCTCGGGGTGGAACTGAACGCCGAAAACCGGCTGGCTCTGATGCTCGACCGCCATGATCAGCCCGTCGGAGGTGGTGGCGGTGATGCGCAGGCAGGAGGGCAGCGTCTTCTCCTCGATAAGCAGGGAATGATAGCGCGTCGCCTCGAATTCGGGCGGCAGACCGTCGAAAATGCCCTCGCCGGAATTGTAGATCGTGGAGACCTTGCCATGCATGAGGCTCGGGGCGCGGATCACCTTGCCGCCATAGGCCTGGCCGATCGCCTGATGGCCGAGGCAGACGCCGAATAGCGGGATGCGCCCGTCATTCTCCCTGATCAGATCGAGACAGATGCCGGCTTCGTTCGGCGTGCAGGGGCCTGGCGACAGCACGATCGCCTGCGGCTCCTCGGCGAGCACGTCCTCAACGGAGATTTTATCGTTCCGGTAGACCCGGCAGGTCACGCCGAGATCACCGAAAAAGTGAACGAGGTTATAGGTGAAGCTGTCGTAATTATCGATAAGGGTGATCATTGCCGCCTCCGGTGCCGGAAAGATCAGCAAATTTAGGCCGCACGGTCCAGAGGAAAGCGCGGAAATCTTACGCTTTTCACGGAAGAGGACTTCGGCACGCTTAAGCCGGATGTCAGCGCCTGCCCCAAATCCCCAAGGCTGGCGGGCTGGCCTTTTCTACCGCGACGGCCCCGCCCAATCGTGGGCAATTAACCATGACCGACAATGAATCCTTAGACTTGCGGGCTTATCCTGTGGGCTCGATCCGCGTCTTCTGGATCTTGACAGGAGATTTGATGACCGGCCAACGCATTACGCTTTCGATGCTTCAGGCCTATATGGTCGGCGAACGGCGGCAGGATGTCTTCCCTCCCGCCATCGAGGATCTGTTCGAAGATCAGGTCAAATCCGATCGCCTCGACATCTTGGGACGGTTGGTCCTGCGGCTGGTGATCGTCTATAATGTCTTCTTAATCCTCGACGTCTTTCTGCTTCCCCAAACACTTTGGCTGGCTGCGATCCTGCATTTTGGCGTCGTTACGCCGGTGATCGTCCTCATCGCCTTTCTTCACCCGAAGATGAGGCGCGGTCGGGTGCGCGGGCTGGCGGCGACCGCTATACCGCTCCTGATCGTAGCGCAGATCATGCTCATCTATTCGCTCAATCGGGGTCAGGGTGCCGATCATTACCAATATCTGGCGGTCATGGTCGTGATTTACATGAACGTGAACCAGAGCGCCGCCTTTCGGGTTTTCGGCTATCGGCAGGCGACTCGGTCGACGATCTTGGTGGCCGCGACCTATTCCGGGGTGCTGCTGTTCGGCCATTCGCCGCACATTGTCAAGCTGCTCGGCATCAGCTTCATGGCCGGGTCCGCCTATCTCAGCCTGATGGCGAATTTCCGTATGGAACGAGACCTTCGGAATTCGTTTCTCAGGCAGCTGCAGGACCGCCTGCACCGGCAAAGCGCGGAGAAGGTCGCCAGCCACGACCCGCTGACGGGTCTTGCCAATCGGCGGCAGCTCGAAGAAACCGTTGCAAGATTGTGGGCGCTCCCGGATGAGGTTGTCTCTCCGGTTGCCGTCATGATGATCGACATCGATCGTTTCAAAGCCTTCAATGACCGCTATGGACACCCGGCCGGCGATACCTGCCTCAAAAGGGTAGCGGGCGCGATTGCTGCCGAAGCCCGGAACGAAGACGATCTCGCGGTGCGCTATGGCGGGGAGGAGTTTCTGCTGCTGCTGCCGCGAACGGATCTGAGTGATGCGGTGCGCGTGGCCGAACGCATTCGCCGGCATGTCGAGACTCTATCGATCCCGCATGAGCGCATCGGTGAGCGCGGTGTGGTCACAATCAGCGTCGGCACAATCGCGGGCCCCGTCTCGGCGCAGGCTTTTGCCGAATTGGTCGGCGCCGCCGATGCCTCACTCTACGCCGCCAAGCGCAACGGCCGTAACCAGGTCTGGCCGCCGTTTCTAAGCAAGGACGGTCCGGTCGCCTCGCTCACCGCGGTCGGCGCAGGCGGCCAGCCGGAGATGTCGGCAGAAGCGCCGGCGCGTTTTTCCGATCCGGCATCCAGGCGCTAGCGCAACGCGCGTCCAAACGGACGCGGACAGTTGCGCTAACTGGACACCTCCAAAAACTCGTCATTGCGAGCGGAGCGAAGCAATCCAGCGATTGTAACCCTTTGAAAGATGTGGATTGCTTCGTCGGCTTCGCCTCCTCGCAATGACAGAAATGCGAGTTTTTGAAGGCGTCCAACTTATTGATATGGATCAACTTAACCTCGCTCAAGCGATTCCACTTGAACCAGGGTTGATCTAGCGCAACGCGCGTCCAGATGGACGCGGTCAAGTTGATCTAAGTGCATTCAGCCAAGCCGTTTCGGCGTTGCGAACAGTGCGAGCCGCCCTGTTCCGGGCTGAAGGCCGGACCAGCTTTCCGCCTTAAAGGTGATCGCGGCGATGCCGGCGGTGGGAAGTTTGCCGGCGAGGGCGCGGCGCATGGCTGGCTCACCCCGGCCGACGAGATAGAGAGCGAAGGATTGAAGCCCCGGATTGTGCCCGATCACCATGAGCTTGCGCGCGTCCTCCGGCGCATCCCGGACAATCGCAAGCAGCGTTGGCAGGGAGGCTTCGTAGAGCGCCGCGGCATAGTCGACCTTGGGCTTCGGCGCGAATGCGGGCAGAGCGAGATCGAGCGTCTGGCGTGTTCGCAGCGATGCCGAGCACAAGATGAGGTCCGGGACGAAGCCCTGCTTGGCGAGGTGCGCCGCCATCTTCGGCGCGGCCTTTTTCCCACGCGCCGTCAGCGGCCGGTCGAAATCCTCAAGGGTCGGATCGTCCCAGCTCGACTTCGCATGGCGGAAGAGGATCAGTGTGAGCATGGTCTTGGGTCTCAGGCGCTTGGCGACTCTTTAAGAAATACGCCACAGAACGCCTCCTCTGACCACCGTCAATCGACATCGCTGCATTGAGAGAGAACGCTACTGCCCCCGCCGCGCCTCGCTGGCGAAGCGCACGGCCTCTTCGGCGGCGCGGAACATGCCGCTGGCCTTCGCCTGGCATTCGCGCTGCTCGCTGATGGGCACGGAATCCGCGACGATGCCGGCGCCGGCCTGCACATACATCGTGCCGTCCTTGATCAGCGAGGTCCGCAGCACGATGCAGCTGTCCATATCGCCGGTCGCCGAGAAATAACCGACGCAGCCGGCATAAATGCCGCGCTTTTCCTTCTCCAACTCGTCGATGATCTCCATCGCCCGGACTTTCGGCGCGCCGGATACCGTGCCCGCGGGAAAGCCGGCCATCAGCGCGTCCACCGCGTCATGGCCCTCCGACAGCTCGCCGACCACATTGGACACGATGTGCATGACGTGGCTGTAATATTCGAGGAAGAAGCTGTCGGTCACGCGCACGGTGCCGATCTTGGAGACGCGCCCGACATCATTGCGGCCGAGATCGAGCAGCATGAGATGCTCGGCGCGCTCCTTCGGATCGGACAGCAGCTCCTCCGCGAGCCGCTTGTCGTCGTCGGGCGTTGCCCCGCGAGGCCGCGTTCCGGCAATCGGGCGGACGGTGACCTCCCCGCCGCGGGCGCGCACCAGAATTTCCGGGCTCGATCCGGCGACGGCAAAATCTCCGTAATTGAGGAAGAACAGAAAGGGCGAGGGGTTGACGCGGCGCAGGGCGCGGTAAAGCGCGAAGGGCGGCAGGTCGAAGGGCGCCGAGAAGCGCTGGCTGAGCACGACCTGGAAGATGTCGCCGGCGGCGATATATTTCTTGGCCTTCTTCACCATCGCCTCATAATCCTTCGGCGCGGTGTTGGAGACCGGCATCGGGAAATCGATGTCGGCGCCGTTCGGCGCGGCCGAGTGGCTGAGCGGAGCGTCGAGCGCATCGACCACCGAGGACAGCCGGTCGAGCGCGCGCGACCAGGCGGTCTTCGCCGACAGCTTCTTTTGCGGCCGCACGGGCGTGACGACGATGATCTCGTCTTTCACATTGTCGAAGATCGCCATCACGGTCGGCCGGATCAGCATGGCGTCGGGAATGCCGATCGGGTCGGGATTCGGCTCGGGCAGTGTTTCGATCAGCCGCACCGTGTCGTAGCCCATATAGCCGAACACGCCGAGCGCCATGGGCGGCAGGCTGCCTGGCAGATCGATCCGGGATTCCTCCAGAAGACTTCGCAATGAGGCGAGTGTGCCGCCTTTGCATTTCGTGAAGCCGTTCGGCGACTTGGCCGGCGCAAGGTTGATTTCGGCTTCGTCGCCGAACGCGCGCCAGACGATATCCGGCGCAAAGCCGATGACCGAGTAGCGCCCGCGCACCGCGCCGCCTTCCACGGATTCGAGCAGGAAGCTCATCGGCCGGTCGGCGCCGAGCTTCAACATGGCCGAGACCGGCGTTTCGAGATCGGCGATGAGGCGTGTCCAGACGGCTTGCGGCTCACCCTTTTTGTAGGTTTCGGCGAATTCGTCGAATCCGGGATAGAGCCGCATTTCGGTGCGCCTTCGAGCTTGGCGGCGCGGAGAGCCCGCGCCGCTATGGTGGGGAGATCACTGTGCGATCAGCGCTGATATAGCGTCATTATTCACCTGAACGCCATAGTCGCGTTGAAGGCCGCCGACATATTCGCTGAGAATATCCACACGCATATTCTGACGCAGTTCCTTGCGCAAAGCCTCGGCCTGTTTGTCGTCCATCGGCGGGGCCTTCTTGACCTCGATGACCTGGATCACGGCCTGGCTCTCGCCATCGGACATTTGCACGTGACCGAAACCGCTTTCCGGAAGCGTGAATGCGAGGGAGACGGCGGTGCGCGGCAGCTCCTTGGGGGAGGCCTCGCGTTTCAGCGCCGGAGTGGTGGAAACGGTTGCGCCGACCTCCTGAGCGATGTCCTCGATCGCCGTGCCGCCCTTTGCCTTCTCCACCCGTTCCTCGGCCTTGGTGCGCACTTGCTTGCGGGTCTCCTCATTGATCCAGGCTGTCCGGACGTCGTCCCGCACTTCATCGAAGGTCTTCTGGCGCTCGGGGATCACCTCGAGCACGTCGATGAACAAATAGCCGTCACCCTTGGCGACCGGATTATTCTCGACCCCGACATCGCTTTCGAAAGCCAGATCGACCGCGGGGCGGCTGTCTGAGATCGCCTTGACGGCCTTTCCATCCTGGCCCTGACCGCTTCGATCGAATGTCAGTTCGGTATAGGGCAGGTTGAGTTTCTGAGCGGCTTCCGCGACATTCGCGCCGCCGGCGCGCGCATCCTCGATCGCATCATAGAGCTTCTGAATCTCATCGCGCGCCCGCTCTCTTGCCAAATCCTGGCGGACCTGGTCCTTCACCTCCTCGAAGCTCTTCTGATTGCCGGGGGTAATCTCGGTGACCCTGAGGAGGACGGTCGAGAAGCTCTCGACAGGCTCGCTCACCTCGCCCTTCTTCAGCGCGAAGGCGGCCTCGGCAAGCTTCTTGTCGGCAAGCTGGTCTTTCGCAAAAGTGCCCAGATTGATGTCGCTCTCTTTCATGCCGAGTTCCTTGCCGAGCGCGACGAAATCGGCGCCCTTGGCCAGCTTCTCCGCGGCGTCCCGCGCAGCGGCGGCATTGTCGAAAATGAGCTGCTGGATCGTCCGGCGCTCCGGCGTCGAATAGCGGCTCTTCGTCGCTTCATAATGTGCCTTGATCTCGTCGTCCTTGATGGAAATCGTATCCTTGATCGCGTCGGGCGTGAGCGTCAGCATGCCGATCTTGCGGTATTCCGGCGCCCTATAGCGCGCCTTGTTCTTCTCATAGTAGGATTTCAGCGCGTCTTCATCCGGGGGCGCGACCGCTCCGACGACATCCGGCTTGAGAACGAAATATTTCAGCACCCGCTCGTCATTGCGATAATGGTAGATGGCGTCGAGCAGTGTCCGGGGCACATAGGCGCCTTCGCTGAGCGCGCTCGCGAGCTGCTGCCGAACTATCTCTTCCCGCTGAAGCGCGAGGAAGCCTTGTTCCGTCATGCCGATATTGCGCAGGACTTCCTGGAAGCGCTGAGGATCGAATTTGCCGCCGGAGCCTTCGAAAGTCGGTTCCTTGCGGACGGCGGAGGCGATGGCGTCGTCGGAGATTCCAAGCCCGAGCGAGTCGGCGTGAATATCGATCGCCGTCGTCCCGATCAGATTTTGCAGGACACCCTGTGCGATGCCGAAAGCGCGCGCCTCCTTCGCCGTCAGTCGACGGCCGAGCCGGTTGCTGACCATGGCGATCTGATTGCGGTAGTTGCGCTGGAATTGCTGCGGCGTAATTTCCCTGTCTCCCACCTCCGCCAGGGTCTGCCGTCCGCCGGAGCGGAAAATGTCGCCGATGCCCCATAGGGTAAAGCTGACGATGAGGAGACCGAGCAGGATTTTGACGACCCAGCTTCCGGCGCTATTTCGAAGGGAATTCAGCATTTCGTTTCGTTTTCATCAGGGGGTCGCGCCGGGCAGGTTTGGAGGCAAACGCTTCTTGCGCCGAGAGGGCGAAACCGGCATGACTTGCTTCAAATGATTGCTACGGCTAGATCAAGGCTGTGGCGGATGCAATGTCAAGGCCCAAAAGCGGGGAATATCATGTCGCAGATCAGACCGCTTATCGCCGGCAATTGGAAGATGAACGGCCAGCGCGCCTCGCTGCACGAAATCGAGGCGCTGCGCAAAGGCGTTGCCGAAGCCGGGGCGGCTCTCGCGGTCGATATTATGGTCTGCCCGCCGGCGACCCTGATCGCGGCCGCGGCGGCAGCGGTCGAAGGCAGTCCCATCCTCATCGGCGCGCAGGATTGTCACGCCAAAGCCTCGGGTGCCTATACGGGCGACATATCCGCGCCGATGCTGGCGGATAGCGGGGCGAAAGCCGTCATTCTGGGGCATTCCGAAAGGCGTTCCCTGCACGGCGAGCGTGACGTGGATGTCAGGGCGAAAGCGGATGCGGTTCTCGCGGCGGGGCTGCAGGCCATTATCTGCGTCGGCGAAACCGCGGGCGAGTGGCGTCTGGGTTTGACGCTCGACGTCGTCGGCAGGCAGCTCAGCGGCTCACTGCCGCAGGGTGCGACGGGTGCGAACATCGTCATTGCCTATGAGCCGATCTGGGCGATCGGCACCGGACTGACGCCGACGGTCGCGGATGTTTCCGAGGTCCATCGGATGATCCGGGAAAAGCTGGGCTCAATTCTTTCGCCGGCGATTGCGGAGCAGATCCGGATCCTTTATGGCGGGTCGGTGAAGCCCGATAATACTACGGAACTCTTGACAATCCCGGACGTCGATGGCGCTCTCGTGGGCGGGGCAAGCCTCCTCGCTCGGGATTTTCTGGCCATTATTTCGGCGCAGAGCAGCAGTGCCGCCTGAGGGAAGAGGCTCTGACGGTCCGGGGGATGGGCTGGCAGCCGTGAAATGAGGGTAGTCTTTGATGGTGATGCGTCCGCTGTCGCGGTGCCGACCATTACTGTTTGGCGCAGGTCTCACAATCGTCGCCGCCTTGGCCGGGCCTCAGCGCGGTCTCGGCGAGCCGCTGGACGAGGATGGCTGTCGGCGGCTGGAGATCGAGCGTCAGGCGCTCACCGTGCTTGGTATCGACAAATATTTCGAGAATGGCGCGGAGTGGGCGAAAGCGAATCTGACGGTTGCGGACCTCAATCTCGTCAAGCGCTATCTGAACGTCTATGAGCAGCTCAAATTCCGCTGCAAGGAGGAGATCGAGATCGTCGATAGCGACGAGGACGGCGACGAGGAGGGAGAGGGCGACGATACCGTGTCGACCGGGCCGGTTCCGCCTCTTCCGGAAAGAAAATCAAAAGAGCCAGGCAAGGCCGCCGCGGTCGAAGCGCCCCGAAAAAGCAATCCGGTCTCGCCCGTCTCGGCTGGCGCCGCCGGCAATATCACCGTGACCAAAATCGATCCGGCGCACGCCGTGCCCCGACGATAGAGCGTTGCCAGAGATTGCAAAAGCGGCTGGCCTCACCAAATTCTAGTGTGATCATCCAGAAGTTCGTCATACCTCGCCGCAGGTGCAGAGACGACAGGGCGAACTTCGGAATCGGGACACTAGCCATCACCGGGAAAATGCTGTAAACCGCCCCCAATCGCGGGTAGAGCAGGCAAATGACGACAGTTCTCCTTTTAATCCATCTTATGATCGCGGCCGCCCTTGTCGGCGTCGTGCTGGTGCAACGGTCCGAGGGCGGTGCGCTCGGCATTGGCGGCGGAGGCGGCGGCTTCATGAGCGGTCGCGGTGCGGCCAATCTTTTGACGCGCGTCACCGCTTTTCTCGCTGCGGCCTTTTTCGGCACGAGCATCCTGCTTGCGGTCATGGCCACCCGACACGCCGAACCGACCTCGATTCTGAACGAGGGTGGACAGACGGAGGCGCCAGCGGAGAGCGCGCCGAGTTCGCTGCCGAAGCTTTCGCCGATCGTACCGCCAAGCGCGCCAGCCGGTCCGCAGGTGCCGCAATCGCAATAGGCGGGCGGCGCGGGCGCCTTTCATTGGGGCAGTGCGAGCAGATCGATATGCCCGATCTCGCAGGACTCAAGATTTTGCCGGGCCGATAGCCAGGACGCGATGTCCGCCGGCGAGAGCCGTCCGGTTTCGGCTGCGGCCTGGGCAATGCCTTCGGCGGCGGCCGTCATCAATGGCAGATCCTTGCGCGTCAGCCGCCACGGGCTTCGAGCCGTCATGACGCGGTACCCCTCTGCCTTGTGCTTCGCCTCCAGATAGGGAGCCGCCTCAGGTCCCGCGGCCGGTCCAAAACCCTTGTCCCGGCGCTGATGGGCATTGAACGCCTCCGCGATCGCTTCGTCCGCGGGGTGGGCAGGGGCCCAGCGCATTTCGCCGTCATAGATCAGCACCGTATAGAAGGCGCAGCGGCGCTCGGCGAGGCGCGCAACGAACGCGTCCATCCAACCCGTCGAGACGAGATCGAACAGGGCGGCGGCGGTCACCACATCGCAATCAGGTTGAAGAAGGCGCTCAAGCTCGGTGCGAAGATCGGCCTGCTCCAGATCGTATGTCAGGCCGGGCAGCCGGGCTTTGCCCTGCCAGCTTGCGATTTGCGCGCGCGCGGCCTCAAGCAGTGCAGGATCGTGGTCAACGAGACGCCAATGTTGGCGCGCCGGCAAAGCCGGGGCGAGCGTGCGCAGATTGGAACCGGTTCCGCAGCCGAGATCGAGCAGCGCCGCTTCATCCCGTCCGGCGAGATACGCCGCCAGCGCCTGTACAAGCCCGATGTCGCGCGCGCGGTGGTCTGCGCCTTCACGCAGGCGCAGCCATTCGGCGGAGAATCCGCTCACGGAGCGACTTTCCGAATTGCGCCCGCGATGATCCGCGCCGCGTCCTCCCAGCGCGGGAGTGTCTGGGCATGCGCCCATGCCGCATCCGACAGTTGCTGGCGCAGGCCGCGATCGCCGATCAAGGCGTGAAGCGCTTCGCTCAGCGCCTGGGCGTCGTCCGGAGGCACGAATATTCCGGCTTCGGGCGGAACGGTCGTCGGCACCGCGCCCGCTTTCGCCGCGACGATCGGCAGTCCGCGCGCAAGGGCGGCGGCGAAGGCCATGCCATAGCCTTCATAGCGGGAGGGCAGGGCGAAGATGTCCGCCTTGCGGCAATAGTCATCGAGCGCTTCGCTGTCGAGTGCGCCGGCCAAGTGAATGCGGTCCTGAAGCCCCAGTTCCTCGATTTGCCGTTGCAGGCGGCAGACATGGTCGCGGTCCCGGTCGAGACTGCCGACAATCGTGGAGTGCCACTCCCGGTGGGGAATCTTGGCAAGCGCCGCAACGAGCACATCATGGCCCTTGCGGGGGACGACCGATCCGACGCTGAGAATTTCGCAAGGGTCGGCCCCGCCCGATGCGCGGGCGGCCTGTTCGGTCCCCGGTTCGGCGACGCTGATGCGCGGCGGGTCCGCAAAGCCAAGCTCGACAAGTGTCGCCGCTGTGACGGGGCTCGTGACGATCACATGCCGGGCAAAGGAGAGCGCCGCCTGTTCCGAGGCGAGCAGGCGCCGGCTCTCCTGCTCGTCCAGCCCTGTCTCCAGGCCGAGCGGATGATGAAGCATGACGACGATCGGGGCGGAAATGTTGGCCAGACATCGCTCGGGAAGCGCGCCATAAGCGAGGCCGTCGATCAGGATGACCGCATCGGACGGGATCTGCGCCAGCAAGCGGCATGTCTCATCGCGCTCGGTTTCCGACGGAAAGGGAAAGCCCGCCGGAAGAGGCAGATGCGACACCGCTATGCCGAATGCGGGCAGGAGCGCCATGACCCGCTTGTCATAAACATATCCGCCGGTCGGCGTGTCGATGTCTCCGGGAATGGCGAAATAGAGCTGCGTCACGCCAACACCTGCCCTTCGCACCAGGCCCGGGCGACATGGCTCTCATGCAGCGTGACACGCAGGCGCGCCAGCCCCTCCGAGCCGGGTCCCAGCCGCCCGGCGCTGATCGCCTTGACCATCTCGACAAAGATATAGCGGCACAGGAACTCGGTCGTGGTGAGCTTGCCCTCGAATGCGGGCACCTCGTCGAGATTGGCGTAATTGATCGGCTTCAGCACCGCCGCGAGCGCCTCCGAGGCGCACCCGATATCGACGACGACATTGTGCTCGTCGAGCGTTTCGCGAAAGAAGGCGACATCGACCACGAAGGTTGCGCCATGCATCTGCTGCGCCGGGCCGAAAAATTCGCCGGGAAGGCTGTGTGCGATCATGATGTGATCGCGGACTTCAAGCGCGTACAAGGGCGGTCTCCCTGGATTGATTCTTTCAGTAGCGAATTGCGGTCGCGATTCCTTCCGCGTCGGGTGCCAGCAGGCGGGGCAGGGCTTCAGGCAAGTTGTCGAACGCCACCTCTTCGGTCATCAGCGCATCGAGCCGGGCATCATTAAGCAGAGAAATGGCGGTTTCAAGCCGATCGCGATGGGTGACGCTCGCACGCATCGGAGCGGCGACGCTGCCGACTTGGCTTGAGATGATCTGCAGGCGCTGGCTGTGAAATGCGCCGCCGAGCGGCAGCGTGATTTCGCGGTCGCCGAACCAGCTGACCTCGACGATACGGGCCTCGAAACCGGCCAGATCGAGCGCAAGGCGCAAGCCCGCTTCCGATGCGCTGGTGTGGAAGAGAATCTCCGCTCCCGGCTCGGCCTTCTGCGGTAAACGGAATGTGATGCCGAGCGCCTCGGCAATTTCGGCGCGTTCGGGACGTATGTCGATGAGGGTAACGGACGCCTCCGCCAGCCGGGAGGCGAGATGCGCGATGAGACAGCCGACCAGCCCCGCCCCGATCACCGCGATCCGCTGACCGCTCTTCGCGCCGCTGTCCCAGAGCGCATTCAGCGCCGTCTCCATATTTGCGGCGAGAATGGCGCGTTTCGGTGGCAGCGATTCCGGTAATGGAATCAAGGAGTCAGAGGGTACGGCAAAGACGGTTTGATGGGGATGGAGGGCAAAGACCGTGCGGCCGATGAGCGCATCGGGCCCCGCCTCTACCACGCCGACCGCAGCATAGCCATATTTGACCGGGAACGGAAAATCTCCCTCCTGGAAAGGCGCGCGCATCCGCGCCCACTCGCTTTCCGGCAGGCGGCCCTCAAACACGAGGCGCTCCGTTCCGCGGCTCAGGCCCGAATAAAGACTTCTTATCCGCACCTTCGCCTTAGCCCGGTCATGTTCCATTAATATTGGAACTTCCACAGTCTGGATTCTCGCAGAAAAAGGAGCCTCATAGACCAGCGCGCGAGCGGACGTCCGGCCTCCCTCTCTCGTGTTGCCCATTTCTATGAGCCCTCACATTTTTGTGACCGCTTCATATCATGAGCTCGCGTGTTTTCCAGATCATACCGCCGCCACGTTCTTCACGAGGGGATGAGAAAATATGAATGAATCTGCGCCTTTGCATCTGAATGTTCCCGCGCATGAAAACCATCTTACGCCCGGTGGATTGCAGGATAGGCGCCTGCTCTTGCGGCGTCGTTTGATCATGGCGGCGCTCACGGTTTCGACGATCGGAGGCCTCTTATACGTTCTCGCCCTGGTTCTGGGAAGCGATGGCTGGACCGCGCTCGATATCGGCATCTTCGCCGCTTTTTTTCTGTCCACACCATGGACGGTCATGGGGTTCTGGAACGCCATCATCGGATTCTGGCTTCTGCACTTTGCCAAAGCCCCCCTGGGCGAGGTGAGCCCCTTTGCCGATCTGTCGGCCAAGCCGAAGCCGATCGTTCTGCGCAGCGCCATTCTGATGACCTTGCGCAATGAAGACCCGGCGCGCGCCTTCACCCGTCTGCGCATCATGCGCGACAGCCTCGGCCATACGGGCGAGGCGGACCGCTTCGATTTCTTCGTGCTCAGCGATACGAACGATCCGGCAGTGGCCGCGGAAGAGGAGCGGCTGTTTGCGGATTGGGAGAGCGAATTTGCCGATAAGAGCCGCACGACCTATCGCCGCCGGACCCGCAATGATGGCTTCAAGGCCGGCAATGTCCGCGATTTTCTTCAGCGCTGGGGCGGCGCCTACGATCTGATGGTGTCGCTCGACGCCGACAGCCTCATGTCGGGCAGCGAGATCGTCCGCCTGGTGCGGATCATGCAGGCTCACCCGCGTATCGGCATTCTGCAGAGCCTTGTGACCGGCGCGCCTTCGACGAGCGCCTTTGCCCGGATCTTTCAATATGGCATGCGCCACGGTATGCGCTCTTACACTATGGGGAATGCCTGGTGGAACGGCGATTGCGGTCCCTATTGGGGGCACAATGCAGTCGTGCGGGTCGCTCCCTTCAAGGAATATTGCGAGCTGCCCATATTGCCCGGCAAGCCGCCACTCGGCGGGTGGGTGTTGAGCCACGACCAGATCGAGGCGACCCTGATGCGCGCTAGCGGCTATGAGGTGCGCGTTCTGCCGGTCGAGAGCGAAAGCTGGGAGGACAATCCGCCGACCCTTCTCGATTTCACCAAGCGCGACCTGCGCTGGTGCCAGGGCAACATGCAATATTGGCGGC
>Ga0307442_1000633_pt1 | contig 17264 bp, 16 predicted proteins | sample SalMarWE160430MG_FD_202143 | JGI IMG/M metagenome (GOLD analysis project Ga0307442, IMG submission 202143) | Salt marsh sediment microbial communities from the Plum Island Ecosystem LTER, Massachusetts, United States - WE1604-30 | ecosystem: Environmental > Aquatic > Marine > Intertidal zone >...
CGTTTAGCGTCCGTGGAGGTGCAGTGAACCAGTCCAGTGCCCGATCAGCTCGGCGCTGCGATCGTTGGAGAAACGTCCCCCCAACATTCGTTAGGTCTGGTTTTTGCATGAATCTCTATCGCGACGCGCGTCTAATTGGACGCGGACAGTTGCGCTACTTATTGATGTAGATCAACCCTCGTTCAAGTGACTCCACTTGAACGAGGGTTGATCTAGAGCCAAGCTCGGATGGACCGACAGCAGCCTGCACTCATCACTAGGGAGTAAGAATATGATCAAACAGACTTTTCGAATTTCCGGCGTTCTGGCCGCCTTGACGTTGAGCTTCGGCGCAGCTTCGGCCCAGGACACCATTAAGATCGGCGTGACGGAGCCGTTGACCGGCGCCGTCGCCGCCTCGGGCAATTATGTGACACAAGGCGCAAAGATCGCGGCTGACGAGCTGAATGCGGGCAAAGGCGTCCTCGGCAAGAAGGTCGAGCTGATCATCGAGGACAATAAGAGCAACCCGAAAGAAGCCGTCGCCACGGCCGAGAAGCTGATCATCAGCGATAAGGTGCCGGTTCTCATGGGCGCCTGGAGTTCGACCTATACGCTCGCCGTCATGCCGAAGCTGATGGAATATGGCGTGCCCATGGTTGTCGAGACATCGTCCTCGGGCAAGATCACCACATCGGGCAATCCCTGGATCTTCCGCATCAGTCCGACGTCGGAAATGGAAGCCAAGGCTTTTGGCGACAAGGTTGCTCCGTTCGGCATCAAGAAGGCCGACTTCCTCGCCGTCAACAATGACTGGGGCCTCGGCGCCGCCCAGGAATTCTCCAAGATGCTGAAGTCGAAAGGCATCGAGGTCGGCGTGATCGAGACGATGGACGCCAAGGCGACCGATATGAGCGCACAGCTCGCCAAGATCAAAGCCTCCGGCGGCGACACGCTGTTCCTCACGACCGGAGTCGAGCAGATCACGCTGGTGCTGAAGCAGGCGAAGGAGCAGCAGCTCCCGCAAAAGATCATCACCACGGGCGGCTCTTCTTCGCCGGATCAGCTCATCAAGCAGGCCGGCGACGCGGCGAACGGCTCCTATCACCTGCTCTTCTTCGCGCCCTGGTTCCCGGAGACTGCGCCGAACCCGGACATCGCGACGAAATTCGTCGAGGAGTGGAAAAAGCGTGACTACAATTTCGCCGGTCTGACCGAAGGCTTCCGCGGCTATGACGGCATCATGACGATTGCCGCGGGCATCGAAGGGGCCGGAAAGGCCGACCCGAAAGCCATCCAGCAAGCGCTCTGGAATGTGAAGGTCCATGGCGTCAATGGCGACATTTCCTTCATCAAACAGGGGCCGAAAGGCAAGGAAAGCGGCCAGAACATACCGAATGTGTTTGTCGTGACCATCAAGGACGGCAAAGTCTCCAAGTTTTGATGTCCTGAAGATTAGCGGAGACGCCAAAATGCCTTGCGTCTCCGCTTGCCCGCCTCTGGCAATCCCCACGGAGCCCGATCGCCGCTCATGGAGCAGCTTGCCCAGCATTTCGTCAATGCCCTGATCCTCGGCGGCACTTACGCCCTGCTCGGCATCGGGCTGACCATGATCTTCGGTATCATGGGGGTGGTGAATTTCACCCATGGCGAGCTCTACACCTTCGGCGCTTATATGATGTTCGCCTTCGTGATGCTGCTGGGGCTGAACTTCTTCGCCTCCATTGCCGTGGCGATCCTCCTCGGCGTCGCTCTCGGCGCGCTGATCGATTTCACGCTGCTCAGGCCGCTGCGCGGCGCCGACATCGACACCACCATGCTCGTGATGATCGGCGCCTGGATCGCACTCCAGAACGCGGAACAGTTCGTGTGGAGCGGCATCGCCAAATCGGTCGATACGCCCTTCCCGTCCGAACCGCTCGTGATCGGCTCGGTTTCGGTCGCCTGGATCCGCGTTTTCGTATTCGTCGCAGCCATTGCCCTAATCGCGGCGACCTATCTGCTGATCAACCGCACCAAGCTCGGCAAGGCGATGCGCGCAACCTTTCAGGACCCCGAAACGGCGGCCCTGATGGGCATCCGCGTGCAGCGGATCTACACCACGACCTTCGCGCTCGGCTCCGGCCTCGCGGCCGCGGCGGGCGCGCTTCTCGGCCCGATCTTCGTCGTTACGCCGACAATGGGCGATCTCGCCGCGCTGAAGGCGTTCGCCATCGTCATTCTCGGCGGGCTCGGCAATATCGTCGGCGCCACGATCGGCGGCTTCGTGCTTGCCTTCATCGAAGAGCTGGGCGCGGGCTACATCTCTTCCGGCTACCGCGATGCGATGGGCTTCCTCGTGATCATCGTCATTCTGCTTCTGCGGCCGCAGGGGCTGTTCGCGCAGAAGGAGCGTGTGGGGTGAAATACGCACCGGCCGCGCTCGTCGTTCTCTTCCTCGCCTCCGTGCCGCTCTGGCTCGGCAATCTCTATTATCTGCACATCCTGATCACGACGGGGATCTTCATTATCGCCGCGATGAGCCTCAACCTGCTGCTCGGCTATACCGGCCAGCTCAGCCTGGGGCATGTCGCCTTCTTCGGCATCGGAGCCTATGCCAGCGCGCTCGTCTCGATCGGCTTCGATCTGCATATCACCGACAATTACACCTATGTGCTGGAGCCGAAACCGATCTGGTTCGCCGCGCTTTGCGGGATCGTCGCCGCCGGCATCTGCGGTTGGCTGATCGGCAAGATCGCTTTCAAGGTGCGCGGGGCGTATTTCGTCATCACCACGATCAGCTTTGCCGAGGTGGTCCGGCTCCTCTCCCTCAACTGGCTGGACCTGACCGAAGGCCCGATGGCGCTCAACAATATCCCGCCGCTCTCGATCACCATTCCGGGCGTCATCGACTTCACCTTCTGGAGCAAGGAATCCAACTATTATGTCGTGCTTATCGTCGCCGTGATCTGTTTCATCCTGATCCGCCGGATCGTGCATTCGCGCGCCGGCCGGGCGATGATCGCCCTGCGCGAAAATGAGCCGCTCGCCATGTCGGTCGGCATTGACGTGACGCGATATCTGGTGCTGGCGGCCGTGATCTCGGCTGCGATGGCCGGCGCCGCCGGCGTCCTCTATACCCATTATGTCCGCATCGTCGATCCCGACATCTTCCTCTTCATCTATACGGTGACCATGGTCATCATGGTCGTCACCGGCGGCAAAGGCACGCTGGCCGGTCCGGTCGTCGGTGGTCTGATCTTCGGCATTCTGCCCGAGGTGCTCAGGGAATATGCCGAGCCCGAGATTCAATGGATGATCTATGGCGCGTTGATGATCCTGGTCGTCTTCTGGCTACCGCAGGGCATCGTCCCGGCGGTCAGCGAGCTTTGGCAGCGCGTCACCACAAGAGGGTCCCCGGCGGTCGAGACCGGCGCCGCACAGACCGGGCAAGGATCGCGCGCATGACAGCCCAGCCCGCGGCACAGAATCCGGAAATGCTGAGCGTTCAGGGGCTCAATGTCCGGTTCGGCGGCCTCCAGGCGGTGAGCGATCTCAGCTTTGACGTCTATCCGGGCGAAGTGCTCAGCCTGATCGGTCCAAACGGCGCGGGCAAGACGACGGCTTTCAACGCCATCACCGGCTATCTCGCGCCGACATCCGGGCGCGTGACCTATGCCGGCGTGGCGCTGCACACGCTGAAGCCCAGTCAGATCGCCGCTCTGGGCGTCGTGCGCACCTTTCAGAAGACCAGCGTGTTCGGCGGCCTCACCGTTCTCGACAATGTGCTGACGGCCCTGCATCGCCGTGCAAAGCAGACGGTCTGGGCGACCTTGCTGGCGCTTCCCTCCGTTTCCGCCGAGGAGCGGGCGCTTCACGCCAAGGCGTGCGAGATCATCGGTTTTTTCGGTCTGACGGAGCGGGCGGATGTGCTCGGCGCCTCCCTGCCCTATGGCGAGCAGCGGCTCTTGGAGGTCGCCATTGCGCTCGCCGCCGAGCCGAAATTGCTGCTGCTCGACGAGCCGGTCTCCGGCATGAATCCGGCCGAAACCGCCAATTTTATCCGACTCCTCGGCCGCATCCGGGATCTCGGCATCACCGTGCTGCTCGTCGAGCACGATATGCGCATGGTCATGGACGTCTCGGACCGCGTGCTGGTGCTCAATCAGGGCCAGCTCATCGCCGAAGGTCCGCCTGCGGAAATTCAGCGTCACCCTGAGGTGATCCAGGCTTATCTCGGAACGGGTTACAAACGTGCTGACGGTTAGCGATCTGCATCTGCGCTATGGCAAGGTGACCGCGCTGCGGGGCGTTTCGCTGGAGGTCAACCGCGGCGAGATCGTCGCGCTGATCGGCGCGAACGGCGCGGGCAAGAGCACGACGCTGAAGGCGGTGTCCGGCCTGATCCGGCCATCGGCCGGGCGGATCGAATTCGACGGGGCGGACATCACCCGCGCCTCGCCCCGCGACATTCTCAATGCGGGAATCGCCCACTGCCCGGAGGGGCGGCGGATCTTTCCGCATCTGACGGTGCGCGAAAATCTGGAGCTCGGCGCCTATCTGCGCGATGACCAGGCGGACGTCGCGGCCGATATGGAACGGCTGTTCGGCCGCTTTCCGATTCTCGCCGAACGCAGCGAGCAGGTCGCAGGCACGCTGTCGGGCGGCGAGCAGCAGATGCTGGCGATCAGCCGGGCGCTGATGTCCCGTCCGAAGCTGATCCTGTTCGATGAGCCCTCGCTGGGCCTTGCGCCGAAAATCGTCGAGCAGATTTTCGAGATTGTTGCGGAGGTCCGCAAGGAAGGTGTCACGGTCGTCATGGTCGAGCAGAACGCTTTCGCTGCGCTCGAGCTGTGCGACCGCGCTTACGTGCTGGAGACCGGTTCCATCGCGTTGCGCGGGCCGGGCCGGGACCTGCTCAAGAACCCGAAAGTGCAGGATGCCTATCTGGGCGGGTGAGGGGGATTCAGCCAAAAGTGAGGTTCGTCCCGTGAACGGGCTCCACTTTCGATTCAGCTTTTCCCGATCAGACGGCGGAAGAAGGCGGCAAGCCTAGCCTTCAGAACGGACCAGACGAGGCCGAGCGCGTTGAGACTGTCCTGCGCGTCGCCCGCATTGCGCGCCTCGCCGCCGGAAAGCCGCGCATCGATATTCTGCGCGAAGGTCGCTCCCAGACGCTGCATGACATCGCGGACCAGCTCGGCCCGGCCGAACTGCGCGAGCAGGCCCGATAGCTTATAGCTGATCACAACCTCGACGCGGGTCGCCGCCCCGCCTTCCGCTTCCGCCAGCCCATAGACGATGCGCCCCTGCGCCGCCGACGCGCTGCGCTTGTCCCGGCCCGACCCTTCGATCTCGACGCGGCGCGCGGCCTCGTCCCGCTTCACGCTCGCCTGCCCGGCGAAGGATGGCCGCATCGGGCCGAGCCGCACAGACATCCGCCCGCTGATCCGATCGCCGCCCGCGCCTTGATCGAGTTCGGCGCCCGGCATCGCATCGGCGACCGCCTGAAGGTCCGACATCAGCGCCCAGACGCGATCCGGCGGATGCGGCAGAGTGAAATGCTGCGGGATTTCGGTGTAGCCGTCCCGCTCCGACATCCGGCCGACGGTGACCTCGATCGCCCGGCCCGGCTGCGGCCGCGCTTCGCGTTCCGTGGTCACGCGCGCCGGTTTGGCTATCGGCCGGGCGTCCGTCCGCACCGCGTCCCTGGCAGCAAACCCCGGCGCATTCGGACCAGGCGCGGGACCGAGATAGCCATTCGCCTTCACTGCCTCACCCTGCGCAACCCCTTCCGACATGACGCCGTGAATCGCGCGGATGATCCCCATATAGCCGGTACACCGGCAAAGATTGCCGCTCATCTCACGCCGGATCTCGGCTTGGCTCAAGCCTGCCTTACGCAGCACGAGATCGCGCGCGGCGATCAGCATTCCCGGTGTGCAATAGCCGCATTGCAGCGCATGCTCGCGCGAAAAGGCCTCGCGGAGCCGCGCCATGACGGCGTCCTCGTCGAAAGCCTCGATCGTCCGGATGTCGGCGCCGTCGCAGCTGACGGCATAGGTGATGCAGGACCGAACGATCGCGCCGTCCATCACGACCGTGCAGGCGCCGCAAATGCCGTGCTCGCAGCCCAGATGCGTGCCCGTCAGATTGAGCTGTTCACGTAGGAAATCGCCGAGATGCGTCCGCGGCGATGCGTCCGCCTCGACCCGCCTGCCATTGACCGTGAGCGCGATCCGCCTCATGCCGCAAACGCCTCCCGAACCGCGCGCAGGAGTGCGGCGGCGTGGATCTGCACCTCGTATTCGTCCGCCTTATAGCCGATCCCGTTCAAGATGCCGGTCATCGCCGGCAGATCGGCATCGCCGTCAAGCCCCGGCGTATCGGCGATGAGCGGCTTGCCGCCGACAGCACCGACAACCAGCCGCTCGAAGCCGCGCTCGGGATCGGAGGCATAGACGCCGATCGCATCGGCAAACTCGCCCTCCTTGCGGCAGATCTTGGCGTAGCCGCAGCGCGCCGCTGATGACAGGCGCGGCAGGCGGATGGCGGCAACGATCTCGTCCGAGGCAAGATCGCAGTCCAGCGCGCCCCGGACGAAATCGACCATCGGCGTTTCGCGCGTGCCGCCCGGACCGGCGATCCGCAGGCTCGCGCCGAGCGCCATGAAGCAGGAGAGCCAATCCGCGGACGGATCGGCATGGGCGATGCTCCCGCCCAGCGTGCCGCGATTACGGACCGCGCGATAGGCGATGCCTCGCGCGACTTTCGGCAGAAGGCCGCGGGTGAAATCCTGAACCCGGCCATCCTCGATCGCCGAATGAGTCACACACGCGCCCAGCGTCACGGCATCTGGCTCCGCCTCGACCCTTGCCAGCTCGGCAATGCGCGTGATGTCGATCACGAGATCGGGCTGAGCGAGCCGCAGGTTGAGCATCGGCCCGAGCGTCTGCCCGCCGGCCAGGAGTTTCGCATTGTCCGACTGCGCAAGGAGCGCAACGGCCGCCTCGACCGTCTCCGGACGTACATAGTCGAAGGGGGCCGGTTTCATGACGCCTGCGCCGCCGGCTGCCGCCGGTCCGCTCCCTCGCGCTTTGCGGCGGCTATCGCTTCGATGATCCGCCGCGGCGTCACCGGGCTGACGCAGAGCTCGGCGCCGAGCGGGCGCAGCGCGTCATTGATCGCATTGGTGATCGCCGCGGGAGGCGCGATCGCCCCGCCCTCGCCGATCCCCTTCACGCCGAACCGCGTATAGGGCGAGGGCGTCTCCATATGATCGATTGCCATCGCCGGCACCTCGCACGGGCCGGGCAGCATGTAATCGGCGAGCGTCGAGGCAAGCGGCTGGGCGTCGGCGTCGAACGGCATCTCCTCGTAGAGCGCCGTGCCGATCCCTTGCGCGACGCCGCCATAGATCTGGCCATCGACGATCATCGGATTGACCAGCACGCCACCATCCTCGACGATCACATAATCCAGGATCTCGACCTCGCCGGTCACCGGATCGACGGCGACGGTCACGGCGTGGCTCGCATAGCTGAACGTGCCGCTGTCACGCGCCGGCTTATATCCGGCGGTGACCTCCAGCCCGGCGGGATCGACATCAGGCGGCAGATCCTGCGGCCGGCGGTACCAGACACGCGCGACCTCTTCGATCTTCATCGAGCCGGAGGGACCGCGCAGCTCACCGCCCTCGCGCCGCACGTCGTCCGGCGAGCATTGCAGGAGCTTGGCGGCGATCTTTCTGATCCTGAGCGCCAGCTGATCGCAGGCCTCGGCCACGGCGCCGCCGGCCATGACCATCGAGCGAGACCCCCATGTGCCGGTCGAATAAGGCGTCAGCGCCGTGTCGCCGTGAATGATCTTGATCCGGTCATGCGGCACGCCGAGAATGTCGTGCGCGACCTGGGAAAACGTCGTCTCCATCCCCTGGCCGTGCGAATGCACGCCGACGCGGATTTCGAGCCCGCCATCGGGCGTGAAGCGGATGAAGGCCTGCTCATGGCCGGGCACCATCGGAATGCCCCAGCCGGCATAGACCGATGTGCCATGCGCCGCCTGCTCGCAATAGACGGCGAAGCCCACGCCGATCAGCCGCCCATCCGGCTCACCTCGCGTCTGGCGCTCGCGAACACCCGCAAGACCGATCTGCTCCACCGCCCGGCGCAGCGATTCCGGATAGTCGCCGCTGTCGAAATGCTTCTTAGTGATATTGTCGAACGGCATCTGCTCGGGCCGCACCAGATTGCGCATCCTCAACTCGGCCGGCTCCATGCCCAGCTCACGCGCAACCGCATCGATGATCAGCTCCATCGCAAAGCAGACGCCGGTGCGCGCCACGCCCCGATAAGGCAGGATCGGCGGCTTGTTCGTCGCGGCGGAGAAGGTGTGGCAGCGATAGGCGGGGAAGTCATAGACGCCCGGCAAAATGCTGGCGACCTGCGCCGCCTCCAGACAGGCGGAAAAGGGATAGGAGGAATAAGCGCCGGAGTCGACCGTCGCCTCGGCGTCGATGGCGAGCAGCTTGCCGTCGGCATCCGCATAGGCGGTGACGATGTAATGATGCTCGCGGCAATTGGCCGAGGCGGTCAGATTCTCGCGCCGGTCCTCAAGCCAGCGCAGCGGAAAACCGAGCCTCCGCGTCGCCCAGCCAAGGCAAACCTCCTCCGGCAGCAATATGCCCTTATAGCCGAAACCGCCACCGACATCCGGCGCAACCACCCGCACCCTGCCCTCGTCGATATTGAGGCATTCGCTGAGGCCTGAGCGCGTAATATGGGTCATCTGGGCCGAGGAATAGACGAGCAGCTGTTCAAGCCGGCTGTTCCAGCTCGCAACCACGCCGCGCCCCTCGATCGGGCTCATACATTGGCGCGCCGTGCGGAATTCGCGCGTCACCTTCACCGCGGCCTGCGCCGCCACGCGCGCGATATCGTCATCGACCAGCGTTTCGAGAAAGAGGTTGTCACCCCATTCCTCATGCACCAACGCGACGCCAGCCTCGCGGGCCGCGAGCATGTCCGCCACCGCCGGAAGCGGCTCGATCTCGACATCGATCTGCGCGGCCAGATCCTCCGCCTCGCCCCGCGTCGGCGCAATGCACATGGCGATCAACTCGCCGACATGGCGCACCTTGCCGCTCGCCAGGGGAAATTGGTCGGAAGGCTTGAAGCCCGGCAGCCGCGAGACAGCCCGGATCGGGGAAACGCCGTCGAGATCGGCGGCGGTAAAGACGCGATCCCGAATGGTCTCGGAAATGGCGATATTGACGATCCGCCCGTGAGCGACGGGGCTCCGGAGAAAGGCCACGTCCTGCATACCGGCCAGGCGGATGTCGCCGACATATTCGCCGCGGCCGCGCATAAAGCGGTCGTCTTCCTTCCGCCTGAGCCGTGCTCCTATGCCCTCGCCGGACATGTCGCTCTGCACCTCCGTCCTTCGCGCAAAACACTAAGGCAGGCCCGCGCCCGATGTCCACGGGACTGGCATTCCAATGATGGAAAAACAGGATGAATTGTCTCCTGCGGCGCTTCGCCTGTCTGCCGCATCCGCCTCAGCGGCCTTCATTGAGGAGCTCGATATTGATCCGCACTACGTCCCCCCGATAGACGATCTCTCCGAGATAGATGATCCGGTCGTCGGGATCGGTGACGATGCATCGCGCCTCCACGACCGGCGCACCGAACGACAAGCCGAGCTGCACGGCCGCCTCACCGTCCGCCGATCCGACCGATAGCGTCTGGCGCGCGCGCGCAATGGGAACATCATCAAGCTCGGCCAAAACGGCCAGCGCGACGTGGTTTTTGAATTCCTCGGGCGCCCGGTCGTAAATCCTCTTATCGACATAGACCCGCGCCAGGGCGTAGGGTTGATCGTCTCGCAGCTGAAGGCTGTAAATATAGGCGTATTCGGAGAGCGGCTTGCCCTCATTCTCCTGAATGCGCGGCTTATGGGGTTCGTCGACGGGGAGGTGCTTCAGCGTGTTGCGCTTGATCGGCCGGATGAGCGATTCCCAGTCCGTCGCCAATTGCAGCCAACGGCCGGCCGAAGGCGATTGGGTCACGAAGGTTCCCCGGCCCTGCTCCGATCTCAGCAGGCCTTCCTGCTGCAGCATCTCGATCGCCTGGCGGATGGTGACACGGGCCACCTGGAACTCATTTTCGAGCTGCTCAAGCGTGGCGACCTTTTCGCCGAGCGCCCATTGTCCGCTCATGATCCGGTGGCGCAGGGCGGTCGCGACCTGCAAATAGCGCGGAATGCGGCTGAGTGAATCGGTTGCCGTGGATTTGGTTCGAATGCCCTGGGCCATTATAGAACGCTTTTGTTGATGCAATTGCACAATGCTTCGCCAAAAGTTTCTCTCAGATCAAGCATTAAGTCATTCGGCCATGGGCCGTTTGGCATTGACGACCCCGTCGATGAGGTTCTGCTCGAAAAGCGCTCTCATATCGACGGCCAGCTCGGCTGCAACCTTGCTCACAGCGCTTTTCGCCTGCGAAAGCCAGCTTTCAAGCTCGCGCGCCGCCCTCCTTGCTTCCTCGAAATCAACGGCGCGGAAAGACAGTCTTTCCCCGGGCCGCAGCCGGCCGAGCGCAGGCAGATCGGCGCTGATCACGACGCCGATCTTGGGATAGCCGCCGGTTGTTTGCCGGTCGGCGAGCAGGATGATCGGCTCGCCCGACCCCGGAACCTGGATCGCGCCATGAGCGATCCCGTCGGAGATGATGTTGTAGCCCTTGGCATGTGTCAGCCTCAGACCGGAAAGACGAAAGCCCATTCGGTCCGATTCATGCGAAATGGTGAAATTGGCGGCAAGGAAGGCCGCAATCTCGTCCTCGCTGAAATAATCGTCCTGCGGGCCGAGAATAATACGGAACTCGCTCTGCTTCGGGAAGGCGGGAGCCGGAAGCCCCAATTCCGGACGGGAGGACGCCCGCTCCTGGCTCAAAGGGATTTCGTCATCGCTTTGCAGCGGGCGGCCCTGAAATCCCCCCATTCCCCCGCGCACGAAGGTCGACTGGCTCCCCATAATATGAGGAACCGCATAGCCGCCCTCCGCCGCGAGGTAGCAGACCGAGGAGGCACCCCCGAGACGAATGCGAAAGCGAGCGCCCGATTCCAGCGTGAAGCTTTGATAGGCTTTGGCGCCGATCGGCTCGCCGCCCTCGATCGGCTCCAGCCGCGCATCCGGTCCCGCCAGAGCCAGTCTGACGCTCCCCCCTGAGACCTCGAAGCTCGCCCCTTGCGCAATCATTTCGAGTGCGCCTGCCGTCTCGTCATTTCCGGCCAGCAGATTCGCAAGCCGGAAACTGACGCTGTCGAGGGCGCCCGAAACGGGTATGCCAAGGTGCTGCGCTTGAGACCGTCCCAGATCCTGGACGGTCGTGTGAAGGCCGGGTGACAGGACGCGCAGGACCGTCATGAGGCGCCTTCCGCCTGGACGGTATAGGCGCCCGAGGCAATATCCCGTTCAATCGCCGCAAATTCGCTGGGCGATACGGGCTCGAATGCGACGAGATCGCCCGGCGCGAGCAGGACAGGCATGTCCGCCGCCGGATCGAACATGGGTACAGGCGTGCGTGCGATCAGGCTCCAGCCGCCCGGAGATTCCAGCGGATAGATCGAGGTCACCTGTCCGGCAACGGCCACCGAGCCGCGCGGCAGTCTGGTGCGCGGGTTCTCCCGGCGCGGAACACGGATCGCTTCCGGCACATCGCCCATATAGGCATAGCCCGGCAGAAACCCGATCATATAGACGAAATAATGCGCGCCCGCGTGAGTCTCGCGAACCTCATTCGCCGATAGGCCGGTTTGCCGGGCGATCTCGGCCAAATCCGGCCCGAATTCCTCGCCATAACAGGCCGGCAAAGTCCAGCGCCGGCCAGGCGCGTCCTCATAATCCAGATCGTCGAGCATCGACAGAAGGCGTTCTTGAAGCGCCTCCGGCCGAACGCGCTCCGGATCGAATTGCACGAACAGGGCGCGGAAGGTGGGAATTATGGCGATGATCCCTGTGTGCTCGAGACGCTGCGCCTTCTTGTACAAAGCGATCACCTTGGCATTGACCTGCCGGTCGATTTCGTTGCCAAGCTCCATCGAAAGGGCTGCATCGCCACAGGGCAGGAAACGAACGGGTTGGTGTCTCTTAACCATAGTCTACGCGTTTGTGCCTTCTAGTCTTGTCTGACAGCTTATGCTAAGGTTCTATAAATAGAACCTATCTTTCAATCGCATATGTTTGCCGGAACAGTTGCCGCATGAGAACAAAAGTGAATCTCAACGCCGATATGGGCGAAGGACATGGCGCTTATGATATAGGGGCCGACGATGCGATACTCGATATCGTCAAATCGGCCAATATTGCCTGCGGTTTCCATGGTGGCGATTTCCGTTCGATGCATTCCCTGGCCGCCCGAGCGGCGGAAAAAGGCGTGAGTATCGGTGCCCATCCCGGTTTCAACGACCTCTGGGGCTTCGGGCGCCGCCGGATCACTATGGCTGCGGATGACGTGGAACATATGGTGGCTTATCAGATCGGCGCCCTCCAGGCCCTGGCGAGTTATGCCGGTATTCGGGTGACCCATGTCAAGCCGCATGGCGCGCTCAACAATATGGCTGCCGAGGACGACGCGCTGGCAATGGCGATCGGGCGGGCGATCAAGGCGGTCGACGGCAATATGATCTATGTCGCCCTTGCAGGCACGCAGATGGAGCGCGCGGCGGAGGAGCTCGGCCTGCGAACGGCGCGGGAAGGATTTGCCGACCGTATCTATGCCGATGACGGCAATCTCGCCTCCCGTTCCATTCCCGGCACCGTCATCAAGGAGCCTGGCCGCGCGCGCGCGCAGGTGCTGCGCATGATCCGGGACAAGGAAGTGGTCACGATCGGCGGCAAAGTCATTCCGGTCGAGGTCGATACGATTTGTCTTCACGGCGATGAGCCGACCGCGGTTGCGCTCGGTAAAGAGATCGTCAAGGGACTGGCCGAGGCCGGAATCGAGAATGTCCCTATCACAGAGCTGGACCTAAAAGGCTAGCCGGACTGAGCGCTGCATGAGCCTTGAGATACAGAAAATTGCGGTGATCGGCGGGACGGGGACGCTCGGAAGCGGCCTCGCCCGGCGCTGGGCCCGCGCCGGCCTGTCCATCCTCGTCGGCTCCCGCGACGCTGCAAAAGCGAACGATTTTGCCCGAAGCCTTCCCCAGCAGGCTGACGGCAGGCCCGCCGAGGGCGCTTCCAATGGAGACGCCACCGAGCGGGCCGACATTATCGTCCTGACAGTGCCATTTGCCTCGCAGGCGGAAATCCTTGAAGCGATAAAGCCGCAGCTGAAGGGCAAAATCCTGTTGGACGCCACCGTGCCGCTCGTTCCGCCGAAGGTTGCGCGCGTGCAGCTCCCGCCGGAGGGCTCGGCCGCGCTGCGCGCGCAAAATATCGCCGGCGAGGGCGTGCGGGTGATTTCCGGCTTTCACAATGTGGCCGCCGATAAGCTGCACAAAGATGCCCCGATCGCCTGCGACGTGCTGATCTTCGGCGACGATGTCGCAGCGCGGGAAATCGGAATCGGCCTCGCGCGGAAGGCCGGCCTGCGCGGCCTCCATGGCGGGCCGCTCGCCAATTCCGCCGCGGCGGAGGCGCTGACCTCCGTCCTCATCTCCATCAACAAGCGATATGGTGTGGACGGCGCGGGACTGTTCATCACCGGCATCGAGCAGGATCGGGCTTGACCATCGCCAGCAGTGCCGAGAACAGCGTCCGATACGAAGCCACGGCCTTGGAGGGGTTTCCCCTTGTGCGGCCGGGCGACGATGTGACCGCGCTGATCCTCGATGCCTTGACGCAGAACGGCCTCGCGCTCCAAGATTTCGATATCCTTGTCGTCGCCCAGAAAATCATCTCGAAAGCCGAGGAGCGCATCTTGGATGCCGGGCGGCTGACGCCGTCGCCGCGCGCTCTGGAACTGGCGGACATCACGGGCAAACCGGCGGCGCTTGTCGAAGCGGTCCTGCAGGAAACGGCGGAGGTGTTGAGGGCGAAGCCCGGCGTGATCGTCGTCGAACACCGCAGCGGCCATGTGATGGCCAATGCGGGCATCGACCATTCCAATACGGACGGCTCCGCGCCGCAAAGCGTCGTCCTGCTGCCGGAGGACGCAGACGCCAGCGCCGAGGCGATCCGCAATCGCCTGGCTGCGGCGTTCGGCGTCCGGCTCGGCGTCATCATTTCGGACAGTCTCGGCCGTGCCTGGCGGCTCGGAACCGTCGGCCATGCGATTGGCGCGGCCGGCCTGCCCTCGCTGATCGACCGGCGCGGGGCGGCAGATTTGAACGGGCGCCCTTTGGAGATCACGATGACCGGCTTTGCCGATGCGGCGGCGGCGGCGGCGGTCCTGCTGATGGGGGAAGGCGATGAGGGCCGCCCGGTGGTCGTCATCAGAGGATTGCGATGGACGGCGGCCGATGCGCCCGCGCGGGCGCTGATCCGGCCGATTGCCGAAGACATGTTCCGGTAGATCAACCCTCGTTCAAGTGGAATCACTGGAACGAGGTTAATTTGATCTATTTCAAAAGACGAGCGCAACTGTTCCCGCGTCCAAATGGACACGTTGCGCGAGGAGTGCCCAGTTGAGCGTGGACGGCACGAAATATGTAGCCCTTTGCGGAGGGATCGGCGGCGCAAAGCTTGCGCTGGGTCTCGCTGAATGCCTCGGCTCGCGCCTCTCGATCATCGTCAATACGGGCGACGATTTCGAGCATCTGGGGCTCGCCATTTCGCCCGACATCGACACGGTGGTCTATACGCTCGCCGGCATCGCCAATCCAGAAACGGGCTGGGGGCGCGCGGAGGAAAGCTGGTCTTTCATGGACGCCCTCAAGCAGCTCGGCGGCCCCGACTGGTTCCAGCTCGGCGACAAGGATCTCGCCATGCATGTGGAGCGGACGCGCTGGCTCGCCGGCGGCGGCACGCTCTCCGATTTCTGCAAGCGAATACGGCGGCGGCTGGGGATTGCGCCTTCGATCCTGCCGATGAGCGATGGTCCGGTGCGCACGCGTTTGCAGACCGCCGAAGGCGAGCTGGCGTTTCAGGACTATTTCGTCGCGCGCAAATGTGAACCGAGCGTCTCGGCGATCCGCTACGAAGGGGCCGAAACGGCAAGGCCCTTGAAGGCCGCACGCGATGCCCTCGCCGCGCCCGATCTCGGCGGCGTCATCATCTGCCCCTCCAATCCCTATCTGAGCGTCGATCCGATTCTGAGCCTGCCGGCGCTGCGCGATGCGCTGACGGGATGCGCCGCCCCTGTCATCGCCGTCACGCCTTTGATCGGCGGCCAGGCGGTCAAGGGACCGACGGCAAAACTCATGAAGGAGCTGGGTGTCGAGGTTTCGCCCAGGGCGGTCGCCAAGCATTACGGAGCGCTGCTCGACGGCTTCGTTCTGGACGAGGTGGACGAAGAGGCGGCCGCACGCATCCCCCTACCGGTCCGCATCGAGCGGACCTTAATGACCGATCTCGACAGCAAAGTCGCGCTGGCAGGGTCGGCAATCGCATTCTGCCAGGCGCTCGCAGCGTCCCGCGAGGTCCGGCAGGTGGGAGTTTGACACATGGTGCTTGCACTCATTCCGGTGAAATCTCTTGATCGCTCGAAGTCCCGCCTCGCGGGCGTGCTCGACGCCGATGACCGGCGCGCGCTCGTCACCGCGATGCTGAGGAAGGTTCTGCGGAAATGCACCCTCTGTGGGGCGATCCGCGGCGTTTTTATCGTCACTGCGGATCGCAGGATCGCAGCGATTGCGCAAGGCTCGGGCGCGGCGGTGATACAGGAGCCAGCCAGTGCCGGGCTGAACAGCGCGGTCGATGTGGGCCTTGAAGCGGCGCGTTCTAGGGGCCACCGCCAGGTGCTCGTCCTGCCCGCCGATATTCCGTTTCTCGACCAGTCCGAGCTCGCCCGCATCGTGGACGTATCCGCGGATGGTCGGCGCAGCGTGATCGCGCCGTGTCACAAGGGCGACGGCACCAATGCGCTCCTGATCCCATCCGCCGCCCGCTTCACCCCGCAATATGGCGAGGCAAGCTTCTGGAATCATATTGCGCAGCTATCGGAGTTGCGGCTCAGGCCAAAGGCGCTGTGTCTGGTCGGCATCGCGGCCGACATTGATGAGCCGGATGATCTTGCGCTTCTGTCGGACAGCTACCGGGATTCGGTGTTCGGCGTGCCTGCCGCGCAAGCGGTCGCCTCGCACGGGGATATGCGATGCCAGAGGTGAGCCTGCGCCGCCTCGAGACATTGGCCCGGCAGCCCTCAGCCGAGCTTTCGTCCGATGAAATCGGCGCGCTCGCCGCCTTTGGCGAGACGCGGCATCTCACCGGTCTCGCCGAGGAGATCTGCATCGGCGAATATGGGCGCGCGATGACCTTCTCCAAGAAGGTCTTCATCCCGCTGACGAAACTGTGCCGGGACGTCTGCCACTATTGCACTTTTGCCCAACCGCCGAGGCGCAGCGGGCCGGCTTACATGTCGCTGGATGAGGTGCTCGGCCTCGCCGAGGCGGGGCGCAAGGCCGGCTGCAAGGAGGCGCTGTTCACGCTGGGCGACAAGCCGGAGCTGCGCTATGCGGCCGCGCGGCGGGCGCTCGCCGCACTCGGCTGCGAGACGACCTTCGACTATCTGGAGCGCTGCGCCGAAGCGGTGCTTCAGAAGACCGGCCTGTTGCCGCATCTCAATGCGGGCGTCATGGGTGCGGCACAGGCGGCGCGGCTGCGCCGGGTCTCGGTTTCCCAGGGGCTCATGCTCGAAACCCTGTCGGAGAGGCTCTGCGAAAAGGGCCGGCCGCATTACGGCTCGCCGGACAAGGCGCCGGATGTGCGGCTGGAGACCCTGCGCGCGGCGGGGTGGGCGCGTATCCCCATGACCACGGGACTGCTGATCGGCATCGGCGAGAGCCGCGCCGAGCGGATCGAGGCCCTGCTCGCGATCGGCGCGCTTCATGCCGAGTTCGACCATATCCAGGAAGTGATCATCCAGAATTTCCGCGCCAAGCCGGGCACCAGGATGGCCGGCGCGCCCGAGCCGGGGCTCGATGACCATATCTGGACGATCGCGATAGCGCGCATTCTGCTGCCGCCGGAAATCAGCGTGCAGGCGCCGCCGAATCTGCGGGCCGGAGAGGTCGAGCCGCTGATACGCGCCGGGATCAACGATTGGGGCGGCATTTCGCCGGTGACGATCGACCACGTCAATCCCGAAGCGCCATGGCCGCAGATCGACGCGCTCGCCGCCGCCTGCGAAGCCTCCGGGCGAAGC
>Ga0307442_1000634_pt1 | contig 17251 bp, 17 predicted proteins | sample SalMarWE160430MG_FD_202143 | JGI IMG/M metagenome (GOLD analysis project Ga0307442, IMG submission 202143) | Salt marsh sediment microbial communities from the Plum Island Ecosystem LTER, Massachusetts, United States - WE1604-30 | ecosystem: Environmental > Aquatic > Marine > Intertidal zone >...
TTTCAAGATCTAACATGTGCTATAGCTAACTACTATAGAACAAGACGTTTCAAACTAGACATCCTCAAGTATCTATCGCGGAGTGTGAGTTAGCGAATTAATGTTATTAAGTCTATATAACCTATAATAAATCTGTATATTTCTAAAATGCTCAGTTCCCATAAGTTTACGAAGTTAATTACTGCATTATGGACTGCTGCAAAGGGAAGAATCAACTTTATAGTGATTTGTTTGGTGCGTTCACGATGTCACCGCAGTTCTTGTGCTGGTCCATCAATTCAAATAGTTTAGACAGTAAATCCGTGTATGGATGACAAGAAGCGGATAATTGGTCTGAAGGAAAGGATATAACATGCAGACAATTGGCTAAACAAGCAGCTGCTCAACTGCTTCTATTGCTATAGGAAGAAGACAGAAACAAGGAAAAAGATCACAAAAAATGTGAACTTTGATGATGATATCCAAGAAATCTACTTGATATTGCTAATTGAAGTAAACTAGTTGTAAGCATTTTTGAATCAGCTTAAGCCTAAATCATTCTTGACTATATACTGTATGCAGTTAACCATCAGCTCCCTTTGGGCTGATTCTGTATATGCCCCCTGCGCCATCTGAGTCTTGATCAAAGGTTAAAATATAAAGAAAACCATCAGGGCCAGTTTCAATATCAGTGATTCCGCCAAAACCACTCCCTAAGGTTATGTCTTCTAACTCTTCTTCCCCGTCTACAACCAAATCTCCTTGTATCTCAGGGTTGTCAAGTATTAGGCCTGTTCTATTATTATCTACATTCAAGAAGTATAGATTGCCATGTGTTATGTCGCCCGCCAATATATTATTTCTATATCGATCTCCATACGTTGGCGAATCAATAAATTCTATATCAGTAAGTCCTAATGATGGTTCCCAACTCAGAGCAGGATCCGAATAGTACGATCCTTTGAAAACAACTAGGTCCTCTTTCACTACATCATCATTCTCTGACATGGGACCCATAAGCAGCTTCCACCCACTGTTGAATCCTGGTCTTACAAGATTGATTTCATCATAGTCCTCATCTCCATTTTCTGTGTCCCATAAAAAGCCAGTAACAGGATCTATCGCTAATCCAAAAGAATTGCGTATACCATATGCGTAGTATTTATCCATTTGATTCTCTGGTCCAAGTTCATTACTGAGGTTACTGTTCTTTACGACATTCATAGCAGCGAATGGATTATCATGGGGAGCTGATCCATCAATCAGATTTATTTTTAGTATGACGGAACTGTCATCCGGGTCTGGGCCGTCTTTGATATTTTGCAGCTTTCCTTCTTTGTTGAGATCTCCAATCACAGTGTATAGGGAGTTATCTAATCCTAGTGTAATCTTTCCACCAGGGTGATTTGGGCCTGGTGTTGCAGGAAGATCCAAAAGGAGTTTCGGATTAATAAGAGACATGGAATTATCATCCCACTCATATTTGTAGAGCCTATTTCTAACTTCGCTGGCATCGCCTTTAGCTGGCTCTGATAAATAGAGAAATACATCATGTGACCTATCTTGATTTTTAGTTATCGCTATTCCTAACAATCCACGGTAACATGTCAATGTGGTAGTATCTACTTCTAATTTTAGAATTGGATCTTGCTGTAAAATGCCGTTTGAAACAAGCCGTACTTCACCCGTATTCTTCTCTAAAACTAAGATATTGTCATTATCAACAAAAGCCATACTTGTAGGAGATGATAAGCCTTTAGTTATTAGCTCTGCCCTTAATTTAGGATCTTTAAAGACTGGTTCAGCAAAGCCTATACCTACAGATGCAATAATAGACACCCAATATGTACAAAGAAGTAGCGCAACTAGAGATATGTACAAAGAAGTATGCGCTATCATTTCTATTCAAGGAGAGCTTTTTTGATACGTTGAAACCTTTGTTCAGTACTTACTCCATGTTTTCTCAGCTTAGCAAGATTGGTTAGTTCATCGGCGTTTGATTTACGTGCTATCATTATCACGTCTGCGTACTGTTGCATTCTTACTTCTTATTCCTAGTCTTGAACAATCTCCATATTTAGATTGCATCAAACATAATAAATATTGGAAACACAATCTACTATTTGATAATATTATATTTTTAGAATAGAATGTTCTTCGATAAGTCTATGAGCCCGATGCCAAGACTCTGGACTGTTCGATTTTCAAAATCGGGTAGTCAATTGATAGAATTGCTTTATCGTTTTTGGTCAGCCAAACTAAACTTCATGCGGACCAGAGATATCTTACTCAGATATCTGATTCTCTCTTGTTCCATGGCAAGTAGGCTAAAAAATAGAAAGCAGGATGAAATGATAGGCCCATTATCTTCTCTGGTTTGACTTTAACTCTCTTTCCATTTCTACCCATACAGGAGTTACGTGAGGCGAACCATCTTTTGATAAGGTTGCTATATAGGCCAAATTTCTGAATTGAAAAAGACGGTGCAAGTCTTCATCACTCAATTTTGTTATGCCTTCCGACACGACATCTAATTTTGAAAGAATCTCGTTGTCCGTAACAGGCGGAATAGCATCAACTATTTCTACAGAAGTTGCTACCGATCGGCAACTCTATCTAATGAGAACAAAACCAAAAGAGATGGAGTCTAATAAAGCGACAACTTTGGTTTGTCTTACTCCAGACATCAAAAATGGAGGGATAGTATCTATCGCTGTCTGATTGGTCATCATTGTTGTAGCATTTCCGGCCCCCCATAATTCATACTCTAGCAATATTTGAAATATCACGGGGAGGGGAGTTGAGAGTTAAAATAAACAATAGATTACAAAAATCGTATATTTGTTATATATTCACACACACACATGACATCACACGTCTTCTGAAGCTGAATTGCTGGATAATATAAAGCTCAATCTCAAAAAAAAGAAAAGATAGGTGTTTCGGCTAATCTCGATTGCCTTTGCCGTCGTGGCCGTGGTCAAACTCAAATTCTGGGAATGTTTGATCTGCTGCTTGCGATACTACGTTCTCATCGCCCTGTATCTGAGAGGCAGTGTTCTGACATCCGACATTGGTTGACAAGAAACCATTTCCACATGCATTGGCCTGTGAAGTTGTTTGGCTCTTCTCATATTTCTTCTTCCCAGCGAATGCATCTTCAGTTGCAAGAGCTGTTGCTCCAACCAGCATTACTGCCATTGCTGCTACTATTACCATATATTTGCTGATCATTTGACAGTTTAGTGAAAGTAGTGTTTATTTGCATTAAGCAAGATCGGGCTCTTACTAATATCTGATATTTTTTCTATTAGAGCTCTAGAATTAACGCATAGCCGAACACTCTTCTTCAGACCATGCGCGCTTGAATGGCATTATTTTCTTTGTACGTGGTGGTTCATCCTACCAACCAATAAGACATTTGCATCTTCCGCACTGGAGCTCTGTTCTTGAATCGCTTATTTTGAAAAATTCTATCGTCTTCGAATTAGCCTTCCACCGACTGCAGATGCAATCTTCTGCCCGGTGCAATACGTAAGACATTACATGATATGATCCATCTGTCTATTAGAATAGTACCGAAGTTAATACTAGTTATGTGATATAAGCAGTTGCATTGATTTCAAATATCGAACCAGATTGAGCATTTTGAATACTCAAGAACTCTGCTGTGTTTCCATTAGTAGTAGTCTGGTTTGTTGCTCCTGCCGTAGTTGTCCACAATAAAAGTTACAGCTTAATTCAGATCAAGTTGATACTGATGTTGATGGCCCATAATATGGCAAAATCAAGCCCATGGCACATCAACCATTGCACTCATCTGACTTTTTGCATCACTTATTGACTATTTCGACTTATCCGTTCTAGGCTTCAGTTTCTTGAAACACTCTTTACATAATACAAACTGCTTTTCATCTGCTCCATCTGGGCTTTCCCATGTTACACCACATTTGGGACACTGCATCAATCTCAGGTCAACTTAACCATAATCAAAGATACATAGAGGTATAGAATTTGTGGAATTGATAATTCGTGTGTTATTTGCTGCCGTCGTGGCGTCAGACTCATTTGACTTAATTTTTAATTAATATTTAATTTATTACTATGTAGTCTATATTGAGGATCAAGTTCTCACTGATTAGATGTGACTAACTATAATAACAGGGTTGCAATCAACATATTTTGAAAATGGTTAGACATAATATAGTATATGATTTGTTGCTGAAAAGAACTAAACTCTCTTCTAGCACCATGGATATAAAGAGTGACCGCCGAATTTATTTTGTGATTTGTAACTCGTGTTATTGGTGTGCATCTTACTTTATAATCGATGAGGAATTATCTTCAGTACCTGACTTCATCATGTGTAAGGCTCGTGATACAGAAATAATACCCATATCAACTGATGAATCATTCAGGATAGGACATAGTCAAACCATGGGAATGGAGATCGAGTTTCATAAAAAATAATATTACTTAATTAAAAACGTGGTTAAGTTGAACACTTATAGGTACTTACGAGCAAGCTAACATCTATGATGCAATCTGTTCAGTTTGAAACAATCAGGAGCAAAGATGTTAAGCACTGTACTAATTTTGTTCAGTCTGAAGAGATATATGGTTCACCAAGGGATATTCAGCTATGGGTTCTACAATCTGTGTGAGATGCGGAGCTAATCTTATACCGTACTCATATTGTGATACATCTAATGACATTTTATTCTTCACTTGTTCGTCTTGTTTTATGAGGACCGACGAGAGAATTCATGCTTATTGTAGTAATATTAGTATGATGGATAGTAATAATGATATATATTTACAAGAAGCACCACAAATAATGGATAATTCAAATTCTTCTCGGTTGACTATAGGGGACAACCATGTTAATACTCATCTCTACTTACAAAATCAACTCAATGACAAGATCAGAGATAGTAGGTTATTATTGAGTTTGAATAACCTTCAGAAAGACAACGCAGAACTGTACGATTTATTGCGAGAGTGATCAACGGACTTAGACTCATATCTGATAGTACCAGTCTAGGTAAACCAGATCGTCATATCTAAGCGAAATCACAAATCAGATGCAATGGACAATACGCACGTCAGCGAGGGAAAATATCGAAAGAAGTGATGTTAAATTGACGGAAATCATCAATTTATCAACCCAGAATGCCAGCATCGACCACTCGCCGCAGGAAAGCCCGTACAGACCAAGGCTGTCCAAGGGGGGGAAGGCAGGTAGCATCCCTCCTTTCCAAGTCGTTCACTGAAACCCAATATATCTAAAGAGTTGGAAGTAGATCAAAGCACGATCAGCCGCGACGTAAAGGCGCTAAAGGAGATGTCCCAACGCTTCGTGTACGACTTGGCAAAGTCAGATCTTGCCTACTATTACAAGCAGTCCATAGACGGCATAGAGGAGGCGAAGATATACGAGTCAACAATGTTGTCGGCGAAGAGTCATGGAAGATATATGATGACAACACCGTTCCTGTGAAGGAGAAGCTTCTGGCTCTGAAGATCATTATACAGTCGAACGAGGCAAGATTCAAGCTACTATCAGAAGGACCGTCAGTTCTTGCCGTCAAATTAATTGAGGATAGGCAAACTGGGATAAGGTAAAGATTAGAGCCATAGAGCTCAAGATCACGGCAACTGAGATCGTGGAACAAGCGTTAAGGGATTGGCTTAGCAAACATGAACAGGACTAACCAGTCTTATATTGTGTTCTCAATACTCAATAGATGAGTCTCAATATATGAGTCTCAATAGATGAGTCTCAATAGATGAGTCTCAATAGATGAGTCATCATATAGGACATTAATTTTTGATACCCGAGACTTGTTTAGGTGTCAGCAAGAATGAGATTGCGCAGAAGCCAGCGCCTACTGTGGCGGACTGTGCACGATGCCAGCTAGTCAATCCACTTGAAAACATTCTAATAGAAAAAATATTAGATTTGTGAATGAGATGCTAGGTGTTCGTAGACGAGCATGAGAAACATGGCACAGCACCAAAGAAGGTTCGATAAAATTATCAAGTTCGTATTGGTCCAGTGTATTTGAATTTACACTACACCGAGTGGTTATCTGAAAAATATCTTCAGATAACCACAGTTGTTACGAATGAATATTTGGTAGAAATGATGTTTTTTTCATGATTTCCGCTGCTAATAGGCTGCAGCATATGATTGACCGTAATGCTTTGCAATCTTGCCCATTGATCTACCAAACTTCACACAAGTCCAGCATCTCCGAAATGGAATCAAAGTAGCTATATAGTATAGCTCAAATGTATAATCAACCATCTCGAACCTGTTCTAAGTTTGGACGCTCAAATAGGACATATATCTTCAAACGTTAGGACGGTACTTTTTCCCTGAATCTCCCCTTTTGCCTATATTATTACTAGAGATATAGTTGATGATGCTGTAAGATGGTTAAAGACAATCATACACACACTCGATGATAATGTTTAGTATTATTTAACAACATTTTTACACACTATCTAACAGTGCATGCTTATAAGATACAATTGACAAATATAAAAACTTCCGGTGAAAAAGAGTGACATCTACGATCAAAAAATTGTGAGAATGACCACCACCCCAAGTAGATACAGGAGGATGCTGAATTCTTTCTATGACACATGAATATCTTCGTCCACCATATCTTGGTTAATAGTAATTGCAGCATTTACACCATCTGAAGCTGCCATAATGACCTGCTGCCTGGTCCTTACAGCGTCACCTGCTGCATATACTCCTGATACCGTTGTCTTTCCAGTTTCATCTATTTTTATTTTACCAGATTCAGTCATTGTACATCCTAATTGGGCAGACAGAGAGCTTCGTTGTCGCTGCGTCGGTCTTATGAATAATGCTTCCCTCTTTAAGGAGCTCCCATCTACAAATACAATTCTTTCAAGTTTATCAACAGAAGAATATTCTAACCGATCTATATTCTGTTCGTAGATTTCAATATGTTTTGAATCAAGTATTTTACGATCTTTTCCCTCCAAGTTGGCTGGTCCATTACTACATAGAACTAAATTATTTGACCAATTATAGACTAGGAGTGCTAATGATAATCCGTCCTGATCTTTTCCATAGATTGCAAGTGGTTTATCTCTAACCTCCCATCCATGACAATAAGGGCAATGTAGAACAGCTTTTCCCCAAAGCTCAGAGAATCCTTGTATGTTGGGAAGCTCATCTACAATCCCAGTAGACAGAAGTATTTTTCTTGATGTTACTCTGGTAGAGTCTGCAAATTCTATATCAAAAAAGCCTTTATCATTTCGATTGATCTGCTTCACTTCAATATTCCTTATTTTGACCGTATCATATGGTTTGAGTTGATCACGAGCTATTCGTAAGAGATCTGATGGGTCGGTACCATCTCTGGATAAAAAACTATGCATTGAATGTGATGGTAAATTGCGTGGTTCACCATTATCACAGACAAGTACGTTTCTTAGTGAACGACCTAGAATTAAGGCTGCACTCAATCCTGCGGAGCCACCACCAACGATCACTGCATCAAATGAATTATTATACACTGTTCGGTAATAGCATTTGTCAAGTATGTATATATCTATATCTTGCTATAACCTTATCTTGAGTTCGCATAATGTAAGAAATTGCCGGTAGGACCATGATAATGCTTAACCGGAGTTAAAAAGCCACCGTACTGTAGCTGGAGCTATTACCGATTAATCATCAAGCATAATAAGCACCACAGGACTTTTGTTTTGAAGATCGCCGAAAACAAAAGATGGTTAGCCAAAAAATGTTCTTTGGATATATTACAGGAATATTGTATGCAAATCCTCGTTAAGGGAATTGAGAAGCTTCATATCTTCTTCCTCAAGCTGAAAGTCAAATACTTGGCTATTCTCTCTGATTCGATTTTCATTTTTAGATTTTGGAATCACAACAAGACCATGCTGCAAGTTCCATCGAATAAGAATTTGAGCTAAAGTCTTTCCATATTTTTCTGCTAGACGTATCACAGTAGGATGGTTAAGCCTTTGGCCTCTAGTCAATGGACTATAAGCCTCTAGCTGAATATTGTTATTTTTGCAGAATTCTAATAACCTTTCTTGGTATAAAAACGGATGAAACTCGACCTGATTTACCGATGGCACAACATCAAAATTTTGGATTATTTCCTGTAAATTGAAAATCTCGTAATTGCTAACTCCAATAGCTCGAGTTTTGCCGTCTCTTAATAATTGAATCATAGCTTTCCACGTATCTTTGTTCTTTCCTTGGACTGGCCAGTGGATCAAGTATAAGTCAATGTAAGATAGTCCTAGACACCGTAAACTTTTTTCACATGCTTTAAGGGTAGGACGATATCCTTGATCACTATTCCACACCTTTGTAGTGATGAAGATCTCTTCTCTTTCTATCCCACTTTCTAGGACAGCTCTACCGACATCCCTTTCATTATCGTATAGCCAAGCGGTATCTATATGTCTATAACCAATATTCAATGCATATTTTACTGCTCGCAATGTATGTTCTCCAGGAGGTGTTTGATAGACTCCTAATCCTAGACGTGGGATCTCTGCTCCATTATTCAGAATGATGCTGGATTGTAAAGTCAATTGCATAATGAAATGTAGTCCTAAGGAACCAACATAACTCTATCGGCGATTCTGGTTTAACATGTTCTAACAGTGATATATGATAATGGAATGGACAAATAAAACTGCTTGTGATAAATGAAATACTACGAATTCACTAATTATTAGGGCAAGGTCAGCTGCACGGAATTGAACTCAAACTGTACTCTTGTTCTTGTTTTCTAAGAATCCATTCAGCTTTATCTCGGACGATAAATCTGGTATCTTCAACAACTATCTTATCTAATAGGTTTATTCTTATCTAAATGGTTTACTTCTATGAGAATCAATAATTAGTTCGGATGTCTTGATGTCAATTCTTCTCCAAGTTTGCTTAGTTCCTTGTAATGATGTAATAATATAGACACGATTATAGGACGTATTCTTATAGGATTAGCACAGCACACACATGCTGAATTGTATAAAATAGATATGGAAAACATATCATCAAACAACTTTCTATCTGATTTTGAGAGTGCTCTTCGGAAGTCCTTCCATTCTGCATATTCTATTTTGCTAGCTATACGAAATGACGGTATGGTTCTTCCCATGTTTATTTATAATCTAAAAGTAGTTGTTGTAAAGTACCTAATAACTATGGATGTTATAGTTAGGATATCCACATCACCTGGCCACCTTAGCTAAGCAATTTAATTGTTCAAAAGTCTGACAATATTTAAATGATAAATTTTTAGTTTATAAATGTTATAACAATAATAATGACAGAGATGTCTAAAAAAGAGATTAAAAAGTTTCTTATGCAGGGTACTTTTACAGCCAAATTGGCTACAGTCAAGAAGGATGGAAGTCCTCATGTTGTTCCAATTTGGTTTGTATTAGATAACCAAAAAGGCCAAACAAGTAAAGGAATAGGAGATATTGTTTTGACTACATATGGTAGTTCACTTAAGGCAAGAAATATTCAACATGATAGTAGAGTGAGTATCTGTGTAGATGATCAGACGCCACAATTTTCTTTTGTAATTATTCAGGGTATTGCAGAAATATATTATTATAAACAGAAAGAACTATTCAAGTGGGCTGCTAAAATAGCAAGGCGGTATATGGGAAAGGAAAATGCAGAAGCATATGGCAAAAGAAATAGTACTGAAGGCGAAGTACTTGTACGCATAAGACCTACAAAGGTATTCGCAGAAAAAAACATAGCAGCATGGAAATGACTATCATATTTAGCAGAGCTAGTTAGAAGTAGTAATCATCATCATTATCATCATCATCCAACTAATCCTGGAACTACCACCATTAATAAGACTCTGTTTAAGAGATTGCATGCCAAAGTCATAATCTATATGCATCTCTTAGCCCGTATTATTTATTTTTCTGTGCCCCATTCTCATCAGTCTTATTCTAAGGCGAGTCCCTTGGATTTGGTAGCACTTAGAAGCAGAAACAAGGAGAACGTCAATAAGTATTGCATATAATATATCACTGAGATCAGATCAAAGTGAGTAGTCAGGAATCGAACACTGAGGAGGATTACAGATCTGGAGGCCTTACCCCAATACCACCTTTTGGCTTAAGGCGGCTAGTAAATTTATACTTATACTGTCGAGTACGATTTAGCTTTTGTTATCTTGTATTATTGTGTGATATTGTGGTGTAATTTCTTGTATCAGACTGGTATCGAAATAAGCTTAGATCATACTGACAGAAAATATGTAGAATACGGATATACATTTGATTCAAGTTTAGGCTGATTGGTTGACCAAGTAGGTAGGTAAAAGAAAAGAGTAGAAAATTTAGTTTCGTTAATTGACGGCTTCCTTTATGTCTCTTGTGCAAACATGACGGTATGGAAAGTTTGCAGTATTAACGAAGATATAATTAAAGCGACTAGCTCTTCCCAATAACAATGAGAAAGAACCAATATCAACATCAACAAATTGCTTTAGTAACTGGGAGCTCATCTGGAATAGGATTTGAAACTTCTCTACATTTTGCACAGAATGGAATCTATACTTATGCTTCTTTGCGTAATCTAAGTAAGTCGAATGAGATACTTGGTTATGCAAAAAAAGATAATCTCCCGTTACAAATACTGCACTTAGATGTAACTGACAAAGATTCAACTTCAGAGGCTGTTGATAAGATAATTGCTGAAAAAGGTAGAATTGATATTCTGGTTAATAATGCTGGATACTTACTGTTAGGACCACTGGAGCAACTTCAAATAAATGAAATCAAAGAAGAGTTCGAAACTAATTTCTTTGGTATGATAAGACTTATTCAACAGGTACTACCTGTAATGAGAAAACAAGGATATGGAAGAATAATAAATATAAGCTCACTTGCTGGCAGAATTGGATTTCCTTTATCATCGGCTTATGTCAGCTCCAAGTTTGCCTTAGAAGGACTTGTAGAATCCTTACGATATGAAGTTCAACCTTTTGGGATACAAGTTTGTCTCATAGAACCTGGAGTAGTAAAGACTAATTTTATAAATAATATAAAGTTAGGTAAAAGTGTTGTTACATCAATAAACGATAGTGGTAATAACAATGATAGCTCACCTTACACTGAAATAATCCAGAAGAGAATCTCTGCATTTAAACCAAGATTTGAAATAGGTTCATCTGTAGGCGAAGTGGCAGATATGGTCCTAGAAGCAGTTACATCTGAGAGTCCAAAAGCAAGGTATCTTGTAGGAGAAGATGCTTTGAAGATGATGGAAAAGAGGAAGAGTACAACTGATGAGGAATTTGCCAGAATAGTGATGAATAGTGTTTTAGGTAAAAATAATTGAAGTCGCTATTTTTGCTTCCATCTACTAAATATCTTTTTAACAGCTTAAGGGACAAGAAGATATAAAAGCTATTAGCTTGTTACACTCAAGGTCGGCCCCCTGACAGGCTTAGCACCGTTAGGACAAATCATTTTTAACAGTTTCAATAACAATTTATAAAGCATTCAGATCCTTTAAAAGGAATATATGTCATTTCTACATCTGGGCGTACATATCTAATTTTCTTTCAAATATTAATCCATTTTGTTGAGCTTTTTTGATATACTCGATAACATCTTGTTCTGTAAATCTACCAGTAATAACTAACTCTTCAATCAAATTCTCTTTCTTCACATCGTCTCTGTTTTCACCAGAAAGTGCGCGAAATACCTCAATAAACAGTCTTAGTTTTGGATCTGATATATCGTCTAGTGTTTTATCGCCGATCCTGACTGCCTGTTCGGAATGTTTTTGAAATACTTCTTCGGTATGTTCTTTCTTTTTGTCAAACCTTACAACCAAAGAATCTCGCAAATACCGTGCCGATTCACAACTTGGAACCTCCATCTCTATAGATATAGAATACCTGACCCGTTCACCATGCTCTAAGCCACTCATTGAATATGTCATAGCTGTTGGTATCTAATAAATCAGCTTTCTTACTGCGTGTGTCTTAGCTCTGTTCTTGTGTCCTGGTTTATTGTGTTGCATTATTCTTTATTGGTAACATAACATAACAACTCAAAATTTATTACCTCATTTTTTTATGACTGATCATTCTTAGATTTTGTTTTCATTAGATCATTTAATAGAATGTATCGAATCGGTAATGTAGGTATTATAATTATGAAGATAGTGACCCCGATCTGATTTAATTCAACTAGATTACGGGATTTTAGCCATAAACCGACATCAGCTAGCTTTGGTGATTTACTTGTGAAGTTCAGCCATGAAAGCACTGGTTTGTCATGGTCCATCATCCTTTGACAGGAGTCATTTTGTTGCCGATTTATTAAGGAATCATTAGCAGAGTGTACCTCCATCAAAGCATTTAGAAGCTCGAAGAACAGGATGATCCTAATAGTTTATTACCCAGAGATAATAGCGATCATGATAGCGTTACCATATTGGTATGGTGACCCATACTTTGAGCTATAAGCTTCCTCTTCAGATGTTTCGCTCCATAGATTTGATCTCGAGATCCGCTTCATATAGTATTGCCTGTCAAATGTTATTGATCTTTTTCGAACCAAGTTGTCTAACACTGGGTTCTGTCCTATTGGTATCGTGATGACGATTTGACCACCTGGCTTTACCAAGCTTTTAAAATTTTCGAGTGTCTTGGGAATTTTAGTGTCGTCTCTAGGAGTCTCATCCCAACCAATGTGTTCTAAAGTAGAGATAGATATGATAAGATCAAATTTTTCATCCGTCCTATAGTTAAGTATATCTTCATTAATTACCCCCACAGCTGATTCATATTTATCAACTATGACATGGGGGAAAACCAAGTAATGAGATAATACGTTTCCAACCTCCAGAATACGCTTTCCGCGATAAGCCTTTATTATGCTCATAGCGATTGGAACTTCTACACTTCTTTCATTTGTATATGTTGCATTATATAATGCTGTGAGATATCGATGTGTACGGCCTAAAAAAGTGAATGTCTCTGGAGTCTTTCTAATCTTCTTATAGTAAATGAGATGAGCAAAATGGAAAGCATCCGTCCTTATGAGCCTTCCTACTCCCTCCTTTCTAACTACATCTCTGGCATACGACAATAGGTGCAGAAAGCTGATTGGCTTCGTCTGATCCAATTCATACTGTGTCTTTATTGTTTCCAAAACAGTAATTTGCTTATTCGACGGTACTAATATTTGTTGTAATAGTTGACCGGGGTACTTCTTATACTTGTATTCTCAAGGCGCCGTGAAGACTCCATTGGAATAGGGTTGCTTCATCAGCTTTAAGGTTTAATTTAAACTGGTTGTAAATGGCACAGTGGCGGTAACGTCTGGAACCTTTCAATCCTATTATAGTTCGATTTAAACAAGAAACAGACCGCGATCTAAACCCCGAGACTAACGACTTTCAATCCTATTATAGTTCGACGCACGTATCCACATACCGAACCCTTTCTTATTATGAAGTTGTGAGAATTGTACACTGTTCTCTAAAAGATCATAGATGAAAGACTAGCTCATAATGATAATTAGTATCTTGCATGGAGGAACCCACCGACTTTAGGGAAAGGAGTAATCTCATTCAAAACTCAAAATACCTACAATAGGGATGAACAAATAAGTATTGATGCTTGAAATTTTAGCGCAGCTCTCTACAGCTTCTAGTAAGAGTCAGTATCAACAATGTTATGCTTCTAGATTCATTTTGTGTAAGTATAGGATTTAGATCTCTCCTATGAATGAGCCATTATTCTGGCTTCTACCATGACTGCCCTTTCTACTCTTGGTCAAATCTTTTGCTGATGGCGGTAGCAATCTTCGGATTGAACGGGGATTATAGCCCAATTGGGATAGCCGATCCCTTACCATTTGGCCAATTTCGTTGTCTGAAAATCCTCCTTCCCTCCCCAGGGTGAAAACTTTATCAACCAATGAGGCAGCGTTTAGGAAATGCGTCCAACATCATCTAGTTTTTTCTTCAACTTTTCTGATGGCTGTTTAATTGTCAATTCGCTCATGGGACTTCTTTTTATAATTTAATAAATATGGAATAAAAAGGAAAATTATTTCGAAGATATTATATTCAATTTTACTGGTGAGTGAATCTAAATTAAGGTTAATCTTATTAGCATACTGGCAGAAGATGAATGGCTAACTGAGGTCACTATCGGAGGATGATCGTTGATTCTAGTTTCCTAAAGACTCAAGTTGTCCTGAATTTATAAGTGATTGATTTAGCTGTTCGAATTGTTCCTGTTTGCACATCATTTCTTCAATCTGTTTACCTTTCTCTGTCAGTTTGTGTTGGATGGTATGTTCCTGATCCGCAATCAGTTTTCTAAGTCTGTTCTCCGGAGATATTGTTGACAAGTCTGCATCCTTCAAATATTCTTGTAGCCGGTCTTCCTCGCTACTGCGATCATAATTAACATCGAGGCCTCGGCTGTGTTTGTGGCCTACCAGATATTCTCTATTTGAAAAGTCTACGCATGCCTTATTTAGTTGTGTGGTATTAAATTTGCGAAAACCATGTGATAGCATCACGTCATGCAAGTGTTCATGAATATTTTTTATTTTAGCATTTTTTATAATATTAATTACCCTATACCTTTAGAGTAAGGTGAAGTATCAGATATCAATACTTTTAACTTACTTTCGCTTCGCATCAGGAAAAAGGTATAAAATCATTCATTTCCTACTGAAGTGAATACCAGGATCAAATCTCTTACTTTAATTGCTTAAGGAAATGTGTGGGATGTGTGGATTGCTGGAGATTATACGACATTAGCGGAGACAAAAACGAGCGTTTATCAATACTCGACCATGTCAAGATGGGATATATAAAATAAAGATAATGATGGTATATTGAGATCTAGATGATGTAGTAGTGATAAAGTCGAAATAGACTGTTCGATTTTGAATCTACTTCTGTGCATATTCATGTTCTCCACAAACTCAGCAATTTACAATTCTCAATACACGATCCTAAACATACAAATGTTAGAGAATCATTATTATCACACTGAAAGCTTCTCGGCATAGTATATCATAAAGAAAGAAAAATAATACTCTGATTCATTTGTTTCTCCTAATATTAATAAATACATGGAAATTTTGTATATGATATGGTACAAAATGCTATAATAATAACAAAAAGCACCATAGCACTAGTTGGAATCCTGTTGTTAATATGTGCTCTTTTAGACCTGAGCACATATACGTATGATCAATCGGCACTCAGCAAATTGCCTCTTCAAGTAATAAGACATGTACGCTGACACCTTCATTAATAGAAGTTGAGGGTACACCACAGCAGATAGAGGGCCCCTACTTTGTTGATGACGTGCCTAATCGATCTGACATCAGATCTGAAACTTTAGATGGTTCGATGCAAGAAGGCATCCCATTGCAGCTCATCATAAATATCTACGATGTAAGAGATGATGGTTCATGTATCCCTTTTAATGACGCAAAGGTGGACATTTGGCAAGCTAATTCTCAGGGTGTATATTCAGGCGTCATGGAGCAAGGTACCGAAGGAAAGAATTTCCTTCGAGGATACCAAATAGCTGATGATAACGGAACTGTTCGATTTACTACTATCTATCCCGGATGGTATGAGGGAAGAGCAATTCATATACACGTTAAAGTCAGATCATTAGAGGGATTACAGGATCCCTTTGAGTGGACATCGCAGTTTTATCTCAACAACTCGATAAATGAACAGGTGCACAAACAGCCACCTTACAGTAATCATGGACCTGTTACCATGCCCAATGAAGAAGATGGAATTTACGCAGGACGTTCAACAGACGGACTAGTACTAACCAATGCTGGTGAGCATCTAATGCTCAACCTCACAGATGGTCAACAAAGGGGATACATCGGAACCTTCATTATCGGAGTTAATGCAACTCGATCTGAGGAGTAAGAGAATTGAACTTTATAAACAGTACATCCAGTTGTGTCTTGTTACTGTTCCCAAGGCACAATAGATTTCTTTTCTCTCTCTACTGATTACAGGTATCATATAACTCCAGTGTAGTTTCTCCGGTAAACTGCACCGGCATTATTGCTACTGTCAGCTGCAGTAGTGTCTACCATCATTGTTGAAATGATTTTCTTAATGGTTTTGCAAACGAAAGTTGATACCCGTCAGGCTCACGTATATGGAAATATCTCTCTCCCCAAGGAGCATTATCAGGCACAGTTTCAAATATGATATTAGTAGAAATAGCTTTATTATTCTTGAAATAGTAGTAGAGTTTGTCTACGTCATCGGTATGAAAAATGATTCTTCCAAAATGTTTTCTTGATGTAGTAGTATAGTCATTTTGATCATTGGTCTGGGGAATCAATTCTAGGTTTAAGTAAATCTTAGGACTGTTTGATTTGCCAATTTCATAGGTACTAAAATTGGCATTAGTTGATCCCCCGTATACTAATCTAAATCCCGGTATTTGAGAATAAAAACGGCATGATCTTTCCATTTCTTTAATTCTTAAAGTTATGGCAGAAATCTTGTATACCTTCATATCCTTTCTATTAAGTTAACAAATCTCTTGGGATAAATACCCAATTGATTACAATTAGTGTTCTCGCGATTTGCTTAGCACATTTACAAGTACAATTCTCTAATTCTAGTGTTATGGATCACGAGCGGATGCAGCGAACTTGACTCAGCGATGCTGTCTATATTGCATTTACAAGTGTATCTTTGAACTCTAAAAATATCTCACCAACCCCCTATTGAATCAAGGAGGAGCATTACCTTGAGAACGGGTTCTTAAACAACGTGGGAAATGTAACTAACAATCAAACATTTGAAAATACGTACTTATCTGATGATCTAACTATCGGGAAAGGAAAGAGGACGATCGAAACTGCCGATGGACAGAAGATTGACTGGATATCAAGTGACTTAGGAACAGTAACTGGCAATAATCAATGGTTCTCTTATAGAACAATATTGTTTAATAACACCCATTGTGAGCAGCTGTCCCTGTTAAATAATAGCATTGGTCTATACAAGAGCACACCCGAAAACCCTAGGACTATTTGGCTTTGGAAATAGCTTGCAGAAATTGAAATGCATTAAACACAGGAAATAATAGAATTGACCGATCGCACATAGGTTTGAAAGATAAATTCCATTTCGTAGTCCAGCTACATAGTCAATGGATGAAACAAAATTTCCTGTGGGTCATCT
>Ga0307442_1000636_pt1 | contig 17202 bp, 16 predicted proteins | sample SalMarWE160430MG_FD_202143 | JGI IMG/M metagenome (GOLD analysis project Ga0307442, IMG submission 202143) | Salt marsh sediment microbial communities from the Plum Island Ecosystem LTER, Massachusetts, United States - WE1604-30 | ecosystem: Environmental > Aquatic > Marine > Intertidal zone >...
CACGCGACCGGCGCCTGATCAGCACGTTCCGACACGCCCTATATTCTTTGAACTTGAAGGCCCTGAAGCGGCGTCCTCACGGCTTAATATAGGATTGCAGCCGTGCCGCAAAAGGGGGCATGATCCGCCTCCCACATCAAATGGCCACGACATGGAAAATTCGGAAAAAATTGAGATCGTTTCGCTCTATCGATATCCGGTGAAAGGCCTCAGCCCGCAAAGGCTCGACCACGCCGCCATCGAGCCGGGCGAGACGATCCCCTGGGACAGGGCATATGCGATCGAGAACGGGCCAGGCCGCTTCAATCCGGCCGAGCCGAAATATCTGCCGAAGGTCAATTTTCTGATGCTGATGCGGAATGAACGCCTTGCCGGGGTTCAGACGGAGTTCGACGAGACGAGCCAGACCCTCGTGATTTACCGCGATGGCAAGCAGGTGACGCAGGGCGCGCTGGGGACGAAGCTGGGCCGGCAGATCATCGAGCAGTTTATCGCCGGTTACATGCAAGGCGATCTGAAGGGGCGGCCCCGCATCGTTTCAGCGCCCGGACACAGTTTCTCCGATGTCGCGGCCAAATGTCTGCATCTGGTCAATCTGGCCTCGATCCAGGATCTGGAAAAAGCTACCGGCCAGACGCTCGATCCGCTTCGCTTTCGGGCCAATGTCTATTTCGAGGGAACAGGGCCATGGGCGGAGCAAAAATGGGTCGGACGCACAATCAAGGCCGGCGGCACACGATTGAAAATCATCGACGAGACCATCCGCTGTGAGGCGACGAACGTCAATCCCGAGACGGCGCAACGGGACGCTGCGATCCCGCCGACATTGCTGCGGGTCTTCGGGAACGCCTCGCTCGGCGTCTATGCTACGGTTGTGGAGGGCGGCGAGATCAAACCTGGCGACAGGCTGGAAATCGAGGCCTGAAGGCGGCGCGCGCGCTGATTAAGCCGTCGCCTCATCGGAGGTATGGTCCTCGCTCTGCGCATCAGCCGCTTTGCCGTTTGCGCTGTCATTTTCAGATGCTGAAGAACGGCTGGCCCCATTGCCGGGATAGCGGCGCCGGCGGCGCTTGCCGGTCTCGGCCTCGCTACCCGCATCACTTCCAGCGTCCGCTTTCGGCGCATTGGCTGTCGCCGCGTCGGCTGCCGGCTCTTTAGCCGCCGCAGGCTGAACGTCAGATGGCTGATCGGATTCCGCGGAAGCAGGCTGCGGCACCGGTTCCTGCGACGGCTGAGCGCTGATTTGCGGCTGCGACTGTTCGCGGCCGGCCGCACTACCATCACGGGTTCCCCGGTGCACGCCATTGACCGCCTGCACCGCCTCCCCGCCATTAGGCACGGCCGGCTGAGCGGTCTGCGCCTGTGCGGCCATGATGATGCGATTGTAGTGCTCAGCATGCTGAAGGTAATTTTCGGCCATGATCGTATCGCCGGACGAAGACGCATCCCTTGCGAGAGTCGCGTATTTTTCGGCGATCTGAGAAGCGGTGCCCCGGATTTTCACATCGGGTCCGCTCGACTCGAAGTTACGGGACAGTGGACTCTGCCCCTTGCGGCTATTGTTTGAGCTGCTACTGCTACCGCCACGGCCCCTGCCGCGCCTGTTTTGCTGTCCTTGCCTCATGGGCTCCCATCTACGGTTATTATCGGAATGCGCAAACGGCAAAAAGGTGAAGCCGCCGCCGCGCTTCGGTTGCTAAAACTTGGAATCTTGCCCAAATCTCTAACCAGCTTTTTCGTGCAGGCCACCGAGCCGTTGGACCTTATAAGACGCGCCTGCGGAGCCCGCGTCGGTTCCACCGTTCCAGTCCAACCTCAAGGGAGACTGCTCATAACGCGATCATTCGTCGCCGTAATATGAAGCGGTTAGCCAGATCCCTGTATCGCAGAAAATGAACCGATTTGCAGCGAACGGCGCCAGAGAAGTCTAAATGCCAAGCGCATTCTCTGTATCTGAGCGGCGCTGCAGATCTCTGCCCTTCGTGGCTTTTCGAATCCGTGCTTAAAAGCTAGCGTGATCAAGCAGAATTTCCAACCATTTTTTTAGTCGAGGCGCTAACGCGGCGCTGTCTGTCGCTTTATGGCAACCACTCGGTTAACCCCGGCCAGATCAGCGTAGGAGCGGACAGCCTCTTCACCGCCGCACCATCCCGCCTCACGAAAAATCGTTACGATTTCCGCTGCTTGACCCATCCCGGCCTCGAGCAGCATCCAACTCCCGGCTTTCGCGAGACTGCGACAGTCTTGCGCGATGGATCGGTAGGCGTCAAGACCGTCGAGGCCGCCATCCAGCGCCAGCGGCGGATCGAAATTGCGGACCTCCGCGGCGAGCCGGGCAATGTCGTCTCTCCTTATATAGGGTGGATTTGCGAGAATTACATCAAATTCCCCGCCGACCGCCGCCGACCAGTCATTACAGACGAATGCGCATCGCGACGTCAGCGACCGTTCGCGCGCATTCTCACGCGCGATCCGGAGCGCGGCGGGATCGAGATCGGTTCCGAGACCCCAGGCTTCGGGTAATTCGGCGAGCAGCGACAGAAGAATGCAGCCCGACCCGGTTCCGAGATCGACGATCCGCAAAGCCTGGCCGCGCCGCCCTTCCTCTTCGAGAACGCCGAGCGCCGTTTCGATCAATGTCTCGGTGTCCTGCCGGGGATCGAGCACCGCCGGGCTTATCCGATACTCGTTGGCCCAAAACGCCCGTTTGCCGAGAATACGCGACACCGGCTCGCCCGCCAGACGCCGCTCCGCGCAGACCTCGACGGTTCTGGCTTCCGCGGCATCAAGCGGATGATCGGGGCTTAGGAGATAGGATTCGAGCGACAGGCCGCAAGCATTGAGAACGATCGACCGGGCATCGATTTCCGGCGTCGCAATCCCTGCGTCAGAGAACCGCCGGGCCAGACCCGCGATCGCTATCCGCAGCACGGGCGGCTCGGCGAGCCGTACCGCCGGGGAAATCACCGCCTCAGGCATCGGCCATTTCCTCTATCTCGGCCAGCTGGCTGGCCTGGTAATCGGTCGTCAGCGCGTCGATCAGCTCGTCGAGCCCTTCGCCTTGCAGAACCTGCTGCAAATTGTAGAGCGTCAGATTGATACGGTGATCGGTGACGCGGCCTTGCGGAAAATTATATGTTCGGATCCGCTGCGAACGGTCGCCGCTGCCGACCTGCTCTTTGCGCTCCGCCGCGCGTGCCTGAGCGGCCTTGGTCCGCTCCATGTCGTAAAGGCGCGCTCTGAGCACCTGCATGGCACGCGCCCGATTCTGATGCTGCGACTTCTCGCTGGACGTCACGACGATACCGGTGGGCAGATGCGTGATGCGGACCGCGCTGTCGGTCGTGTTGACGTGCTGCCCGCCCGCGCCGGACGCGCGCATCGTATCGATCCGCAAATCCTCCGGGCGAATCTCGAGATCCACCTCCTCGGCCTCGGGGAGAACCGCAACCGTCGCCGCCGATGTGTGAATGCGCCCGCTCGCCTCCGTCTCGGGCACGCGCTGCACCCGGTGGACGCCGGACTCGAACTTCAGCCGCGCAAAGGCGCCCTTGCCGCTGAAATTCGCGATGACTTCGCGGTATCCGCCTTTGCCGGTCTCGCTCTCCGCAATGATCTGAACCTTCCAGCCCTTCAGCGCGGCATAGCGCTGATACATGCGGAACAGATCGCCGGCAAACAGCGCTGCTTCTTCGCCGCCGGTTCCCGCCCGGACCTCGACGATCGCATTCTTCTCGTCCGCAGCATCCTTCGGCAGCAGGACCAGACGGAGTTCATGGATCAGCGTTTCGACACGCTCTTCGAGTTCCGGGATCTCGGCGTAGGCGAGATCGATCATCTCGCGGTCAGAGCCTGGATCGTTCACGATCGAGCGAAGGCCGGCCAGCTCCTGGTCGGCGTCGTCATAATTGCGAATGATCGCCACGATGGGATCGAGTTCGGCAAATTCCTTGGACAAGCTTACGAAGGTTTCCTGGTCGGGACCTTCCGCAAGCTGTCTCTGAACGAGCTCCCAGCGAGCGACCAGCCTGTCGAGCTTTTCTTTCGGCACCGCAGTCATGAGGTATGGCTATTAAAATCCAGCGAGGTTGCAGACCATAAATGGGAAGATCGCCGCAGAATTCATCGCCCAATTCGGCGAGCGCGGCCTAAATCGGGCGCGAGGGCGTCGCTAGACCGGAATATCGTGGGCACGGGCGAAATCGGCGAGGCGGTCACGAATGTCTTCGCGCCCATGCTCCGCCAAGTCAAGTACATAGCGCTCGATTTCGGTGGCGTTGGTCGCCAGGATCATGGCCTTGACGGGCCCGATCGATGCCGGCGCCATGGAGATGGAGCGATAGCCCAAACCGATGAGCGCGAGAGCCTCAATCGGCCGCCCGGCCATCTCGCCGCACAGGGTCACCGGCACATTGTGCCGCCGGGCTTGCACGAGGATATGGCGCAAGACCCTCAGCGCCGCCGGACAAAGCACGTCGAAACGGCTGCTGACCCGGTTGTTGCTCCGGTCCGCGGCAAACAGGAATTGCAAAAGGTCGTTGCTGCCGACGGAGACGAAGTCCACCCGGCAGAGCAGCTCATCGAGCTGCCACAGCATCGAAGGGACCTCGATCATCGCACCAAGCGCGAGTTTCGAAGGGCCGGGCCGGTGGTGCCGCCGAAGGTGGGCCAGGTCTTTTTCGATCAGCCGCCGGGCCTCGACGAATTCCTTGACCTCGGTGAGAAACGGCAGCATCAGGCGCAACTCGCGTCCGGCCGATGCCGTCAGCAGCGCGCGAATCTGGGTCCGGAACAATCCGGGGCGGTCGAGCGCGATCCGGATTGCGCGCCAGCCGAGCGCCGGATTTTCCTCGGTCGTCGATTGCAGATAAGGCAGAATCTTGTCCCCGCCCACATCCAGCGAGCGAAAAACGACGGGTTTCGGCCCGGCGCCATAGATGATCCGCCGGTACATATCGGTCTGCTGCTGGATGCGCGGAAAAGTCGATGCGACCATGAATTCCAGCTCGGTCCGGTACAGCCCGACGCCGTCGGCGCCGGATTGCGCCAGATGCGGAAGATCGACCTGCAGGCCCGCATTGATGTTGAGCTGCACGCGCTCCCCATCCTTCGTGACCGCCGGCGTATCCCTCAGCTTTTCATATTGCGCCTGACGCCGCGCGCGGAACCGCGCCTTGTCGGCATAGGCGCGAATGACTTCGAGCGACGGGCGGATATGGAATACGCCCGAATCGGCATCGAGAACGGCAGGATCACCGGGATCGACTTCTTCAAGGACTTCCCTGGCATACCCGATGGCGGGGATGTTGAGCGCCTTTGCGACGATCGCCACATGGCTCGACACACCGCCCTCCGCGAGCACCAGGCCGCGAACCCGCTTCCGATCATAGTCGAGCAACTCGGCCGGCCCCATATTGCGCGCAACGAGAATCGTGTCACGGGGAAGGTCGGTATTGGCCGCGGTCCCGGCCCGCCCCGTCAGGAAGCGCAAGAGCCGGTTCGACAGATCGTCCAGATCGTGAAGACGTTCGCGCCAGAACGGATCGGACTGCCGCATGGTGCGTGTGCGCTGATTGCTCTGCACTTTTTCAACCGCGGCCTCGGCCGTCAAGCCGGCGGTGATCGCCTCCTGAAGGCGCCGCACCCAGCCCTGATCATGCGCGAACATCCGGTACGCTTCCAGGACATCCCGGTGCTCTCCGCCGCGCGCGATTTCATTGTCCGAAAGCATTGCATCGACGGTCTCGCGCAGCTTGCCCAGCGCGGCGTCCAGCCGTGTCTGCTCGATGGAAATATCTTCGGCAAAGAGCTTCGTGACCGTCACGCGCGGCTCGTGCAGAACGACGTGGCCGAGGGCGATACCCTCGGACATGCCGGAGCCTCTGATTGTGATGCTTTGCCCGCGCCGCGCCTCCGCCTGGACGTCCAGGGTCTCGAGCAGGCCGGCCAGCATCTCCCCCGTCACCATGGCGATCGTCTGCAGAACCTCGACCTCCTCTTCGGAGTAGGTTCTCGAGATCGCATTCTGCACGGTGAGAACACCAATGGTCCGGCCGCTGCGGACGATCGGCATTCCAAGGAAGGACTGGTAAATTTCTTCGCCGGTCTCGGGTCTGTATGAGAACGCCGGATGCGACCGCGCGTCCGGCAGGTTCACGTGATCGCCCGATCGCGCGACGAGACCGACAAGGCCTTCGCCCGATTTCAGGTGCGTGCTGTGGACGGCCTCGCTGCGCAGGCCCTCGGTCGCGAACAGCTCGAAGGACCCGTCGGACTGACGCACATAGATGGAGCAAACCTCGGCGACCATATTGGCGGCGATCAGGCGCACAATGCGATCGAGGCGCGCCTGAACGTCATCCTGCTTGGCCTGACCCACGCCAGGCCGCGCCATGACTTCGCGCAGCTGTCTCAATAGCACTCGAGGTGCGCTCGATGTCCAGGGCATCCGCCCGGTCCCTCCCGCGTCCGCCTTGCGCAGGCTGACTTCGTGGTGCGTAATTTTATTATGAACCATAATCGAACTTACGGTTTTCTAGTCTGCATCAAGACCATAAAGTGAATGAAGCGTGCGAACCGCAAGCTCGGCGTAAGCAGCATCGATCAGGACGCTGATCTTGATTTCCGAGGTTGAAATCGCCTCTATATTTATACCCTTTTCCGCAAGCGCCTGAAACATTTGAGCAGCGACCCCTGCATGACTTCGCATGCCAACGCCAACAACTGACACTTTTACTATATCTGTTGACCCGCGTAAATCGGAGTAACCAATTTGCTCTTTTGCACTCTCCAGGACTTGTATCGCACGATTGTGATCACCGGCGGGGACGGTGAAGGTCATGTCGGTGTGGCGTCCATCATCGGAAACATTCTGGACGATCATATCGACATTGATATTGGCTTCGGAGAGCGGACCAAAGACCTTGGCGGCGACGCCCGGCTTATCGGCAACCCGAAGAAGCGTAACTTTCGCCTCGTCCTTGGCATAGACAATTCCGCTGACAACACGCTGTTCCACGATATCTTCCTCGTCACAAACCAGGGTTCCCGGCCCTAACATCTCCGCCCCGAACGCCGGACAGGATTGAGGCGGATCGAAGCTCGAGCGGACCTGGACCGGCACCCCGCGAACCATTGCCAGCTCAACCGACCGCGTCTGCAATACTTTCGCCCCCAGCGAGGCCATTTCCAACATTTCCTCGTAGGAAATCTTTTCAAGCCGTTGCGCTTTGGGGACCACCCGCGGGTCGGTGGTGTAGACGCCATCGACATCGGTATAGATGTCGCAGCGGTCGGCCTTCAGAGCGGCCGCGACGGCGACGGCGCTGGTATCTGACCCGCCACGGCCCAGAGTCGTGATCCGTCCCTTGTGGCTGACGCCCTGAAAGCCCGCGATCACGGCAACTTCTCCGCGTCCGAGACGTTCGCGCAGCTGCTCGGCCGGAATGCCGCTGATCCGGGCGACGCCATGGGCATCGTCAGTCTGGATCGGGATCTGCCAGCCGAGCCAGGATCGCGCCGAGACGTTCATCGATTGCAGAACGATCGAAAGGAGGCCGCAGGTAACCTGCTCGCCCGACGCGACAACGACATCATATTCCCGCGCATCGTGCAGGGCGGATGCCTGCCGAGTCCATTCGACGAGCTGATTGGTATGGCCGGCCATTGCCGAGACGACCACGGCGCAATAATGCCCGGCATCTACCTCGCGCTTTACGTGATGAGCGACATTTCGAATCTGGTCGAGGTCCGCAACAGACGTCCCCCCGAACTTCATCACCAAAAGGGCCATAGCTGTAGCTTGTCCCGCAAGAGAGCCGGCGCAGCCTGCTGAGCTGCTCAAGGGTTGTGTTACACAACTCCCTTGAGAAAGCCTGAGCTTGGCCGTTCAAATTGGTAAATTCACCGCTTGATGCTTATAAAGCCTGGAGACGGTTTCGGCAAATCGGACGGCACCATGATCACCGGTTAACAATCCGGGTTTTCAGGGAAGCACGCAAAATTACGTAGAAAATGTTGATGCCAAAAACTGTGGACAATGAAGAAGTTGAACGCTTCGGCGCCATTGCCGACGAGTGGTGGGACCCGAATGGCAAGTTTCGGCCGCTGCACCAGATCAATCCTGTTCGCCTCTCCTACATCCGCGAACAGATCCTCGGCCACTTCGGCGTGGACGGCCACGCGCCGAAACCATTCAAAGAGCTGCATATTCTGGACATTGGCTGCGGCGGCGGGCTGCTTGCCGAGCCGCTTTGCCGGTTAGGCGCCTCGGTGACGGGACTGGACCCGTCGCGCGAGACGATTGCGGTGGCGCGCAGCCATGCGGCGGCTCAGGGGCTTCAGATCGACTACATGACGGGGACGGCCGAGGAGTTGGTCAAGCAGAATTCCGCCTTCGACTGCGTCATCGCACTCGAAGTTGTCGAGCATGTGCCGGATGTCGCGGGCTTTCTCAAAGATTGCGCCGCGCTGGTGAAACCCGGCGGACTGCTGATCCTTTCGACGCTGAACCGAACCGCCAAATCCTTCGGGCTCGGGATCGTGGCGGCCGAATATCTCCTGGGATGGCTGCCCAAGGGGACGCATCAATGGGAGCGGTTCATTACGCCGGACGAGCTGCGCCGGCATATTGTCGATGCAGGCCTCGATCCCAGGGGCGAACAGGGGCTGGCTTACGATCCGCTAAAAGGCGAATGGCGACTGAGCACCGACTGCAGCGTCAACTATTTCGTCTCGGCGGCCAAGGCCACGGCCCGGAATCCGAAAGACTGACCGACGCACGGCAAAATTTTTGCAGCGCAAAGCACGGAACTTCTGCCGCGCTAATTGTGGTCCTCGGGAACATCGGGCAGCGGACAGAAATCCACACCCTCCTCCAGAAGATGTTCGACCTCGTCTCGAGACGCTTCGCCATAGATGTTGCGCGCCTCGGTTTCCTCATAGTGGATCTTGAGCGCTTCCTCGGCAAAGCGCGGTCCGACATATTCAGCGTTCTTTTCGACGAAATCCTTGAGCTTTCGCATGAGCTGCAGGGCCTCGCTTTGCGCAGCATTATGCGGAGCGGGCCTGGCCAGCGTCTCCTGCCGGCGGCCGGATACGACGTTCGGCGCCATGAGCGCCTTGCCGACGTCGCCGGTGCCGCAAACCGGGCAATGGACCTGCCGCGCCGCGGCCTGCCGGTCATAAGCGGACGAGCTGGAAAACCAGGCTTCAAATTCGTGATTGGCGTCGCATTTCAGCGAATATTTGATCATCGGCGTTCCGCGGCTTTCGCTGCCGCCATTTCCGGCTCGTTGAGCCGCACCTCGAAAGGACGGACATGGTCGAGCGCCGGAATGCGCTGACGGGCGGCCGCAACGTCAGCCAGGTCGATCTCCGCCGAAATGACGCAAGGCTCCTCACCCGCTTCCGCCAGGATTTCGCCCCATGGCGAGACGATCAGGCTGTGGCCGTAGGTTGCGCGGCCATTTTCATGGACGCCCCCTTGCGCAGCGGCAAGCACGAAGCAGCCGGTCTCGATGGCGCGCGCGCGCAGAAGCACATGCCAATGGGCCTCGCCCGTTTGCTTGGTGAAGGCCGACGGCACCGCGAGAAAATCGGCGCCCGCCTGGGCCAGAGCTTTGTACTGCTCCGGAAAACGAAGGTCATAACAGGTCGTCACGCCGAGCACGCCCCAAGGCAAGCGAACGCCAACCGCCGTCGCACCTGGCGCATAGGTCTTGGACTCGCGGTAAGTCTCGCCGCTCGGAAGGTCGACATCGAACATGTGAATCTTGTCGTAGCGCGCAGCGACACGCCCATCCGGCGCGAAGATGAAGGCGCGGTTCGCAGCTTTGTCCTCGCCGACCCGAATCGCCACCGATCCGACATGCAGCCAAATGCCCAGATCCCGCGCCATTCGGGAGAACGCATCAAGGCTCTCCGTTTCCGATTCCGGCTTGATGCGCTCGAACAGGCGCCGCGTGCTCAGCTCCATCAGAGGCGTGTTTTCGGGTGTCTGAACATATCGCGCACCTTCTGCGGCTGCGGCGCGGATGAGATCTTCCGCCGCAGCCACATTCGGGGCAATTTCTCTGCCGGAGCGCAGCTGCACCAGGGCTGCACGAAATACCTGTGTGGATGACATGGCCCGAATCCTGTTCGCCTCTCGATTTACTCTCTCATCCGGCAAGCAGCGCGTCCAGTTCGCCCCTTGCGTCAAGCGCATGCAGCTCGTCGCTGCCACCGATGTGCCGTGATCCGATGAAGATTTGCGGCACCGTCCGCATCCCGCCGGCGCGCTCTGTTATTTCCCTGCGTTTTTCCGGGTCCATTGTCACATCGATTTCGGTGAAGGCTGCGCCTTTCCTGTTCAAGAGACGCTTCGCCGAGAAACAATAGGGTCAGAACATCGTCGTATAGATTGTCACCGGAGCCATGCTTCAGATCACCTAACTCTCTGTTTGTTTCCGCCGTAAATGGCGAGCGCGCGACATTTGCGCAACGGCACGGAGGAACTGTGGTCGCCGCACGACATTTCGCTTTGACGCGTTCTTAAGCATTTCGGAGGATCGTCAAATCATCGGCGGTAGGATGTCTATGACGCTGCGGTGCAGATCTTCTGGCCGATTATCCGACCAGGATAGGGGGAATTCGCTATGAATACGAAGCGTAACGTGATGCTTATGGCGGCAGCGTCCGCGATCGGCATGGGCCTTCCGATCGGAATGTCCGAGGCCGCCGACCTGGGTTGCAACGGGCCCTGCTATGAAGAAGCCGTGCCCGGACCGGCATATCATCGGATACTCACCCGCCGCGTTGAGATTGAGAAAGGCGTCTACGAGATCGCTCGCGAGCCTTCGCTCTATGGCTGGGTGGTCGAGCGCGTTCCGGAGTATGACGGGCGCGGGCCGGTCTCATACAAGGATTCCGGCGATGACGCAGCGCCCACTTATCGCGAAGTGAAAAAAAGACGCATTCTGATCCGCCCCTATAGGAACATCGCGATCTACCATCGGGCACGTCATGAATATGTAAAGGAACGGGTCGTGATAGAGCCGGAAAGCACCGGTTGGGCTCCGGTCTCAGGCAAATCCTGGAAAGACTGACAGGCGACGGCGAGTTCCCCTGCGCCGGATCGCGTTTTTGCTGCACCGCAAAATAAAGTGTTGCGTCGCAACACGACGTCTGATATGTTGCTCAAAAGTTCTCTCTTGAACCTTCGTTGAGCGACGACGAACGCTGATGACAAATGGTCATAACGGTTCCTATGCCTTAATGGCGCCTTTCGGGTTTCCGGCACCGCTATGGCGCCGGGACGATGAGGCGACGGTCAAAAGCCTTCCTGGCGACTACCCGGGTTATTTGGTCTATGTGACTCGCGAAACATTGCTCGCCGCGACGACATCTCTGAGCACAATTTCCGCCGAAGTCCGCGATTTCTTCTTCAAGATCAGTCAGATGCTCGCTTTCGAGCGCATGATGCGGGAGTTCTTCTTCTGGACCGTGCCGGGCGCGCAGATCTGGCCTTTTGTGACCCCGGCCGCGTTTGCGATGCCGATCCGCCAGGAGCCGCCGCTTCTCCCCTATTGGGGAACCCCGCTCCCGGCATTGTCCAGACCGCAAGCCAAACCTGCGGCGACGGACGGTTTTTCCATGCCGGATTTGACGTCCATTGCGCCGGTCTATTCGGCCGCGCTGTCGATCTCGGCGGCGGCCTTCGCATTTGCGCCAATGTTTGCAGATGTCTGGCGGGCTTACGGCGCCGCCGCGTAAGTTGCGCGGTCAGGAGCCTTTGCGCGCCGTAGCGGCTTCACTGGATTTCTTCCGCTCAGGTTTTCTCCTGCAGAATGCCGAAACCTCGGTTCCGTTGGAGGTCTTATAGGACCGGACCCAGGAGCAGCTTCCTTTGTTCTCGCAGGCAGCCTGCTCCAAACCCTTGCATTCGGATTCCGCGGCCCGGCTTATCCCTATCTGCCCGAGCGCAATTGCCCCAACGGCGACGACGGCAAAAATCCCCGTGTGAAAACGCATAACATTACCCTTTCGCCTCAATCGCCTTAGCTAACATGGGCAAGACGAAGCGAAATATTGCGTCCATTGCGAATGCGTATTTACGCGGAAGAGGCTGCAGGCGCGCCGCGCGCCGCTGCCCAGCCGAGCGCCTGTTCGAGCCGGTCGTCGCCCCAGAACATCTCGCCATCTTCCGTGATGAAGGTCGGCGCTCCGAAGATGTTGAGAAACATTGCCTTCTCGGTCTGGGCGCGGAGCGCATCCTTGACGGGCTGCTCCCGCATCCGCGCAAGCAGCGTTTCGGGGTCCTGGCCGACCGCGGCGAGCGCCTTCGCCAGCGTGTCCGTCTCCGAAATGTCCGCACCATCCCGGAACTGCAAAAGATAGACTTCACGCGTGAAAGCCGGCGTCCAGCCTTTCTCCGCCCCGATCATCGCCAAACGCGCCGCATTGACGCTGTTTTGCGGAAATACCGGAGCCAGTCTAAACGTCATGCCGCGGTAGGCGGCGATGCGCTCGATATCGCGGACCATGTAGTTGCCGCGTTTCGGAAACAGGTTGAACGGCGATGTCGTCCATCCCTGCCCCTGGAAGATCGGTCCCAGCAGGAACGGCTTCCACGCCACCTCGACACCGCGATCCTTCGCGAAATCCTCAATTCGCATCGCGGACAGGTAGGAATAGGTCGAAGCGAAATCATACCAGAATTCGAGCGTGGCCATTGCGGTCTCCGGGATTGCTCCATACGCAATCTTATGGCGGTCTCCGCCCGAGGACCATGTCAAATGCCTTGCGGGCCGATCGTCCGCACTCCTATAAACGCGGCTGCAATAACAGCGCGCGAGAAACACGAAAGCTCGATCCCATGGCCGAAATCAACAAAGTCGTCCTCGCCTATTCCGGGGGACTCGACACCTCGATCATCCTGAAGTGGCTGCAGGTCAGCTATGGCTGCGAGGTCGTGACATTCACCGCCGATCTCGGCCAGGGCGAAGAACTCAAACCGGCCCGCCGGAAAGCCGAAATGCTCGGGATCGAGCAAATCTTCGTCGAAGACCTGCGCGAAGAGTTCGTGCGCGATTACGTCTTCCCGATGTTCCGGGCCAATGCGCTCTATGAGGGGATCTATCTTCTGGGCACCTCCATCGCCCGCCCATTGATCGCCAAGCGGCAAATCGAGATCGCGCACGAAACCGGCGCCGATGCGGTCTGTCACGGCGCGACCGGCAAGGGCAACGACCAGGTCCGCTTCGAGCTCGGCTATTACGCGCTCGACCCCAATATCAAGGTGATAGCGCCTTGGCGCGAGTGGGAATTCAAGAGCCGGCAAGCGCTGTTGGACTTCGCCGAAAAACATCAGATACAGGTCGCCAAGGACAAGCGCGGCGAGGCGCCCTTCTCGGTCGACGCCAATCTCCTCCACACCTCCTCGGAAGGAAAGCTGCTCGAAGACCCGGCGGAGCAATGCCCGGAATTCGTTTATCAGCGAACCGTGAGTCCGGAGCAGGCCCCCGACACGCCGCAAATTATCGAGATCGCGTTCGAGCGCGGCGACCCGGTTGCCATTAACGGCGAAAAGCTGTCCCCCGCCGCTTTGTTGACGCGCCTCAACCAGCTGGGCGGAGCGCATGGCATTGGCCGCGTGGATCTGGTCGAGAACCGTTTCGTCGGCATGAAGTCCCGCGGCATCTATGAAACGCCCGGCGGTACGATCCTGCTTGCCGCTCACCGGGGCATGGAAAGCATCACCCTCGATCGCGGCGCAGCGCATCTCAAGGACGAAATTATGCCGCGTTATGCCGAGCTGATCTATAATGGGTTCTGGTTCGCTCCGGAGCGTGAGATGCTTCAGGCCCTGATCGATAAATCGCAGCAGTTCGTGACCGGCACGGTCGCGGTAAAACTCTACAAAGGCTCGGCTGTCGTGGTGTCCCGGGAATCGCGCCACTCCCTGTACAATCAGGACCTCGTCACATTTGAGGAAGGCGCGGTGGCCTATGATCAACGCGACGCGGAGGGATTCATCAAGCTGAACGCCCTCAGATTGCGGCTGATCGGGGGGCGCGCACAAAAACATGCAGGCAGATAGAAACGCACCATTGGAACCGCGCGGCGTCTGCAATTGTTAAGATGGCCGTTGTGCGGGCTAGCGCAATGCGCGTCCAAGCATGTCCCCGCGAAGGCGGGGATGGACGTGGGAACAGTTGCGCTCGCCTTTTGATATCGATCAACTTAACCTCGTCCAAGTGATTCCACTTGAACGAGGGTTGATGTAGGCTTGCCACCTTCGAGAGGCGTTCAATGCGGGTGTTTTCATGCGGTCATTGCGGCCAAGCCGTCTACTTCGACAATGTAGTCTGCGAGAACTGCAACAATGCCCTTGGCTTCGATCCGGATCTGCTCCGGATGCTCACCCTCTATCCCGACGGCGCGGGACGGCTCGTAACACGGACATCGCGGGACGGATCGAGAGTCTATTGCGCCAATTACGATCATCAGGTCTGTAACTGGCTCGTTCCGGAAGAACGAGAAGGCAGTCTTTGTCTGAGCTGCGGCCTCAATCGCACCATTCCCGATCTTACGGTGCCCAGCAATGTCGAACGATGGTTCGTCTTCGAGAAGGCGAAGAGATGGCTGATTTACGGTCTGAGACGGCTCGGTCTCCCGGTCGACACCGCCGGCGTTTACGATGGCGGCACGCCCCTCGCATTCGACATTGTCGCCGACGCCAAGACCGGACACGACAGCGGACTGATCACGCTCAACCTTGCCGAGGCGGATCCGTCTGTCCGTGAACAGGTCCGCGAGGATATGGACGAGCCCTATCGGACCCTGCTCGGCCATGTGCGCCATGAAAGCGGTCACTATTATTGGCAATCGCTGATCTGCGACAGTCCCTGGCTGACCCGCTTCCGCGAGCTGTTCGGCGATGAGCGGGCCGATTATCAGCAGGCGCTTGCCACCTATCACCAGAATCGCCCCCCGGCCGATTGGGCGCGGAACTACATTTCGGCCTACGCCACCGCGCATCCTTGGGAGGATTGGGCTGAAAGCTGGGCCCACTATCTGCACATGGTCGAGGCGCTCGAAACCGCCTGCGACTATCGCATAGAGCCGCGCCTGCCGAAAAGCAAATTGCGGCCCTCATTGTTCTCGATGTCCTTCAGCGATCCTTATCGCGCGTCGGGCGCCAAAGCGCTCATCGATAAATGGGTCCCGCTCGCCCTGGCGATGAACAGCCTCAACCGCAGCATGGGCCTGTCCGACTTCTATCCCTTCGTCGTCTCGCCCACGGCATCCGAAAAGCTGGAGTTCATTCACAGCGTCATCAATACGGTCCGCGCCGGTCGGCGGCAGGCGTTGCACCGCGCCTAGATTAAAAGGCGAGCGCATCTGTTCCCACGTCCATCCCCGCCTTCGCGGGGACATGCTTGGACGCGCGTTGCGCGAAGTCACTCTCGATTTTATGCCGCGCCCGGCTTATAGTCAGGGGATGGCGAAGAAACTGGTTGAGATAAGGGAAGCCACCCGGAGCGACGCCGGAGGAATCGCCCGCGTTCACGACGAAGCGTGGCGCGCGACCTATCAGGGCATCATCCCGCATCTCCACCTGGAACGAATGATTGTCCGCCGCAGCCCCACCTGGTGGGCGCGATCACTCAGCCGCCGCCGATCCCGCATGCTGGTTCTGACGTTTAACGGCATCGTTCAGGGCTATACGTCCTTTGGGGCCGCGCGTAATCAGCGGCGCTCAAAAACCGGCGAAATTTTCGAACTCTATCTCGCCCCGACCTTCCAGGGTCTTGGCCTCGGAAAGAAGCTCTTCATAGCGGCCCGCCAGGCGCTCACCCGCCAAGGCTCGCGGAGCCTGCTGGTCTGGGCACTCGCCGACAATGAAGGGGCTTGCGACTTTTACAGCCGGCTTGGAGGGCGCCGCTGTGCGACCTCGGCCGAAACCTACGGCGACGTTTCTCTCAGCCGCGTCGCCTTCTATTGGGAGTCCGTTGACCGCCCCACCCGCTGATCGACCCAACAGCCGCCCGAAATGCACCCGGCTTAAATTCTTACAGCTCCCGAAGGCGTCGAGATTCGGGCCGACAACCCAGGCGCGACGCCCTTTTCAATGCTGATCGGCTTGAATCCCCGATCGCAAAGCGTCGCCAGCGCCTGGCGTAGCCGATCCGGATCGGGATGGATCAGCGTCAGCTCGTCGAGCCGGCAGCCGCGATCGGCCATCCCTTCCCACGGCCTCGCGCCGCCGTCCCATTGGATGAGATGCGGGACGACCCCGCCTTCCGGCAGATGTCCATCCGTCGGCACGGTCAGGCGCCAGTTCAACGCGCCACGGCTGACAGGCACAACTTCCCCGAGCGGGAAGGCGGCTGCCTGCATGGTCGCCACGATATCCGCGGTCCGGACCACCCAAGTGATGATACAGGGACGCCCGCGCAAGCGCGCTTGTATCGCCGGATCATCGAGCGCGTACCATCTGGCGTGCGCGGGCTTCGGGGCGTCCGGGTCCACCGCAATGACTTCGAGGTAGCACGCCTCGCCCAAACGCATCAGATGATTATGCGTGCCCATCAGCTCGTGCTTACCGCCCGCCGGGATGTCGACGCCAAGCCGCTCGCGAATGAAAGCGACGCCCGCTTCCAGCGATGCTGCCGCGACGACAATGTGATCAAGCTCGCAAGCGGGCACGAGAGCCTCCTAGATCAACCCTCGTTCAATTGGAACCAATTGAATGGGGTCAAGTTGATCTATCTCAAAAAACGAGCGCAACTGTTCCCACGTCCATCCCCGCCTTCGCGGGGACATGTTTGGACGCGCGTTGCGCTAGGCCAAATGCGGTATCCGGCCGCCGCGCAAGGACGCAAGCAGCCCCTCGGAGGCGGTTACCGGAGGGGAGCATTGCGGACCGATGCAGATATAGGCCGTCGCCTTCCCATCCACCGCGCGCTTGCCGAAAGCCGGCGAGCTCTCGGCGGGCGACGCCTCCTCCGTCAGCCATTCGACCACCGTTCCGGGAAGCGATATGTGCGTCAGCGCATCGCGCATGGCCTCATCGCCCGCGCCCCGGATCAGGACGACGTGCTGCGGCCTCAAATGATCCGCCAACGCACTGAAATAGCCGGTGTGGAGGCTTGCCAGCTGAAGCGCTTCTCCGGCGAAGCCTTTGCGCAGCGCTTCCACGGTCGCGCGGCAGCCCTC
>Ga0307442_1000638_pt1 | contig 17197 bp, 16 predicted proteins | sample SalMarWE160430MG_FD_202143 | JGI IMG/M metagenome (GOLD analysis project Ga0307442, IMG submission 202143) | Salt marsh sediment microbial communities from the Plum Island Ecosystem LTER, Massachusetts, United States - WE1604-30 | ecosystem: Environmental > Aquatic > Marine > Intertidal zone >...
CAATATGGAATCGGGGCCGGGCCTGATAGAGGGAGAGATAGAGCGCCTCCGGCAAAATAAAAGCATCGAGGTGATTACCCAAAGCGAGGCCGAGCAGATTTTAGGCTTCCTGGGCAATTTCGAGGTCAAGGTGGTCAGCAGTGCCGAGGATAAAGAGGCTAAAGAACAAAACTTTAATGTCGGCGCGGTGGTGCTGGCTACCGGATTTGATCTGTCCGACACCAAAGGGCTGCCCCAGTACGGCTACAGCACACTCGACAACGTCTACACCAGTCTGGACTTTGAGGAGATGTGCCTAGCCGACGGCCCGACTCAAGGCAAAATCCGGCTCAAAAACGGCCAGCCGCCCCGGTCGGTAGCCATCATCCACTGCGTGGGGCGCGCCGAGAAGGGCTACTGCTCCAAGGTATGCTGTCTCTACTCCTTCAAGTTCGACCGGATGCTGCAGTCCCAGCTGCCGGGGGTAAAGATAGCCCACTTATACTCCGACCTCTGTATCCCCGGCAAAGCCAACCAGAAATTTTATGAAGATACCAGGGAATCCGGGGTTGAGTTTGTCCGCTCGGCGGCAACCGAAATCACCGGCGGTGATAAGGGGCTGACCGTCAAATATGAAACCGAAAGCGGCACCAAAGACGACCTGGCGGCAGACATGGTAATCCTGCTGCCGGCCATGGAACCCAGCCCTGACACCGGGAGGTTTGCCGAAATGCTGAACATCCCCCAGGACGACAAGGGCTTCCTGGCCGAGGAGCATCAGCTGCTTTCCCCGGTGGCATCGGCGGTGGAGGGCGTATTCGTTATCGGCTGCGCCCGGGGGCCGCAGAGTATCGCCGAGTCGATAGTGCAGGCCGAAGCCGCCGCCGGCAAGATACTTTCCGCCCTGGTTCCCGGCCGGGAATTAGAGCTGGAAGTCAAAACATCCCAGATATTAGAGAGCTTCTGTACCGGCTGCAAGACCTGCATCGAAGTCTGCCCCTACGGCGCTATTACCTTCGATGAAGACCGGCATATATCAGTGGTCAACGAGGTTTTATGCCACGGCTGCGGCAACTGCGCCGCCGCCTGTCCTTCGGGGGCGGCCAGACTGAAGCACTTTACCTTCCCGCAGATTTATCAAGAGCTTAAAGAGGTATTACGATAGACCAAATGATCAGAGTGTACGATAAGAGGTGTCGATATGGCTCCCGATGACAAAGGTGCGCTTTTTCCCGCCGAAGGCGGGGTAAGAGAAAGGGTTATAGCTTTCCTGCAAAAGGCAATCAGCCAGGGCTGTTTTGACGCCGTCCTCATACCGGCCAAAGCGCCGGGGACGGATTCTTTCGGTTATTCATTAATTGGAGATGAGCAGCTCCTGAAAAATGCCTATCCCCTGCCCCCGGTTATGCCGGTGCAGGGGGCCAAGGCCATGTCCAGTCTCACCCGGACGGGCAATGGGAAGAAGAAGATAGCCGCCCTGATACGGCCCTGCGAAGCCAGAGCCGCCATCGAACTGGCCAAACTGGGGCAGGTGGACCTGGATAATATATTCCTCATTACCATCGATTGCCCCGGGGCGCTGCCGCTGGCCGAATGGGCCAAGGACGCCAAGAAAGCCGAAGACGCCTTTGCCGAAATTCTTAAAGAGGGGCCCAACGAGAGCCTGCGGCCAATCTGCCAGATATGCGATAAATTCTCCACCACCGGAGCGGAAGATTTACACATAGGGGTACAGGGAAAAGAGGCTAAGGGTATTTTACTCATCCCCAACAGCCCCAAGGGTGAGGCCATCCTGGAATGCCTCGGCCTCGCCGCGGGAGAGGACATATCGGGGTGGAGGGAGCGGGTGGATAAACTGACCGGGGCCAGATTAGAAAAGAAAAAGCAGGCCCAGCAGGAGCTGGAAGCCAAGAGTAAGGGTCTGGATAAACTGCTCGATACCTTCAGCCAGTGCATAAACTGCCATAACTGCATGAGGGTCTGCCCGATATGCTATTGCCAGCAGTGTTTCTTCGAGTCGGACAACATGCAATTCTCATTTGCAGACTACCTCAAGAGGGCGGAGGTGGCCGGTGGGCTGAGACTGCCGCCCGACACCCTGCTCTTTCATATTGGGCGTATGTTACACATGTCTCTATCCTGTGTATCCTGCGGAGCCTGTGAAGACGCCTGCCCCACCGCCATTCCGGTGGCGCAGGTTTTCAGCCTGGTGGGGAACAGAAACCAGGAAACCTTTGACTATGTCCCCGGCCGGAGCCGGGATGAACCTCCCCCCCTGAGGGTCTATCAGGAGGATGAATTCGAAGAGGTGGAGCAGTCCCACGCCGCGGTCCCCGCCAAACAGGAGGCTCACAATGCCTAAGACATTAAAATTAAATAAAGGCGCCGAGCAATGTCTGCTGGAACTGCTCAGGTTCCTTTTAGAAAGCGGTAAGGTCAAGGGGGTTTTCACCCTCAGCAAGGTAGGCGAAAGCGGCGGAGTAGCCTACTCGCTCATTACCGACCCGGCTGCGCTCGAAGCGGCCCTGCCCCTTTTCCCGCTGATGCCGGTAGACGCGGCCAAGATGCTTTCCCGCCTGACACTGGTAGAACCGGCCGCCGAACCTATCGCCGCCGTGGTCAGACCCTGCGAACTGAGGGCGCTGACGGAACTTATCAAACGAAGCCAGGGAAGCCTGGACAATCTCCTGCTGATAAGCTCAACCTGCGGCGGAGTCTACCCGCTGGAAACAGGTGTCAACGGGAATATCGCCGAGAAGCTCCCCGGATACTGGGAGTCGGTTAAAAAGGGCGAGATTGCTGCCGATATAAGGCCCGCCTGTGCCGCCTGCGAGCACTTCGTGCCTTATAACGCCGATATAACCCTGGCTCTGATTGGCAACAAGGACGTGGATAAACAGTGCCTGATACAGTTGAACACCGAAAAAGCCGAGCAGTTTGCCGATGGCCTGACCGGAGAGCTCAGCCAGGTAGAAGCCAAATCGGAGATAATTGACAGTCTCAAAGCTAAAAGGCAGGCCAGAAAGCAAGAGCTGCTTGGCGAGTTCGGGGTGGAAGACTTCGACGTACAGAAGGTCTTTGAGAAATGCATCGTTTGCCGTAACTGCAATAAAGTCTGCCCGGTTTGTTACTGCAAGGTATGCTTCTTCGACTCAGGCGGCGATGAGCACGACCAGCGCTACTACGAAACAGAGATGGAGAGGAAGGGGTACGCGCCCGTCCTGCCCGCCCCGACATTCTACCAACTGGTAAGATTATTTCATGTAAGCATGTCCTGCATAGGCTGTGGCCTATGTGGCGACGTGTGTCCGGTTAATATCCCGCTCTGGGCTGTCGCCCTGAAAACAGGCGGGGCGGTCCAGAACGCCTTTGATTACCTGCCGGGGAGAGATCTGGATGAGGGGTTACCTGTTACCACCTTCAAGCCGGAAGAGTTTGCCGCCACTGTAGATTAACAATCGCTTGTTTTGTTGCTTAGTTCACAAAAGAGGCTTTTGTTCAAACTTACACTTCTGGTTGCCAGCATTTTGCCAACATACCGGATAACACAGGTCGGCATTATATATAACTATAAGGTATAAAGACTAAACTGGTTGCCGATAGGACGATATTGATACTCACCAGTCGAAAAGGGCTGTTAAAAGCATCTTCAATCTCTTAATCAGCAGGTTACAGGCTCGATTCCTGTGCGGCTCACCATTTTTGAGGTTATTTCGACCCATTTTTGAGGAACCCAAGCCATTGCTTAGGCAACATTACGGTTTTAAAATGGCCCCAGCGTTTTACTGACATCGACTCCATCATCACGCCACTCAATTACGCTAGTTGACCAGATACGCCTGACTGCTTTTTCCAGTACCACCTGACGTGGTTCGGGTATGTCGAGCAGGGGTGGCAGGATTTCACCCCCCAGTCTGGCCAGAAAGGGACACTGCTTTTGCAGCAACAATATTGTAGTCTGTGCGCCGCCATAAACCACAAAGTCCGGCGTCAAGGCATGAGGTTTGACATGTTCCTGGATGTGGCCGCAGACCCGGGTCAGAAAATATTCGATTTGCTTTTCCCGGTGTCTCCGGAATCGCTGCTGTGAACTACCGCCTTTCTTATGTCGCCCGTGGATAAGCCCGGTTCCAACCTTACTGGCGACCAAGCTTTCACCCTCAGAGAGCCCGATGGCATATGCCCCCAAACGTATTAGAATCAAGGCAACCCTGAAATTGCGTTTGAGCAGAGAAGACAACGGCTCAACAACATAACCCCGCGCGCAGTATTCTGCCCTTATCGGAAATGGTGGTACAATTAGACGCGTTTGGGAAAGGCTCCCAAAAATGACCGCCCCCGTTTTCGAAGCGGCAGCGAGTTCGGCTAATTCCGGTGGAACGGCTTGTGGGTCAAGAACCTTTTCCAGTAGATTTCCAACCTCTGGTAAAGGCAAGCCAGACGGTATGTACAGGGAGTCAGCCGGACCACCGGTGGCCTCAAGTTCAGCAAGGAAGGTGAGCATCTTTAGCCTGCTCAGGAAGTACCGTCTTGAAACTAGCATCGTAGAAAACGCCTCTGCCCCAGGGATCTAAAGACTGACAACGGTAGCTCCATCGCCGCCTTCGCCCCTTACACCGGGACGGGACGACTTAACCAGAGGGTGAGAGGCCAGCAGCTCTCTGACGATTTTACGTACTGCACCGGTGCCAACGCCATGAATAATACGTACCTCGCTTAAATTAGCCAGAGAGGCGGCATTCAGGTAGCTGTCAAGCGCCCACTCCGCCTCATCGGCCCGTTTCCCCCTCAGGTCAAGCTCCATCGAAACCGGCCGTGACGTAACCGGTCTTTTAACCGGGGTGAATTCCGGGGGTGCTGTACCCGGGGTCACTTTTACCTTTTCCACGCTATTTATACTGAGCCTGAGCTTTACCTGCCCGGCCTGGACTTCAACCTGTTGTGTCTCTTCTGATACCGAAAGCACTGCCGCCACAAGGTTTGCTTCTCTCAGCCGGACCATGTCGCCTACAGTAATTCCGCCCTCGTCTTCTGTCTCATCACCGATTCCTCCTATCTTGGGCTGCCATACCTCCGTTTTCAGCCGCTCCTTTGCCAGTGCCGCCGCTTGCCGGGCCTCCTCTATCCCCCGCTTGCTCTGCTCCTTGCGCAAAGCCGATGCCGCTTGCCGGATTTCCTTAATTAAATCAGCCGCCTCACGGACAACCATGTCCCGGTTCTCTTGAATCGTCTTTCTTTCTTCCTCCGCCAGCCGTCGCCGTTCGTTTACTAATTTAATGTTCCGCCGTGCCGCCTCGTCTGTCTTTCTTTTCAAATCATCACGGATGGCTTCAATTCCGTGCTTTTCCTCAACTAAATTAGCCAGTAGAGTCTCCATCTCCTCGCTACCTTTTGTCAGCATCTCTCTTGCCCGGGAGACAATATCGGGGGACAAGCCCAGCCGAGCGGCGGTAGCCATGGCGTTACTGCCGCCGGGTATACCTGTTGTCAGGTGGTAGGTAGGTGCCAGCGTAACCGGGTCAAAGTCAAGCGAGGCATTTTGCAGCCCGGGCGTCGTATGCGCGAAAGCCTTAAGGTCGCTAAAGTGTGTGGTGGCTACGGCCATTGTTCCACGCGATAAGAAATAGAGCAAAATAGAGCGAGCCAGAGCCGAGCCTTCCGCCGGGTCAGTGCTCGTTCCCAGCTCATCGAGAAGTACAAGGCTCTTTCCCGTAGAGTTGTTAATGATTCGCACGATATTGCCGATGTGCCAGCTAAATGTGGAGAGTGTTTTTTCAATGCTCTGCTCATCACCGATGTCGGCAAATACGTCATCAAAAACGGGAATACGGCTTTCCGCTGAAGCCGGAATGGGTATGCCGGCCTGTGCCATTAAGCTGAGCAGGCCGATTGTTTTCAGAGCTACCGTCTTACCGCCGGTATTGGGCCCCGTAATTACGAGTATAGAGAAGTCCTGCCCTATCTCCACAGAAAGAGGCACCGCTTTTTCTGCCAGTAACGGGTGTCTGGCTTCGACAAGTCTCAGCACATGAGCCGGTTTATCCTCAAGATTACTCCCATCTCCGTTGAATGTGGTAAGGACAGGTTCGGTAGCCCCGGCTTTTCTGGCGTACTTTGCCTTGGCCACTGCCAGGTCTAACTCAGCTGTCAAAGCTACGCTCTGAAATATTTCAACCTCGTGGATTCCCACCTCAGCGCTCAAGCTTGTCAGAATCCTTTCTATCTCATGGCTTTCCTCTACCGCCAGCTCCCGTAGCGTGTTTCCCAATTCTACGGTCACCCAGGGCTCGACGAATACCGTAGCTCCGCTGTTAGAAACATCGTGAACGATGCCCTTTATTTCTTTGCGATGTTCAATCCTGACGGGAATGACATACCTGCCTTCCCGCTCGGTAATAATAGGTTCCTGGATTACAGTATGTCCTCTGGGTGATTCCATGGTGACCTTCAGCCGGTCCAATAACTGCTGGCGCACCTGTCTCAGTTGCCGTCTAGCTGCAGCCAGGCGGGGCGAGGCGCTATCCAGCACCTCGCCGTTCGGCGCCAGGCAGTTGGCGATATCTTTCACTATCTGAGAAAGCTCAACTATACCGCTGGCATTATTCCAGAGCAACGGGAATTCCCCTGACATTTTTTCGAGATTGCTCCGCAGCTGGCACATGGCAACCAGAGTCTGCTGAATTTCCAGAAGGACCCGCGGTTCAAGAACCTTACCCCGCGCGGCCATCTTTACCGATTCTCGAATGTCAAAGGCCCCTCCGATAGAGAAAGAGGGCTCCAGCGAGAGGAGGTGGCGTGCCTCGGCCGACTGCCTCAGCAATAGAAATATCTTTTCGTAATCGGAAAGCGGCTGCAGATTAAGAGCTAACTCGCGGCTGGCGGAAAATGAGGTAAACCCGGCCACTATTTCACATATCTGCCCAAAACCAAGCATTTCCAGACTTTTACTATCCAAGGCACCTCGCTATCTTACGGCCAATATATTATAACATGGCACACAGTAAGTCAGGACACCTGGTTGGTCGCTGGTTCAAATCCAGCCGTTGCCCTTCGCTTCCTAAAGCCGCCCCGCTGGTGTATAATATGTATAGTGAACTTAATACTTTGTTTTTTGAGCTATTTTCACCTTCACCGCCTCCGAAAAGAGAGCTTTTGCAAGTGAGGCTGACGGTGCCTCGTTAGCGGAAGACTGGACAGCATACTACCCCCTTACGCTTATTACCCCAGACATTCCCAACCAGGCTAAACAGGTTCTTTGCCTGCGTCTATCCCACAAATACCGCTGCCGGTTTTAAATTAACGGGCACGGAAACACATTAAGGGCGGCTATGATAAAACAACGTATGAAAGTTAATTTAATACGATATAAAGATGAATAGATAAAGGCAGGATTGTACCATACATGAACTATCGCAATGACATCAGGAATATCGCTATTATTGCCCACGTTGACCATGGCAAGACCACCCTGGTGGATGCCATGCTCAAGCAGAGTAAGGTCTTTCGAAATAACCAGGCAGTAGGCGAGTTAATCATGGACAGTAATACCCTTGAGCGTGAAAAGGGGATTACCATCATGTCTAAGAATACGGCCGTAGTATACCGGGGCGTCAAAATCAATATCATTGATACCCCGGGCCACGCTGACTTCAGCGGTGAGGTGGAGCGTGTCATCAGTATGGCCGATGGTTGTCTGCTTCTGGTAGATTCTGTCGAAGGACCGATGCCCCAGACCAAGTTTGTGCTGCGCCACGCTCTGCAAAGGGGATTAACAATCATCGTCGTCATTAACAAGATAGACAGGCCTAATTCGCGGATAGCGGAAGTAACCAGTCTTATCCAGGACCTGTTCCTGGAACTGGCCACCGACATGGACCAGCTTGATTATCATGTTCTGTATGCCGACGCCAAGGAAGGTACTGCGGTCACCGAGCCGGGCATGCCCGGCAAAGATATCAGCCCTCTTTTCGATTGTATCCTGGCTAACGTGCCACCCCCCCAAATTGAAAGCGGGCCATTTCAGATGCTGGTCTCCAACCTGGATTCTGACAGCCACAAGGGACGAATCGCTATCGGCAGGATCTGGAGGGGCAAGGTGGCTTCCCATGATACCGTCGTCAGGGTGAACGCTGACGGAAATATGGATTATTATGAGATCGCCGAAGTATTGACCTATCTCGGACTCAAACGCTTGAAGGTAGACCAGGCTGAGGCGGGTGACATTGTCGCGGTGACCGGCATTGAAAAGGTCAGTATCGGAGATACTATCGCCAGCCCGGAACAGCCATCAGCGCTGCCACGCATTGAGGTTGGCGAGCCGACGGTAGAGATGACATTCGGCGTCAATACCTCCCCATTTGCCGGCCGTGAGGGGCGATTTTGCACCACGCGGCAGCTACGGAAGCGGCTTTATAAGGAACTGGAAACCAATCTCAGTCTCAGAGTGCAGGATACGGACAGCCCGGATACCTTCCTGGTCAAAGGCAGAGGGGAACTGCACCTGGCCATCCTGATTGAGACCATGCGCCGCGAGGACTACGAATTCGAAGTCTCGAAACCGGAAGCGATTACCAAAGTAATTGATGGCAAGCTTGTTGAGCCAGTAGAATTGCTTACTATTGATACCAGTGAGGAATATATCGGGGTTCTAACCGAGATGCTGAGCAAGCGACAGGCCCGGATGGTTGATATGCGCAATGATGGTTTGGGCAATATACGTCTGGTGTTTCAGATACCTACCAAGGGTCTCCTCGGTTTCCGCAGCTCTTTTCTCACCTCCACCCGCGGAGATAGCATCATGAATTCTGTATTTCTGGGCTATGAACCCTTGCGGGGGGAAATTATCTCCGCCCGCAACGGGGTACTGGTCGCCTCGGAGCCGGGCTCCACGATTACCTATGGCCTGAACAATGCCCAGGAGCGCGGGTTGACCTTCATTGAACCCGGCACCCTGGTCTATGAAGGTATGATTGTGGGGCTGAATTCACGGCTGCAGGACATACCGGTTAATGTCTGCAAGGAAAAGAAGAAGACCAACATCCGGTCGTCCACGTCTGATATTGCCGTCAAACTAACGCCACCCCTGAAAATGAGTCTGGAGCAGGCAATTGATTTTGTAAATAGAGATGAACTGGTGGAAGTAACACCTGAGAATATCAGGCTGAGGAAGAAGTTGCTGACCTATTCACAGAGATTGCGGAGCATCTCTGCTACCCGATTGAGCATAAAATGACCGGCAAATGATTGGCAATAAACATTACGGGCTACCTTTTATCTAATTATCTAAGTGTTGCATGATAGCGTTCAGAGCTCCCACGCCTCCGATACCAGAACGACCAGCCGCCGAAGTTTGTATGGGGAACAACTGTCCTTAATATACCCCTGCCGGATTTGACAACAAAGAAATAATATTGTAATATTAATTATGGTCATATGACCATAATAATTAAGCAGTTCATCTAATTTGATGGGCATAAGGCTTAAAAGATAAGGGTAGAAGCCCATGGGAAGGCAACCACTTCGGCGTCGGGTAGATAATCTTCCGCAGGTGACCTACTTCAAGCCTGCCGGCATACCTCTGGCTCACCTTCAAGAAACGCGGCTCTCTATTGAGGAGGCTGAAGCTATCCGGTTAAAGGACATAGAGGGCCTTGCCCAGGGCGACTGTGCCCAGAAGATGAGCGTGTCACGCCCTACCTTTGCCCGGATATTGCTCTCGGTAAGACGGAAGATGGCTGATGCCCTGCTCAACGGAAAGGCGATAAGAATTGAAGGCGGGAACTATGAGATGGCGGTGCGCCGCTTCCGCTGTGACAACGGTCATGAGTGGGAAGTACCCTTCGAAGTAATGATAAAGGAGCCGCCGGAGCTTTGCCCTACCTGTAGTACGCCAGACATCATGGTACTCCGGCCCTGGAAGCCCGGCTGTGGCATGGGCGGCCGGGGCAGACGGTTAAGAGGTGGATGAAACTGGTAAAAGGGCTCAGTGAGATGGCGGCAGCAACAAATATGAAGGTCCTTGATGATTTGATATCAAAGTTGAACACAGAGGCGAAGTTGAGGGATATTCGCATGGGTCTCTTTCACACTGCGGTTTTGACTCGCAACTGCGGGCTGGCAGCGACACTCCCCCGGGACGCCCTCCGGCAGGAGCAGCCGTCAGTAAAGGAGCCGGGCCGCCTCGTTGAAAAAGGAACACCGGAGCTTGTCAGGATGGCCTACTCAGAAAACATACTTGAAGCAGCCATCGGCATGGCAGCGATTAACTCGCTGCTTGAGATTAATGACGAAAAATGCCTGGAGCTCAATGCCAGCGAACTTATCGCCGAAAAGGGAAAAGGCAAGACAGTAGCCATCGTGGGCCATTTTCCCTTTATTCCCAGCCTGCGGGGGCTAGTAAAGGAACTCCGGGTGATTGAGAAAAACCAGCGTGAGGGCGACTTCCCCGAGGTTGAGGCGGAAAATATTATCCCTCAGGCCGACGTTGTCGGCATAACCGGCACCGCTTTTACCAACCATACTATTGAGCAATTGCTAAAGTTATGTCAACCAGAAGCCTACGTGGTCATACTCGGGGATACCGCTCCCCTCTCCCCGATTTTGTTTGACTATGGTATTGACGCTGTATCCGGCACCAGGGTAATTGACCCCGAGCTGGCCCTGCGCTGCGTGAGCCAGGGCGCAACATATCGGCAGATTAAAGGAATCCGCAAGCTGACTATGGTGAAATAGCTGCGGAAGGAGGCAAGACTATGTATAACAGATCAGGGCGAGGTAGAGGTCTGGGGCGAGGTTCGGGCGGTGGTATAGGTTTTGGCTTCCGGGGTAGTTTCCCACCCTGGCCCTATGTGGGGCGGGGCAGGGGCGGCCTGCCCAGGTGCGGTTACTACTTAAGCGGCACCGGCACGCCGGCACCGTGGCCATATCAGACACCAGCCCTTCACACGGGAATGCCAGCTGCTCCCGGCTATGCTCCCTATACGCCCGAGATGACTAAAGAGCAGGAGCTAAGCTACCTGCAGAACCAGGCGGAGGCAATAAAGGGTCAGCTGGGGGAGATTGAGTCCAGGATGCATGACCTGGAAGCTGAAAAGTAAAACACAGATAACGCACGAACTAAAGGAGGTACATTATGCCAAGATTTGATGGTACTGGCCCTCGTGGGATGGGCCCAATGACTGGAGGCGGCAGAGGTTTCTGCGCTATCCCACTACGCTCAGGTCGGCCGGCATACGCCGGAACACGATTCTACAGGCCATACACCCCTCCCTACCAAGAGGCGTATGGTTTCCAGGCCCTTTGCTCCAGGAATGACCCGTGAGCAGGAGTTAGAATCCTTAAAAAACGAGTCCCAAGCCCTGAGGGAGGGGCTTAAGGAACTGGAAACCAGGATAAAACAACTAACAGAGGAAAAATAGGAGGTACTATGAAGATTGCAATTACAGCTGCCGGCCCTACTCTCGATGCTGAGGTAGACCCGCGGCTCGGACGGTGCCAGTACTTTATCGTTGCCGACCCGCAAACGATGGAGTTCGAAGCGGTGGATAACTCCAGCGCCATGGCGGCGGGCGGAGCCGGTATCGCGGCGGCACAGATGATAGCCGGTAAAGGTATAGAGGCAGTTCTTACCGGTAACTGCGGCCCTAACGCCCATCAGGTGCTATCCGCTGCCGGGATTCAGGTAATAACCGGCGTTTCCGGAAAGATAAAGGATGCCATAGAAAGCTACCGGGCCGGTAAGTTAAAGACAAGCTCCCAGCCCAATGTGCCTGACCACTTCGGTATGGGTGATAACCCCGGTACGGGAACTAACCCCGGTATGGGCGGAGGTATGGGTGGAGGCATGGGCGGTGGTATGGGCGGAGGTATGGGTGGTGGTATGGGCAGAGGCATGGGCGGTGGTATGGGCAGAGGCATGGGCGGTGGTATGGGCAGAGGCATGGGCGGTGGTATGGGCAGAGGTATGGGCGGTGGTATGATGCCGCCAGGTAGCCAAGCGCCCCAGGCACAAACCGCAGGGCAAGAACTGGGGGCGCTCAAAGCCCAATCAGAGATATTAGCCGAGCAGCTAGCCGAGATTCAGCGCCGGATAGATGAACTGGGTAAGAAGAAAAAATAAAAAATATACCGGAGGTGCAACTATGCCTAGAGGAGATGGAACCGGGCCTCCCGGGGGCAGCGGCCCGGGTACAGGCAGAGGTTCAGGTAAAAGCAGCCGGGGTGCCGGTAGGATGAGAGGTACCCGGCCCGGAGCAGGCCCCAGCGGTGATTGCGTATGCCCTAGTTGTGGAGCGAGAGCCCCGCACCGAGTAGGGACACCCTGCTACAACTTGAGCTGCCCCAAGTGTGGGGCAAAGATGGCCAGAGCCTAGATGATAATATCTGTTGCCAGTGGTAAAGGCGGAACGGGTAAGACGCTGGTATCCACCAGCCTGGCCCTTTCCCTGAAAGATAGCCATAAAGTCACGCTTCTAGACTGCGATGTCGAGGAGCCTAATGCCCATGTCTTTCTAAAGCCGACCATTACCAGCAGCGAGCCTGTCCTCATACCCGTCCCCAAGATAGATGAAGAAAAGTGCACCCGCTGCGGTAAGTGCGCCGAGGTCTGCGCCTACAACGCCATCGCCGTCCTCGGTGAGCATGTGCTGACCTTCCCGCAGTTGTGTCACGGCTGCGGGGCCTGCAGCTATCTCTGTCCGGAAAAGGCTATCTCCGAAGAGCCCCGGGAAACGGGCGTGGTGGAAATGGGACAGGCAGACGGCCTGGAATTTATTCACGGCAAACTTACCGTCGGCGAGGCAATGGCGCCGCCTATCATCAGAAGAGTGAAAAAGCAGGGTAATAACGAAGGGACGGTTATTATTGATATTCCGCCGGGGACTTCCTGCCCGGTGGTGGAAGCGGTTAAGGGCAGCGACTTCTGTATTCTGGTAACCGAACCGACCCCGTTCGGGCTTAATGACCTCATCCTGGCTGTAGAAACGATGAGGGAGCTCAACATACCCTGCGGAGTTGTCCTCAACCGGGCCGGTGTCGGCGATTCTAAAGTGGAAGAGTATTGCCTTAAAGAGAACATACCTGTTCTGCTCACTATTCCACTGGATACCGAGATTGCCCGCCTGTATTCTAAGGGAATACCCCTGGTCGAGGGTATGCCAGAGTGGAAGGATAACTTCCGCAGGCTTTTTGACAGGATTAAAGGAAATAGTAGATGAAAGAAATCGTAGTCTTAAGCGGTAAAGGGGGCACCGGCAAGACCAGCATTGTCGGCTCGCTGGCGGCTCTGGCCAGAGATAAAGTACTGGCTGACTGCGATGTTGATGCGGCTGACCTCCATCTGCTGCTTAAGCCGCGGTTGAAACAGGAGACCGAGTTCTGGAGCGGGCAGGTAGCCCACATTGACCCGGACAAATGCACCCAGTGCGGCCTGTGTCAGGACCTGTGCCGTTTCGACGCTATCAAGGACTTCAGGGTTGACCCCGTCTCCTGTGAGGGCTGTTGCTTTTGCTCCCATATCTGCCCGGCTGAAGCCATAACCATGAAAGAAAACCTCTCCGGGCACTGGTTTATCTCTGACACCAAGTACGGCCCTCTGGTACATGCCAGGCTGGGAATCGCCCAGGAGAACTCGGGGAAACTGGTAGCCCAGGTGAGGCAGCAGGCCAGGAAGATTGCCGAAGAAAGAAATATAGGCTATATTATAAGCGATGGTCCACCGGGCATCGGCTGCCCGGTGATTTCGTCACTCTCTGGAACCAGCCTGGCTCTTCTGGTTACCGAGCCGACACTCTCCGGAATACATGACCTGGAAAGAGTGCTCAGTGTCTGCCGCCACTTTGGCGTTCCGGCTGTGGTTTGTATAAACAAACACGACATTAACGAGGAAAACAGCCGCCGCATTGAAGACTACTGCTTAAAGCAGGGAGTGGAGGTAGCCGCCAGAATTCCATTTGATAATGCCGTAACCGAGGCTATAGTACGCGGTGTGCCGGTGGTGGAATACTCCGATGGCAGGGTCTCGCGTGAGATAGAAAAAATGTGGCAAAATATCTCGGAACGGTTAGCCAGGAACTAAGGGGGTATAGAAGCCGGAGGGCTCGAGTAGATGGATATGGAGGAGCTGGCAAAAGAATTTATGGCACAAAAGAGGTTTGCTCTGGTTGGCGCCACCAGCAACACCAGCAAGAACGGCTACCGGATATTTAAGAACCTGAGCCGCCGCGGCTACGAGGTCTACCCGGTAAATCCGGGCCTGGAGGAACTGGAGGGGGTTAAATGTTATCACAGCCTGGCTGACATTCCGGTCAGGGTTGATGTGGTTGACTTTGTGGTGCCGCCCCAGGTGACCGAGGCCACTCTTAAGGAGTGCAAGCGGCTGGGGCTGGACCGCATATGGCTCCAACCCGGCTCCGAAAGCGAGGCCGCCATCGCCTTCTGCCGTGAGAACAAACTGAAAGTAGTCCATGACATCTGCGTGATGCAAAACTAAAGAAGCTACTATTATAATAAAGAAAACTGGAGGTATTAAATGAGATATGCAGTGCCGGTAAGCGGCGGGGTGGTATCGTTGCATTTTGGTCACTGTGAGCAATTTGCCCTGATAGACGTTGACGAAGATAAAAAGGAAATAATCAATAAAGAGCTTGTACCTTCACCGGGGCACGAACCCGGTCTGCTCCCCAAATGGCTGGCCGAGCAGGGAGTCTCCTTTGTGATTGCCGGCGGTATGGGCTCCCGTGCCCTGGACCTCTTCCAGCAAAACAGCATCGGGGTTATCATCGGCACCATAGAAAACGACCCGGAGAAGGCAGTGCTGAGCCACCTTGCTGGCAAACTGGCTACCGGGGATAACATTTGCGACCACTAAGTCGCTGGACGGAGGATAAATTTCATGTTAAATGAGGAGCAGATAAAGCAGAGCCTTGAGGCGGTGCTGGTTCCTGAGGTTAAGCGCAGTATAGTCGGGCTGAATCTCGTTCGCGAGATTGCTGTCTCTGACGGCAAGGTCAAGGTCAGCCTGGCCTCGGCGGCACTGAACGAAAGCGCGCAGGACTGGCTCAAAACCAAGGTCAGTGAAGTCCTGGGGAAGCTGCCTGATGTGAACGGGGTAGAGGTAAGCTTCACCGAAGCCAAACCAAAAGAGCTGAATGATATTACCCATGTCATTGCCGTTATGAGCGGTAAGGGTGGCGTGGGCAAGTCTCTGGTGGCCAGCCTCAGTGCCGTCTCCCTCAAGCGGCAGGGCTACGAGGTCGGCATTCTGGATGCTGATATCACCGGGGCCAGTATTCCCAAGATGTTTGGTATTGATTACCGCCCCGCCGGCAGCGACAGCGGTATCCTGCCGGTGCTGTCCAAATCGGGCATTGAGGTAATGTCCATCAACCTTCTCCTGCCCAGCGAGGACGATGCGGTTATCTGGCGCGGGCCGCTCATTGGCAAGGTAATCACCCAGTTCTGGGAAGAGGTGCTCTGGGGGAAGCTTGATTACCTGATTGTTGACCTGCCGCCGGGAACCGCCGACGCTCCGCTAACCGTAATGCAGACAATCCCTATTTCCGGGGTAGTTATCGTTTTCACACCGCAGGACCTGGTTGAGATGATAGTCAAAAAAGCGGTAAATATGGCCCAGAAGATGGAAAAACGGGTTCTGGGTGTAGTGGAAAACATGAGCTACTTTTATGTGCCGGAAATAGACAAGAAGATTGAAATCTTCGGCAAAAGCCGGGCGAAGCAGATGGCCAGCGCCGCCGGCGCACCACTGCTGGGGCAGTTACCCATAGACCCGGAACTGGCCAAGCTCTGCGACGAGGGCAATATCGAGCGCTATAACGGTGAGATTATGACCACTCTGGGTAAGGCTCTAAACCAGGCGGTATCAGCCAAACCTAAATAAGATAGGAGCCAAAGGCAATGTCTTCATCATGGGAAGAATTTGAGGAACTAATCAAGCAGGAAATGAGGAAAAACTACTCCGAAGCCGCTATCGAGCACGGCATGAGCCCAAAAAACCTGGGAGAGCTGGAGGACGCCGATGGCTTTGCCCGGGTCACCGGTTCCTGTGGCGATACCATGAATATCTGGCTCAAGGTTAAAGACGGAGCCATAAACGATATCGGTTTCATGACCGATGGCTGCGGCACCAGCATTGCCTCTGGCAGCATGGTGACCGAGCTGGCCAAGGGAAAAAATATTGCTCAAGCCCGGAAGATAAGCCAAAGAGATGTACTGAACGGCTTGGGAGGGCTACCCGAGGAAAGCCAGCACTGCGCGCTTCTGGCAGCAAATACGCTAAAGGAAGCGATAAGAGATTATCTGGCTTTAAAGAAAGAGCCGTGGAAGAAAGCCTACCCCAAAAACACTGGCCACTAGAGGTACAGCACAGTGGCTAACTCTATTATCTATGGCCCGGTTCCATCCTGGAGGCTGGGCAGGTCGCTGGGCATCGACCTCCTATCTACCAGGGAAAAGACATGCTCGTTTGATTGTGTCTATTGCCAGTTGGGAAAAACGGCTCACCCTGAGGTAGAACGCAAAGAGTTTATCAGCATGGATAGGCTTGCCCGGGAGTTGAAAACCGTAGAAGGTATTGCCGCCGATTTTGCTACCTTCTCCGGTATGGGTGAGCCGAGCCTGGCATCCAACCTCGGCGAGGCAATAAGGCTGGTAAAGTCTGCCCTAAAACTGCCGGTAGCAGTCCTTACTAATTCTTCCTTAATATCCGGAGAAGACATACGCCGCGAGCTTGCCCTGGCTGACGTGGTTGTAGCCAAGGTTGATGCACCCAATGAGAAGCTTTTTCGCCAAATAAACCGCCCTGTTGGAACTCAGACACTGGCTGAAATCCTGGAGGCGCTCCAGCTCTTCAGGGAAGAATACCACGGGAAGCTTGCTCTTCAGATGATGTTTATTGAGGCAAATCAGAAATATGCTGCGGGTATGGCCAAAATAGCCGAGCCGCTTTCTCCCGACGAAGTACAAATAAATACGCCTCTGCGTCCCTGCGGCGTGACTCCATTGTCAGCCGGGGAGATAGCTGCCATAGAGCTGGAATTTGGCAATTTTAAAAATGTGTTTACGGTATATGGGGCATTAAAGCCGGAGATTATACCGATTGATTTAGCCGAAACATTACGGCGCCGCCCCAGGCTTTAGTAGCCCTGTATGGTGGCACCGATTCCCCGTTTGATAGATAAGCCGCCTTGAAGAGGTGGGCTAT
>Ga0307442_1000641_pt1 | contig 17181 bp, 10 predicted proteins | sample SalMarWE160430MG_FD_202143 | JGI IMG/M metagenome (GOLD analysis project Ga0307442, IMG submission 202143) | Salt marsh sediment microbial communities from the Plum Island Ecosystem LTER, Massachusetts, United States - WE1604-30 | ecosystem: Environmental > Aquatic > Marine > Intertidal zone >...
CGTGTCATAGCGTATCGAAGGGGTGGTAACGAAAATGCTCCTCGCTTGAAACGTATCATCCTCAAGATAAGGTGTACTTTCCAACGGGTCTCGCCTGTATTGCTCTCTCCGTTCAAACCTGAAATTCAGCCCTGCATAAGTGTGGTGTAACCATTTTCGAGAGAATCCCAGTGATGCGCCAAAGGACGTGGTCCCAAAATCCTGATTAAATTCCTCTTTTCGTTCCGAGTACAGACCAAATGTCGCTGAGACTCGCGTGCCAAGGAGCTGCGGTTCAGTTATCCCCAATTCACTCCGATAGCCAACCTGGCTTATCTCTCCGGCTATCCATGCGTCTTTCTTTGTTCCGAACAAGTTGCGGTCCCCTGCCTTGGCATGGAGGTAAAATCCCCTATCTGTTTCATATCCCCCTCCTGCCTCGATAAAATACGGTTTTTTCTCTTCAACCCCCACCAAGAGATGGACCTGATCCCTCTTTTCTTTAAGGCCGATTACCCTGAAACTTACGGAGTCAAAGATACCCAGATTGCGGATGTTTCTTTGGGACTGGAGCATCTTCACCAAGGAAAAAGGTTCCCCCGGTTGCATTTGAAACTCTCTTCGAATAATGCTGCTCCTGGTTTTAAAATTGCCCATGCAGTAAACATGCCCCATTGTCACATAGGGCCCCTCATCAATGTAATGCGTTATCTGGACATTCGACTTATCCTGGCTTATCGACACCTCTCCTCGTACCGTAACGTGCGGATAGCCTTTCTTGGAAATCAGGGCCGACAGGGTATTTTCATTACTTTGCACCATGTACCTTCGAAAGGGCTCCCCTGCCTTCATTCGTAGTGCCCTTTTTGCCTCCTCCTCAGTAATAACGGTTAGTCCCACGATTTTTAGTGAAGATACAAGGGCTTGAACTTTTTCCTCGATCTCAAGGGTAATCTCGACAGTCCTTTTATCACCGCTCCATTTCAGCGTGTGTTTGATTTCCGCATCGATATACCCGTGTTTGCTATAGAGGGATTTAATAGCATTAATGTCCTCATCAAGGATTTCCGGTAGAAAAATCCCTTTTTCACGGAACCCCGGAACCCGGGTAAGCATCTGCTTTTTGAGCTTTGCGTCGTCAAAGGTCTGATTTCCCCTGAGCTGTATTGACTTCACAACAGAACGAGGCCCCTCGTTAATAACAAACCGAACCGTGCGTACCGCTTCATCCCTTTCAGCAGCGACCGACCCTTCAATCTTCACCTGGGCACCAAGGAAACCGGCCTTTCCATGCCGTTGTTTTACCTTTTTGATGCTTTTTTTTAATCCTAGATCATTCTTATTCCCTTCCCTTAAAACAACCAGGTCTTGTCTCAAGGTGCTGTCCTTAAATGTCGTATTGCCGGCAAACTCAAACTCATATCGCGGCCCTTCATTAATCAGGATAAAAACTGAAAGGCCTTTTGTCCCGGGCTCGCCTATCTTGTAATCGATCGCAACATCAGGATATCCACTCTTTCTGTAATAACTAACGAGCCCCTCAATATCCTTAGCAAGGTCTCTTTTAACGAAGCGTCCTGAGCTTCCCGGAAGCAAGGCAGCACGCCAGATCTTCATCTTAGATTTGAGCATGGCGTCTGAAAGTGCTCGATTACCTTCAATATTGATCTGACCAACAGTAAGGTAGGGGCCTTTTTCGATGCTTACACGAATAACAACATTACCATCTTGACTATCCTTCTCTGCCGTTACCGTTATCTTTGGTTCGACAAACCCCTCGCGTTTAAAAACCTCTGCAATCAGTGTTCCCTGTTTTGCGAGTTCCTCATGGGTATGCATGTCACCGACGCGAATGGTCATTGCCCTCAGGATTTCTCGCTCGAAAAGGGGAAACTCGCCATATATCCTGATATCTTTGATTAATTGAAAGGGTTTCAGGTTAAATAAAAGGGCGATGCCTCGTTCCTCCTGCCTGGAATCAACATGGATTTCCTGAAATCTCCTGGAGAGCTTCAATGCCTCAATTGACCGTTCAAGCGAATCAGGGGAAAAAGGCTCCCCCGCTTTAAGAATAATGAGGTCCCTGGCCAATTTGATTAACTCTCCTGTATCATCCGGAAGGTCGCCAAGTTTTATGCCAATGCGGGCAATAACCTTATCAGAAGGTGCTGTTGTGCCTTTGCCGTTTTCCTTGAAGTAAGAATGGCACCAGGACGCATGCACGAGAAACGCGGGCAGAAACAACATAATCGGCAGGATCATTGAGAGATTTTTTCTCAGTGGCATTTTCGGTTTGAAGCCTTTCTATCGAAACTCAAGTCTAAAGAATATTTCCCCGCCATGCAGCCCTTTATTGTCCTGATAGCCGCTCAGCAAAATGCTTTCAAGCAATTTATACTCTGCAATCGCGCGCTGGGTCAACTCGCCGTCTTTGGGCTCCCCCGTGTACTTGATGGTCATTCGTTTGGAAAGCTCCTTACCAAGAGTTACCTTTATTTGATCGGAAGTCTCCTCATTGTCCTGTGTCTGGGTCTCAATCCTGACTATATCCAGACCAGTGGCTCTCTTGATATCCTTTTCCAGCGCTGCAGAGATAACCCCGGCAAGCAGTTTGGCCGCTGATTGAGTAGTGTCTCCTTCAGTCTTTATGAGCTCGTTTCTCGTCTTGCCGATCAACAAAAGGGATACTATGTCCCCGTCCTCCTCCGGAGGGTCAGAGGTTAATTCGAATGAAAGCCTATCCGGTGGACCGGCAACGGCCAAATATATTGTCCAGTTCCTGATTTGTACCTCGCTTTGTATATCAACGGTAGGTTCAGTCTGGTAGGGATTTGCAAAATCAATAATCCCTTTTTTAACGATAAACGTCTTGTTTCGGTAGGTAATAGTTCCTCTTTCAATAGAAGCCCGACCGGTAATTATCGGTTTGCTCAGCATTCCCGACACCCGAAGATTGGGGCTGATATCCAAGCGAGCAAGGTTGTTGTCAACAAGAAAGGGATTTCTGTGTTTGATGGAGATATCCGCGCTTATATTTTTAAGAAATGCAAGGGATTGGTTTGTGGAAGGGGGTGCCTCTTCTCGTTTTTTTTCGCCAATTGCTCGAATAATGCCCAGGTTCACATCCTTGTAATATGTTCCTTCGAGAATTATGACCTCCCCCCGAATCAATATTTTCTTGAGGGGCCCATTAATGCTTAGCTGGGTGTTTAAAAGTACGTCCAGCGTGTCTGGCACTCGAACTGGGAGCGAACTGGCGTTGAAATTCATTGCAATATTGGAGGGCCTCAAACCCTCCAGTTCGATCCTGCCCTTGAGATCGAATCGACCGGTGTTTAATTGTCCTTCAAGCCCTTCAACCGTAATCGCCTTGTGTGCAATTCGAATGCTGCCGTTCACATTGTGCAGTTTCTGTGCAAGAGCCGGGATTGTGAAACTCATGTGCCTGAGCCCGATGTCCGCCTGAATATCAAGATGGGACCATGTTCCCTTCACACTAACAGAAAGGGAGATATCCCCAGCTATATCTGGAAGATGTGGAGTGAATGCTCCTGCAACTCTTAAGGGGATCGTTCCCGCTGCCTGGAGATCAATCTGGCCATTTATTTTGCCTTTTCCCCTGATATCAATGTGCCCCTCCTTGAGCAAAATTAGTCTATCTGCGGCGATGGAGATATCCTCATCCTTGAGTGATGCCTTAAAATGAGGGGTATGAATAAGCGCATTACCCTTGAAAAACAGGTCCAGTTGAGAGAAATCGGCATAGACCTGGGTTTTACGGAGCGCCTTACTATTTCCGCTGGCCTCGACCTTACCGGTCACCATTCCGCTGAGCTGATCCTTGCCTGCTATCCTGAAATAAGGGCTCAGGTCGGTCTCGTGAAACAGAAGGGTTGCAGAGAAATCATTATTCTGTAAGTGAAATGATGCAGCGACATCGAAGTTCAGCTTGCCTGAAATCCTGGCTACCCTATCGTGAAGATCAAGATGTATTTGAAAATCCTCGAAGGATTTGCCCTTGAACATTAGATTCTTGAGGCTAATATCACCCTTTAACTGGGGATTCTCAAGCGTTCCATGACCTGAAACAGTGAAAACGATTTTACCCTCGGCAATCTCCCGGTTTATTAACTTTTGAATGCTTCCCAGGGAAACTCCTTTTGATATCATTTCGATCTGATACCGCTTATCAAGGGTAAGCCAGCCTGAGCATTCAATCAATTCCCCTGGTGCCACAGCAAGATGCAATGGCCTGAACCATGCTTTTTGACCATCAAGGACGCACGTCAGTTTAACGTCGTGAAAACGCTGGACCCCGAGATCCACATTTGTACCGTGGAGATCAATGGTCCCTCGCGGTCTTCTGACGTTTCCTTCCATGGTTGCGGCAAGAGAGACTTTTCCTTTCAGGCCATCAACAAAATCTTCCACAGATATGCTGTCGCTCTTTACAACCAGGGTAAATGCAGGATCTTTGAGCGCTCGCTTTGTTTTCTGATCAAAAATCTGAGCCGTCCCGGAGAAACGGAGCATGGACTTATGATTACGAATCTCCATCTTTTCAACAAAGAGCTTTCCATCAGAAAATCGAAATGTGGTTTCACAATCACCGATGCGGATTGCTTTGGACTTCAGGTCTCTCCCTGCTAAAGCGCCCGTTACTATTAAGGATTGGAGAGACCCATCAAGATTCACGTGCCCCTCGATCGTGCCTTTTACTATCTCCTTTGTAAAAAAATCTCTCATCTCAACATCCTTAAAGGTAACAGAGAGATTCAACGGAACTGTTCGGTCAACCTTAAAAAAATCCTCTTTAAGGACCTTAACCGAGCCAGTGGCATTTATGAGAGAGCCTTGATTCTCAAGGGAAAGCATTGCGACTCGTAATCTTCCCGATTGTTCCAGGTTGGCATTGACTCCAATATTCCCGAGCGTTACGTGCCTATATCTGAGCTGTCTTCCCATTAAGACAAAATCAAATGCCGGTCTTTTGGGTGATCCTGTTAGGGTGCCTCTGATATCGCAGGCACCACGTATACCGCCTATCCCAAGGGAAGAAAGTGTCTCTGTAAGATCCGAAGCCTCTATTGCCAGGCTTGCTGCGATGTTACCGGAAGATAAATCAAATCGACCGCTCGACTGCATTGATAGTGATCCTGACCTGGCCTTTAATTGCTTAATAGTTACAACCCCATCCTTGAGACCAGCACTGGTTGTAACGTTGAGATCAATCGGTTTTTCAAGCGTGCCGGCAGCAAATGCTTTGAAATCTGCCTCCATCTCTCCATCTGTGGATATTTCCTTCAGCGATAATCCCGTTCCGGATAATGCCATGGTAAAGGCCACAATACCGCTAAATCCATGTTCCACCGCACTCCGCAATTTCTCAAGCCTTATTCCAGTCCCCTTGAGAAACAGATGGTATGATATGGCCGTAAGATCGCTTTGTGGTGCAATAAATCCCTGTTTAAAGGCCTTGGACAGGTCTACTTTTCCCTGCATGCTCATATTTCCTGAACCAATACTTGCATTGAGATTATTGAGAGTCACAAATCGCTCTTTTAAGATGAGGTCAAGAGATGCCCTATCAATGTAATTCCCCGAAAGCATTCCGCCCCCATAGGTGAGGCTCATGGTAACTTCAGGATTATCCAGTTCCCCTCTGGCAGTTACCCTTGCTCTCATATCTCCTGTTAGCAGCGTCTTCAAAGAAAGGCTTTTCTGTACCTCGGGGAGTGCTGCTAAAACGTCCAGGGATAGATCGAACATGGGTTTTTTGAAAATATCGCGTATGCTTCCGGACACTGTAAGCCTCGATGCAGGGGTGTTGCCCTCAATAATAAGCTCATCAACGTGGTCCTCTTGGAGCCTTGCGCTCACCGTGCATCGTGCAAGGCTCGTATTAACCCTGGGGCTGTCTATCCTGCCTTCGGCGATCTGAAGGACGATACGTGCAGATTGCCTTAAAAGGTCTCCCTCCGCCCTGAGATCAAAGCCCTTTACTGAGATAATTAAACCTGAAGAGGCTCCCTCATAACGAATAGAGCCATGGGCAAACTCTAATGCCTTAACTCGAATCTTAATGGGGAAACCAAATGCCTTTTTTACCCCGGACTTCTCCTTTAACCTTGCATCTTTTTTTCTGGCAGGGGTAACAGCACGCACAAGGTTTAACTCTCCGTTTTTGTCCTTAAGCAAGTTGGCCCACGGCTTCTCCAAGATTACTTTCTTGATGGTGAGTGCTCCCTTTAAAAGCGAAGCCCACGATACATTGACACGGAGGGCGTTGAGGCCTGCGATTTCACCGTTATGCCTGTCTTTAAGTGTAACGTTTTTTAAGGCGAGTTCGCCTTTAAAGAGGGAAAAACGAAAATCACTGAATGAGATTTTCCCTGGAATAACTCCATTTACCTTGCCCTGAATAAGATCCCGTGCATGATCCGTGTTGAGATATATGCAGATCCCGGCAAGAAAGACGAGCACGATACAGAGACAAATAACTGCGCCGATAAAGCAGGTTTTAGCTATTCTTTTCATGGCATGCTTTTCAGCAGATACCCTCTTTTTAATTATGGTTAATCCAGATTTACTATGACCTGTGCCCTGCGTACTATTCAGATAGGGGCTTTATATACGAAAGATCGGCTCGCGGTTTCAGGGGGGTCTTACAGCAGTAAAGGGTCTTTATGGATTTTTCGTGAAAAAAATCGGCCCGTAGAGAATTTCCGCCTCTGAACCGGTATGCTGCGAGTTTATATATATCGCCACCCCACCCAACTCTGGCGGCTCCTCATTGAAGAGTTTTTTGTAATCCTCGTATACATTTCTTGACTCGTTATACCATACCCCCAGGGGATCGGTCTTATCTCTTACCACAATATACTTAAGTTTTGACCAGGCTGTGCTCGTTCCGCTCGTGCCTTTTGGTGTCTCGTTTTCCCAGAGATATCCCAGCATCAATGTATTTACCTTGGCGGGAAAACGAGGAAAAAGCACGTAGAGCTGACCGGCTTGATCATCCGCTTCCTTTTTTCGAAAGTCGCCGCCTTTGGGCAGCATGCGCGCCTGCCAGGACCAATGGATATAAGGATAATCCTTTATGGATGCCTTTAAATCTTTTTTTAAGCCAAAGGAGCTCTTTTTGCTCGAAAGCCTGAGGAAACCATCCTGCAATTCTACCTGAGGCTGACCCACCTTAGTCTCTTTGGTAAATCCCTTAGGTGTATCGCCATCCAGTGCCCATTCAGAGGCAATAATCAGTGCCCCCTTTGGAATAGCGAGTTCTGGTTTTGTCTCCCCGCCGACAAAGTTTGCTGTAGAAAGCATACAAAAGATAATTAAAAATAGGGTGAATTTTTTCATTGTATCCTCCAATCTAAAAGCCAAAGTTAGCTAATGTTACCAGGATTTCAAGATCATACGTGGCCTCGCAAAGACATGCAATGCTAAGGCATTCGGTTCAACTTGAATAAAACGATCACGAGAATTACCGTTCCAATCAGAAACCACGCTGGCCCGAGTAGCAAGAGCCTAAGAGCAGGAATATTCTGTTGACCATCAGGAAGAATATATAGTGAACTATAATTAGCATTTTAATAGTATTATTGCAGAAAAAATACAAAAAAATGCCTTGACAGTATATTTTAAATAGTTTCTAATTTTTATTAGAAAGTTTCAACTCATTAATTTCTTTTGTTTGGAGAGTATACATGGTGCTGAAATTTCTCTCTAAAAATGTATAAATAAAATACTGATTATTGGGGAAATAAGGGTTTTCCTTAGGCCATTAGACATACTACACACTGACGCAGCGTTTGCTATCACCAAGTACAAACACCGCAGTTGCCATTCAAGAAATCCCATGCGCATGTCCCAAAACAAGAACTTCTTGGTCCGATCTTGAATTTTTCGGAACAAACGGTTCCAGTTATTGAATTCCCACGTTGTTTCAATAGGTTAAATCACCCTTATTTACATTAAAGCTCCATGTTGATTGATCCTGTGGAAATTTCGGAATTCTAAATTCCGATTACCTTTTCAGCACTCATTATAAAAAGCGAATAATATCAATATGTTGAGGATATGGCACACTTATTGCCATTTATTTACCATATAATAAGCTAGGGGGAGGGCATAAAAAAAGAAGGTGATAGATGGAGGCAAAGAAGAAAGAGGTAAAGCTCAAGGTAAAGACGGGAAAAACAGGCAAGTCCGCTAAATAACTATACTTTACTTTATATTACATTGCACTCCCTAGAAAAGTAAAGGGAATAGTGGAGTACGTAACCGTATAGTAACCCAAAACAAGGAGGTAGAGCTATGGAAGTAACAACAGTTGTCACAGGTGCGTGGAACGCATTCGCTACCAAGATTACGGCATTCCTGCCCGAACTGATCGGGGCGATCATCATCTTCGTAGTTGGTTGGATCATCGCCCGATTGGTGAAAGTGGGCGTTGAGAAGCTTCTCAGGCTGGTGCGCTTTGACACGGCAACGGAGAAGACTGGAGTAAATAAGTTCTTGAAGAAGGGGGAGATCGTCAAGGCCCCCTCTGAGATCGTTGGAACGCTCGTTTACTGGTTTATCATGATCCTGGTGCTCATCGCGTCACTCGATGCACTGGGCTTGCCGATCGTCTCGGATATGCTCAACAGCATCTTCCTCTACATCCCCAACGTAGTGGCAGCGATCATCGTTCTGGTGCTGGGATTTCTATTTGGGAGCCTGCTCGCCGCAGTGGCCAGGACAGCCGCATCCAATGCGGGATTAAAAAACGCTGAGGGGCTGGGCAAGCTTTCTCTTTACGCCATTGTGGTATTTGCAGCATCAATTGCCCTTATCCAACTTGGCATTGGCGAGGAGATCGTAGCCTCTGCCTTTGGACTCGTCTTTGGCGCGGCTGCCTTGGCCCTTGCCCTTGCATTCGGACTGGGCGGAAGGGATGTGGCAGCTGAATACCTGAAGCGCTGGCTCGAGGAGAAGAAGGCCCCGGCCAAGAAATAGACCCTAAGCGAGGGAATAATCGTTGCAGGGTCTATCGAACGCCTTGCAGGGAGAAGGTTCTTCCGTCCCTTCTCCCTGGGGCTCTTTTCCGCCCATTCAGCGGAAAATCCTAAGAGAGAGGATTGATGATGAGACCAAAATTTATCGTATTATTAGTCTTAATTGCCCTATTTCTTATCATACTTATCCAGAATACCCAGGTGGTAACGTTACGGTTGTTTTTCTGGAAAGTAGGTATGTCTCAGATCATACTGATACCACTTACCATGGCAATCGGCTTTGTTGTCGGGTTCGTTGTTTCAAAGGTGACCGGTAAACAACCCACGCAAAAAAAGCTCTGATGCATGAGGTGACAGAGCATCTTATGCGTACGTTATGGGCAGGCGAGATGCCTCAAGGAACGGGGTACACGCCGAAAATTAATAGCGCATTACCTGATTAACAGCGCCTATACGGCGCCAGGGCTTTGCGTGACTCCTACGAAAAACCTGACTTCAGCCATGAAGTTACCACAGGGTATTTGCATTAGATACCGCTACCACAGATCCCGCAATGGGAATCCACTCGCCATGAGGGCATTTTCCGGCTCTCTAACCATGCAATGGATTGCATGAATTTCTCCAGCTTACATAGATAAATGAGAAAAAACTTGATTTACAGTGCGCCTATTTTATAATGGAGGTCTTCGATTTATAGCACAATCAAAGGAGACTACCTCTACACTAATTGAGGTGGTAATTCGGTAATTCAACTATTGGAGAAAACTGATAATGGAAGAGGGCAACCTTGTATTCATGCTTGTATTGCTGGTGGTATTGCTGGTTCTTTCCGCCTTTTTTTCAGGCTCTGAAACAGCGCTGATGGCCATCAGCAGACTTCGCCTGAGGCATCTTGCCGAGACAAAGCCCAGGCGGGCAGGTATCGTGGAACGAATATTAAAAAAGCCGGAGAGACTCATCGGGACCATTTTGCTTGGAAACAACCTGGTGAATGTGGCCATGTCCGCTATCGCGACAGCATTAGCCATCTCCTTTTGGGGAGAGAGGGGAATTGCCTATGTGGCAGTAATATTAACGCTCGTCATTCTCATCTTCGCCGAGATCACCCCCAAGGTGTATGCCAAATATTTCAATGAACGTATATCATTTATTATTGCTCCGATTTTCAACGTGATTATGCTCATACTCAATCCCGTAGTGGTAGCGGTGACCTATATAAGCAATAAGGTTTTATTACTGATAGGCGTTGATGTTTCAAAGATAAAGAGACCTTTAATGACCGAAGAGGAAATCCAAACCTGTATCAAGATGGGGTGGGATGAGGGGGCCATCACCGCAGAGGAGAGAAAGATGCTCTCACTGGTCTTTACCCTGAATGATAAGACCGTGGCAGAGGTAATGGTGCCCAGGGGAAAAATGGCGGTTCTTGACTTCAATTCGTCTATTACGGAGCTATCGAAGATTATCCTGAAAACCGGCTATTCACGATTTCCCGTGAAGAAGGGTTATAATCTTGAAGTAGTGGGCTTTGTGCACGGAAAGGATATCCTGCGGTTTAGTGATGAGAAAAAGCCAGTTTCCCTGAGGAAGATCATGAGGCCTCCCTACTTCGTTTCTGCTGACAAAAAAATCGATGCCCAGCTTCGAAGCTTTCAGGGAAGGAAACTCCATCAGGCCGTGGTGCTCGACAAGGAAGGAAAAGTCACAGGCCTTATTACCCTGGAGGATATTCTGGAGGAATTGGTAGGCAGCATCCAGGATGAACATGACTTGAGTGATTGAATTGCATGAAATATGACCAATAGGCCAAAAAATAGGCCCCAAAAGGCCAGGCTTGAGCATGAGAGTTTCTGGTAAATCAAACTGTAATGAACAATAAAAAAGGAGGGTGAAGATGTTTGAGAAGATTCTGTATCCAACTGATTTTTCGGATGTGTCAAAGAAGGCCATGGGCTACCTTGTACAGTTAAAGGACGCAGGGACAAAAGAGATCGTAGTTCTCCATGTCATCGATGAGAAGGGAATCGATGCCATTTCCCGATATGGGGCTGGGAACGCCGAGGCAGTGATAAGAGAAATAACAAAGGAGGCCATGGAGGAAGGAAAGAAGATAGAGAAAAAATTGATGCAAAGCGGTCTTAATGTGAAGATCAGAATCGAGACCGGAGTCCCCCTGAAAGAAATACTAAAGGTTGAGGAAGAAGAGAAGGTCTCCGTGATTGTCATTGGCTCCCATGGGAAGACCAATATCAGAGAGATGTTCCTTGGCTCTGTATCGGAGAAGGTCATACGGAAGTCTAAAAACCCTGTCCTGATTGTCAAGAGATGAAATATGCGGCATGAGATACATCGGGATTTTTACCATCTCGTGCTCTTGATTTGGGTTACCTTTAATTCATGATCATTCAGTCCATCAGGGCCCAGGAAAGTTAATAAACTCGGTATGCCTGATATAAACACAGCATTAGCCCTCGCAGTTGTCATTGCTACCATGCTTCTGTTTCTCACCGGGAAATTCCCGATTGAGGTAATAGCCCTGTGCGTCCCCGTTGCCCTGACAGTGCTTGGCTTGATCAATCCAAATCAGGCACTCCATGGGTTCGCGAGTCCTGCAACGGCAACAGTTGGCGCCATGTTCGTCTTAAGTGCAGGCCTGGTGCGCACCGGTCTTGTACAGACCTTCTCACGTCGTTTGCACAGGCTAGCAGGAAAAGGGGAATCCAGGCTCATCTTGGTCGTGTGTATCACCATCGCTGCTTTGTCCGCCTTCCTTATTAACACTGCAACGGTGGCCATCTTCATTCCCGTTGCAACGGTCCTGGCGATGAGGCGAAAAATCTCCGTATCTCGAGTATTGATGCCCTTATCCTTTGCGAGCCAGTTCGGTGGGGTATGCACCCTGATCGGGACCTCAACCAATATATTGGTTAATACAATCGCGGTTGAGGGAGGCATGAGGCCCTTCGGCCTCTTTGAGTTCGCCCCCCTTGGAATCACTATGTCGGCAGTGGGCATTGTATACCTTATCGTGGTGGGTCGCCGGTTACTGCCAAAGCGAAGGACCATGGCTGAACAGGTGGACAAGTATCGACTCGCTGATTACCTCACCGAGCTAAAGGTCGGGCAAAAATCTCCGCTCATTGGAAAGACCTGGGACAAAAGGAGGGCATCTCGAGATACCAAGGTGGAGTTAATCAAGGTATTACGCGGTGATAGGCCGGTATCACGACCATCAAGAACCAAGATAAAAGAGGGAGATATCCTCCTCATCCACGGCCATGTAGATAAATTGCTCGCCATGAAGGAAGCATTGGGATTGGGTGTCCAGGCTCATGTGGCGATGAACGACAATGAACTAAGTTCTGACAGGGTTGGGCTCATCGAGGTGCTCATATCGCCCCAGTCAACCTTCAAGGGGCGCACGTTACAGGCCTCTGGCTTCCTCCGGCGCTTTCAATGTGTGGTGCTTGCCGTGCAGCGGCGCGGCAAAATCCTGCGGGATCGGTTGACGGAAATCCGCCTTGAAAGCAGCGACACTTTGCTTCTTCAGGTGGACAAAGAGAACGTCTCTCGACTCCTGAAGTCCAGTGACGTGATTGTGACAAACGAGCTGACTGAACTATTCCTCCGAAAGGATCGCGCCACTGTTGCCCTCATCATATTCTTTTTGGTTCTTGCTCTGATCGCTTTACACATTGTACCCCTCTTGATTGCCGCGCTGCTGGGCGCCGTAGGGATGGTGTTGAGTCGCTGTCTCACGATCGAGGAGGCATACGAGGCAATCGACTGGAGGGTGATCTTCCTTCTTGGTGGCATTATCCCAATGGGGGTCGCGCTCGAACAAAGCGGGGCAGCCCTGTGGCTCACTCAGTCCATATTGGCACCTCTCGCCGGCTCCGGACCTCTGGTAGTTCTGGCGTCATTATATCTGGTCACCGCCATATTCACGGCGGTTATGTCAAATAACGCCTCTGCGGTAATCCTCGCGCCTATCGCTCTGTCACTCGCATCATCCATGCATGTGGATCCCCGTCCGTTTTTGGTAGCGATTACCTTTGCGGCGTCAACGAGCTTCGCAACTCCTATAGGGTACCAGACAAACACCATGGTCTATGCACCCGGAGGATATCGCTTTACCGACTACACTCGAGTAGGCGGCCCATTGAACCTGGTCTTCATGGCAGTAGCGGTGGTAGTTATTCCGATGCTCTGGCCCTTTTGATCGTTACCTTTTCTCATGGCCAAGTTAAGCTCTTCCTGTGCCCTGTATCTCCCCCCCCCTCACACCGCCGAACTCCCTTGCCTTATGATATTCTGAGCTTGCGAATTATTCGCGCCTCAGCAGTACATCAGTTCATCCTGTAGAAATAGAGCGAGAGGAGGTTTGCCCTCCAGGTTTCCCGGATGAGAATCGAAGCCAGAGGTACCCCAAGGTGCCTGAGAGGACAGATGAGAGAATGATACCCGTTTTAGCCATGAGGATCGCCTCTGGGCAATTAGTGAAAGAGAGTTCTGCTATGAAGATGGACATGGTGAACCCGATTCCACCCAGGATTCCAACCCCGGCGATATGACGCATCTTAACCCCGGTTGGCATAGAGACAAGGCCAAGGCGAAGGGCCAGCCACGAGGCGCCGGTAATTCCGATGAACTTGCCCAGCATAAGGCCCAAGAGCACTCCCAGCGTTACGGGATGTGAGAAGCTGGCAATGAACGAGTCAAGATCAATGGAAATTCCGGCGTTCGCAAGGGCAAAAATCGGTATAACCAGGAGGGCCACCGGCAGATGGAGTAACCGCTCCATGCGCTGCAAGGGGGCCTCGGTCAAATGCAGTTCGTCGTCCAGTGCCTGGAGCATTGAGTACTGCTCAATGTTAGAGAGGATGCTTTCTTTGGGGCGGTGGCTGGCCTCAAAGCGGTCCATGATCTCTTGCACCCTCGCAACGAAGAGCTTCTGTTTATAGCGAGCCCGCGCTGGGACACAAAGGGCCACCAGGATACCGGCAATGGTTGCATGGACGCCGGAGTAAAACAGAGCGAGCCAGAGGAGTATTCCCGCTATCATATAGGGAAGGCCCTTACGGACCCCACTGAGGTTAAAGGTTGCAAGCACCAGGAGCAGCGCTGCTGAGAGCGCCAGGGCGGTGAAACTAATGTGTTTTGTATAAAAGACCGCGATTATCAAAACCGCGCCCAGATCGTCTACGATTGCAAGGGCCACCAGGAACATTATCAACTGCTGGGGGACACGCCTGCCTAAGAGCACAAGGGCGCCTACACAAAAGGCAATATCCGTGGCCATGGGCACTCCCCAGCCCCGGGCGCATTCCCCCGAGGGATTGAGCATATGGTAGATAAGCGCTGGAAACACCATACCTCCCACAGCAGCTATAATAGGCAATGTAGCCTGCCGCGGGGCTGACAGTTCTCCAACGCGGATTTCTCGCTTTATTTCAAGGCCTACCACAAAAAAGAAGAACACCATCAGGCCTTCATTGATCCAATGCACCAGGGAGCGCTCAAGGCTCCAACCATGCACGTTGAATGATATGGAGGTATGGATGATGTGTTCATAGCCTTTTCCAAGCGGGGAGTTGGCCAGCAGCAGTGCAAAAAGGGACCCAATCATGAGAATGATGCCACCGGTAGTCTGTTTATGTATGAATTCCTCGAAGGGAGTGATGAGGCGATCAAATCTCCTCTCCCAAGGGTAGAAGATCTGTCCGTCTAAAAACCAACTCTTTTTACGAAATGACTTTTCTTGCTCATGTAATTCCATTGGCGCTTCTCTTTATGGCGAATTACTTTGATAATCCCTTATCGAAATGCTAAATAGATACGTTATAGAACAATCTTTTCAGCTCTGAGATAGGCTATGGCACCGAAAAAAAGCACCCTCCCGTTTGTGCTGATAGTGCTATTCGCCCTCTTCCTGGCGATTGGCATTAACCTGGGAGAAGTATCCTCCGTCTTGGAGAAGGCTATACGGGTTTGCCTCAGCTGCATGGGAATAGGGTAATGCTCATTCTGCGGCGATGGATACAGATTCTCGCAACCGTTCTGAGTAATGCCTACTGGAAATTTCCTTTTACCAAGGGCATATACCAGGGCAACCTCAAGGCGGTGTGCGTACCGGGGCTCAACTGTTACTCCTGTCCCGCTGCAACAGGCTCATGCCCACTCGGAGCCCTCCAGAACTTCATGGCTACGCTGCGGCCACGGTTCGGGGCAGGGCACACGCACTTCGGCCTCTATGTCATTGGCATGCTGGGCCTCATAGGGAGCCTTGTGGGGCGTATGCCGTGCGCGTGGTTATGCCCTTTTGGCTTCCTTCAGGAGTTGATCCACAAAATCCCCTCACCCGAATTTGAGATCCCTAAACCCTTGACCTACATCAAATATATCCTGCTGGGGCTCTTTATCTTTATCCTGCCTCTGCTCGTAGTGGATGAGTTTGGCTACGGGATCACCTGGTTCTGCAAGCATATCTGCCCTGCCGGAACCCTGGAGGCGGGTATACCCTTAATGTTGCTCAAGCCCGAACTCCGTGAATTGATCGGGATCCTGTTTCACAGCAAACTACTCATTCTGGCCTTATTTCTCGTATGGATGGTAGTAAGCCGCAGGCCCTTTTGCCGGGTCGCCTGCCCTCTCGGGGCCATCTACTCGCTCTTCAATAAAGTCAGTGTGTTTCGAATGACCCATGATCCCGACAAATGCACCCTGTGCGGGGCATGCTATCGCGATTGTCCCATGGGCGTGAAGTTCTATGAAAACGCAAACCACTATGACTGTATCAGGTGCTTGAAATGTTACCAGGAGTCGTGTCGCTTTGGGGCTATATCCTATGAAGTAGCCGGTATACCCCTGCTAAAAGCCCTCAAGAGAACGGCAGAAACGGATGCTCCTATGGAATAGCAACGGCTACGTATCTCCCTTGGACAAGGTCAGCCACGCACGAGGTTTTGCAAATTGCACGGAGCTTGTTGTCGGCTCTTGTTTCCCTCTACTTTAGAAATTCATATATCTTGCGCTCCAGATACCTTTCGGTTCGTTTTCCGACTATCTTCTCAACCACCTCACCGTCTTTGATGAAAAACAGCGCCGGTACGGCAATGATGTTATACGTGTGCACTGGGCTGTCTCCGGCCCAGTAGATCGGAAAGTTTACCCCTGCCGTGTCTACAATCCGCTGCATTGCCTCTGGCCCATCCACATCAAGGCTGATACCTATCATTCTAAGGCCGCGGCTTTTATACCGCTCATAGAGACTGTTCAAGATTGGCAATTCCTTTCTGCATGGGCCACACCAAGCAGCCATGGCCACAATCATACACTGACAATCCTTACTGCTCATCAGGGCATCGAGGTCTGCCGGCTCTATCCGCTCAACAATACTGCTTGATGCGCTGTGTGTTTGTCCCACGAAAAAGATCACGAGCGCTAAAAGGGGCAAGATCAGAACCAGGGCTTTTCTTTTTTTAAACATATAATTTTCATTCATTTTTGATTCGACACCATACTGTCAGGGATTATTCCCCTTGCTCAAACCTCAGCAGGAAAAAGAGTTTTGCATGACTTTCCCGCAAGGCCTTATGAAAATCGCTTATATCATACAGGAATCTATTATAAATGATAAAGAATATCATAACAACCACTTTAAAGATTTAAAGAAGATGCTGCCCTTTCTTTGGTTAATTGAAAATAATAGTAGCGGCCCCGAATTTATCTCTTAAAAAAAGTGCAACCTAATGACAATACAAACAAATAGAAACATTCCGCCTCAAAAGAGATTTTTTAATCAATCAGAAAGGCGGGTCGTTCCACGCAGCCAAGCATAATACCCCAACTATGGAAATTGTAATTCATTGGCGTAATATATCTCTTGACATATCGTGTGCTTATGCCAAAATAAAAAAGTGACCTTGCGAATCATGTAACAGTGTTATTCCTCCGTTATCAGAATACCGGGTGACACAATTTCTATCTTGAAACTGGCTTTCTCAATCAGGGAATTCGTCCATTTCCACCAGGCTATAGAAAGGAAAGGCTCATGTTTAATCAATATGATATCCCCATACGAATTGAGCAAGAGGGTATCACGGTCTCCGTTCAAAAAGAGGGGGAGAACATTCTTTACATGAGAGAATGCCTTGGGGAAAGCACGGAGAAGATCCTTGTTACAGGCTCCGGCAAGCTC
>Ga0307442_1000644_pt1 | contig 17135 bp, 17 predicted proteins | sample SalMarWE160430MG_FD_202143 | JGI IMG/M metagenome (GOLD analysis project Ga0307442, IMG submission 202143) | Salt marsh sediment microbial communities from the Plum Island Ecosystem LTER, Massachusetts, United States - WE1604-30 | ecosystem: Environmental > Aquatic > Marine > Intertidal zone >...
CTATTAAATCGGGTGAAAAGCTCCTTAATATGTTAGAAACAACATCGGGTACATATGTAATGACTAAATCACAACCGAAATGAATAGCTGTCAAAGATGAGAAAGTAGGAGCACCAGTATAATTTTTGGATCCCCCTATTATTAATATCTTTCCAAACTGTCCTTTATGATTCTCTTTTTGTCGTTTCTTTAGTGTTGGTAATAAATCTCCTCTTCCTACTACAATACTTGCTTCTATGGGTATTCCTATTGGCTTTACGATAATTTCTTTAATATAATCATTTGTAGATTTAAACCCGGCTTTTTTCTTGTGAAATGTGACTACTAAATCTGCTTTTACTGCTATATCATTTACCTTTCCATTATTAGGGTTCATCCCCGATGGAACGTCAATTGATACGACAGTGAAGCGACTTTCCTCTTTTCTTAATGTATTTATCATAGTGATACAAGAAGAAATTGGCTCTCGAATTTTACCTTGAATTCCCGTTCCTAATAATCCATCGATGATCACGCGATATTCCGAATCATTCTTAATAGTATCTTTTATCTTTAACATATACTTGGAATCAGTTATGATTTTTCGTTTAACCGAATGCTCTAAGTTTAGTAAAACTTCCCAATTCGATTTTGATTCCCTTGTTCTAATTTTATCGGGACTCCCCAATAATAAAACAAACACTGGAATAGCTTGGGAAGCCAAATGTCTAGCAACGACAAACGCATCTCCACCATTATTACCGGTTCCTGCGAAAATTACTACCTTTGTATTTTTATTTAATTTATATTTGTCAATAATTTCCGTGGTAAGAGAATACCCTGCACATTCCATTAATAGTCTCTTATCAATTCCCAACCACTCTGAATTATTATCCAAAACTGATAACTCTTCGGATGTGATTTTTTCAGATAAAAATCGCTCCATTACATATTAATCTAAGTTACTCTGATAAAAAAGGATTATCTCATTTTAAGAAAAAGAATGGATTTTAATCACATGTAAGCATTTTAATAAAATCAAATCAAATTATATTTTATGAAGAATCAATACAAAAAAGTAGCTCTTGTAACTGGTAGTACTCACGGAATTGGAAAAGCTATAATTTTAGAATTAGCAAAAATTGATTGTTCAGTGGTTATTAATGGAGCAAATACAAAAATTCTCCCTAATGATTATCTTTCAGAATTAGAAAATATATTTAAAGATGACTTAGAAGAACGAATTTTATTTGTAAGAGCAGATGTTAGTAAGGAAGGACAAAGAAAAAAATTATTAGAAGAAATAAAAAGGAAGTTTAATAGAATTGATATACTTGTAAATAATGCGGGAGTTGCTCCAAAAATTAGATGTGATATTTTAGAATCAACAGAAGAATCGTATGATGATGTCATGAATATAAACCTTAAAGGACCATTTTTCCTCACTCAATCTGTTTCAAAATGGATGATAGAATTAAAAGATAATGTAAATGATGACTATAATCCCTACATTATCAATATCTCATCAATTAATAGATACACCTCATCAACAACAAGAAGCGAATATTGCATTTCAAAAGCTGGAATAAATATGATGACTAAATTATACGGAGATCGGTTAGCTGAACACGAAATTTTCGTATATGAAATATCTCCAGGAATCATCGAAACGCCCATGACAGAAATAGTTCATGAGAAGTATGATAAACAAATTCATGAAGGACTTACTCCCATTAAGCGTTGGGGAAAACCAATAGACGTTGCCAAACCAGTTGTAGCAATTGTAAGTGGCTTAATTCCCTTTTCTACGGGATCTGTACTAGATATTGATGGGGGATTCCACATTCAACGACTTTAAAATGTGAAAAATATGGAAAAGAACGTATTTAATATGAATAATTTTGAATTCGAAGAATTCAATTCAATTGTGGTAGGGTCTGGCGCTGCTGGATTGAATTGTGCTCTCCATTTAGTAAAGGAGGGTTTATCTCCTTCAGAAGTTGCTATTATAACGGATAACTTAGGTGGAGGCACTTCGTTCAATGCTGGATCTGATAAGCAGACATACTATAAATTATCAATAGTAGGAGAACAATTAGATTCTCCCTTTATTATGGCAAAGGATTTAATCCAAGGAGGAGCAATGCATGGAGACATAGCACTTATAGAATCTACAAACTCTATTAAAGAATTCTTCCATTTGATTGAGTTAGGTGTTCCATTTCCTCATGATGAATATGGTGCTTATGTAGGATATAAGACAGATAATGATCCGAAGCAAAGAGCTACATCTATAGGTCCTTTAACTTCACACATGATGGGAAATTGTCTCTTAAGAGCTGTCAAAGATCAAGATATCCTAATTTATGATAAACACCAAGCTATCAAAATTTTAGTTGATGATTCTGAGGAACCAGCCAAAGCCATTGGCCTATTATGTATTAATATAGAAGATATATCTAATGCCAAAGATATATTGGAATTAACGAAATTCATCAAGATTTTCAAAGTTAGAAATATTATTATTGCTACAGGAGGACCGGCGATTCTATATAAGGATTCAGTTTATCCTAAATCGCAAACTGGGATGACTGGTTTAGCCATAAACGCTGGATGCATCCTTCAGAATTTAACAGAATCGCAATTTGGTTTAGCATCTTTAAAATTTCGGTGGAATTTATCTGGATCATACCAACAAGTAATCCCAAGATATTTCTCGGTGGATGATTCAGGTCAACAAATTGAATTCCTCAATGAATTATTCCCTTCCTTCAAAGAATTATCAAATGCTACATTCTTAAAAGGTTATCAATGGCCTTTTAATCCTTTCCATATTGAAAATTGGGGCTCTTCGTTAATTGATCTGGCTGTATATCACGAAAAAACTACCCTAGGAAAGAAAGTATTTCTCGATTATACGAAAAACCCCTCAAATTATTCCACTGAAGATCTGTCAGAACTTGCTAGAGATTATCTAACAAAATCAAATTCATTAAGTGGCACTCCCATTGAACGATTAAGAAAATTAAATATTGAAGCATTGAAGATATATAAGAGAAACAATATCGATCTCGAAACTGATCCTATCGAAATTAGTGTATGTAATCAACATCTGAATGGTGGAATAACTGGAGATCGATGGTACGAGTCCTCAGTAAGTCATCTATTTGCCATTGGGGAGATAAATGGGAGTCATGGCGTTCATAGACCTGGAGGATCGGCTCTTAATGCGGGACAAGTAGGAGGGTTAAGAGCAGCTCAAAAAATCTCTGAGAGATATACATTTATTCAACCCCCAAATGAAGAAAAATTCAGGGTGATATCTCAGAATAGTTTGGATAAATTGCATATTGAGATTAAAAATGCCTTTGATGAATCAGAGAAAAAACGAACCCTTAAAGAAATACTGGAACAAATCAAAATACGAATGTCTCATTATGGATCCATAATTCGGTCAAAGAATGGTCTCGAGAAAGAAATTGAAATTGTATCTTCTTTACTAAAGACATTTGAACAACAAGTACAATTGAAAGCTAGTTCTGATATTGTAAAATACTTCCAGATAAAGGATGCGTTATCAACTCAATTGTTCATTTTAACTGCGATATATAATTATCATGTTAACCATGGAATTAGTAGAGGTTCTTATTTGATAATGAGAAATAAACTTAATAAAGATGAACGTCAAGTGATTCCTCCCAAACCACTTGAACAATACAAATTCGTGATATCGAATGATATTCATGCTCAAAAGATTCAACAACTCCATTTTAAGGATGATAGAATTCTCATTAATTGGGAAAATGTTCATCCTATTCCCAAGCAAATGGCGTGGTTTGAAAATACATGGAAAAAATTCCAAGATAATAGTATCTATGATTAAAAAATTCCTAAACAGAGCCGATATAATATGGATCTCGAACAGCACACCCTGTCTTTTTTCCTTCCCTCATCAATTGAGAGCATTTTGAACAAGATATGCATGATTTTTGTTTATTAATTTTTCCCTCTTGAAAAATTTGTTTTGCAAAATCTGGATTTGCAAAAGCCATTCTCCCAAACCCACATATATCAGCCATCGATTTTTCAATGACTCCCGAAGCTAGATTTGCAGCATATTGGCGGAAATACGAGTATCCTGACCCAATAATTTTAATATCTTTCGGGATTAGATTTTTAATCACTGAAGTTAAATAAATAATTCTATATACACTAAATAAAGGATGTTCTTTTGGAAATATACCCCCTTTTATTGGTACATCATAAGGACGGGTAATATGAGGTTGTTGATGTGGATTACCTGTTGAAATGTTAATCATTTTTATCCCTTGGCTACTCAATTTGTTAATTAACTCTATCGGTTCACTTAATTCGATAGTAGCGGGAAATTTTTCATTCCTCATATGTTTAACCCCAAATCCTATTGGATAAGGATTCCCATCATAAACTCCTAAACGTGATGTAATTATGAAATCTGTCTCCTTTCGAAATTTATTCTGTAGTTTGTTTATGATATTAAGATAAAATCTAGACCGATTATCGAAATCTTCCCCTCCATAGATCGAGTCTTGACGAGTATGAGCTGAAAACAGATCACTAATTAAATAACCATGACACGCTTTTATATCAACCCCATCAAAACCTGCTTCTCTTGCCAAAATCGCTTTCTGAATCCATAACTCTTCAATATCATTGAGTTCCTCATCAGTTAGAATAATTTCGTCATTTTGAGATGTTCGTGATATTTCATCTAAGTTGGTAGCATGATAAGTTTTAATAGGATATTTCTTACCTTTTCTCTTTGTATATTTCCCTGAATGATTTAGTTGTAAAATTAAAATGCAGGGATGTCTAAACCCTAAAACTTCTAAAGTATTATTACATTCTGTTCTTATGAGGGTTGTAAATTTCTTAAATTCGTTGACATTATCTTCAGAAAGTATTAATTGATGTGCATTGGAGCAACAATCATTTGAAAGAGCTGTAGCTTCAAACCAAATTAGGCCAACACCTCCTTTAGCATAACGCATATAGCGCCGAAAAGTCAGTTCACTTGGAGATCCATCTAATTTTGCATCAAATCCCTCCATTGGTTGAATTGACAATCGATTTGCAACAATAATATCATCAATTTGGAGAGAATCTTTTAAAATTTCAAGATTATGACTAATAGGCAAGGGAATCATTAATCTTTTTAACTCGATTTCTAAATCTGCTAATAATTTATACTTGAATGATCCAAATACCTGAGAGGAAGGATGGATGAGCATATTAATAAATAAATCCATTTTAATAAAGAACTTTTCATTTTCTTCATTAAATAGAAGAATCTCAACCCTTGAAATACTCATAAAAATATATTTTAAAATATTTTAAAACGCTTTTCATCTATATTTAATTTAAAGAGATGTCAATAATCATGATTGATAATTTGAATAAATTTCAGGATTTGGGAAAGGAATTTGAGAAATATTTACGTCCATCAACATTTCCTATAGCTATTAAGTTAATTAAAGACACATCAGAGATTCCTAATGGATGCAAGCAACCCCATATTGATTTAAAGCTACAGAATTTTATCTGTCAAAATTTTAAAATGGTTAGAACTTATGGTTGGACTATTGCTATTACTTCAGATGATTGTGTCTGCAAAGTCGCTCGAACGGTGTATAACTGGGATCCAGTTAACGAAGAGACAATTGAATTTGGTAATAAATTTAGCATTGGATTGTATTCAAAAAATATGGAAATTGCCCAAGAGTGGAGTAAACACTTAAGATTTCTTCCAGAAGAATATATTGGAATAATTATATCACCTTTAACTCGAACGAAAATAATCCCGGATATTGTACAAATATATTGCAATCCTGCACAAGCCACTCGATTGGTACAATCATATCTTTTTATTGAGGGAGGAATTATGGAATTTAGTTCTTCAGGAAGAGCTGGTTCATGTCATGAAGGAGTCATAAAAACATTTCAAACAGATAAACCTCAATTAGTAATTTTAGGAAATGGAGATAGAGTATGGGGTGGTGTTGAAGATGATGAAGTCATGTTTTCCATCCCAAAAAACAAGCTTGAAATGATTGTGGAAGGTCTTAAAAGCACACATCAAGGCGGATTGAGGTATCCAATTCCAAAATACATGAATTATAAACCAGGATTTCAAAATCTCTTTAAATCAAAAGCAATCAATAGAGCTGGTGGCACTTTGGTTAAAGATAACTAAGTATTAATACTTTATATACATTTTATTTATTAACTTTGTAAAAAGGTATCATAATCCTCTTCGTTTGAAAAGGTTAGTTACAAAACCACCTATTGGTGCGGCGCAACCACCGACTATAGCCAGAAAGATTCCCGCAATTATCACTTTTTTATAATATAAATATTAGTTGGAGAAATTAGAAAAAAAGTGATTTTTTTTAATTCAGCAATTTCGCATTTAAATATATTTATTAGAAAAAAGTGTCACAATTGATTCAAATCATAATTAAAAAAAATGAGAAAAATGAATGTAAAAGAAATCAAAGGAAGCGCTGATTTTGAAGGAAAAGATATTTTAGGATACATTCTATGGAAACAGTCAGACGGTTTTCATCTGAGGTGGACTACTTCAGAAAAAAAAGCTGTAAAATTTCAAGGAAAGATAACATATACGGATAAGTTTAGAATTATCAATAAAATTGAACTAAATGAAGAAGAAAAAATAAGCAAAACTGGAAAGAATTCTGTTGAATGGTTTTCAGAGTTGAAGAAAGCAACTGAAGGCTTAGACTTTCTAACTCCTAGTGATTTTACTATAGAGCTTAAGATAAACAAAAAAAGAACTAAACCAATCAATATCTTTTTAGGATCGAAAATGATGCATCCTGAGAATAATCCATTCGATGTAATTCAAATTATTAAGAAATATACAACACAAGAACCAGAATATGAACCAAAACCCGAAGCCACTCCAGAACCTGTATATGAAACAGAGCCAGAAACCACTTCAGAACCTGAATATGAACCTGAACCAGAAGCTACTCCAGAAGCAGTATATGAACCTGAACCAGAAGCCACTCCAGAACCAGTATATGAACCTGAACCAGAAGCCACTCCAGAAATATTAATAGATGACATAAATATACGACTGGGACAATGGTTAACGCAATTAGTTACTTATAGGAATTTTGAACCAAAAGAAGAGAAAAAATCAGAGTTTGTCTCTAAGCATAAACCCGAAACGACTCTGGAATCCATTTATGAACCTGAACCAGAACCAGCATATGTACAACCAATCGAACCAGTATATGAACCAGAGTATGTTTATAAATCTAAACCAGAACCAATTTCTGAAGTATTATATATACCTGAACCAGTATCAGAATCTATAGATGGCGTAAACCCATATCAACGGGTATATGATTGGCTAAATCAATTATTATCCCATAGAAAAATCGTATGAAAAATTTTTCTATATTTATTCTTTAATTTTATAGTGTTATTGAATTTTCTTGAGGTACTAAATCTTTAAAATAGAGAATTATTTTGAGTTGAACCATAAGATTTACAAAATTTTTAAGAAAATTATCATAATTGAATGTATTTAACTCATTTTTTAAAGTGCTTTCAGTTAGGAAATATGAAAATCCAATCTTTTTATCGAAACAGCATTAATCATTTTAAATTTGACAAAAAGCTTTAAAAATAATAATGACTCATAGTCATTTTTTGAACCAAAAGTTTATATATGAAAATAGACTTTAATTATGTAATGACCCTTGGTCTAAAAAAATACTATTAGTCAATAAAGTGAAAAAACATTGAGTCGTAAAGAACGTGAAATAGAACAAAGAAAGGTTTTTATCCTTCAAAAAGCTGAAAAATTATTTCTTTCTCAGGGATATAATGATACAACAATGGATCAAATCGCTGAAGAATCAGAGTTTAGTAAAGGAACAGTCTATAAATATTTTCTCTCAAAAGATGAGATATATTTAACTTTAGGTATAAAAGCATATCAAATGATCATTGAAAAGACAAAACAATTTATTGAAAAAGAAGAAACCGGAATAGCGCAACTTATGGCTGTTGGAAAAGCTTATCACGAATTTTATAAAGATTCTCCTGAGTATGCACTGATATTCCATCATATCGGTGACAAATTTCCCGATATTGCAAATAAACCCAAAAAGGAACTTACTGCAAATGAGAAGGTATATTTGGAACAAAGTAACGCATATCGGGACTTATTTGTCGGTGTGATTGGTGACGCAATCAAAAATAATAAACTACGTACAGATAAAGATCCGATAATGATAGGGATTACTTTAGCTACTCTGACTAGTGGATTGATCAAAGAATTAACTCGTAGAGAGAAAAACTTAGAAAATCTCAATATTACTACTAAACAAATTGTTGATTTTGTATTTGAAATGCTCGGTGAAGGCTTGAAACCAAGGGAATAAATAAGTTTAGGTAAAATTGAAATGAAAACAAATGACAATATGAAAAAACCAAACCAGAAATTAAGAAAGGGAATTTTGTTTATTTCTTTAATGCTATTCCCAATAACTCTAAATTATCTCTCTCCATATGTTATCATTGATGGAGCAATGGAAGGCATTATTAATGGGAGTTTTATAGTATTTATTGGACTATTCCTAACCTCGCTAGTCTTCGGAAGGGCATTCTGTGCATACATATGTCCGGGAGGAGGTCTGATGGAATTTGGAGGAATGGTTCATAATAAGACTTCTAAAGGAGGAAAGCGAAACCTAATCAAGTGGTTCATATGGGTTCCATGGATTGGAATCATCATAACTTTTGCAATAATGGCGGGAGGATACAAATCAATTAATATGTTTCATCTTACAGAATCTGGTATCTCGGTCGACTCTCCAAGCAGTTATGTAATTTACCTTTCCGTTGTATTTGGATTGCTATTATTAACCTATGCTTCTGGAAAGCGAGCAGGATGCCATTACGTGTGTTGGATGGCACCATTCATGATAATTGGAACGAAAATAAAAAACAAACTCAAATATCCTTCTTATCACTTGGAAGTTGAAACGAAAAAATGCACGCAATGCAAATTGTGTACCAAATCTTGCCCAATGAGCCTTGATGTCACCTCGATGGTACAAAAAGGTTCTATGGAAAATGTTGAGTGCATTTTATGCGGTAATTGCGTTGCCACTTGTCGGCAAGGGGCAATTTCAACCGCTTGGAAATGGAATAAAATTTAACTTATTTTTTATATACTTATTTTCTTTTATCTTTTAATTTCAAGTAAATAGCTATCTCAAATTTGAGAAATGTTAGCAAATGAAAATTTTTTTTCTAATAATAAGAATTAAAAAAAGAAAATGCCGATGGAGGGATACTCAAATCAATGGAGTCAATTCCAATGATTATTCGAGCCCTCGACCTCCAGAGTACATCCTGTCTGACCCATTTTTCAGTAGGATTATGAGTCTGGCGCAATAACCAGCCTATGCTACATCGGCAATGTTAATATGGAGCCCCAGGGGGGATTTGAACCCCCGGCCTTTGCCTTACCAAGGCAACGCAATACCGCTATGCTACTAGGGCTGATATGAGTGGTTTGATTTGTATTATTTTATAAATTATTGCTAAATTAAAAATTTTCTTACTTAGAACTCATTTCAAAAAATTGTAATGTCATTTTATAGAAGATTATCAAGAATGGATAATAAAAAAAAAGATTGATTTTAATATTTAGATTTATAATAATGCAGTAAATAATACACCTAAAGTAATGTAGAATTGGGCTAAAAGGTAGGTTGTCATGATAATTGGACGTCCTTGGGTGATTTCCTTATCCCATTTATTTACTGCTATAGTTGCATCAGAAAATATGAATGAAATCGATCCGATATAAACTAAGATAAATGGTAATCCTTGGAATTCTGCTAATCTTAAAATTGCAGAGATGTGCATTAGCAAAATAGCAACTAAATATACTACCACGGGAATTTTCATCTCACCTGCTTTTTTAATGAATCTTGGTACCATAAAAATTAAAATCAAGAGTACTGGTCCCAGTAAGTAAAATCCCCAAGCATTAAAGTTAGTGATGTTAGATATGGATAAGAGAAATGATATTATATAAAAGATTTGGTTGATTAAGAAAGCCACCATTCCAAATAAAAACCATTTCTCTTGATCTTTTTGCATTAGGAGAACATCCCCAGCCCATCCACCTATTAATGCACCGACTATTAGCCAATCAACTTGAGCAATTGAAGCTCCTTCTATTACGCCAAAAATATAAAACAGAATTAATAATGGCATTAATAGTGGTTTAGTAGAAAATTCAATCTTAGTATTATCCTTATATTCGCTATACACTTCAACTATTGCAACAATGAAGAATATTATTAAAAAGATGTAGTCAATCATGCTTTTCACTTAAAAGATGTTGATTTTAATGATATTCTATTTATTAAAAAACTTGCGAAGAATTTTCAATCCATAAAAAATAATTACCTTTCCAACGAGAATATTATCTACGTTTAAGTTCCTTTTTTTTCTACGAAAAAGTTAGAGGATATTTATATTTAAATAATAGAGCTAAGACTACTATTGTAAGATTCACATCAAAAATAGTTTCCTAAAGAGTAAAGATGATTGCTGAAGAATTTTGGGTGCTTGATTGGGAAGGAAAACCTTTATATACCTTCTCAACAGAGGAAAAGTCTAAGTCAGACTTACTTAGTGGTTTTTTCCAAACAATCCAAACATTTGCGAGAAATATGATTGAAGATGATCAAGAACTTATTAATTTTATTACTTTGGGAGAATATAACTACAATTTTCATCATAATACAATTTATAAGCTATATTTCATAATGAAATGTTCTGCAAAAATCAAGAGGAAAACCATTAAGGCTCGTATATCTACAATTGAGAATTTATTTATAGAAGATTATCGAGCTGAATTAATTAAACCGGAAATAGATCCTTCAAAGTTTGAGAAATTTCAATATAAGATCGAAAAGTATTTTGTTCAAGATGTTTTGGATAAAATGGTAAAAAGGATTAAATTAAATGAGAACTAAAGGGATTTGATTATATTCCTATCGTATTTACGAGCAGTGCTATTATAATGATTACACTGACTATCAATGCCGCATTGATAATAACTACTCGAAATAAACTGGAGTTACTCGTCCTATGTATTCTTTTTTGAAATTTCTTTGAACGAATATCTTCACCGTGAAAGAATACGATTCTATCTTTTTCTTTTTTCGTGATACTTTCACTCATGCTCATATTTTCACCTTTTTTATTAATTTTAATATTTTACATGATATTTATGGAGCAGGGGTGATACTTTCTTCCACCCCTACATCCACTTTTACATTAAGTTCCGTCATCCGTGTTGACTTCCGCCCCTGGAAAGTAGAAAATTTTAATTTTATGGATACCCAACTGTTTTAAGCCTCACGATCCAATTTAATCCCACAATTATGGCAGAACAGTGAATCTCTTTCAATTCTAGTACCACAATATTGACAAAATCGAATGTTTGGCATTACCTCAATTTCTTCATCAATTCTTTGATAGTATGAATTTGTAGTGTGATTTTGAGATCGATTTTCAACCCGATATGGATTTGGTTCCTGAATATTTATTTGATTTTCATTTTTAAATGCCCGTTTAACAGTTGAACTTCTTTTATTTGAAATAATGGTTGCCATTGATGCAATGAAAATAATTATAAAGATACTCGGAATAACTGCAACTATTGGAGAAAAATGCATATTTGGCATAAAAAATACAAATCCAAAATATAAAAATATTAATAGTCCAATAATTACTCCAGCAGGATTATTATTTCTTGACATTGAAATTTTTTTAATTCTATCATTATTTTTTTAATCTTATATATATTAAAATATACTTATATATTTAAATGTTCGTGAGGATCCGAAACCTCAATAAAATTATGAGACGATCATTGATAAAGATAAATTGAAATATATAGAAATATATATTACTCCAATTATTGATGACAAATTTTAACAAGAAAATGTATATAATTCTATATATGAATGAAAAGAATTTTGTGTTTTATCGCCTCTAATTAAAAATAAGCTGAAAATTTATAAATATAATTGTATATATTCCTATTATAATTTGAATAAAAAGAGGTTATCAAGCTAAAGATGAGCGATGAGTTGGAAAAAAATAATAAAACTGATGATGATGAAAATGGAGAAGAAACTCTAGATAGTGAATTGAAAGACAAACCAATTTATGTTAAAGTTTCAGATGCGACTCGGATGATAATAGATAAGTATAAGAATCTAGGAGTAACAATATCCAATTTAATACGTGATGCAATAACAACTTATGATGATTATAATTCCCTGTCTCCTGAAGCTCAAGGAATTATTGAAAAATACAAAAATCAAGAAGAATCGGATTTTATTTTCCTAGAAAGAATATTAAAATATTATGATGATTTGAAGCATGCTGATAGAGATTTATGGATTCGTGCCCGCGATGAAATGAAAATGATGTTGATTGGAAAAACAACATTTAATCAATTAATCAGAGCTGCTGCTGAACCTTCTAAAGCCTTAGATAAACCTTTCAAGAAAAATGTCTCGCTTGATTTGATAATGTGGTATAATGATTCGAGACCTTTAAAGAGTTTAACATTCGAAGAAGTCATGCATACTATCCAGAAAATTTGGGTTGTAGCAAACTATTTTTATTCAATCGACATAAATCAGAGTAGTGAAGATGAATATCACATGCTTTTTCGCCACAGACAGAATAAAAGATATTCAGAATATTGGTTGGGATATTTTACAGAATTATTACAATCAAAAGAATTGCCTTTTATATGCATTGTGGAAGGTCAGACTTACGATGAATCCATCTCAATTACTATAAAATTAGGATATGATAAGTAGTTCCTTTTGTGGAAAAAAAATACATTTAATCCATATTAATTGAGATACTATTCAGTTAAAATAAGAATGAGTGAAATTTTATTAGTTTTAAATGGTTAATTAGAATATGAATTATTATACTAAAGAAGCTTTAATTAACTCCGTAAATAAACACCTTCAGTATTGTGAATTATCTTTGGGTGGGAATAGTTCTGCCTTGATTTCAGATTATGGGGGGCGCGTGTTAGGATTATTTCCAAGAAATGACTCTTATAACCTTCTTTGGATTAACCCAAATATAACGGAAAATATCAAATCAAGATCCTGGGATGTTGGTGGAGATAGATATTGGATAAGCCCTGAGAAAACTTATTTTTATGAAAAACCCGAAACTTTCGAAAACTGGAAATGTCAAGAAGGGTTAGATCCCGCGAATTATGAAATATTGGCAGAGAATGCCAAAACTTGTACTGTTTCATCGCCAATTGCTTTCAAAAATTACGAATCTAAAGTGTTTCTCCAAGGCGAAATAACTCGCCAGTTCAAACTCATTAAGGAACCAATTCACACAGGTATTTCATATTACTGTGGGATTGAATATATCGACGATTGTGTAATTTTTCAACCAAACATTGAAGCAAATGGATGGTCGTTAACCTGCGTAATTAGCGGTGGTCGAGAAAATCCTGGAACTGTTATAATACCCACAAGATCTGATAGCAAGCCTTTATCATATTTCAGAATCATTCCTAAGGATAGAATTAAACAAGCTTCAGATCATGTATCATTCAAAATCGATGCAGATGATATCTATAAATTAGCAATTAGACCTGAAGATATTGATTTTAAACGATATTCAAAAATGGGATATGTAATTAAAATTCCCAATTCTGAAGAATTTGGTTTCATCGCTAAGCTGTCCAACGATGTTCCTAAGAAACAGGAAGATTGTTTTGATATTTCCAGAGATCACCCTGAAAGTGAAATTGGAGTGATCCAATCTTATAATTCTGAATCTCCAAATAAGCCATCTTTACGCTATGGTGAATTAGAACTTCAATTAAATCCATTTAAGACAATAGACAATGCTTCACATGGAAAGGCTACTCATCAGTTATGTGGGTACATTGGTACTAAAGATGAAATATTAAGAGTTATTGAATACTATTTAGGAGTCAGTGACCCATTTCTTTTTTGATGAATTTTTTAATCAAATGCTAAAATAGGAAGATTATTGAATAAAACCTAAAAAACCTAATTTATAAATTATAATGATGCTTTAATCTTTGTTTTCTGGGATTTTCTCATCAATGTAATTTATCACTAAATTATAATGAGAAGGTATTTCTAGCATTTTATCTAGTAGTATATTAGATGTTAAAAGTAATAATATAAACTATCCAATATAAATTCCAAATAATTATTATAAAAAGGTGGTTTTGATATGACAGAAAAAAAAGATTTTGATATTGTAAAAGAATTGGATACAACGGGTTTATTTTGTCCTGAACCCTTATTCGAAGTAAGAGAGATGAGTGAATCTATTGAGATAGATCAATGCTTTAAAGTTCTTGCTGATGATCCTGCCGCTGAAGAAGATTTACTGCGCTGGGCAAAGCGTACTGAGACAGAGGTTTTGGATTTTAAGAAGGAAGATGATCTTTTAACTTTTATATTCAGAAAAAAAAAATAATGGTGGTAAAAAATGAGTGAAGAAAAAACCATATTATATGTTCAAACAAGCCACGAACCAGAACGCCAGTATTCACCTTTAGTGTTGGCTCAATCTGCTAAAGCAATGGATATAAATGCGATTGTTTATTATTTAGGAACTAGTTTGAAAGTATTAAAACCAGGTGAAGCGGAAAAAATTAAACTAGGAAGTTTTCCGAGCGTTCGAGAGATGATCGATAAAGCATTAAAAATGGGTGTAACATTTTATGTATGCGAAGCTTCAAAAAGAATGTTAGGTTGGGATAAAGTAGAATTGATCCCTAATCTTAAGATTGTAGGGGCAGCTACATTGAATGATCTTGTGCTAGAGGCAGATGCAACTATGTGGTTCTAGCCTATTATATTAAGAGAAAGGGGAGATATAAAGATGAGTGTATATTTGGATTATCAAGCGGCAAAACCGGTTGATGAAAGAGTAGTTAAAGAGATGTTACCTTATTTTAATAAAGATTTTGCTAATCCAGCATCACTTCACGGACACGGAGATGTTGCCACAGAAATCTTAAGTCAGTCTCGTAAAAAGGTTGCAGATTTTATTAATGCACCCGATGCAGAAGACATTTTATTCACTTCTGGCGCAACAGAATCAAACAACATGGCACTTATAGGTTCAGCATTAAAAAATAAGCGTAAAGGAGATCATATCATCATATCCGAGATAGAGCACATTTCAATATTAAATATTGGTAAATATTTAGAGCAACAAGGTTTTACAGTTAGTAGAGTTCCTGTGGATCAATATGGAATAATCAAGCTTGATAAATTAAAAAAATTGATTACAGATAAAACGACTTTAATTTCTATTTCTACAGCTAGTAATGAAGTTGGTTCATTGCAACCCATCGAAGAAATAGCTCAAATCGCTAATGAAAAGAAAATTTTATTCCACACAGATGCGGTGGCGAGTGAAGCGGTTATTCCCATGGATGTTCAAAAGATCCCGTTTGATTTGATCACGTTTTCATCGAATGACATTTATGGTCCAAGAGGAGTTGGGGCTTTATACTTAAAAAAAGGAGTGCGTATCAATCCAATTATGATAGGGGGAGGTCAAGAGAAAGGCATGAGATCTGGTTCTGAAAATATAACCGGTATAGTAGGGTTTGCAAAAGCTGCTGAAATCATGAAATCTGTTATAAATGAAGAAGCTTCCAGTTTAAAAAAATTACGAGATAAATTAATTTCAGGCGTGCTTGAGACAATTCCTAAGTCACATTTAAATGGACATCCAGAAAAACGCCTACCTAATAATGCTCACTTCAGATTTGATTATATCGAAGGTGAATCTTTAATCTTATCTTTGAGAGATGAAAATGTTAGTGGTGCTACTGGGTCTGCATGCTCATCTAAAACATTAGAAGCGTCTCACACATTACTATCCATGGGATTATTACATGAAGAAGCTCATGGTAGTTTACTCTTTTCTTTAGGAAGATTTACAAAAGAATCTGATATTGATAGAGCAATTGAAGTTTTACCCGGTGTTGTTAAAAGGTTAAGAAAATTATCTCCATTGACACCACCAGAATTTTTAAAAGAATATTAAGAAGGAGAAGGTGAATAAATAAATGAAATCAACAAGTTATTCAGAAAAGGTATTGGACCATTTTAGAAACCCAAGAAATGTTGGAGAAATTGAAGATGCAGATGGAGTTGGAAAAGTTGGGAATCCTGTTTGCGGAGATTTGATGTGGATCTACATTAAAGTTGGAAAAAATGACAAGGGAGAAGAAATAATAGATGATATTAAGTTTAAAACATTTGGTTGCGGCTCAGCAGTATCTACATCATCAATGGTTACTGAAATGGCAAAAGGAATGACTCTCGATAAGGCGTACGAGATTACTCGTAAGGATGTAGCCGAAGAATTAGACGGATTGCCTCCCATTAAAATGCATTGTTCCAATTTAGCAGCAGATGCATTGAAAGCTGCAATAGATAATTATCGTACAGGAGCTGAACCTGAAGTGGAAATAGCCACATCTTGTCAATTGGATACGCAACTCATCTTAGGAGTCGAAAAGTTCGTTGGGAAGGGAGTTTATAAGGAAATACCCACAAATCTTGAGGATTTAAAAGATAAAAGAATTTTAATTCTTGACGCGGGTGATGAATCTTTAGAATTCGCTTTAAAGTTGACAGAAGTCACAAATAGAGTTATTTTGTTGACCTCCGCAAAATCTATACCTGGATCGGTTGAATTGAGAATGAAATTGAAGCAATCAGAAGTCAAAATACTTCAGCAATCAGACCTTTTAGAAATAATCGGACAGTTGGATGAAGTGGAAAAAGTTTTAATCCATGACAATGACGAAGACGAGAACTACGAGTTAACCGTTGATGCTGTTATATTACTCGATTATCGAGGTTAAATTTCCAAATTAAAATATTTTTATATTTTTTATTTTTATAAAAAAGTAAAAAAAAAGTTATAAATTAACTAAAAAATTGACTTATTAATCGTTATTTCTAAGATCATCTGAATCATCGTCAAACTTATCATAA
>Ga0307442_1000645_pt1 | contig 17121 bp, 10 predicted proteins | sample SalMarWE160430MG_FD_202143 | JGI IMG/M metagenome (GOLD analysis project Ga0307442, IMG submission 202143) | Salt marsh sediment microbial communities from the Plum Island Ecosystem LTER, Massachusetts, United States - WE1604-30 | ecosystem: Environmental > Aquatic > Marine > Intertidal zone >...
GCTCCGCGCTGGTGCGCAATTTCTCGTTTTTCAGCGAACGCACGACGCTGCGGTAGCGTTCGGCGAGTTCATTGACGATGGCGCGCGCGAAAGCGGCGTCGCGCCCGAACACGTCGCGCACGGTCTGCGCGGGAATCATAAGGATCTGCGCCGGCGCGAGAGTGCGGGCCGATTTGAGATAGACCGCGTCGCGTATGACTGCGGCCAGAATGAACGTGGTCACCGGCCGCATGATGTCAATCGTCGTTTCATGTCCGTTGTGGGCACTGAACATTTCGACCGAGCCATCAACCACGATATGCAGAAAGTCCGGTAAATCGCCTTCAGTGATCAGGGTCACGCGCTGCGGGAAGCGCTGCAGGAACGCTGCGTTCAGCAATACCTCGAAATTCGTTTCGCTCATGGCGCTGAATAGCGGCAACGCGCGGATGAGTTTGCAGTCTGATTCGCGCACGGTCTTCTCTCCCGGCTCGGGCTTTGTTGCAGCGACGTTGTCAGCATAATGCAATAAAGGGGCGTTGAATCTTGATAATTATCAATTTCTAAGAAAAATAAAGTCAAATTAAGAGGCGATATAAGTAAAGCTAAATTATCGCGGGAAAACACTAAGTAGTTTTGACAAACGTCAAAGCATTCGCGCCGTGCCCCGGCTTTGGTCGCGCCATCAATTCGCAGCAGCCGACTTAGGTGGGGGGCCAGCCATGATTGAAGAGCGAGCCATAGGCACTGGAGGCCAAAACCCCGCGCCGACTGGAAGCAGCCCGCAGGTCTTCCAGACCCGCAAGCAATATTCCGTCCTGACCATGAATACGTTGGCCTTCACGGTCAACTTCGCGGTCTGGACGATGTTTTCCGTCATCGGCATCCGGATCAAAGCCCAGTTGGGCCTGAACGACACGGAATTCGGTTTGTTGGTGGCGACGCCGATCCTGACCGGATCGCTCACGCGCCTGCCGCTTGGCATCCTGACCGACCGCTTTGGCGGCCGCGTTGTTTTCTTCATCCAAATGATCCTGGTGGCGATTCCGACCTACGGATTGGCGTTCGCGACCCAGTATTGGCAGTACCTCGCGATCGGCCTGTTCGTGGGTCTGGCCGGCGGTTCGTTTGCCATCGGCATCGCCTACACCTCTGCGTGGTTCCCGAAAGAGAAGCAGGGTACCGCCATGGGGATCTTCGGCGCCGGTAACGCCGGGGCTGCGGTGACGAACCTGGCGGCGCCTCTGATCCTTGTCGCGTTCGGATGGCGTGCAGTGCCGCAGGTCTATTCCATCGTCATGTTGGCGATGGCGGTACTTTTCTGGTTCTTCACTTACCCCGATCCAAAACTTGAAGAGCGCAGGCGAAAGAAAAGTTTTCCCTCGCTCACCGAACAGCTCGCACCGCTCGCGGAGATGCGGGTATGGCGGTTTGGCCTAGCCTACTATTTCGTCTTCGGCGGATTCGTTGCGCTCGCGCTTTGGCTGCCGAAATATTACGTGTCGGAGTACGGTCTGAATCTGCGATCCGCCGCCTTCATCACAATGCTCTTCACGTTGCCGTCCGGCGTCATTCGCGCGCTCGGCGGTTGGATCTCAGATAAGTTCGGTGGCAGCACCACGACCTGGTGGGTGTTCTGGGTCTGCATCGTTTGCCTATTCTTCATGTCCTATCCCCCCACGACGCTACTGGTGCATGGCACCAAGGGCGACGTGACCCTCCATATTGCCGTCGGCGTCATCCTCTTCACGGTCCTCGTCTTCGTGGTTGGAATGGCTATGGGCATTGGCAAGGCCAGTGTCTACCGTGAGCTGGCTGACTATTACCCGGCGAATATGGGGGCTGTCGGCGGGCTGGTCGGCGTCATCGGCGGGCTCGGTGGTTTCTCCCTTCCCATTATGTTCGGCATCGCAGCTGATGCCTCTGGCGTGCGCAGCAGCACCTTCATGCTGATGTATGTCGTCGTCGCGGGCGTGATGGTCTGGACCTGGATGGCAGAACGTGGCGAACGCGCCGCTGTTCTCTATCGAGAACCGGCGTTGCGCGACCAGATGGTAAAAGAACATCTGATCGGTGTCGGTGCCGCGCGCCGCTGGCTCACCGATTGGCGTCCGGATGATGACGCCTTCTGGCAACAGCTGGGCCGGCGCGTTGCTTTGCGCAATCTGATCCTCTCCATGCCGCCGCTGTTCCTGTCCTTCGCGGTGTGGATGGTCTGGAGCGTGGTGGTGGTCGAGCTTCCCAAGATCGGCTTCCAGTTCACCACCAGCCAATTGTTCTGGCTGGCGGCCGCGCCGGGCATTTCGGGAGGGGCACTGCGGCTGGCCTACGCATTCGTCGTTCCGATCTTCGGCGGCCGCAATTGGACGGTGTTCAGCACGGCGTCGCTGCTTCTGCCCACCCTGTGGATGGCCCTGGCGATTCAGGACCCGGCGACGAATTACATGGTGTTCGTTGCTATTGCCCTGCTGTGTGGATTGGGCGGCGGCAATTTCTCCGCCAGCATGGCCAACATCAGCTTCTTCTTTCCAAAGAGGATGCAGGGGACGGCGCTCGGTTGGAATGCGGGCGCAGGCAATCTCGGCGTCGGCGTGATGCAGGCCGTGGTGCCTTTGACCATCTATGGTGGCGCGCTCGCGATCATGGGCGGCACGTCGCAGACTTATACGGATGGCGCGCTCGTCACCAAAGTCTGGATGCAGAATGCCGCCTTTATCTGGATTCCGTTCATCCTCGCCGCGACCGTCGCGGCCGCCTGGGGCCAGAACAATATCCGTGGCGCACAGGCGAGTTTCGGCGAGCAGGTCGGCATTTTCCAGCGCAAGCACGCCTGGATCCTGGCGTGGCTTTACACCGGCACATTCGGCTCGTTTATCGGGTTTGCCGCGGCATTCCCGCAACTGCTGTCGACGCTGTTCCCGGCATCCGAAGCCAAGCATTGGGCCTTCGTCGGTCCGTTGCTCGGCGCGCTGGTGCGGCCGCTCGGCGGCTGGCTGTCGGACCGCGTCGGCGGCGCCAAGGTCACCTTCTGGAATTTCGCCGTCATGCTCATTGCCGCGGTCGCGATCGTGGTCTCGCTGCCGGCGACCCCAAATGGTGCCACGTTGCCGTGGTTCTTCGCCGCTTTCATCCTGCTGTTCGTCACGACCGGCATCGGAAACGGTTCGGTGTTCCATGTCGTTCCCAAAGTCTTCTTGAGGCTGCACACACGCGCAGCCGGGACCGACAAGGCGTCACAGGATCGTGCAATTGCCGAGGGCGAAATCGAATCGTCCGTCGCGCTCGGGTTCACGGCCGCCATCGCCGCGCTCGGGCTGTTCTTCATCCCGGCGCTGATCGGAATCTCCATCGATACGACCGGGACGGCGGGAACCGCCATGGCCGTCTTCGTCGTGTTCTACGCGACGTGTCTGTTGGCGACCTGGTGGTGGTACCGGCGCAAGCAAGCCGAAGTGCGATGCGACTGAACGAGCAAACCGCTGCTAGGCAATGAGCGGAAACGACGACGCAGAGTTTCACATGAGGACAATGACATGCCCGAACTAAAGACGTGGAACGTTGAAGACGAAAAATTCTGGGAATCGACCGGCAAGCGCGTCGCAAACCGCAACCTCTGGATTTCGATCCCGAATCTACTCTGCGCGTTCGCGGTATGGGTCTATTGGGGCATCATCACCGTCCAGATGCTCAATCTGGGGTTTCCGTTCAAACAATCTGAATTGTTTACACTGACTGCCATCGCCGGCCTGACCGGTGCCACGTTACGAATTCCGAGCACGTTCTTCATTCGCATCGCCGGCGGGCGCAACACGATCTTCTTCACGACGGCCCTGCTCATCATTCCGGCGATCGGCGCTGGTTTTGCCCTGCAGAGCAGAGAGACCCCGTTGTGGGTGTTTCAAATTCTCGCGCTTCTATCGGGAATAGGCGGCGGCAACTTCGCCTCTTCCATGTCGAACATCAGCTTCTTCTTCCCCAAGCGGACGCAGGGTCTCGCGCTCGGCCTCAATGCCGGTCTCGGTAACGCCGGCGTCACGACCATGCAGATCGTGGTGCCGCTGGTCATGACTTTTGCCTTGCTCGGTGCCTTTGGCGGCGATCCGATGGTGCTGAAGCAGACCTCCGGCACGCTGATCGGCAAGATACCGACCGGCGCCCAAACCTGGATCCAGAACGCCGGCTTTGTCTGGGTGGTGATTCTCGTTCCGCTTGTCATCGCCGCTTGGTTCGGCATGGACAACATCCGCACCGAGGAGGTGACGCCGAAAATTGCCGGCGGCGCGCTCGGCGCGTTTGCGCGCATGTCGGCGATGTTGCTGGTCGGTTTTTTCGCTTCCGCGGTCGGTCTCTACTTCATCCTGCCGGCGCCAACCGGTCTCGGCTTGCCGGCGTGGACCAAGTGGTTCGTCATCGTCGGCGTCATCGCGGCGACCGTTGGGCTGCTCTACTACGTCTGCTTTTTCGTCAGAGATAATCTCAGGCGCCAATACCAAATCTTCGACAATAAACACACCTGGATCATGAGTGTGATCTACACCATGACCTTCGGTTCATTCATCGGCTATTCGGCGGCGTTCGCGCTCGCGATCAAGGTGGTGTTCGGCTATCAGCACCTGATCGTGAACGGTGTGCTTACGCATAACACGCCGAATCTCAACGGCCCCAGCGCGCTCACCTATGCCTGGATGGGCCCGTTCATTGGCGCCTTCATTCGGCCCATCGGCGGCTGGATTTCCGACAGGTTGGGAGGTGCGCGGGTCACGCAATACATCACCATTCTGATGATCGCGAGCGCGCTCGGCGTCGCCTACTTCATGAAGGCGGCCTACCAGTCGGCGACACCGGAACAGTATTTTATGCCGTTTTTCATCCTGTTCCTGCTGCTGTTCGCCGGCTCAGGGATCGGCAACGGTTCGACCTTCCGCACCATCGCGATGATTTTCCCGAAAGAGCAGGCCGGCCCCGCGCTGGGTTGGACTTCGGCCGTCGCCGCCTATGGCGCCTTCGTCATCCCGCAAGTGTTCGGCGAGCAGATCAAAGCGGCGACGCCGGAATATGCGCTTTACGGCTTCGCGATCTTCTACTTCGTCTGTCTGCTGCTGAACTGGTGGTACTACGTTGGGCCGAAGGCAGAGTTCAAGAACCCATGAAAAATACAACAAACAAAATCACACCGCAGGTCCATGAACTGAGGAAAATGCGATGAGTCATTTTCTCGACCGCCTGACGTTCTTCAACCGCGCCGGCGAAGCATTTTCGAATGGGCACGGCGTTACCACCAATGAGGACCGCCGCTGGGAGGACGGCTACCGCAAGCGCTGGCAGCACGACAAGATCGTGCGCTCGACCCACGGCGCCAACTGCACCGGCTCGTGCTCCTGGAAGATCTACGTCAAGGGCGGCATCGTCACTTGGGAGACGCAGCAGACCGACTATCCGCGCACGCGGCCGGAGCTGCCCAACCACGAGCCGCGCGGCTGCTCACGCGGCGCCAGTTATTCCTGGTACCTCTATTCCGGCAACCGGGTGAAATATCCATTGGTGCGTTCGCGCCTGCTCAAGCTGTGGCGCGAGGCGAGGGCGCTGCGCACGCCGGTGGCGGCCTGGGGTTCGATCGTCGAGGACCCGAAAAAGCGCGAAGCCTATACGACTAAGCGCGGCCTCGGCGGTTTCGTGCGCGCGACCTGGGACGAGGTCACCGAGATCATCGCGGCGGCCAATGCCTACACCGTGAAAACGCACGGCCCCGACCGGGTGATCGGCTTCTCGCCGATTCCGGCTATGTCGATGGTGTCCTATGCGGCCGGCTCGCGTTACCTGTCGCTGCTCGGTGGCGTGTGCATGTCGTTCTACGACTGGTATTGCGACCTGCCGCCGTCATCCCCGCAGACCTGGGGCGAGCAGACCGACGTTCCCGAAAGCGCCGACTGGTACAATTCCGGGTTCCTGATCCTGTGGGGCTCCAACGTCCCGCAGACCCGCACCCCCGACGCCCACTTCTATACTGAGGCGCGCTACCGCGGCGCCAAGAGCGTTGTGATTTCGCCGGACTATTCGGAAGCCTCGAAATTTTCCGATCTGTGGATATCGGTGAAGCAGGGCACCGACGCCGCGCTCGCCATGGCGATGGGCCACGTCATCCTGCGCGAGTTCTATCTCGACCGGCAGGCGGAATATTTCGAGGACTATGTCCGGCAATACACCGACATGCCGATGCTGGTGCGGCTGGTGAAGCAGGGCGAGCATCTCATTCCCGATCGTCTGTTGCGTGCTTCGGACTTCGCCAACAATCTCGGCGAGAGCAACAATCCAGAATGGAAGACGGTAGCCTATGACGAGAACGCGGAGAGCGTCGTGGCGCCGCGCGGTTCGGTCGGCTTCCGCTGGGGCGAAAAGGGCAAATGGAACCTGGAGGAGAAGGAGGCGGAAGGCCGCGAGACCAACCTGCAACTGACCTTCGCCGCCGATAAGGACGAGCTCGCCGATGTCGGTTTTCCTTATTTCGGCAACCGCGAGCACGATCACTTCGCCGGCACCGATCATCCCAGCGTGCTGGTGCGCAAAGTGCCGGCCAAGCGGGTGCAATTGAAGGACGGCGAGGCGCTGGTTGCCTCGGTGTTCGACCTGTTCGTCGCCAATTACGGGCTCGATCGCGGCTTCGGTGGCGACCACATCGCCAAGAGCTACGACGAAAATGTGCCGTACACCCCGGCTTGGGCCGAAAAAATCACCGGCGTGCCGCGCGATCAGATCGTGACGGTGGCGCGCGAATTCGCGCTCAACGCCGAGAAAACTAAGGGCCGCTCGATGGTGATCATCGGCGCCGCCATGAACCATTGGTACCACTCCGACATGAACTACCGCGGCGTCATCAACATGCTGGTGATGTGCGGATGCGTCGGCCAGTCGGGCGGCGGCTGGTCGCATTATGTCGGCCAGGAAAAGCTGCGCCCGCAGTCGGGCTGGCTGCCCTTGGCGTTTGCGCTCGACTGGAGCCGGCCACCGCGCCAGCAGAATTCGACCTCGTTCTTCTACGCCCACACCGACCAGTGGCGATACGAAATGATTGGAGTGGACGAGATTCTCTCGCCGACTGCGCCTGCCGGTCCGTGGGACGGCGCGCTGATCGACTACAATGTACGCGCCGAGCGCATGGGTTGGCTGCCGTCAGCACCGCAGCTCAAACAGAACCCGCTTGAGCTTGCCAAGAAGGCGCAAGCAGCGGGCCTCGAGCCGAAGGACTACATCGCCAAGGCGCTGAAGTCCGGCGAGCTGCAATTGGCCTGCGAAGATCCGGACCATCCCGATAACTGGCCGCGCAACATGTTTGTGTGGCGCTCCAATCTGCTCGGCTCCTCCGGCAAGGGCCACGAATATTTCCTCAAGCACCTGCTCGGCACCACCCACGGCGTGCAGGGCAAGGACCTGGGCGAAACCGGCCGCAAGAAGCCGCAGGAAGTCGCCTGGCACGACGAAGCGCCGAAGGGAAAGCTAGACCTCTTGGTCACCATCGACTTCCGCATGTCCACAACTTGCGTCTACTCGGACATCGTGCTGCCGACCGCGACCTGGTACGAGAAGAACGACCTCAACACCTCCGATATGCATCCCTTCATCCATCCGCTCACCGCGGCGGTGGACCCGGTATGGGAATGCAAAAGCGATTGGGATATCTACAAGGCCATCGCCAAGAAGTTTTCGGACGTGGCGCCCGAGGTACTCGGCGTCGAGAAAGACGTCGTGATGACGCCGATCATGCACGACTCGCCCGGCGAGATCGCGCAGGCGCTCGACGTCAAGGACTGGAAGAAAGGCGAAGTCGAGCCGATTCCCGGCAAGACCATGCCGGCGGTCAGCGTGATCGAGCGCGACTACCCCAACCTCTACAAGCGCTTTACCGCATTGGGGCCGCTGATGGCCAAGGTCGGCAACGGCGGCAAAGGCATTGCCTGGAACACCGAGCACGAGGTCGATCTACTCAAGCGGCTCAACGGTGAAGTGACGGAGGAGGGGGCGACCAAGGGCCTCGCCCGCATCGATACCGATATCGATGCGACCGAGGTGATTCTGTCGCTCGCGCCCGAGACCAACGGCGAGGTCGCGGTCAAGGCCTGGGACGCACTATCGAAAACCACCGGCCGCGACCACACCCATCTCGCCGTCCCGAAGGAGGACGAGAAGATCCGCTTCCGCGACGTGGTTGCGCAGCCGCGCAAGATCATCTCCTCGCCGGTCTGGTCCGGATTGGAGTCGGAGAAGGTCTGCTACAACGCGAGCTATACCAACGTACACGAGCTGATCCCGTGGCGCACGCTCTCCGGGCGCCAGCAGCTCTACCAGGATCATCTCTGGATGCGCGCCTTCGGCGAGGCGCTCTGCGTCTATCGCCCGCCGGTCGATCTGAAAGCCGTCAAGCCGGTGATCGATTCAAAGCCGAACGGCGAGAAGCAAATCGTGCTCAACTTCATCACGCCGCATCAGAAGTGGGGCATCCATTCGACCTACACCGACAACCTGCTGATGCTCACGCTCTCGCGCGGCGGTCCGATTGTGTGGATCAGCGAGAACGACGCCAGGAAGGTCGGCATCGTCGATAACGACTGGATCGAGGCCTACAACAGCAACGGCGCGCTGGTGGCGCGCGCGGTGGTCTCCCAGCGCGTGAAGGACGGCATGTGCCTGATGTATCACGCGCAGGAGAAGATCGTGAACGTGCCGGGCTCGGAAATTACCGGGCAGCGCGGCGGGATCCACAATTCGGTGACCCGCGCCGTGGTCAAGCCGACCCACATGATCGGCGGCTACGCCCAGCAGTCCTACGGCTTCAATTACTACGGCACGATCGGCACCAACCGCGACGAATTCGTCATCGTGCGCAAAATGGCGAAGGTCGACTGGCTCGACAAGCCGGCCGCCGATCAGCCCGAACCGCTCACCGTCGCGCCCGAGTCCAAGATCAAGTCTACGACCAAGCTGGAGGCCGCAGAATGAAAATCCGCGCGCAAATCGCGATGGTGCTGAATCTCGACAAGTGCATCGGGTGTCACACCTGCTCGGTCACCTGCAAGAACGTGTGGACCAACCGCGAAGGCATGGAATACGCCTGGTTCAACAACGTCGAGACCAAGCCCGGTATCGGCTATCCCAAGGAGTGGGAGAACCAGGAGCGCTGGAACGGCGGCTGGCGCCGCAAGAAAAACGGCAAGATCGAGCCGCGCATCGGCTCGAAATGGCGGGTGCTGGCCAACATCTTCGCCAATCCTGATTTGCCGGAGATCGACGACTACTACGAGCCGTTCACCTTCGACTATGAGCATCTCCAGAATGCGCCAGAGCTGAAGGCCTCGCCGACCGCGCGGCCGCGTTCGCTGATCACCGGCGAGCGCATGGAGAAGATCGAGTGGGGCCCGAACTGGGAAGAAATCCTCGGCACCGAATTCTCCAAGCGCTCGAAGGACGTCAACTTCGAAGGCATCCAAAAAGACATCTACGGGCAGTTCGAAAACACCTTCATGATGTACCTGCCGCGGTTGTGCGAGCATTGCCTCAATCCAGCCTGCGTCGCCGCCTGTCCTTCCGGCGCCATCTACAAGCGCGAGGAGGACGGCATCGTCCTGATCGACCAGGACAAGTGCCGCGGCTGGCGCATGTGCGTCTCCGGCTGCCCCTATAAGAAGATCTATTACAACTGGTCGAGCGGCAAATCGGAAAAGTGCATCTTCTGCTACCCGCGCATCGAAGCCGGCCAGCCGACCGTGTGCTCGGAAACTTGCGTCGGCCGCATCCGCTATCTTGGCGTCGTGCTCTATGACGCCGACCGCATCGAAGATGCTGCCAGCGCGCCGCACGAGCAGGATCTCTACGACGCCCAGCTCGGCATCTTCCTGAACCCGAAGGATGAGGTGGTGATCGAACGGGCGCGCACCGACGGCGTGCCGGAAAATTGGCTGGAGGCCGCGCGCCGCTCGCCGGTGTGGAAGATGGCGATGGAGTGGAAGGTCGCCTTTCCGCTGCATCCGGAATACCGCACGCTGCCGATGGTGTGGTACGTCCCACCGCTCTCGCCGATCCAGTCGGCGGCGGCCGCCGGCAAGATCGGCCACGACGGCGAAATGCCGGATGTGCGCTCCTTGCGTATTCCGCTGAAATATCTCGCGAACTTGCTCACCGCCGGCAAGGAAGAGCCGGTGGCACGCGGGCTCGAGCGCATGCTGGCGATGCGTGGCTATATGCGCGCGAAAACCATCGACGGCGTGATCGACGAGGCCATCGCCAAGCGGGTGGGCCTTACGGCGCTTGCCATCGAAGACATGTACCAGACGATGGCGATCGCCAACTACGAGGACCGCTTCGTCATCCCGACCGCGCACCGCGAAATCAATGAAGATGCCTACGATCTGCGCGGCTCCTGCGGTTTCTCTTTCGGCAATGGCTGCTCGGGCGGCACCAGCGAGGCAAACCTGTTCGGCACGCCCAAGCGCGCCAAGACGCCGATGGAGGTCGTGTGATGCTCAGGTCGCTAAAAGCGCTATCCGAATTGCTGACCTATCCCACGGCCGAATTGCAGCAGGCCGCGGGCGAGATCAGCGAAGCGATCGAAAATGATACGGCGATTCCGATCAGCGTCCGCAATCAGCTGCATCGGCTGCTGACTGAGCTTGCGACTGGTGATCTCTACGATCTGCAGGAGCGCTACGTGCTGCTGTTCGATCGCACGCGCTCGCTGTCGCTACATCTGTTCGAGCACGTGCATGGCGAAAGTCGCGACCGCGGCCAGGCCATGATCGATCTCAAGGCGCAGTACGAGGCACATAACCTGTTCATGAGCGCGGCCGAATTGCCGGATTTCGTGCCACTGTTTCTTGAATATCTCTCATTGCTGCCGGCACGAGAGGCCTGCGAGACGCTCGGTCAACCCGCGCACATCTTTGCCGCCATCGCAGAGCGGCTGCGCAAACGCAAGTCGTCCTATGAAGCGGTGTTCCGGGCCCTGATCGCACTTTCGGCAGCGAAGCCAAAAGAAGAAGAGATTTCTGCTTTGCTCTCAGTGCCCGATCCGGACGCCAACGATCTGGCGGCGCTCGACGCCGCCTGGGAGGACGAGCCGGTCACTTTTGGCCCGGGTGCGGGCGATGGCTGCAAGGACGGCCTCATCGCCCGCGTGCGCGGGGCGCTGCGGCCGGCGCCGGATATGCCGGGCACACCCCGCAACGCTCCGCCGCGTCGATGAGGAAATGATTATGCGCGATCTGATCAATTATATCGTTTTCGGCTGGTATCCCTATCTCTGCCTGACCGTGTTCCTGCTCGGCAGCTGGGTGCGTTTCGACCGCGAGCAATACACCTGGCGCAGCGGGTCGAGCCAGTTGCTGCGCCGGCGGCAACTGGCCTGGGGCTCCAATCTGTTCCATGTCGGCATCCTGGTCATCTTCCTCGGCCATTTCATCGGCCTGCTGACGCCGATTTGGGTGTTCGACGCCATCGGCGTCTCGCACCATTTCAAGCAATGGATGGCGATCGGCATCGGCGGCGTCGCCGGCGTGTTCTGTTTTGTCGGCATCACGCTGCTGGTGCATCGCCGCCTGTTCGATGCGCGCATCCTTTCGACATCGTCATTCGGCGACATCGCAGTCCTGCTGCTGCTCTATGCGCAACTCACACTCGGGCTCACCACCATCTATATCTCGCTGCAGCATCTCGACGGCCACGTGATGATAACGTTCATGACCTGGGCGCAGGGCATCCTGACCCTGCAACCCGGCGTCTCCGCGCTGATCCTCGACGTGCCCCTGCTGTTCAAGCTGCACCTCGCGCTCGGCATGACCATCTTCCTGGTGTTTCCATTCACCCGTCTCGTGCACGTCTGGAGCGCGCCGATCTGGTATCTCGGTCGGCGCGGCTATCAGGTCGTGCGCACCAGCCGTGCGCCGCGCGGCGCCATAACGGCGGAGTGGCCGCGATGACCTGCTCGGTGCACGCGGAAATCCCCGCGGGGCGGCCGGAGGCCGTCAGCGTCAACGGCGTGTCGATCGGCCGCGAGGCGATCGTGCGTGAAATGCAACACCATCCGGCGCCAAAGCCGATCGCGGCATGGCAGCAGGCGGCCCGCGCGCTGGTCATCCGCGAACTGCTGCTGCAGCGGGCGCACCATCTTGGCGTCACTCCCGAGTCGATCAACGATAGTAACGGCCGGCGCGAGACCAACGACGAAGCCATGATGCGTGCCCTGGTCGAACGCGAGGTGACGGTTCCCGAGCCGGACGACGAGACCTGCCGGCGCTTCTACCAGCGCAACCAAGGCCGGTTCCGTTCGCCCGACATCTGCGAGGCATCGCATATCCTGTTCGCGGCGCTGCCTGCGGACCGCAATCAATATGCGCAAGCGCGCGCGGATGCCGGTGCGGCGTTGGCCACGCTGCGCGAAAACCCGGATTGCTTCGCCGCGCTGGCGCGGGCCTATTCGCGCTGCCCGTCAGCGGCGCAGGGCGGCAATCTCGGCCAGATCACGCGCGGCCAGACCACGCCGGAATTCGAGCAAGCGCTGATGGCATTAAAGCCCGGCGAGTTGTGCGCGGAACCGGTGGCGACCCGCTACGGATTTCATGTCATCCGGCTCGATCGCAAGAACGAGGGCTGGACACTGCCTTATGAATCGGTCGCCGGCCGCATCGCCGACTATCTGTGCGAAAGTGTGCGACGGCGCGCCTACGCGCAATACATCGCGCGGCTGGTTACGGCGGCACGGATCGAAGGCGTCGAACTCGCCGGAGCCGACGCGCTGCGCGTGCATTGAGGACACCATCATGCTCGGTGATATTCTGGCCAGGCTGACCGATGAGACGACCGCGGTAGAGGCGATTCTCGGCGCCGGCGATTTGGCATTGCTGGCGGCGGTGAGGGAGCGGGCCGCCGCCGAGGGTGTCGATCTTGCCGCCTGCGTGATCCAAACCGTGCGGCGCTACACCGCCGAAGCCGCCGATGAAGAATGGATCACGCTGATGGGAATGCTTAATCGCTCCCAAGATCCCGGCACGGCTTGCCTGAAGCGGGCCTTCGCATACGCCGTGCGCGGGTAGCGTGCCATGAACGCGATCCCTCGTTTGCGAGCCTATCGGGGACCCGCTCTGCTGTCCTACGGATTCCGGCCGTTCTTCCTGTTCGGCGCCATCTATGCCGGGCTCATCATGCTCTCCTGGTTGCCGGTGTTCTATGGCGAGCTGGCATTGTGGACGACTTTTACGCCGATCGACTGGCACGTGCACGAAACGCTCTACGGCTTTCTGCCGGCGGTGGTGACCGGGTTCCTGCTCACCGCGATACCCAACTGGACCGGACGGTTGCCGATCCATGGCATGTCGCTGCTCGCGCTGGCCGCGGTTTGGGTGGCGGGTCGCGTGGCGGTCACTTTTTCGACGGGAATCGGCTGGCTGCCGGCCGCGATTATTGACGTCAGCTTTCTGGCATTGGTCGTCGCGGCGGTCACGCGCGAGATCATTGCCGGCAGTAATAGGCGAAATCTCAAGATCGTCGGCATGGTCGCATTGCTGCTCGCCGGCAATATCGCGTTTCATGTCGAGGCGCATATTTATGGCAGCGCCGAATACGGCGTGCGCATCGGTATCGCCGTCATGGTGTTGCTCATCGCGGTGATTGGCGGCCGCATTATTCCCAGCTTTACCCGCAACTGGCTGGTGCGGGAGAACCCAGGCCGGCTGCCGGTGCCGTTCGCTCGCTTCGACCTCATCGTGATTGGCATCAGTGCAGTGACGCTGGTGCTCTGGACCGTCCAACCCTTCGGGCGTCCAAGCGCCGCCGCACTCGCGATCGCCGGCGTCCTGCATATCGTCCGTCTGGTGCGATGGGCCGGCGATCGTACTTGGCGCGATCGCCTAGTGCTCATTCTGCACGTCGGCTACGCGTTTGTGCCGCTCGGTTTTCTGCTCGCAGGCGCGGCCGCTTTCGATATCGCGGCGCCGGGTGCCGGCATTCATGCTTGGACCGTCGGGGCTGCGGGGACGATGACGCTGGCGGTGATGAGCCGCGCCAGCCTCGGTCATACCGGCAACGCGCTCGCCGCCTCACCGGTCACGCAAGCGATCTATGCGGCCATCGTCATTGCAGCGCTCGCCCGCATCGGCGCCTCGCTCGAACCGGCGTGGAGCGAGCCGTTGCTATACATCTCCGCGTTTTGCTGGAGTGCCGCGTTCTTTGGCTTCGCAGGATCGTATTGGCCCTTGCTGGTCGGAACACCGCCACGCGCAAGATCAGCCGAATAGCGCGACGTTTATGTTGTGAAAGTTTGAAGGGTGCCGGGAGCGGCTGGTTTGGTTTGCCCCTTTCCAGCTGCTGCCTCACGGGGAGCCCCAGCCTCGCGCTGGGGCTCTTTCCGCTAAGTGGGCATCAAGCCAAGGCTTTCGAAGCCTTGGCACTGAGTGCTGGCGAGACCATTCAACCAGGGCGCCGCAGAGGCGGGCAATTCCAATACCACGCAGCAGTTATTCGCGATCACGCCTTCGCCATCGCTTCGATGAACGGTGCAACGTCGCCTTCGTCCTCGATCGCCCACAGTCGCCGCGCCAGCTCTGCGGCGCGCGCCTCGCCCAACACCGGCGCCACCAGGCCGTGGAACTTTTCCGTTAGCCCGTCGTCGCTCAACGGCACTAGGCGCGAGCCGAGTGCGTCATCGGCATGACGGGTGAACTTGCCGCGCGCGGTGGTCACCGTCACCCGCGCCGGGCGCAACTGCGGATAGAGCTTGTCGATCTCCGCCGGCGCCGACACGCGCAACTTGGCGGCGAGCGTGGCCAGCGCCGGGTCGTGGCGGAACTGATCTTCGAAATAGTCGATCTTGATGTCGCGATAGCGCATCGCCAGCGCCATCAGATAGGGGAAACTCAGTTGCGCGCTGGCATAGTCGTCCCAGCCGGTCTCGGCATGCGCGGCGGCGATGCGATAGGTCTCCGCCTCGACCTGCTTGATTTCTTCGGGTGCGATCTTCTCCGCGTTGAGGATCGCGATCAGCGCTTCGACCGCGGGCTGCAGGTGGCGGCAGCATGCGCTCGGCTTGATGTAGCAGTCGGTGATGCCAAATGGCACCGCTGGCGGCAGCTCGATGGCGCGCGGCTTGCCGCCGGGGCCGAAGGCGAAGGCTTGCCAGAAGCCGTCGCGCGCTTCGAGCACGCCGGGCGGGCCCTCGACGCCCTGCTGGGCAAGCAGCGCGGCCTGCAAACCTTCGCGTGCGGCGTGGCCGGCGTGCAGGCGCTTGATGTCGGCACCGCCGTTGACGAAGGCGAACAGACCGGCCGAGCTCGAGGCGGCAATGCCGAGCGCGTTGGCGATCTGTTGCGCCGGCAGGTCAAGCAGCTTGGCACTGGCGGTGGCGGCGCCGAACACGGAAACGGCGCCGGTCGGATGAAATCCACGCTGACGCAGTTCGGGGTGGCAGGCGCGTGCAATCGCCGTCACGGTCTCGTAACCAGCGACGATCGCCTCGATCAGCGCCTTGCCGTTCGTCTTGTGGGTGAAGCCGAGGGCGAGCGAAGCCGGCACGACGGTGCAGCCGGGATGCGCCGAGCCCTTGGTGTGGCCATCGTCGAGCTCGATGCCATGCGCCGCGGTGCCGCCGAGAAAGGCGGCGTCGATGAGATCGGCGCGGCGCGTGCGTCCCGGCACCGGGACGTGGCCGGCTGGACGAACGGCGGCGAGCATTGCTTCGGTGCGGCTAGCGACAGTGCCGCCGGCGCCTGCGATCATCACGCCGATGGTGTCGAGCAGATGCCGCCGCGCATAGTGGCGGACCTCATCGGAAAGTGAGGCGTGCCGCAGCCCGCCTACGAAGGAGACCAGCGCATCGGTTGAGCCGGCGGCGGGGCGGAGCGTGTGGAGGTTTTCAGCGTGCGACATCGGCGGCTCCGGATATTGTTCAAATCCTACGGGTTAGCGGCGGCTTTCACCAGGGCGGAGTCATAATAGTCGCACCAGCGCGTCGACGGCGGTCACGCCCTGGCCGCGCGCATGCACGATAAGCGGATTGATCTCGGCCTCGGCGACGGCATCGTCCATGACCGCGAGCTGCGACAGGGCGACGATGGTCTGGGCCAGCGCGTCGAGATCGCCGGCGGGCCGATTGCGGTAGCCTTTAAGCGCCGCCAGGCCGCGCACCTCGTCGATCATCTCCCGCGCGGTGGCCAAATCGACCGGCGCCAGACGCAAGGACCGGTCGCGGTAGATCTCGGCCAGCACGCCGCCAGCCGCCAGCATGATGAGCGGACCGACATCGCGGTCGACGCGATAACCGACCAGCACCTCGCTGAGGCCCGTTACCATCGGCTGCACCATGACGCGGGCAAGACTCGGGCCGACGTTTTTGCAGATGCGAGCCAAGGCTGCGGTCAGTTCATTGCCGTCGCGGATATTTAATTCAACGCCGCCGGCCTCGGTCTTGTGCGGGATGTCGGCCGATAATGCCTTGACCGCGACGGGATAGGGAAAGGGGAGAACGGGCGCGTCCTTTATTCCAACATCGAGCGCAACAGACGGCGCGCACGCGATGCCAAGACGTTCGAGCAATTCATAGGCTGCAAGCTCGTCGAGCAGGCGTGCCGACGATGGCGCTTCGTGCTTCTTGGCCGATGCGGCGGCGCGTGGCGCGCGCCTGCCCAGCGCGGCGGCGACCGCGTCGGCGCAGGCTTCCGGCGTGCGGAAGTTCGGTACGCCGGCCGCGCTGAGCGCCGCCAGCGCCGCGGGCGCTTCGGGCACCAGGTAGGCCGCAATCGGCTTAGCCGCGCTGGCGCAGTCGATGATGGGCTTGACGGCGCGCTCGGGCAGGAAGCGTGCCGAGGAGCCGACCACGGCCACGATCAAGTCGAACTCGGATGCGGCGATGAGCACGTCGAGTGCCGCCTTCATCGCCTCATAACGCGCGCCGGTGGTGGTGAGATCGATCAGGAGCGCCGGCTTAACGTCGATGCCGGTGGCGGCACGGATGCGCGCCAGCGTCTCAGGTGCAGGCGCCGCGACGGTAACGCCGCGGCTTGCCAAGGGATCGACCACCATCGTGGCGCCACCGGCCGTGGTCGTTACCACGCCGACTGTGGCTTTGCGCCCGCCGGGCGTCCTGCGCGGCACGCGCTGCAACAGCGG
>Ga0307442_1000648_pt1 | contig 17094 bp, 17 predicted proteins | sample SalMarWE160430MG_FD_202143 | JGI IMG/M metagenome (GOLD analysis project Ga0307442, IMG submission 202143) | Salt marsh sediment microbial communities from the Plum Island Ecosystem LTER, Massachusetts, United States - WE1604-30 | ecosystem: Environmental > Aquatic > Marine > Intertidal zone >...
GAGAACCTAGAGCGCGAAATGCATTTCTTGGGCGCCGCGCTGCAGCGTCAGGTCGCCGATGCCGCGCGCCGCGCCGCGATCCCCTATAGCGCCCGCGTGGTGCGCGATGATCCCTTGAGCGCGGTTGCCAGCGTCTGCGCCGAGAACGGCCCGTGGAACATGGTGGCCATCGCCGAGCCGTTCGGAGCCGGCGACGAGCAGCGCTTGGCGCAGGTTTTTGCCAGCGTTCTCGATACGACTGGTGTCGTCATCGCCGGGCCCTTGGCGCGGCGCACGCAGGGTCCGGTCGTTGCCGCCGTGGAGCAGTTCGAGCGTTTGGGGCCCATGCTCAAGGCAGCCGAGCGCTTGGCGAGTGTCACCGGCGGCAACGTGAAGCTGATGCTGATCGGAAACCGCCCTGACGAGCTCGGTTGGCTCGAAGGCGAGGTGCGGTTGCTCTTGGGCGACAGCAATGGGCCCGAGGTCGAGACGGTGCTGGCGGCGAGCGGTGATGTGGTGCCGGTGGCCGAGGCCGTGCGCCGCCACAAGGGCGCATTCCTGTTGGCGCAGTACGGCGGCCAGCTGGTGTCGGCCGAAACGAGCCTGCGCCCGCTGGCCTCAGCGCTCGAGTGCCCGCTGTTGCTGGTGCGGTGAGTGTCTGCCTGACAGCGCGGAGTCGGGAACGGGCGCGACGGCCGTTAATCGGCCGTTGAGGATGTGCGCAAGAGACAGAGCTGTCGTGAAGGATGACCTACGTTCACATGCTACGCACGTGGCATGTACGAGGACAAAGAGTCCATCAAGGTCTTCGAGAGACAGCACGCACGCGACAGGCTCGCTGAGCTTGCACGCAATCTGTCCGCCGAATCTGATCCGGATATGGATCTGATTTCAGCCCACTGCGGCTCTAGCAGCAATGAGGCATGGTTGAGCGCACTCTCCATTATTGCAATGGTGGCTCTGGGCACTATCATCGTCATGGCCTTCGTTTAGCTCAGACCATCGAGGCTTCCCAGACGACCACACGATTGCGCCCGCCGGTCTTTGCGGCATAAAGCGCCTTGTCGGCGCGCTCGATCGATGTCTCCACCGACACATCGGAGTCCAACAGCGTGAGGCCGAACGAGACCGTCACGCCAAATGGTTGTCCGCCCTCGCTCTCAAACGTCATGTCCGCAACACTCTGCCGCAGCCGATCGGTGGCGGCGTATCCGGTTTTGATCTCCATGGTCGGCATGCAGATCAAGAACTCCTCGCCGCCATAGCGGAAAATGACGTCGTAGGGCCGCAACTCGCTCTTCAGCTGATGTGCCACTGCGGCCAGCACCCGATCGCCCACCGCATGCCCGTACGTGTCGTTTACGCCCTTGAAGTGATCGATATCCATCATGGCCAGGCAGCAGAACTGAACCTTGCGCTGCACCAGCGCCTGCTGCTCACGAAGCTTTGTGAGCATGCCGACGCGGCTTGCCGCGCCCGTCAATGGATCAATATTGTAGATTGCGTCCTCGAGCTCATGCTTCGTGGTCAGGATCTCCAGCCGCATCTGTCTGAGCGTATTGACGAAGCGCTCGTATTCATGCGGCTGCATCGGCTCTCCATTTGCCGACGCCATGAGCAAATCTCGCGCACAACGATGCATGCGCTTGTGCAGGGCTTCGATCTCTGAAAACGCCGGATGCTGCGCCAGCGTCTTCGCGCTCGCGGAGTAGAGCCACTGGCCGAACCGACATTTCCGGAAGCAGTCTTCCTCGATGTCGCGCCCGTCGGGAGCCAGGTGGCAGATGAGGGTCCGGTTGAGAGCCTCGGACCATTCCTCGTGACAAAACAGCGCCTGATCGAGCTCGCTCAGCGCCTTGCAGACCAAGTCGTGGGAAAGTCCTGGAAATGACATCCCTGCTCTCTCCGGGTGGATCAATGCATGCAGACGACAACGACGCGGGTCAGAAGCGACCCATTTCGAAGCAGGACGGCTTTCTCAAAGTCTAGAGAGGCGGAACTAAAGAAAGTGTCATAAGTGCCGCAATTGAACATTGGTCAGTGGCGCAGACCTGCGCCAGAATCGTCGAAGACAACGTGAATGCTCTTGCGGCGCATACAAGCGCGCGTCAGCAATAGAGCGGGCGCGGAGCCGTGCACGGACAACAAGATCTGCGCACTCTTCGGCGCGCTCAGTCCGTATAGAAGAACTCTGGCCCGTCGCCGACAAGCAGCGGGTCCGGCTTGCCGACGAGGCTCTCGTCCTTGCCCTCGTAGCTCATCTCCGACAGCACCGTGCGGATCGACTCGAGTCTGGCGCGCCGCTGGTCGTTGGCGCGGATCACCGTCCATGGCGCGATCGCCGTGTGCGTGAAGCGAAAGATCTCGTGTTGCGCCTGTGTGTAGGCATCCCACTTGTCGATCGCGGCAAGGTCGATCTCGGTGATCTTCCAGCGCTTGAACGGGTTATGGCGCCGCTCGTGAAAGCGCACGAGCTGCATCTCGCGGCCGATGGTCAAATAGAACTTGAACAGATGGATGCCGTCGCGCACGAGCAGGGCCTCAAACTCGGGCGCATCGCGTAAGAACACGCTCGCCTGCTCCTCGGTGCAAAAGCCCATGACGCGCTCCACGCCGCCGCGGTTGTACCAGGAGCGATCGAACAGAACGATGTCGCCGGCGGTCGGCAGGTGCGAGACGTAGCGCTGGAAGTACCATTCGCCCCGTTCGGCCGCAGTCGGCTTGGACAGCGCGACGGAGCGGGCGTGGCGCGGGTTCATGCGTCCGAGGAAGCGGCTGATGCAGCTTCCCTTGCCCGAGGCGTCGCGTCCCTCGAACACCACGACGAGCCGCTCGCCCTTGGCCTGGATGTGGGCCTGCAGCTTGAGCAGCTCCAGCTGCAGCTCGACAAGCCGCCTTCTGTAGACCTTGCCTTTGAGTTTCTGGGCGTGCGGGTAGCCGCCCGAGGAAAGCGCCTTCTCCTTGATCTCGCGCGGTAGCTCCGGATTCTCCAGATCGAAGGCGGCGTGCTTGGCGTTCTTACGGGACTTGGTATGGGCGTTGGTTTTTGCCGTCATTTTCGCTCTATTTCCGCGTCGGTGGCTTTTGTCGTTCACTGCTTGAGGGGGATAAGTTTGAAAGGCGGTTCGAACACGTCTATCTAGCACGTGTACCCCTATTCGTGATGGCTTCGAACCCGGGCGCGCAGCATGGCCATAGGACCGGATTTGAGCGGCGGGCGCTGGATGGTGCGCAAAGCCGAGCTGGAGACCTGGGTGATCGGCGTTTGGCTGCGGGCGCGCCGCCGCCTGATGATCCGCTGGATGCCGCTTGCCGCCGCCAGCGTCATTCTCGCGGGCCTCGTCGTGCTCGGCTGGGTCGACGCGCTACCGGCGCTGATCGGCGCCGCTGCGCTGTTCGTAGCGGCAGCGCTGTGGCCGCTCGATACCTCGGTGATGCTCGAGGTGCTTTCGGGAGGGGGGCGGGCCTCGCGCGCCGACGGTACGCCCGATCTCGACCGCAAGGGGTGGCGCGCAGTGATCGATGCTATTCCCACCGCCGCTCTGGCCCTCGATGCCGCGGGGTCTGTGGTGCACCACAACCGCCTCGTCGCCGAGCTCTTCCCCAAGATCAGGAACGGGCTGCCGATGAGCCAGGTCTCGCGCAACCCTGATCTCATCGCGGCCGTCGATCGCGCCTTGGCGTCAGAGGAGCGCATCGATGTCGAGCTCATTGAACGGGTGCCGGTCGAGCGGCGCGTCTCGGCGACCGTATCGCGGCTCAGCCGCTCGCCGGCGCCGTCCTCTCCGCACCTGCTCGTGACTTTCCGCGATCTCACCGAGCAGGACCGGCTCGTGCAGATGCGTGCCGACTTCATCGCCAACGCCAGTCACGAGCTGCGCACGCCTCTCGCCTCCTTGCGCGCCTTCGTCGAGACCTTGCAGGGACCGGCGCGCGAGGACGCCGTCGCGCGCGAGCGCTTTCTGCGGCTGATGGCGAGCCAGGCGGAGCGGATGACGCGGCTCATCGACGACTTGTTGTCCTTGAGTCGGGTGGAGATGCGCGTCCACCTGCCGCCGCGCGGCATCGTGGAATTGAACGAGACGGCGGCCTATGTCTGCCAGTCGCTGGAGCCGGTGGCGCAGGGCGCGAAGACGGAGTTGTCGCTGGTGCGCGACGATGCGCCAGCACGCATCCGCGGCGACCGCGAGGAGATCGTTCAGGTGGTGCAGAACCTCATCCACAACGCCGTCAAGTACGGGCGCGAAGGCGGGCACGTGGAGGTCCGCGTCGGGCGCACGGCGCCGCGCGGCTCGCAAGGCGCCAAAGTCTGGGTGAGCGTGACCGACGATGGCGCAGGCATTGCGCCGGTGCACCTTCCGCGTCTCACCGAGCGCTTCTACCGCGTCAACGTCGCCTCGAGCCGGGAGAAAGGCGGGACCGGCTTGGGGCTCGCCATCGTCAAGCACATCCTCAACCGCCATCGCGGGGAATTGAAAATCACCTCCAAGCTGGGGGTGGGCTCGACCTTTACGGCGAGCTTCGACGAGCTGCGCGCGGGGAGTTGAGCAATTTCAAGCCGACACCGCGAACTTAAGAATACCTATTGCAGATCAGCGCATTAACCTGTCACGAAAACGTAGTTGCGCTGGTCTATCAAGGGCTCGCCGGCGCGAGGCGCCGGAGCGGGGGTTGGGAGGCATACGAGCGCAGCCCTCGTTCTTACCTCCAGCATCAGGAGATTAGCGTGAGCACCAAGCTTATCGCCTTGGCGGCGGCGGCCGTCGCAGGCGCCGTCGTGTCGCAACCGGTTGTCGCTGCGGATATCTCTGGAGCAGGGGCGACTTTTCCTTATCCGATTTACGCAAAGTGGGCTGATGCCTACAAGAAAGAGACCGGGATCGGCCTGAACTATCAGTCGATCGGCTCTGGCGGCGGCATCAAGCAGATCAAGGCCAAGACCGTCACCTTTGGCGCTTCGGACGCGCCTTTGTCCGGCAAGGACCTGAGCGAGATCGGTCTTGTGCAGTTCCCGATGGTCATGGGCGGCATCGTGCCGGTCGTGAACCTCAAAGGCATCAAGCCCGGTGAGCTTGTTCTCGACGGCACCACGGTTGCCAATATCTTCCTTGGCAAGATCAAGAAGTGGGATGACCCCGCGATCAAGAAGCTCAACCCCGACGCCAAGCTGCCTTCTGCCGCCATTGCCGTCGTCCACCGTTCGGACGGATCGGGCACGACCTACAACTTCACCTATTATCTCTCGGACGTGAGCCCGGATTGGAAGTCGAACGTCGGCACCGAGAAGGCCGTCCAGTGGCCCGTCGGCATCGGCGCCAAGGGCAACGAGGGCGTCGCCAACAACGTCGCGCAGACGGCCGGTTCGATCGGTTATGTCGAGTATGCTTATGCGAAGCAGAACAACCTGACCTACACCGACATGATGAACAAGGACGGCAAGAAGGTCGCCCCGACGTCGGAGGCCTTCGCTGCCGCGGCTGCCAATGCCGATTGGAGCAGCAAGCCCGGCTACGGCGTCATCCTTGCCAACCAGCCGGGCGCTACCACGTGGCCGATGACCGCGGCGACCTGGATCCTGATGTACAAGACGCCGAAGGACCCCGCTGCTTCGCGTGCAGCCCTCAAGTTCTTCGCTTGGGCGTACGACAATGGCGCCAAGATGGCCGGGGAGCTTGACTACATTCCGATGCCGGCAAACGTCGTCAAGAGCGTCAAAGCCACCTGGGCCAAGGAGATCAAGGGCGCGGATGGCAAGCCGATCTTCGCCAGCAACTAAGCGCTGGGACAAATAGCTCGGGCGGGGCGTGAACTGTGTCTGTTCGCGCCCCGTCCGTTCGGCTTTCCCTACTCGCATTAAGTCACGCGCAACGATAAAAGGCTTAAGGAGCCAGTTAGAGCGAAAATGGTCGACGTGACATTGCACCTTCCCACGCGTTCCAGTGAGGCCGAAGCCGAGCGGGCGGTGGTGCTCGGCAAGTTGCGACGCGGGGATTCGATCTTTCGCTGGCTGACGCTCGGTGCCGCTGTAAGTGTGCTCATCATCCTGGGGGCTGTGTTCGTCTCCCTGATCGATGGCTCCATCCCCGCCTTTCGCCAATTCGGCCTCGGGTTCATAACGACGGAATCCTGGAACCCGGTCACTGAAAAGTTCGGCGCGCTCGCCCCCATCTATGGAACGCTCATCACGTCGGCTCTGGCCATGCTCTTCGCCGTGCCGATCGGGCTTGGCATCGCCATCTTCCTCACCGAGCTGTGCCCGCCGCTCTTGCGACGCCCCATCGGCATCGCGATCGAGTTGCTCGCCGGCATTCCCAGCATCATCTACGGCATCTGGGGCCTCTTCTTCTTCGCGCCGTTTCTGCAGCGGACACTGCAGCCGGCCCTGATCGACACCTTTGCGAACGTTCCCATTCTCTCCACGCTGTTCGAGGGTCCGCCCTACGGCATCGGCATTCTCACCGCGTCCTTCATCCTCGCAATCATGGTGCTGCCGTTCATTACGGCCATCAGCCGCGACGTCTTCGATACGGTGCCCATCGTCCTCAAAGAATCGGCTTATGGGATCGGCTGCACCACGTCCGAGGTGGTGCGCAGGGTCGTCATCCCCTACACGCGCGTGGGATTGATCGGCGGGGCGATGCTGGGCCTGGGGCGCGCCCTTGGCGAGACGATGGCCGTGACGTTCGTGATCGGCAACGCACACCGGATCTCAGGATCGCTTCTCGCTCCCGGCACCACGATCTCGGCGACGATCGCCAACGAGTTCACCGAGGCAGTCGGTGAGCTTTACACATCGTCGCTGGTCGCGCTTGGCCTCATCCTCTTCTTTATCACGTTCCTCGTTCTGGCCGCCGCCCGACTGATGCTGATGATGCTCGAGCGCAAAGCGGGGAAATGATCCATGGCTATCGATACGGCGCGCTATCGCCGCCGCAAACGCCGCAATACAAGGACCTCGGTGCTGTCGCTGCTGGCCACCGTGCTGGGGGTGGGCATTCTGGCAATCATCCTCGGGACGCTCGTCTACAAGGGCTTCGGCGGCCTCGGGCTTGACGTCTTCACCGAAATGACGCCGCCGCCCGGGAGCGCCGGCGGTCTGCTCAATGCCATCGTCGGCAGCCTCATCATGACCGCCATCGGCGTGGCGATCGGCACGCCGATTGGCGTTTTGGCCGGAACCTACATGGCGGAGTACGGGCGCTACAACAAGCTGACGATGGTCGTGCGCTTCATCAACGACATCCTGCTCAGCGCGCCTTCGATCGTGATGGGCTTGTTTGTGTATACGATCATGGTGGCGCCCATGGGCCACTTCTCCGGGTATGCCGGCGCCGTGGCGTTGGCGTTGCTCGTCATTCCGATCGTCGTGCGCACGACGGAGGACATGCTGCTGCTGGTGCCGGGCTCGCTGCGGGAGGCCGCTTCGGCGCTGGGAATGCCCCGCTCTCTGGTGGTGCAGAGGATCGCCTACAAGGCTGCGCGGGCTGGCATCATCACAGGCGTTCTCTTGGCCGTGGCGCGCGTCAGCGGCGAGACCGCGCCGCTTCTATTCACGGCGTTGAACAATCAGTTTTGGAGCACCAATCTCAACGCCCCGTTTTCCAGTCTTCCGGTCGTGATTTTCCAATTCGCGCTGAGCCCCTATGCCGACTGGCAACGGTTGGCGTGGGTCGGTGCGCTGATAATTACATGCGCCGTGCTTGCCCTCAGCATCGCCGCTCGCTGGCTCAGTTCCTCGAGGACCTCGCAATGAATCTCATGCCTTCCAGCACAACGAAGCTCAACGAGAAGATCTCGATTAGGAAGCTCAACTTCTATTACGGCGACAACTTGGCGCTCAAGGATATCAATATGCCGCTTTATGAGCGGCTGGTGACGGCATTCATCGGTCCTTCCGGTTGCGGCAAGTCGACCCTGCTGCGCGTTCTCAACCGCATGTACGACCTTTATCCCAACCAGCGCGCCGACGGCGAGGTGCTGCTCGACGGCGACAACATTCTCTCCGCCAAGCAGGACGTCAATCTGCTGCGCTCGCGCGTCGGCATGGTCTTTCAGAAGCCGACGCCGTTCCCAATGACGATTTACGACAACATCGCGTTCGGCGTCAGGCTCTACGAGAAGATCGCGAAATCGGAGTTGGACGGCCGTGTGGAGCAATGCCTGCGCAAGGCGGCGCTCTGGTCGGAGGTTCAGGATAAGCTCGGCGCCAGCGGCCTCAGCCTTTCAGGCGGCCAGCAACAGCGCCTGTGCATTGCGCGCACCGTTGCGATCCGCCCGGACGTCATCTTGTTCGACGAGCCGTGCTCGGCGCTCGATCCCATATCGACGGCACGCATCGAAGAGCTCATCGACGAGCTGAAGCAGGACTACACGATTGCGATCGTGACGCACAATATGCAACAGGCCGCCCGCGTATCGCAGAAGACCGCGTTCATGTACCTTGGCGAATTGGTCGAGTTCGACGATACCACGAAGATCTTCACGAGCCCCCAAGAGAAGCGGACGCAGGACTACATTACCGGGCGGTTCGGCTGATGGTACGTTTTCCGATCTCGTTTGGCCGCACGCGCGCGCAAGGAGAACCCATGAACGAGCATACGGTTAGATCCTACGAGGAAGAGCTGGCGTTGCTCGACAAGAAGATCGCTCAGATGGGCGGTCTGGCCGAGCAGCTGCTGGGCAAGTCGCTCGATGCTTTGGAGCGTCGCGATCCCACGCTCGCCGAGGAGGTGGTCATGTCCGACCGCTTGATCGACAATCTCGAGCGCGAGATCGAGGAGCAGGTGATCTCCATGGTCGCGCGGCGCCAGCCCATGGCCGACGACTTGCGTCACGTTATGGGTGCGCTGCGCATCACCACCGACTTGGAGCGCATCGGCGATCTCGCCAAGAACATCGCCAAGCGCTCGCTCGCCATTGCAGACGAGTCGCATCCAAAGCCGCTCATGTCCGGCATCCGCCACATGGTCGAGCTGGCGCTGCATCAGCTCAAGGAGGTGCTCGACGCCTACGCGGAGCGCGACGCCGACAAGGCGCTGGCCGTGTGGCGCAACGATGCGCAGATCGACGCCATGTACAATTCGCTGTTTCGCGAGCTCCTCACCTACATGATGGAGGACCCGCGCAACATCGGCATCTCGACCCATCTCTTGTTCGGCGCGAAGAACGTGGAGCGCGTCGGAGACCACACGACCAACATCGCAGAAACGGTGCACTTCCTCGTTCGCGGTTTCAACATTGCCGACGACCGTCCCAAGGACGATCAGACCAGCTCGACTCTGATCTCGGGCAGCTGATGACGGCGGAACGCTGAGGGAGGCTGTGCTATTGGAATGTCCGCCAAGGTCCTGATCGTGGAGGACGAAGCCCCGTTGGCAGAGATGCTGCGCTACAACCTTGAGTCGGAAGGCTTTCGGGTGTCGCACGCCGAGACCGGCGAAGAGGCGCTGATCCTCTTGGAGGAGGAGCGCCCCGATCTGGTCGTGCTCGATTGGATGCTGCCGGGTGTGTCGGGCATCGAGCTATGCCGGCGCCTGCGCTCGAAGTCGGATTCACGCAACGTGCCGATTATCATGCTGACGGCGCGCGGCGAGGAAACCGACCGCATCCGCGGGCTATCGACGGGCGCCGACGACTATGTCGTCAAGCCGTTCTCGCTGCCCGAGCTCATGGCGCGCGTCAAAGCGATTCTGCGGCGCACCGCGCCCGACCGCATGGCGGAGGTGCTGAAGATCGGCGACATCGAGCTCGACCGTGCGGCCCACAAGGTGACGCGCGGCTTGCGCCAGGTGCGACTGGGGCCGACCGAGTTCCGTCTTTTGGAGTTCCTGATGGAAAGCTCGGGCCGCGTCTTGTCGCGCGCTCAGCTGCTCGACGGCGTATGGGGACGCGACGCCTTCGTCGACGAGCGTACGGTCGATGTGCACATCGGCCGCCTGCGCAAAGCGCTCATCCGCGGCAACGAGCGCGACCCGATCCGCACCGTGCGTTCGGCCGGCTACGTGTTCGGCGATCGCACCGACGCCTGATCCGGATTCAACGAAAAAGAACACCGACGCTCTGATCGAGCGCCGGCGCATTCTCTTCATCTCTTCTCGGGCGCGTCAGGCCGTCTGCTTATTGGGCCTCGCCGTCGCATCGGGCCCGGACATCACCGGTTCTGCGACCTCGCGCTCGCGGCGGCGCGTCTGCGGCGGCTGGAAGGCCCGGCGAGCGTGGAACTCGCAGTAGGGCAAGCCCGGAACCTTCTTCTTGCCGCAGAAGTGGAAGTCGGCGGTTTGCGGGTCGCCGATCGGCCAGCGGCAGCTGCACTCGGTCAGCGTTTGGATGTATTTGCGCTCGTTCGGCGGGATGACCAGTTCCTCCACGGGAGGCTGGTAGGCCTCCGCCTCGGCATAAAGCGCGCGGAAGGCCGGGTTGCCGAGCGGCGAGAAGCGGCTTTTGGCCATGCGCTTGGCCGCCATGCGCGGACGCGGACGATGGCTCTTCATGCGTGAGGTCGTGGCGCGGCCCGAGAGGCCAAGTCTGTGGACCTTGCCGATCACGGCGTTGCGGGTGACGTTGCCGAGCCGCCCTGCGATCTGACTAGCGCTCAAACCTTCCCCCCAGAGCTTCTTGAGAAGCTCCACGCGCTCGTCCGTCCAAGCCATAAGTTCGCTCCCTGAACGTCAGGGGCGCGCGCGAGTTGTGGCGCACACCAATTGCGGTTCGGCACAGGCAACGATGGCGCGCGGGGCGAACGCGAAGACGCGACGACCGACGCGGAAAGCCAAAGGGCCTGACCGGTGTGTGAACGCTGAACTGATATGACGCTTGGACTAGGTGTGCCCTTTCACGCGGGCGAGCGAACGGCTCTGCCCAGGGCACGTCGGGCTACTCGTGACAGCTCTCGCGACAAGGGCGAGACCTCATGCTCCGACGAGGGCAAACCTACAACAGGCGGATTTGAGCCCACAACAACAGGCACCTGACCAGGCCGCCATTGAGCGGGAGAGGTGGTATATTCGCAACAGGCAATCTCATCCACAGGGCTGGCGCTCGCGCGCTCCAGTATGCGAGGCCGGCGCCGCAAACCGCTCGCCCGCTGCCGGTTTTGGATCGCGCCTCGCGTTGACAGGGGGCGGGCACGCGCGTATCAACAGGGGTCCCAGGGCCGCCGCGGAAGGCGGCTTTTTTGATTTTCGAGCCAGTGATCGCTGCAGAGGAACGGGCGCCGATGTCCGCATCCTTGGCGGCCTCGGACCCCAAAACCAAGGCCGCGGCCCATACAACTGGGCCTTCATCCGCCGTCATGGCGACATACGCCCGTCAGGATCTCGTCTTTGATCGGGGCGATGGTGCTTGGCTGATCACGCCAGAGGGCGAGCGCTACCTCGACTTTGCCTCGGGCGTGGCGGTCAACATTCTGGGGCACGCGCACCCACGTCTCGTCGCGGCGTTGACCGAGCAGGCTCAGAAGCTCTGGCACACCTCCAATCTTTATCGCGTTGCCGGCCAGGAGCGGTTGGCAGAGCGGCTCGTTGCGGCGACGTTCGCTGACCGGGTCTTCTTCTGCAACTCGGGCGCGGAAGCGTGCGAGGCCGCCATCAAGGCCGCCAGGCGCTATCACTACGTTGGCGGCCATCCGGAACGCTGGCGCCTTATCGCTTTTGAGGGCGCTTTTCACGGGCGCACGCTGGCGACCATCTCAGCGGCCGGCAATGCGAAGTATCTGGAAGGCTTCGGGCCGCCGGTCGAGGGCTTCGACCACGTGCCGTTCGCCGATCTTGCCGCTGTCGAGCAGGCGATCGCGCCCGAGACGGCCGGCATTCTGATCGAGCCAGTGCAGGGCGAGGGCGGCGTCAACGTGGCACCGCCAGAGTTCCTGCGGGCCTTGCGCGAGCTTTGCGACAAGCGCGGGCTGCTCCTCGTCCTCGACGAGGTCCAGTGCGGCATGGGCCGCACCGGCAGGCTCTTTGCGCACGAGTGGGCAGAAATCACCCCTGATCTCATGGCGGTCGCCAAAGGCATCGGCGGCGGCTTTCCGCTCGGCGCGCTGCTGGCGACGGAGGAGGCCGCCAAGGGCATGACCGCGGGCACGCACGGCTCGACCTATGGCGGCAACCCGCTTGCGACCGCGGTCGGCAACGCCGTGCTCGATGCCGTGCTCGAGCCGGGCTTCCTCGAAGCCGTGCGCCAGAAAACGCTGCGTCTGAAGCAGGCGCTCGCCGCCGTCCACGACCGCCATCCCGATCTCATCGAGGAGGTGCGCGGCGAGGGGCTGCTGACGGGGCTGAAGATGAAGGTGCCGATGGCAGACGTCATCAAGGCGGCGACGGCCGAGCAGCTGCTCGTTGCCGGCACCAGCGGCAACGTCGTGCGTCTGCTGCCGCCGCTCAATGTGCCCGACGAGGAGATCGCGGAGGCCGCCGAACGGCTGTCGCGTGCTCTCGATCGCGTTGCGACGCAAACCACCTAACCTCAATCTGTTGTGCAGCCGGCCGGAGCGCCATGGCCCCGAAAACGAAATCCATTTTGCCGCCGCGGCATTTTCTCGATCTCGATGGGCTCGACCGCAAGACGCTGCGCCACATCCTCGACATGGCGCACGCGATGAAGCGGTCGGGTAAGCGGGTTCCCGCCAGGATGAAGCCGCGCGGCGTGGAGAGCGACGTGCTCGTCATGATCTTCGAGAAGCCGTCGACGCGCACGCGCATCTCCTTCGATGTCGCCATGCGTCAGCTCGGCGGGCAGGCGCTGTCGCTCAATCACACCGACCTGCAGCTGGGCCGCGGCGAGTCGATCGCGGATACGGCGCGCGTGCTCTCGCGTTATATCGACGCCATCATGATCCGCGCCAATGAGCACGCGACTCTGCTCGAGCTGGCGCGGCACGCGTCGGTCCCCGTGATCAATGGGCTGACCGACAAGAGCCACCCCTGTCAGGTCATGGCCGACATCATGACGTTCGAGGAGCATAAAGGTCCGATCAAGGGTCGCACGGTGGCCTGGGTGGGCGACTGCAACAACGTCGCCGTCTCCTGGATGCACGCGGCGGTGCGCTTCGGTTTCGAGCTGAGGATCGCCTGCCCCGACCAGCTGCGCCCTGACGATGGCGTTCTCGATTGGGTGAAGCGCGAGAAGGGCCTGGTCGTGCTCGGCAACAACGCGGAAAAGGCGGTGCGCGGCGCCGATTGCGTGGTGACCGACACCTGGGTGTCGATGGGAGACACCGACGGGGCGCGGCGCAAGAAGATCCTGGCACCGTTTAGCGTCGACGCCGCGCTCATGGGCCGGGCGGCGCGGGGTGCCATCTTCATGCACTGCCTGCCGGCTTATCGCGGGCGCGAGGTTGCCGAAGACGTCATCGACGGGCCTCAGTCGGTCGTTTTCGACGAGGCCGAAAACCGTCTGCACGCACAAAAGGCCATTCTCGCCTGGTGCCTAGGGGCCGGGTAGAGGAGCCGAGGAATGGTTGGAGACGCTTCGCCCGCGCCGCGCCCCCGACAATTGTCGGGTGACGACATCGTGCTTCCGTTCCGCACCGAGCGCGCCGGCGTCATCGGCCGGATCGTGCGGCTTGGGCCCGCCGTCGATACGATCCTGTCGCATCACGATGTGCCCGAGCCCGTGGCGCAGATATTGGGTGAGGCGGTGGCGCTCACGGCCATGCTCGGAACCGCGCTGAAGTTCGACGGCAAGCTCATCGTTCAGACCAAGACCGACGGGATCCTCGACTTCCTCGTCGTCAACTTCGAGGCCCCCGGGCGCCTGCGCGCCTACGTGCGCTGTGACAAGGCGCGCTTTGCCGCGAGCGCCGCCAACGGCGGCATCGACGAGGGCAGGTTGCTCGGCAGCGGACATCTCGCCATCACCATCGATCCGGGTGAGGACATGGACCGCTATCAGGGCATCGTGGCGCTGGACGGCGGCAGCTTGGTCGATGCCGCGCTCACCTATTTCCGCCAATCGGAGCAGCTCCCCTCCTTCATTCGCCTGGCGGTGGCGCGCCACTACCAGGCCGGCGAATGGCACTGGCGCGCGGGCGGTCTCATGATCCAGAACCTTGCGGTTGCCGGCGGCAAGGCGGGTGCGCGCGTACCAGACGAGGGCGATGAGCTGCGCCTTGTGGGCGAGGACGATGACGGTTGGGAGCGCACGCGCATGCTTGCCGCGACGGTGGAGGACCACGAGCTGCTCGATCCCACACTTGCGCCCGAGCGCCTGCTCTATCGTCTCTTCCACGAGGAAGGGGTGAGGGTGATGCCGACCACGCCGATCGAGGCCTACTGCCGCTGCTCGCGCGAGCGCGTCGAAGCCTTTCTGAAGAGCTTCGGGGCCGAGGATCTCGCCGATATGCGCGAGCCGGACGGCGGCATCAGCGTCACCTGCGAGTTCTGCACCGCAACCTATCGTTTTGCGCCGGGCGAGCTCGCCTAAGCTGCCTCTCACTTGCCGCTGATCGATTTGAGGTAGGCGATGATCTCGCTGCGCTGCTTGGCGTCGTCGATGCCGCCGAAGGGCTTCATGGCGTTGCCATGCACGACCTTGTCGGGATTGGCGATAAAGGCATCGAGCGTGGCCTCGTCCCACACAATGCCGGAGCCCTTCATCGCCGAGGAGAACGCGTAGCCTTTGACCGAGCCGGCCTTTCTGCCGACCACGCCGTAGAGGCTGGGGCCGAGCCGATGGTCACCCTCGCGCATGGAATGGCATGTGCGGCAGGCGTTGTTGAAGGCGACTTGCGGGTCGCTCGTTTTCGTTTCTGCCCGCGCGGCTGTCAGGAGGGCGAGAAGCGCGAGCGGTGGAGAAAGGAAGCGCAGGAATAGACCGGTCATTGCTGACCTCCACTATGCGTTGCTGACGCTTAGAAAGCGCAGATAGACCGCAAAAGTTCCCAAATCGTTGTTGAAGCGACGCCGGTTTTAGCGGATCGGCTTGCCGCGCTCGGCCCAGTCGCCGAGGCGGGCAAGAAAGCCCATGCACTTCTCGAGCTGATCCTTGGCGATCCACTCATCCGCCGCGTGCGCTTGCGCGATGTCGCCGGGACCGATGACGACGGCGGGCGAGCCGGCCGCTTGAAAGAGCCCCGCCTCGGTCGCGTAGGAGACGGCGTGTGTCTCATTCTGGCCGGCCAGGTGCAAAGCGAGCGCCACCGCCTCGGAGGCATCGCCGGCGGCGAACGGTGGCACCTCGTTGGTGATGGCGATGTCGATGCCCGCTTCCGGGGCGACGCGGCGCATCTCAGGCAGGCAGGCATCGTGGGCGAAGGCGTGGAGGCGCCGGTCGATCGCGGCGACGTCGACGCCGGGGAGCGCGCGCACGTCGAGATCCAGTTGGCAGGAGACCGGCACGATGTTGGTGGCGGTGCCGCCGTCGATGCGCGTGATCTGCAGCGTGGCATAGGGCGGATCGAAGCGGTCGTCGCGCGGCGCCGCTTTGAGCTCGTCCTCGATGCGGGCGAGCTCGGCGATGAGCTTGCCCGCGACGCTGATCGCGTTGACGCCCAAGGGCGCCATGCTCGAGTGGGCCGCGCGGCCCTTGATGTCGATATGCCAGCGCACCGGGCCCTTGTGCGAGTCGACCACGCCCATCGAGGTCGGCTCCCCGACGAGGACGAGGCGCGGGCGCACGAAGCGGCGTCCGAGCTCGGCAATGAGCGGACGCACCCCGATGCAGCCGACCTCCTCGTCATAAGAGAAGGCGATATGAATGGGGACCGCGAGCTGGCGCCGCAACAGATCGGGCACGGCCGCGAGCACGCAGGCGAGAAAGCCCTTCATGTCGGCGCTACCGCGCCCGTAAAGCCGCCCGTCGCGCTCGGTGAGGACGAACGGATCGCTGGTCCAGCTCTGGCCCTCGACCGGCACGACATCCGTATGACCGGAAAGCGCGACACCGGGCACGGCCGCAGGGCCGATGGTCGCATAGAGGCTCGCCTTGGCGCCGTCGGCGCTCGGCACCAGCTGGCTGGCGATGCCGTGCTGGGCAAGATAGTCCTCGACGAAGCGGACGAGCGAAAGATTCGACTTGTGGCTGGTGGTATCGAATCCCACTAGCCGGGAAAGCAGCTCAGGCGCCGAGTATGAAGGTCCGGACATCAGCTGAGCTGTCTAGCACGGGCCACGTAAAGCACTAGTTCACGCTGCGCAGCGCGAAGGGACTGTCGAGCGAGAAGGCGGGGATCTCCACGTCGAACAGCTGACCGTTGGCATCTGCCATCTGGTAGCTGCCGACCATGATGCCGGACGGGGTGCGCAAGGGGCATCCTGAGGTGTAGCTGAACGAGCTGCCGGGCTCGATGACGGGCGTCTCGCCGACGACGCCGGGGCCGCGCACCTCCTCGGTGCGCCCCTGCCCATCGGTGATGCGCCACACGCGCGAGCGCAGCTGCACTGTCTCGTCGCCCTCGTTGGCAATGTCGACCGTATAGGCCCAGAAGAACTCGCTCTCCTCCGGCGTCGACTGCTCTTCCAGGTATTGCGGAGTGACGCGGATGCGAATGCCACGGGTCACTGTTTCATACATGCCGGCAAGCTCCCCTGCGGATCGACATCAGGCGCCGATTCTATGCGGCTTGCGGCCGTGGTCAATCGCAATGGCGTCGCTCAAGTGCCGCGGCGGACGGCCGCCAAGCCGGCGTCGAGGTCGGCGGCGAGATCGGCGAGCGCCTCCAGCCCCACCGAAAGCCGCAGCATGCCGTCGCTGATGCCGAGCTGGGCGCGGGCCTCAGGCCCGATCTTGGAGTGCGTCGTGGTCGCCGGGTGGGTGATGAGGCTCTTGGCGTCGCCGAGGTTGTTGGAGATCTTGATGAGCCGCAGGGCGTTCTGGAAGCGGAAGGCGCCGGCCTTGCCGCCTTCGACCTCGAAGGCGACCATCTGGCCGCCGCCCGTCATCTGGCGGCGCGCGATCTCCGCCTGCGGATGGTCGGGGCGCCCGCAATAGAGCACGCGGCCGACGCCGTCCTTGCCAGCGAGGTGATCGGCGACCTTGGCCGCGGTCGCCGCTTGCGCGTTGACGCGCACCAGCAGCGTCTCCAGGCCCTTGAGCATGACCCAGGCGTTGAACGGGCTCATCGTGGGCCCGGTCTGGCGCAAGTACTCTTGCAGGTGATTGGTCACGTAGTCGCTGTTTCCC
>Ga0307442_1000650_pt1 | contig 17087 bp, 14 predicted proteins | sample SalMarWE160430MG_FD_202143 | JGI IMG/M metagenome (GOLD analysis project Ga0307442, IMG submission 202143) | Salt marsh sediment microbial communities from the Plum Island Ecosystem LTER, Massachusetts, United States - WE1604-30 | ecosystem: Environmental > Aquatic > Marine > Intertidal zone >...
CCGACGCCGATCCTTTCGCCATGCCAAACCGGAAAGCGCACAGCGGTGAGGCAGGCGCCCACCGGCAAATTGGTCACCATCAGCCCGGCGAAGAAATCGCGTGCGGTCAGCTCGCCATCGGCGCCGCCGGCGCGGTAAGTTATCGCCGCATCGAGCGTGATGGCGATCAGCGCCAGTTCCGCCGCGGGATCGGCATGGGCGAGCGAGCCGCCGATGGTGCCGCGCGCGCGGGTGGCGGCATGGCCGATGCAGGGGATCGCGCGCGCCAGCAGCGGGACGCGCTTGGCCACCAGCGCGTCGCGCTCCAGCACGCATTGCCGCGTGCAGGCGCCGATGGCGACGGCACCCTTGTCCTCGCGCACATAGGATAATGAGGCGTTGCGGGCGATATCGATGAGGTGCGTCGGCCGCGCCAGCCGCATCGCCATCATCGGCACCAGCGACTGCCCGCCGGCGATGAGGCGCGCGCCCTCGTCACCCGCCAGCAGCGCGCAGGCTTCGTCAACAGAGGCGGGGCGTGAATACGCGAATGGTGCTGCTTTCATACGCGCCAACCCGACTTAATGGCCGCCCGATATTGTCGATACGCAGCGATATCGTTAAAGTCCTTGGCACAATACCGCAACCGCAAAAGCGCGAATTTGCCGGGCCGGCCGCCGCGCCGCCAACGTGATGGGTGACAGATGCCGCGGACCAAGGGCGCCGACCTCATCACCGAATACCTGATCGCCAACAAGATCCCGTACGTGTTCGGTATCTGCGGCCACGGCAATGTCGGCATGTTGGATTCGCTCTACGCCGCGCGCGACCGCATCAAGATGGTCTCGCCGCGCCACGAGCAGGTGGCGGCGCACATGGCGGACGCCTACTTTCGCGTGCGCCACGAGCCGGTGGCGACGCTGACCTCCTGCGGCCCCGGCTCTTGCAATATCGTGATGCCGCTCGCCTGCGCGATTTCGGATTCCTCCGCGCTCTTGGCGATCACCGCCAATGTGCCGACCTCACAGTTCAACCGCTCGCCGTTCCAGGAAATCAACAAGCACTTTCAGGCCGACTTCCCCAACATCATCCGGCCGGTGGTCAAGCGCAGCTTCCAGCCGACGCGCGTCGACATGCTGCCGCTGGCCTTGCGCCAGGCTATGACGACGATGTTGTCGGGGAGGCCCGGGCCGGTGAACCTCGACGTGCCGTTCAACGTGTTCCAGGAAGACGACGACGTGGAGCTGCCGCCACCCGCGCCGCCGCTCAACGCGCAGCGCAGCGGCGCCTCGCCGGATGAAATCTCGGCCTGCGTCGACATGATCCTAAAAGCGGAACGGCCGGTGCTCTTCATCGGTCACGGCGTCACGCTGTCGGAAGCCTCGAAAGAGCTCACCGAATTCGTGCACAAACTCGGTATCCCGGTGATCTCATCACCGAATGGGATGGGCTGCCTCGACATGACCGATCCCTTGTCGCTCGGCTTCATCGGGCGCAACGGTGCTTACCCGGCCAATGAAGCCGGCCGCCGCGCTGATCTGGTGATCGCCATCGGCGCGCGCTTCGACGACCGTTCGGCCTCGTCCTGGCTGCCCGGCTATTCCTGGAACTTCCCGCAGACCAAGCTGATCCATGCCGACATCGATCCGGCCGAGATCGGGCGCAACTATCCGCCCGACATCGGCGTGCTGGCCGACGCGCGCACGTTCCTGCAACAGCTGCTGGCCGAGACCGGGCGGCGCGGCGTGAAGCGCGACGCGCTCAAAGCCTGGCATGGCGACATCAAGCGCTGGCAAGCCGAGTGGCAAAAATTCACCGCGCCCAATTTCGAGCTGCACACCTCGCCGATCCGGCCCGAGCGCATCGTCGCCGATTGCCAAGACGTGCTGCCGCCCGATGCGATTCTCTGCTGCGACGTCGGCGTCAGCCACAACTGGTACATGCAGTTCTGGAAGGCGCGCCGCCCGCAGACCATGATGAACTCCTGGGGCTTCTCCGGCATGGGCTTCGGCGCTTCCGGCGCGCTCGGCGCCAAGCTCGCCGCACCCGACCGGCCGGTGGTGGCGGTCACCGGCGACGGCTGCTTCACCATGGTGCCGCACGTCCTGTGCGCAGCGGTCGAATACGACATCCCGGTGGTGTGGGTGATCTGGAACAATTTCGGCTGGGTTTCGATCCGCGACATTCAATTGGGCATGTTCGGCGGGCGCGAGCTCGGCACCATGTTCCACGAAGGCCCGAACCAGAAGCCGTACAATCCGGACTTCGCCGCCTGGGCGCGCGCCACCGGCGTCGAGGCGATGACGGTGACCAAGTCGCAGGATTTCAAGGGCGCGCTGGAACACGCGGTGAAAGCCAACAAGCCGTTCCTGCTCGACGTGCATGTGGACGCGGAAGTGCGCCCGCCCTCGACCGGCGCCTGGCAGTTGCCGCCGACCCCGCACAAGGAGCCGGTGTTCGGGCAGCGCTTCATTCCCGACGCGGCGCCGGTGAAATGATAGGCTGAAAATAGAAACCGTTCGTCCCCGCGAAAGCGGGGACCCAGTGCGGCAGATCATTGAATTTGTTATCCTGGGTTCCCGCTTACGCGGGAACGAACGGAGGAGGGCCCGATGCCAAGGCACGCATCTTATGTCCCCCACGGCGTGATCCCGGCAGTGCTGCTGCCGTTCGACAATGATCTCGCCATCGACGAGGCGAATTTCCGCAAGCATCTGCGCGACGTGGCGTCAGTCGAAGGTCTGTCGGCCGTCACCATCAATGCCCATTCGACCGAGGTCGGCTCCTGCACATTCGACGAGCAGCGCCGCGTGCTCGCCATTGCGCAGGACGAGATCGGCGGCAGGCTGCCGCTCATCAACGGCATTTGGGCCGACGGCAGCATCGAGGCCGCGCGCCTCGCGCGCATGGCGGAGGAGGGCGGCGCCTCGGCGCTCTTGGTGTTTCCGCCGGCGCCGTTCACGCTCGGCCAGTCGCCGCAGATGGCGCTTGCGCATTTCAAGCGCATTACGGACGCTACCGACCTGCCGCTGATCGTGTTCCAGTATCCGCTCGCCACCGGCCAGGGCTATCCGAAAGAAACTTTGCTGCGCCTGTGCGAAGAGGTGCCCTCGATCCGCGCCATCAAGGACTGGATCGGTAACGTGCCGCATCACGAATGGCACATCCGCACGCTCCAAAACCTGCCGCGGCCGGTGAACGTGCTCACCACCCATTCGGCCTGGCTGTTTTCCTCGCTGGTGCTCGGCTGCAACGGCCTGCTGTCGGGCTCGGGCAGCGTCATCTCCGATTTGCAGGCGCGACTGTTCCGCGCGGTGCAGGGCAACGACATGGCGGAGGCCAAGCGCCTCAACGACCGCATCGAACCCCTGATGCGCGTGTTCTACGCCGATCCCTTCGTCGACATGCACAACCGCATGAAGGAGGCGCTGGTGCTGCTCGGCAAATTGCCGCGCGCGGTGGTGCGCCCGCCGCTGGTCAAGATCGAGCGCACGGAAATCGCGCGCATCCGCGCCGCGCTGATCGAAGCGGGCCTGCTCGACAAGAACGCGCGCGACGCGGCGTAGGCGTGTAGCCATAAACGACGCCGTGCGGTACGTCCGTTCTTCCCCTAAAAGCTGACATTATGCCCGCCTGTCTGCTCGTCCGCTTTGTGCCATCAGTGGACATTTGCCGCCCGCCCAACGGGTGGGCTTCAATTCGGGCCGGCAATGACGACCAATTCCAATCTGGACGACTCAAGCGAACCATTCTACCCGTCAACTATACCTGTCAGCGGGGCCCCCTTCCGACGTGTCACAACCTCTCCAAACGAATACCGCGCCATTAAATGTGGCTCACGTCTTGACGCAGGCTCTCGAACTGCATCAGCAGGGGCGGCTTACCGATGCGGAACGGCTCTATTCGACCATTCTGGCGACTAGTCCGGACCATGCTGATGCCTTGCATTTTCTGGGGCTAGTTAAGTTCGCAAACGGCCAGTTCAGTGAGGCGCTGCGGCTGATTGCGGGCGCTATGCGCTCAAGAACGCCGTCGCCCCAAGTGCTGCTGAACCACGGTCTTGTGCTTAACGCGCTCAATCGGTGCGATGAAGCGCTCGAAAGTTTCGACCGGGCAATCAAACTGAAATCAAAATTTGCCGAAGCGCATAATAATCGCGCTGTTGTGCTTGCCGCGTTCGGTCGCAACGAAGAAGCATTGGAGAGTTACCGCAAGGCGTTGACTATAACGCCAGACGATGCCGGCACGCTCTACAATCGTGGCAACGTTCTAAAAGAAATTAGACGGTTTGACGAGGCACTGGCGAGCTATGATCGCGCGATCGCCATCCGGCCGGAGTATGCCGAGGCGCTGTGCAATCGCGGTGCGGTCTTGCATGAGCTGACGCGGTATCACAAAGCCCTGGCAAGTTACGATCGCGCGCTCGCTTTGCGGCCGGACATCGCCGAGGCGCATTCCAATCGCGGCAATGTCTTAAGAGAGTTGAAACGATTTGACGAGGCACTGGCGAGCTATGATCGCGCGCTCGCCTTGCGGCCAGACTATGCCGAGGCGCTTTCCAATCGCGGCAACGTCTTGCATGAGTTGAAGCGGTATGGCGACGCACTGGTCAGTTTCGATCGGGCGCTCGCCTTGCGCGCGGACTATGCCATGGCGCTCTGCAATCGCGGTGCCACATTGCATGCGCTGAAGCGGTATGACGAAGCGCTGGCAAGCTACGATCGCGCACTCGTATTGCAGCCGGACTATGCCGAGGCGCTCTCCAATCGCGGCGCCACCTTGTCTGAGCTGAAAAGGTGCGACGAGGCGCTGGCAAGCTACGATCGCGCACTCGCATTGCAGCCGGAGCTGCCCGAAATACATTGGAATCAAGCTACTTTGAGACTCCTTACGGGCGATTTCGGTCGGGGGTGGGCCGAATATGAATGGCGCTGGAAGAGAGAATCCATGGCCCGCTCGATGCGTAATTTCCCTCAACCGTTGTGGCTTGGCGGAGACGAAATTACCGGCAAGACAATTCTGCTCCATAGTGAACAGGGATTTGGCGATACGATTCAATTCTGCCGTTATGGTCCGCTCGTAGCAGCGCGCGGCGCTCGTGTGATTCTCGAAGTCGAAAAGCCGCTTCAGTTGCTCATGACTACCCTGGCTGGCACGGTACAGGTCGTGACCAAGGCGGGCCCTCTGCCTAACTTCGATTTGCAATGCCCGTTGCTCAGCCTGCCATTGGCGTTTGGCACGCGGCTTGAGAACGTCCCCTCGGCGACACCTTATCTAACCGCGCCACGTCAGGATTCGAAGGTTTGGGAAACGCGGCTTGAGAAGAAAGATCGCCCCCGAATCGGACTTGTTTGGTCGGGCAGTGAGACACACCAACGAGATGCCGAACGATCGATCGGCCTGCGCGCTCTTCTCCCGCTTTTGGATATCGACGCAACGTTTGTCAGCGTGCAGAAAGCTGTTCGCCCCGCCGATGCGGCGGTGCTCAAAGAACGCAGCGACATTCTCGATTTCGGCGACGCGTTTGGCGATTTCTCCGATACGGCAGCGCTCATGTCGCAGCTGGATCTCGTCATTTCGGTCGATACCAGCATCGCTCATCTCGCCGGTGCGCTGGGAAATCCGGTCTGGATCATGTTGCCCTATATTCCCGACTGGCGCTGGCTTCTCGACCGGGATTCCACGCCTTGGTACCCAACCGCCCGGCTATTCCGCCAAGATGACACACGCATATGGGATGGCGTGATCGCGCGCGTTCGTGAAGCGCTGCGTCACTTGATTGAAAACCGCCGACGATGAGTTAAGGCCGATCGATCTGTCCCCCATGACCGTTTCGGGTCATTGGCGGACATGCCGGGCTGCCCGCGTCACGTTTGCTTCACCCTTGACAACGGACATTCGTCGACGGCTGGTGCCGGTCGGCTTTTGACGACGCGTTTATGAATCTACGCCCTGGCTGTCATTCCGGACGCGGCGCCGGTGAAATAAGAGCGGAAAAAAGTATGGTCGTGTTGCCGCAGAAAGCCCGCTCTCAGACCCGCAAATTCCGAAGGATAAAGCGCGGCGAAACCACCGTGAGCAACTCGCCGCAAAACGCCAAGCCGTAGTAGGCGAGCGCAATGAACATTGCGCCGAGGGCGCCAAATTGGTTGAGCCCAACCTCACGATGATGTTTCGCAATTTTTGCCCAACTCCAGCGCATATATCCGCAGAGCCGGCGTAGCGCCATTAAACGCATTTGCTTGGTGCCGGCATGCATCACGACATTATCCTGGCCCTCACAGAGTGCACGATAGACAAAATGCTTCAGGCCATTGGGCGCCGGATGCTGGGTCCTTGCCCGAGGTTCGACAAGGATCGAGTGGCCGGATTTTATTAATTCATCGGCGAGCATGGTGCATCGGCCACGCACGAGTGGCGCGCTGGGAAACGTGATCAAGCGAAACACTCCGGCACGAAACAGTACATTGTTGGCAAAGAACCGCGTTGTCGGCGAACGTGAGCGAGCGCGATATTCTGCTTCCGTCGGAAAGAACCAGAGCAACGCGAAAGCGCGATCGTATAGCGATGGCCCCCTAATGTAGGTTGCACCAGCAACCACATCAGGCGCCGCCTCGACATAGCATTTCAGCAACGCTTCAAGCCAATCGTTTTCAGGTATCACATCGCTGTCAACGAAAAGAATTGCTTCGCCGCGAGCCTCGCACGCGCCGAAGTTCTTCTGGTCGTAGTAGTCAAGCCCGTCGCAGCGGCAGGTTCGCACTTTGCAACGGAAAGCCGGCTGCTCGGCTTTGATTCCTGCTAAAATTTGTTCCGCGCTGCAGTCGTCTGCATCGTGAACGAGGATGATTTCCGGCGCGGCCACAAAGCGGTTATCAATGGCAGTCAATTGCGCAAACAAGCGGCGCAACATCTCTGCGCCACGCGCTATTTCCGAATTGCGCGTATTCTCCCATTCGATAACCACCGACAGGGAAGGATAGGCGGGCAGGCTCACCGCGGAATCATCATTTGCCGTCTTTGTGGCAATATCGTTCATCTGCAATCTTTTTCTCTGATCGTTCCGGCAGCAACTATTTCTCGAAAGCCTGGTAAGTTACAATTTGCAACCAGTCACGGCAATAAAGTAATCAGGACAATATTGTATAGTCGGCGTAAATGGGGTCGGCGTAACGTCGGCATAAGCGAATGACGCCAACTGTAAATCTGTGCCTATTCGCAAGTGTTAGCCGCATTCCGAAAAACGGAACTCACAATATTGCGAATTCGGTGTTCTTGCGGTCGGTCACCAGCATGCTGCCGGGATAATGCGTGATGCAGAACTCCGGCTTGACCGTCGCGATCACCGACTGCGGGGTCACCCCGCAGGCCCAAAACACCGGCAGCTCGTCGGCCTCGACCGGAACCACGTCGCCATAGTCGGGCCTGTTCAAGTCACTTATGCCGATCAGTTCCGGCTTGCCGATATGCACCGGCGCCCCGTGCACCGCGGGAAAGCGCGTGGTGATCTGCACGGCGCGGATGGCGTCGGCCGGCCTGAGCGGTCGCATCGACACCACCATCGGTCCGTAAAACGGGCCCACCTCATGCGTGGCAATCGACGTGCGGTACATCGGCACGTTGCGCCCAAGCGCAATGTGGCGCAGTTCGATGCCGTCCGCCATCAGCGCTTCCTCGAACGAAAACGAGCAGCCGATGACGAAGCTCACCAGATCGTCGCGCCAGAATTCGGTGATGTCCTCCGGCTCGGCCACCAGCTCGCCGTTGCGCCACACCCGGTAGCGCGGCAGGTCGGTGCGGATGTCGAGATCCGCGCCCAGTTCCGGCAAGCGCGGATCGCCCGGCGCCGAGGTGCCGATCAGCGGGCACGGCTTGGGGTTGAGCTGGCAGAAACGCCGGAAGTCGGCGGCAATCACCTGCGGCAAGATGGCGAGATTGCCCTGCACAAAGCCGGGCGCCAGCCCCGCGGTCTGGCCGCAATGCCGGCCGGCGCGAACGCTAAGCCGCGCCGAAAGCCCGCTGCCGGGCGGCGAACCTTCGCGGCGCAGCGACGTAACGGCCATGAGCGCTATCCTTAGGTGCCCAGTTCCCAGGCAAAGCTACGACGATGCGAAAAGACCTACAACAATAAGAAAATAGCGGTTGAAACTTGGCCTCGGGTCGCGTTTGCTAATGGCATAAATCACGCGCCAAGAGCCCGTTAAGGGCCAGGAGGGGAGGATACGCAATGCCGCGTCGTGCCGGCAAAAGCTGGCGTGCGGTGGCTGGCCTCGCGTTTGTTGCCGACGCCAAGTCGGCGCAGGCGATGCGGTCGGTCGTTACTGCGATTCAAACGAACGCTTCCAGATGCTGCATCGGCGCCCGCGCTCTTCACGCGGGCGAGCGCTTTTCTATGGACACGTGAAATCCAGTGGGAGGACTAACGATGGCTGAAAAATGGAAAGACGAGCCTTGGGCGCAAGACCATGAGTTCTGGTACGACGGTAAGGTCACGCGCCGCCGCGTTGTCGGATGGGGCGGTGGGGCGATCGGCGCCATGATGCTGGTGCCGGCGCCGTGGCGCGCCGCGTTTGGCGCCGCCGCGCCGTACAAGATCGGTTCCGAACAGCCGCTGTCGGGCGCCGGCGCTGCCGGTGGCAAGACCGCGCTGGTCGGCCTGCAGATGGCGGTAGACCGCATCAACAAGATGGGCGGCATCATGGGCCGGCCGATCGCGTTGACCATCGCGGACGACCAGAGCTCGCCGGCCGTCGCGCGCCAAAAGACCCAGAAGATGGTGTCCGAGGACAATATCGACGTGCACGTCGGCGGCTTCCTCTCCAATATCTGCCTCGCCTGCATGCCGGTGTGGGAGCACGCCAAGATTGTCAACATGATCAGCGTCTGCCTCGACACCACGCTGACCACAACCAAGTGCAACCGCTTCAGCTTCCGCGTCCACGATTTCGCGCCGGCGCAAGCGGTCGCCTTCGGGCCCATGCTGACCAAGATGGGCAAGAAGTGGCACATCGCCTTTGCCGACTATTCCTGGGGTCAGTCGACCCGCGACGCCTATGCCGCCGAGATCAAGAAGAACGGCGGCACCGTCGTCGGCACCACCGGCATTCCGCTCGGCACCGCCGACATGACGCCGTTCCTGTCGAAGATCAAAGGCGATTTCGACGGGCTGTTCGGCATCTTCTTCGGCAAGGACGGCGTGACCATCGGCAACCAGGCCTACGATCTCGGCCTGACCAAGAAGTACAAATGGGCCGGCGACGGCGCCATTTGCGAATCCACCAACCTGCCGGCGCTCGGCAACAAGATCGACGGCTTCGTGGCGATCAACCGCTACATCCCGGTGTTCCAGGGCCAGCTCGACACGCCTTATCACCATCACTTCTTCGACGACGCCAAGGCGCGACTGAAGAAGGTCGATCCGTCGGGCCCGCTACCCGACCGCTACGTGCAGTCGAACTTCGAGGCGATGAACGCCTTGAAGCACGGCATCGAGAAGTCGAAGTTCCAGGGCCGCAAGGACACTATGAAGCTGATCGAGGCGCTCGAAGGCCTCGAAATGAAGCAAAGCGACGACTTCCCGCAAGGCGACAAGACGCTGCGCAAGGCCGACCATCAGGCATTCCTCAGCGAATTCCTCTACGAGGTCAAAGGCGGCAAGTATCACATTCTCGAAACGGTGGCGAAGGACAAGACTGTCGTGCCGCCGGCCTGCAAGTTCCCTGCGGCGTAAGTGCGCGCGGAACCTTCGATCGATGTGCGCTCCCCGGCGAGTGTCCGGGGAGCGGCGTCGGCTCCTGTCCTCAAGACCGAACGGTTGTCCGTCCGCTTTGGTGGCCTGGCGGCGCTGTCCCAGGTCGATTTCGAGCTTGCGCGCGATGAGGTGCGCGCCATCATCGGACCGAACGGGGCGGGCAAGAGCACCTTTTTCAATTGCCTGACCGGCGTGCTGCGGCCGACCTCCGGCCGCGTCCTGTTCAACGGCGAGGACATCACCGGCCTGCCCTCCAACACGATCTCGCAAAAGGGCATCGCGCGCTCCTATCAGATCACCAATATCTTGCCGAACGCCAGCGTGCTGGAAAACGTGCGCATCGCCGCGCAGTCGCGACGACACGCCTGGAATATCGTGTCGCACCACAGCGCCTTCGCCGACATCAACGGGAAGGCGGAAGCCGCGCTCGATTCCGTCGGGCTTTTGAGCAAGGCCTACGAATTGGCATCGAACCTGTCGCATGGCGAGCAGCGCAATCTCGAGATCGGCATCGCGCTCGCCACCGAGCCGACATTGCTGTGCCTCGACGAGCCGACCGCCGGCATGAGCGCGGCCGAGACCCATGACACCATGCAACTGGTGCGCCGCATCGCCAAGGACCTGACCATCCTTATCGTCGAGCACGACATGAAGGTGGTCATGGAGCTCTGCCACCGCATCACCGTGCTGCACTACGGCGAGATTCTCGCCGACGGCACCCCTGAAGAAATTCAGCGCAATCCCAAGGTGCAGGAGGTCTATCTCAAGACATGAGCGCCGCCGCCGACAGCACCGTGCCGCTCATCCTGCTCGAGGACGTACACACCTATTATGGCAAGAGTCACATCTTGCACGGCGTCTCGCTGCAGGTCGGTGCCGGCGAGGTGGTTGGCCTGCTCGGCCGCAATGGCGTCGGCAAGAGCACCACGCTCAAGACTATCATGGGTCTGGTGCAGCCGAGCCACGGCGCGGTGCTGCTCGACGGCAACGCGATCACCGGGACGCCGGCGCACAAGCTCGCCCGCCTTGGCATCGGCTATGTGCCTGAGGACCGCCGTATCTTTCGCTTGCTCACGGTCATGGAGAACCTGCGCACCGGCCTCGACCGCCGCGGCGTTACCGAGCAGAGGAGACAGGCGCTGCTCGACAAGGTTTTCAAATTTTTCCCCGTGCTGTCCGAACGGCGCAACCAGGCCGGCGGCACGCTCTCCGGCGGCGAACAGCAGATGCTGGCCATCGCGCGGGCCATGATGCTGGAGCCCAAGATCATTTTGCTCGACGAGCCGACCGAAGGGCTGATGCCGCGCATGGTGTCGCAGATCCGGCAGATTATCGACGTGCTGCATAACGAGGGCGTCGCCATCCTGCTGGTCGAGCAAAACGTGCCGTTGACGCTGGACGCGAGCCAGCGCGTCTACATCATGGAAAAGGGCAGCGTACGCCATCACAGCGCCGCTTCCGAGATCGCGGTCGACGATCCGGTCATCAAGCAGTATTTGGGGGTCTAGCGCGATGGGCGCGGTGGTCCATTACTTTCAAAACTTCCCGTTCGATCTGCTGCTGATCCAGACGGTGAACGGCATCGTCACCGGCATGATTCTGGCGCTGGTCGCCTCCGGCCTGACGCTGATCTTCGGCATCATGGACGTGGTCAACTTCGCTCACGGCGAGTTGTTCATGCTCGGCGCCTATGTCGGCGTGCTCGTCATCACCGCCACCGGGAATTTCTGGTTGGCATTGATCCTATCCTCACTGATCGTCGCGATCCTGGGCGCGGCCATGCAGCTCGTGACGCTGCGGCCGCTGATCGGCCGCGATCCCTTGAATACGATCCTGGCCACCTTCGGCATTTCCCTGATCCTGCAGAATTACGCGCTCTGGCAATTCGGCCCGGTGGCCCGCAAGATCACTGAGCCGATCACCAGCAGCTTTCAGCTCTTTTATCTGACGTACCCTTGGTACCGGCTGGTGATCGCGGGATTGTCGGCCGCCATCATCGGCGGCTTCTACCTGTTCCTCAAATACAGCAAGTTCGGCGTCTGGATCCGCGCCACCACCCAGGATCGCGTGATGGCGCAGGCCATGGGCATTCCGGTGCCATGGGTGCTCACCGGGGTGTTCGCACTGGGCGCCGCCATGGCGGCGGCAAGCGGCGTGCTGTTTGCCCCGCTGGTCGGCGTCAACCACACCATGGGGCTCGACTGGGTACTGAAAGCTTTCATCGTCGTGGTGGTCGGCGGCATGGGCAGCCTCGGTGGCTCGATCGCGGCTGCCATCTTCGTCAGCCTGCTTGAAGCTTACGCCGCGATCTGGGTGAACCCGTCGCAGGCGGTGATCGTCTCTTTCATCGTGCTGATCCTCACGCTGCTATTCCGGCCTACCGGCCTGTTCGTACCGACACCGAAATGACAACCGCTCCGCTCGATAAACCGATGCCGCTCAACAAGCCGCGCTTGAGCCACACCACGGTCTACTGGACCGGTTTTTGCGTGGTGATGGCGCTCCTGATCATTGCGCCGTTGGTGCTGCCGGAATTCTGGCGCCGCTTCCTGACCGAGATCCTGATCTGGGGCCTTTTGGCGATGTCGTCCGACCTGCTGATCGGCTATACCGGCATGATCTCGTTCGGCCACTCGGCCTTTTTCGGCCTCGGCATGTATGGCGCGGCCGCAGCGCTGCTGCTGGTCGGCCCGCCCAATTTGTGGCTGGCGATCATCTTCGGCCTGGCCGGCGCCGCCGGCGCCGCGCTGTTCGTGGCGTATTTCTCCACCCGCCTGCGCGACATCTATTTCGCCATCACCACGCTGATCTTCTCGCAGATCTTCTACGTCATCATCTTCACCTGGACGAAGGTAACCGGCGGCGAGAATGGCTTGATCTTCACCCGCCCGCATCTTTCGATCCCGTTCATCTACGATGCCAGTTTTACGACGACGACCATGCACTGGTTCGTGCTGGCGGTGGTGACGGCGTCCTACCTGATCCTGCGCCGCGTGACGCAATCGCCCTTCGGCATGGTACTGCAATCGATCCGCGAGAACGAGCCGCGCACGCGGGCCATCGGTTATCCGGTCGAGCGCTACAAGATCGTGTCGGTGATGCTGTCCGGCCTGTTTGCGGGCCTCGCTGGCGTGCTCTACGCGGTGCAGAACGAATTCGCCGCGCCCGATTTCGTCCACTTTCTGACCTCGGGCGACACCGTGATCTTCAACGTCATGGGCGGCATCGGCACGCTGGTCGGGCCGATCGTCGGCGCCGGCTTCTTCCAGCTGATGCGCGAATTGCTGTCGCGCATTTTCGGCGACCAGTTCCCCTATCTGATCCCGCTCGGCGTCGTCTTTATTGCCATGATCATCTTTCTGCCGCAGGGTCTGCTCGGCTTTGCCCGGCGCTGGCTCAACCGGTAACGCCAAACAGTTCATTCCGGTGGACCTCATCATCCGCAACGCACGGCTTTCCGCACGCCCCGGCGAGCCGCTCGATATCGGCATCGAAGCCGGCCGCATCGCGGCGATCGAGCGAAATATCGCGGCCGACGCCGCGGTCTACGACGCGCACGGCCTGCTCGCCTGTCCCGGCCTGATCGAGAGCCACATCCATCTCGACAAGTCGCGCATCATCGACCGCTGCGCGCCGCAGGAGCGCGCAACTTTAAGCCCCGTGTTCGGCGTCACGCCGGTCAAGAAGGACATGACGGTCGAGGACGTGCATGCGCGCGCGGTGCAAACGCTCGAACAATGCATCCTGCACGGTTGCACGCGCATGCGTACGCAGGTCGAAGTGGATCCCGGCATCGGCATGCGCGGCTTCGAGGGCGTGCAGGCGCTGATCGGCGAATACAAATGGGCGATTGATATTGAAATGTGCGTGTTCCCGCAGGAAGGCCTGATCAGCTATCCCGGCACCGAAGAATTGCTGGTCGAAGGCCTCAAGCGCGGCGCCAAGGTGATTGGCGGGGCGCCGCGCTACGACAAGGACGGGCCCGGCCAGATCCGCCGCATCTTCGAATTGGCGCGCGAATTTGACGTCGACATCGACATGCATCTCGACGTCGGTCCCACCGCCGATGACATGTACATCCACCTGGTGCGCGAGCTGACCGACCAATACAAGCGCGGCGGCCGCGTGGTGGCCGGTCACATGGCCAAATTGTCATTGTTGCCGCCCGCCGAGATGGCGGCGCTGGCGAAGCAGCTTGCGAACAGTGGCATCGCCGTCACGGTCCTGCCGGCGACCGACCTGTTCCTCATGGGCCGCGACCAGGACCACAGCGTGCGCCGCGGCGTCGCCGACGCCAACGCGCTCACCACGCACGGCGTCAAATGCTCGCTCTCCACCAATAATGTGCTCAACCCGGCGACACCCTATGGCGACTGCTCGCTCATGCGCATCGCCAATCTCTACGCGAATATTTTGCAGCTCGACCGGCCGGCGCAATTGCGCGAATGCTTCGAGATGCTCACCGACCGCTCCGCCCGCCTGCTCAATTTCAAGGACTACGGCTTCGCGGTCGGCAATCCGGCCGACGTGGTCATCATCAACGCGCGGACGCCGGAGCAGGCGGTAGCCGAGATCGCGCAGCCGCTGGCCGCCTTCAAGAACGGCAAACAGACCATGATTTGGAATTTGCCGGAACTGCTGCGGCCCTAATTCGTCCTTACTTCTTCCTGATCTTGAACGTCAGCAAACCTTCGGCGTTACTCTTATCCTCCAGCGCATCGCCGGTTTCGCGCAGCAAATTGGGGATGTCGATCGCCGTCAGCGGATCGGTGCATTCGACCACGATCAGGTCGCCACTCTTCATGCTCGACAGCATCTTGCGCACCCGCAGCGCCGGCAGCGGGCATTTCAGGCCGCGCAGGTCCATGATCTTTTCGCTCATGAGGGGAGAGGAACCATCGAGAGCTGCGGATCGGCGGCGGGAATGTAGGCCTCTTCCAGTCCGAGCTCCTTGCGCACGATATTGGCGCCGCGCGTCAACGCCATCATCTTGTAGAAGGCGTGCATGCGGCTCATCGACTGCCGCCCGAAACCGCAGTCGCTGGTCAGCATCAGCCGTTCCGGCTCGATGTGCTTGAGCGCGCGGCGGATCAGTTCGGCGATCTCGTCCGGCCGCTCCACTTGCAGCGTGCGGTGGCTGATAACGCCGAGCGCGATCTTCTTGTCCTTGGCGATCATCTTGCCGAAATGCTCCAGGTCCATGCCGTTGTTGTACGCGCCCTCGACCGTGATCACGTCGACGTCGAGCCGGTCGAAATAGGGCAACGCCGCCTTGTAGGACTGGTCCTTGCTCGCCACCCGTTGCGCGGCCGGGCTGCCCCAGCAGGTGTGGCACCACACCTCGCATTTCTCGCGTAAACCCTTCACCTCGACGTTGAACGCGTCCACCCATTGCTCCGGCTTTATTTTCTGGTTCGGGTCCGCAACGATCTGATGGATCGCCGGCTCCTCGATCTGCACGATCGGCGCGCCCGCGTCGGCCAGCGCGTGATACTCCTTGTTGAGCGCGGCCGATAAATCCATCAACAGATCGAAACGGTTCTTGTAATGCTCGTCGATCAGCATGAGCGCCAGGATCTGCGCGGAGATCGAGCCGAGCTTCACCGGCTTATCGGTCATCGGCGCGATCGCCTTGTAGGCGCGGTCGAGCTGCAGCGTGGTCTTGCCGATCTTGGCCGTCACCGGCGGCGTCATGCGGGTCTCGATCACCTCCCACATCAGGTCGCCGGGCCCTTTGTCGGCCATGAAGCCGGCCGGCGGCACCTCCACGCGCGGCGCCCCAATGCCCTCGACCCGCTCGGTGACGTAGCTCACCCAGGACCGCCCGGCCACGTCGTCATCCAGCCGGGTGTCGCCGTCCACGAATATGTCGATGCCGGCGCGGTGCTGGGCCGCCACATGGCAGGCGAGACAATCGAAATGCTGCTCGCGATAGGCCAGGCGTGAGAACCCTTGCGACAGTGGAATGCCGCGCAGGTTCTCGGTGTACCAGTGCGGCCGGGGCAGCGCCCCGGTCGTGGTGGTGAGCAGGGCCTTGCCCTTGGTGGCAGTGAACATTCAGCCTCCTTACACGACCTAAGCCATTGATTACGCTAGACTGGACAAGCCGCTGCCGGCAACGTCAAGGTCTTATGGATGGCTGCTAATACCGAAACTTTGCAGTTGATTGGGCGCCTCACACCGCTCGCCGAGGTGCTGGCGCTGATCGATGCCGAAGTGAAGCCTGTCACGCCGCGCGCGCTTGATGTAGCCGCGGCGGCAGGCCGCACGCTGGCGGCTGACGCGTCGTCGCCGGCGCGTCCGTCGGCGCCGATCGCCTTGGCTGACGGCTGGGCGCTGAGCGCGGACCTGACGCTCGGCGCCGGCGGCTATTCGCCGGCCATGCTGGCGCGGATGCCGTCGCGCGTCGAGGCTGGCCAGGCCATGCCGCCCGACACCGACAGCGTGGCGCCCTTCGACGCGGTGAAAGAAGCCGACGGCCGCGCCGAGGCGCTGGCCACCGTCAATCCTGGCGACGGCATGCTGCCGGCGGGCGGCGATTGCGATCCGGCCATTCCGCTGCGCCGTGCCGGTGAGCGGCTGCGCATCACCGATCTCGCCGGCTTCGCCGCCGCCGGGATCGCGCGCGTGACCGTGCGTGAGCCGCGCGTCCGCGTCTTGTCGCTGCGCGGCACCGCGATCGTTGCCGCCGCCGCGCGGCTGGTAACCGCCGACATCGAACGCCGAGGCGGTGCCGTCCGTCTTGACGTCCCCGGTCGTGGTCTCGACGTGGCGCTGGCGGCGGAAAATGCCGACGCCATCATCGCCGTCGGCGGCACCGGCTCAGGGCGCAGCGACACCAGCGTACAGTTGCTGGCGCGCGAGGGCCGCCTCGCGGTGCACGGCATCGCGCTGGCGCCTGGCGAAACCGCCGCGCTCGGCTTTGCCGGCACGCGGCCGGTGCTGCTGTTGCCGGGACGGCTCGACGCGGCGCTCGCCGTCTGGCTGGTGGTGGGGCGGCGTATGCTGGAACAGCTCGCCGCCGGCCGGCACAACGAGCCCGCCGATCATCTGACGTTGGCGCGCAAGGTTAGCTCCACCGTCGGCCTCGCCGAACTGGTGCCGGTGCGGCACAGCGCCGACAATGCCGAAGAGGTCGAGCCGCTGGCGACCCGTTATCTGCCGCTGTCGTCGCTGACGCGCGCCGACGGCTGGATTCTCGTGCCGGCCGAGAGCGAGGGCTATCCCGCAGGCGCGGCGGTCAATGTGAGGCCGTGGCCATGAGAAACGTAATATGAGCGAGCAGCGGCGGCAGCGGCCAAACGACAACGCCAAGCTGTTGGCGCGCATACGCGCCGCCGCGCGCCAGGAGCAGTTC
>Ga0307442_1000651_pt1 | contig 17069 bp, 27 predicted proteins | sample SalMarWE160430MG_FD_202143 | JGI IMG/M metagenome (GOLD analysis project Ga0307442, IMG submission 202143) | Salt marsh sediment microbial communities from the Plum Island Ecosystem LTER, Massachusetts, United States - WE1604-30 | ecosystem: Environmental > Aquatic > Marine > Intertidal zone >...
AATACTGCAATAGGACCTTCAGTATTTCTTTTTTGCTCAACGTATTCATTTTATTTCGCAGTTCCCACAAATCTTCATTGTCGGTCTGTTTCTTCTCATGGTTCTTATAAATGCTTTTCTTTTAGATCCATGGTAAATATCAGTAAACCTTTCTTTCAACAGATTACCAAGCACCGCCGCACGCGGGTGGCAACAGCATGGTACAACAAGCCCGTCCCATCCTACAAAACATCTTATCTTTGTACTTTTAACATATTTACATACTTTATGTAAGCTTCGCTTTTGCTGTCCTTCAAACATCTTTGCTTCCGGAGGTCGTCTCCAGTCAAGCCATTCTATGCTAAAGCCATATTTTCCGGCAAGAACCTTCCATTCTTTCTTATTCCCGGTGCAAATAATTTTAAGAAACATCTTGGCAGTTGATCCGCAATCAATGTGAATTCTACTACTCATCTCCATAAAATTTATCAGCTTTTCCCACTTGGCTCCACTTCTCAGCCGCTCATATTCTTCTGGAGTACAATCACCGTCTGCGCTTATACCAAATCTGGTTACCCTCTTGTTTGACAAAACACTTCTTATTTTTTCTTCATCTACAATCTGCCCATTTGTAGATAATTCTATATGTTTAACGCTCCATTTCTGTTTCGGAATAATTGCAAGGAATTTCCCTATATCGGGATGCAGAAAAGATTCACCAAAATTATATAGTTTAAAAAACTCGACATGGCTTACATCAATGTTATTTAATATTTTACTAAAATCATCAAGTTCGGTAAAACGAATTTTCCTATCGAGCGTTGAATTCGGACACCCAACGCATTTCAGGTTGCAACCACCTACGATGTCCATTCCAAGCCTTTGAAGTTTCATTTTGTCCTTTCAATAAAACACAGGCCACGAAAATAGCTTACTGAGCAAATGTTTTTCTCAAGCCATGTGGGCACCTCCTTAACCTTAAGCTCTCCTGCCCTCTCGCTTATTTTGTATGCGCGATAATTAACGTAATCGGCAAACACCTTTGTCTTATCAATAAAATTACCTGTCCCATATCCTCCGTTAAATTCCGGCCAGTAAGAAGAGTGGGTATCCTCAACAACATAAACACCTCCAGGTTTCACCCTTTGAAACATGATTGAAAACGTTTCCAGCTGGTGTTCAACCATGTGACTTGCATCGTCAATGATTATATCGAAATCAATATTGGAAAATGTCTTCCTCATAAAACTACCGTCTGTAGCATCTCCGAATTCAACTTTTATCTTGCAGTTGTTGTACGTTTTTGACGTATCAAGTCTGTCTTTAATATCTACACCGTATATTTCAGCTCCAGGGAAATATCTGGACCACGCCCTTAACGCCCCGCCTTTATGAACTCCGATTTCAAGAAAATGCCTTATATCAAACCTTTTGTGCTGAAACCACCGTTCATATATCGCAGGATAGTGGTCATTTTCATCCTTGGCATGTTTCATCGCTTTTTCGCTTCTGAATATCTTATCGAGCATTTAATACCTCCTCGAAAACAGTTTTATATTGTTTGGCTATTGTTTCTATGTTCACTTTGTCTATAATCTTTTTCTCTGAATTATGAAGTACATCTATCAGGGCATCGGCCACTTTGTCCACATCAACTCTCGGTGGATTATCCGCTTTCAGGTATTTCGCCTTTGGTAACGGATCTACTTCTACCACCCTGCTGTTATCACCAAGAAGCTCTTTTGTTCCGCAGCAATTATTACACACAACTGGAAGTCCGGCGCATAGCGCCTCTACTACAGCGTTGGGGCACCAGTCGTTATAAGAAAGATTCAGCATCGCATCTGATGTTGTCAAATACTGTCGCAACCTTCCTTCCGAAAGATGGCCTAAAAACTTAATTCCGGATCCAGATTTATCCTTGTCATATTTTCCAGCCACCCAAAAATATACATCATCCTGTTTTCTTACTACCTTGGCAACTGCAAGACAGTCCTTAATTCGCTTCCAGGGACGATCCTTCCATCTTGCCGACATAATTACATGATACTTTGCCGTTCTTTTAACATGCGAAACCTTATAGTCAGCTGGATCTGCGCCGTTGAAAATCACATACTCAGACTTTGGTTTAATGTTAAGAATGTTAGAAACCATCTTTTTGCAGAACTGAGACTGCCATATTATCGCATCTGAACGTTTAATTGCTCTTTTGGTAAGTTCGTTCCTCCAGAAAGTCTTTTTGTTTTTCCATAGGTAGATACCATCCACGCGCAATATGCAGGGGACTTTAATCTTTTCGCGCCAATAACGCACACCAAGGGCAACATCAGCCTTATCCGGCTTAAATGAACACTTAACACCCAAATCAGAAAGATATGGCATTAACTTCTTAAGAAACTTACCCTTACCGGAATCTTTAATTTTATAATTTATGTAGACTCTCATTAAACACCGTATTTTCTAATGTTCTGATAATGTTGTGAGTTTCTTCCTCTACCGCAAATTTATGATTTGACATTATTCCATTGGCCATCATAGAAATTCTACTTAACAGCAATTCACAAACTTCATGAAATGCAGACCTCTTCACATCCTCAACGGTTACAGGTGTAGTTCTATCATTCTCCCATTTCTTACTAAGCTGTATACAGGCAATTCTACCACTACTCCTCCACCCTATTTGTGCTCTGTTTTCACAGTCATCTATATGGTCATATTCAACAAGCCATCCTTTAATGCCGAAGAAGACAAGCCAGCGCTCACACTCGGTTTTGAATACTTCAAAATGTGCCTTTGTGGTTTTGCTGAAATCTATTTTTTTTGTCATGTTTTCGTACACTTTCCACACACGTCAAGAGTCCTGCGCATACTTTTCAAATGCTTATAGAACAGGGTTGTTTTTCTTCTTTTAATAATATTGCCAGCCTTTTCTTTTAGCAGATTACCATTATTGCTATACAACACGAATCCGTCGGATATATTCGCATTAGGATGAACACAACACGGGACAACCGTACCATCATAATCAACATACATCAATTCGTGGCTTTTCACATATTTGCATAACCCGGATGGAATACGTCTTTTTTCCCACGGGGTTCTGCTGGTATTTATCCTTGTTGTCCACTTCCTAAACTCAGGGCTATATCCGACCGGCAGCAGTATCTTTTTCCATCGTTTTTTATTGTCGGTTATTGTTCGTGTCCCAAGATGCATTTTCGGGCACAGGCGGTCCCTCATTGTCTTCATGCTTTCAATAAAACTCAAGAATGTTTCCCAGGTCGACGGCGGACGTAATCTTTCGTATTCTCTTTTTGTTCCATCACCATCACAAGAGATATACAGATGTGTAACAATTTTCTGCTTAAACACCTTTTCAAACAGTGGTCCATTCCAATACTGACCATTGGTGGTAATGTCAACCTGCTCCGGATTAACACTGCTTTTTCCTATTATTTTAACTATTTCATCAAGTTGGGGGTGAAGCATCGGTTCACCGAAGTTATAAAGCCTGAGAATTTTCACTTTTACATTGATGTTTTTCAGCATCCTTTCAAACACTTCCGGGTCACAATACTTTATTTTTGGCCTCAGCAAGGAATTAGGACAACCTACACATCTTAATTGACATCCATGAACAATATCTATGCCGAGCTTTTTAAGTATCATTCTTTATACCTGCCATCCATATAACACCCTTTGCATAAATCAAAATACCGATCACCGGAACTTAATCTTTCATAGGCTTTTCTCATAAGCTTTTTCGACAGTATCTTTTGTAGTGGATCTTGAAGAACGTTTCCAAAAACATGGCGGTTATCCCAATCCCTGCAGCACAACACGACATCTCCGGTACAACGAATCACTACCTCTCCATACGGGGCATAACACGGTTTTTTCTTTGGAGCGTTCTGACATTCATATTCATAAAGTCTGTCATCAAGATTATTAACTTTTCTCACCCGGTACTTAATATTGCCACCCTTAATTTTAGCCAATCTTTTATAATCATAAGGTGTATATGCAGACACATAAACTTTCTTTACACCAAAAAACTCAAGTTCGTTTAATATTACCTGGTTAAGCCAGTGTCCATTTGTAAGAATAAATATGCTTGCTTTCGAGCATTTTTTTCTTACATAATCAAGCAGATAATACAATCTCGGATCCTGTAATGATTCGTTATAATTATGAAAAGCTATAAACTTGTCATATTTTTGTTTCCCGAGCCATTTAATAATAATCTTTACAGTCCTTATCGGAAGAAAGACAGGCTCTTTTGCGTTGCTTAATGGACATTTCTTGTGAAAAGAAGCCATGTCACACCGGTTTGAAAGCTCAATAGTTATTCTTCCTGTTTTCGTAATCATATTGGAAACACCGTGTTTACTCTAGTAATACCCTCGGCCCTTAACTGCTTCAACCTTCTCTTCTGTATCTTCTTCGTTTCTTTATACCACACCGGGTCAGCTTTTCTTTTCTTGTGCTTTTCTTCCGGATGTTTTCTATAAAACGCTATAGGGGAATCGAGCTTCTTTGCCTTAACGTGTTTAAATGGAGATTCTGGGTGTATTCCAAGCCGCATACTCATCTCTTTGTCTTCTCCAGACTTCAGCCCCGTATACCATCCCCCGAACCTCTCAAACACCGTCCTTCTATACATCACAGTTTGCGGGTTTACCTCAGATGGATGTACCCTCAACTTTCTCATTTTCTGACATGCTTCATAGTATCGAATGTTTCCCCTTATCTCAAGTGCTTTTCCCCACACGACATCAATGTTCTTGTTTTCATCAAGAAACTTTTTTTGTGTCACTATGGAACCTGGGAACCTCATATCATCAGCATCTAGAAAAGTAATGTATTCTCCCTTTGATTCCATTATTCCTTTATTTCTTGCATATGATACACCATAGTTTTTACCCAAAGATATACACATTATCCTTTTTTCCGGGAAATTAAACGGCCTCGCAATGTTATTAATTATCTCTTCTGTATTATCCGTACTTCCATCATTAACAATTATGAACTCAGTATCGAAGTGCTCATAAACAACAGAACAAAACGCATCCATGAGAAAGTGGGCATAATTATATACTGGGATTATGATACTTATCATTTAAACAGCCTCTGCACCTTTCTTTCAAATTTACCACTATTCTTCGAACCGGGCTTTTTGTCTTGAGCCCATAGCACGGGAACCTGCTCATACCCAAGCGCATACATTGCCGCACACCTTCTTCCCCCGTGGTATATCTCATACCCTTTCAGCCAGTCAGTATGAAAATCAAACCGTGTTTTCCAGAAGGGCTCCTTTAATACGGTAACCGGCTGCAGTGAATTCCTTTTACTGTCAAAGCCGCGTTTTTTGATACTCCTGAGTATTTTATACCGTGAGCCCAATATGTGTTCCTTAATCGCTTCCTCTGTCCACTTCTTCATTCCAAGGCGATACCGGTGCCTTCTATCCTCTGCAAGACGGCAATGCTTCAGCTTTCCCCATTTTTTACCATGCCTTAAAAGCAATAGTGCGCACTCCACCTGTGGGCTTTTTGGAAGACTCATATCGTATCCCCAGATGTCGTGATTTATCAACTTCGGGATATACTGGTAATTGAGATCACAGAGCATAGTCTTCTGTGGGCTTCCGGTTAATAGGTGGTATTCACTCATAATACCTTCTCAAATTTGACATAAAATAAAGTCCTTTCTAAAACTGTACGAAGTGGACACACAACGGTTGATCAAGGGTGACATTTCCAATGTGCGAAGCGAACACCCTTGATTTGTTGTAAGATGTGGAGGGAGCCTACCGCTTTTTTGGCGGCTGCTTTGTTGTTCCACGATTGCCCGTCCCACCGCCAGAGCCATCCCGCCGTGGGGTTCCACCACACGCACCCGCACCTCTTCCAGTTCTCGGCCCGGCACCAGTGGGTCCTGTTCCGTTTCGTCTCGGCATAATATCCTCCATCTGTTTATGTGATAGCCGCCATATAATTTGAAAAGACGACCGGAATTTCTTACAACTATATAATATAACCAAAGTGTCCATAGGAAACCACTAAATTTTTACGCGCGGTGATGAGGGAGTATATATATAGAAACAAGAAAAATTGACCTCTCCAGGGGATCACCCCCCCCCGTACTTAAACTAGGCAAATATTGCCTACCATACATATTTTAATACTTGTAAGTTGTTGATACAATTGAACTTTATCGTTTAACTTTACATAATGGATATTATGCGACATTATCAATTATTGGCGTTTTTGGTACCATTTAGGCCATATTTTATGGTCATGAGGCATACAAATAGTTATCAACATATATTAATCGATTAACTGTTGCACTACGTGGCATCATCTTCGGGGGAGTACTGGTCACGCGAGGTATCAACCACTGTGACGTCAGCCTCCTTGACGCCTTGGTGCAGCTGCCAGGCCTTGGCACGTTGCTCAACGGGGTTGACGTTGACGTTGATATCCTGCTGTATATTGTCACCGAAGTCTCTTTTATTGATAGATTTCATCAGCCATTCTCTGTGCCTCCATTTTACATCAAACGTTTTTACTTTAGTTGCTTTATATCGTGTGTCTTCATCCTTGTTATCAACTATAGCCTCTAAGCCATTGATTTCAGACTCCATTTTATCAGCCATAGCATGAGCTCTGGCAGCCATCGCCGTCCGCCAGGCCGTCATCAACCTAGAATCACTCATCCTCCAGATGCCAATAGTAGACGCATTGATGTTATATTTTTTACAGATATTTTCGACGGGGTCCATAGTGGTAGCGACATCGATGATTATTTTTTGTACAGTTACGGGGTTGTAATGCTGTTTGGCTATTGAGGATTTAATAGATTGCGGTACTATGTAGTCGGGTGTATCTGTATTATTATCATCTATTATTACCGGGAGGTTGGTTATTTTTTTTTGTTTACTATGTTTTTTTGTATCCATAGCATTAAATATAATCAAATATACGTATAATGGTACACGATAATATTGATTATTTAACGAGAGAGTAGTTGAGCATGGAGTTTAAGCGTTAAATTTGTGAGAATAGATACGAGATTTGATTTTGCCCGCTTACGCTTGTCATGCAGTTTAGGGATTATATCTATTATAGAAGAATAAGAAGAAGAAGAAGGAGAAGAGAGGAAATAAGTCCCTTAGAAGAAGAGCTCTTTCTATAATTTCTTTATCTGTAACCGGGTTTGCGGTTTGCAGTAACTATTTCAGCTGCAGGGGTAATACAATAGGAGTTAAAAGAGCATTCAGTTTTAATATATAATGTAATCAATAATTATGTAGTATGCAACCTCTATTTATCAGTGGTGTATTCTGATTTAGAATACAGCATTTGATAATTATGTTACAAACATGTTGTATTTGTGTTACAATTGTAGTATATTGGTAGTACAAGAGAAAATAACCAACCACAATCACGGGAGGACGAAAATGACTGAAGCAATTGACTGGAAACAACAAGCTTTGAAAATGGCGAATGAGTGCCGGGAAACTATCGCAGCATTAATAGCGAACGGAATGTGTAAAGATTCCGCCGTCGATCTGGCTCTGTCGGAGTCAACGATTGGTTCCGGACTCAAAGCTCAAATCAGGTACGAATACAAATAATTAACAAGCCAACCACAATCACAGGAGGATAAAAATAATGGCAAGGAATATGTGTTATGATCACAATTTTGAAGAAACAAGAGAAACACTGCTGGTTGAAAAAAATATCAATGCAGATGATTTGCATACCGCACTGATAGGAACATTACATAACTGCGCTGTCCTACAGGCAAGGTTTGAAAAAATGTGTGAAAAAATTACAATACTACAAACAATAATTGAAAAAAAAGAAATTGACATATTAAATAGAAAGGGAAAATAAAAACTTTGTGGATTAGTATTGTCCCAATAAAACTATAAGTGCCGGTACTGATGAGGATAACAACTAACACAGGAGGAAAAAATGAACTATTTAAAAAAACTTCCGAAAACATCAGCGTATCTTGATACAATCACTGATGAAAACAGACACGGCCACCATATTTTTGTGATAGAACAAAAACTCAATAACACATCTATACCGCTGGATAGTATGTCAGAGTTTGACGTGAATGCTCTTGATTCTGCAATATGCGATTGGTTAAAAAAACTTGATGTTCCCGCACCGGTTTAACAACAATCCGAAACGGGCTTCGGCCCGTCTACAGTTTAATACTGTATACCGATGAGGATAATCAATCTCAATCAACAATCAACGAAAGGGTTTAAAATGTCTCACAATCTTATGATCAACGCAAACGGAAATGCAGCTCTCGCTTACAATCAGAACACGGGATTGCCATGGCATCATTTAGGCGTACCGGTTAATGGTGCAATGACCTGGCGGGAAGCAATGGAGATTGCCGGTTTAAACTGGACTATCTCAAAGAGACAGCTTTTTTCACAGGAACCGGGAAAAGACACCTATCTTCCTGTTGAGTATTGGGGGATGTTTCGGGATGATAACGACACTTTTCTAGGTGCAGTCGGCGGACAATATACGGCAATCCAGAATGAACAAGCTTTCGATTTTGTTGATACCCTGCTTGAAGCACAAGAAGGTGCACACTACGATACAGCAGGTGCATTGTTCAACGGTGAAAGAATCTTCGTTTCGGCAACAATACCGTATTCTATCTCTCCTGATCGTGCGCCGGATGATAGAACAGACTGTTATCTTATGTTCGAAACTTCTCATGACGGTACAATGTCAGCAACCGCTAAATTGTCCACCGTTCGAGTTGTTTGCAATAATACTCTTTCAGCTGCATTGAACCAACAGGGATTTGGCACACTCAAAATACGTCATTCTCAGGCAAAGAAGCTTTTTCAGGGAGTGCAACAATCTGTTGAAAGCTTAAAAGAAAAATTCAATACCCTTTCTGGTCGTAAGATCAACAAAGAGGCGTCCCGAGAGATTATGGATAAATTGTTTGGAAAAGATTGGAGCGATTCAACACAAAAACGCAACCAGGTTGAACGGATTGCTGCAATTTTTGATGATAACGATAATAACGCCTTTCCGGAAATAAAAGGATCTGCTTATAATCTGATACAAGCGATTACCAATTGGAGTGATCACGAAAGAACAGTTCGGAAAACTGAACGGATGAATTCAATGGATATGCCAGCAGTCAGAGCACAAGCGGCTGTATTCAATGGTGCTGATTCATTCAAAACCAGTGCACTCGAAACCATTCTTTCTCTCACTGAAAACTGTTCACCAATGCCTGAACCTGCAATGCACTTTCAATCTGCAGCAATTCACCAGGGATCAAAACCAGTAATTGAAGAGCACAAAAAGCCGATTGATTCAATTCTTGACATGGTATCGATGTAAAAACTATTCATCTTATTTAAAACCAGTGCCGGTAACCATTCCGGCACAATCACAGGAGGAAAGAAATGATCACAACAAACATGACTCTTAATACTACCAGAGACGCTGATTTTTGGGCCGCTGAAATGCTCGAAAACACACAGTACACAGAATCCGAACACGCAAAATTATCAGATTGGATATGGAATGAAAAACCATATATTGGTTGCACGTTATCAGAGCACCCGATAGACGGAATGGAATTTAACGATATGTTAGAAGTTGCGGGAATATAAAATCCGAAACCGAGGCAACCCAACAATCAACCACAATCACAGGAGGTTCTAATGGTACGCAAATTTAAAACAATTACGACAGCTGGGGGTATGGCAATTGAATATACCCTGAATGATGAACGATCTGTTCATTTTCCGACAACAAATCCAATTAAAACAATAATTGGGCTGTTGAAAACAACAGAAAATGACATCCAGAATATTATTGGTATTGAACTGACAGTAACGTACGATAAATAATCACAATATAAACCGTTATAATTAATATTTTGGGCTTGTGAACTACAATTTCGCTTAAAGGAGGAAACAGTGAGCATACAAAGTAACGATCGGGTATTAGTTTCTAAACTTAATAACAGAGAATACTGGTCGGTTATATCTAATCCTAAAAACGATATACTTACTCAATCAATGAGCACCATATTGTTATACTCAACAAACGATTATGTCGAGTTTAGAAACTGTGGTGCCCTTTACAGAATGGTACGTTATTGCGATATTGAAAAGTATGGTATTAGCAAGTCTGATATTAAAACGGAGTATACGTTGGAGCAATGTAGCAATGCTATCGCAATCAAAGTTCCAGAGAAGGGAAAAGAAGATAAATGCAAAGAGACCAGATAGTTTTCGTCTGCCGTGAATGCGGAACAGAATATTATAGCGTTCAGGATGCGTTGAAATGCTGTAACGGCAGGATAGCGACAAAAAAAGTTCCCGCAGTGGGAAAAAACAAAACGAGGTAACGAATGAAACACCTACAGATACCATCATTAATCAAATCAGGTCGACCGAATCGGGATGATATAATCCAGAAAGATGAAATACAAGATCTTATTATTGATCTGGAAACACGTTCACCCGAAGAAATCAACAAACATTATTTTGAACGGAAGGAAAACTAATAATGATATTGAAAGATAAGCAGAATAAAACAAAAGAAAATAAAGAATTTATTTTACGGACAATCAGATTTCGCATACATGACATGGACGAAATAAAAGCATGTTCTAAAGAAACAAAGATACCCCTCAATACCCTTGTCTGTGAAGGGGCGCTGAAATACGCACAACATAAAAGGGAAATAAATGACACTGCAAATAGTGTCAATTGGTGAAAGGAAAAGAGCAATGAAACATGATAAACCTGCAGTGATTGCAGTAATAGTTTTAACAATCATCGGAATTCTCGTAATACGAGCGTTTCAGTTGGAATTGTTATGACAGATTCAATCCCAATTTTTGAACCTGATTTTTATAATGAATTTCTCGAAACAATAAAAAATGGAGAGGATAACAATAATGAACCTGAAAAACGACTCTACGATAACTCCGGGAATACCAAAATCGGTACTGAAATGTGAATCATATTTGAGAAAGGTATACCCGAAATTCTATGGCAAAATCAGTAATTTCCGGAACATCGGTCACATATCTGAACTTGAATACGAGAAAATAAAAGCACAGGCGGAAATTCAAGGGATTCTATTCGAGGAAATTATATTCGCCCTGCATCCTTTTCTCGGCATTACTGAATCTCCGGTTGATCCTGAACCTACAGAAAAAAAACCACGTTATTCATTAGGAGATACGTATCACCATTACAAACGATATAGCCGCCGAACCTCCATCTCAATGGATCGGTAGAAAGATGTAAAAATGAGAGTACTAATCATAATTGCAATTTATCTTCTTGTTGTTGTTTTCCTGCTGCTCTATTTTAATCATAAAATAGCAATCAAAAACAAAGAAATTCTGTCGGTTGATCCAGGTAATAGTGACGGTATGGAAAAACAAGCAGAAAAACTCTACGAGCACCGAAAAAAGGTAAACAATGACATTACTTATCTTGAACCGAGGAAAGGATTCGTGAAGAAATAGAAAAAGCTCCCGAGTATTTAAACAGGGGAGCTTCGGAAATAATCAATCTCAATCAACAAAAAGACATTAATAATATAATCACAAATCTTACTTAAAACAAGGTTAATTAATGTCGCTACAAAATATTCGAATAAAACGGAAAAGAAAAACGACATGTTTTGATTTATATCTCAATGGTCCGAAACCGATCTGCCTGAGTAATAGCCGTTGCTGGCACTCAGGAACCGGTGATAGTATCTACCTGGAAAATACAGATAAATGCAAACAACAGGGAAAATGTCTTTTTTACAGAGCATCTAATTCAAAATCTGCTCAATTTGGGGAAGTTCCAGAAGAATTTACATTTTTTTATTAAAATAGTTTGCATTGTTGTGTTTTTTGTATTAAATTAATTATAGATTCGTTCTTTGGCCGGGATGAATCAAATTGAAAAAACCTTCGAACACAACCGGATTTTTCAACCCGGATTGTATTTCATGCGACTTGCCCATTATCGAAGGTTTGGGCAGGGTAAGCGGCCAGAAATATGATCCGGGTTTTTTTATGGAAACGAGAGATGAAATGAGATGTTGGATATGCCATTAGGAGCGTACGATAACCATTATGGCTCAAATTCCAATCCGGACATTCTACAACTCCGGTTGCGTACAATGTTTAGCAGTAGACAAAGCATTGTTGATACGTACACGGGTAAACCCGTACTCATTTCAAAGGCCTGGCACCATAACGGTGTCGGGCTTTTTTATTTGATATCTATTTTTTTTGATATAGTTGTCGGTTTAGAGTGGTGAGAAAGCTGCTCGTTTCAGGGGACGCTGTATAACAGACTATCCCTGGTGATGAAAGATCGTAAGTTTTTTTTGCCGTTGGAATCGGGGCATATACCGATTATGTGCAGGGTTGGCTCCATTGACCTGCACAGCGACAAGTCGACCTCGTTTAATTTTTTGACTGTCCCACTCCTTGTGGGCAAGCTGCGCAATTTCCTGTTTAATTTATACACAGTTACAATTAACAGAAAGTATCATCATGAGCAAGAAGAATAAAACACCCCTCGAACCGGCAATGGAAATAACATCTGAAGTACTGAGAGAAAATAATATCGCTTTCGAAGTGAAGAATAAAGGATATCACATCAGTATCAGAACAGACAAAAACCGGTACGATTACTGGCCGACTACCGGAAAATGGATGAAGAATTCTGATTTTAAAATTCAAACTGGCGGAATAACTCAACTGGTGGAAGAAATTTTAGAAGAAAAGAAACTACACCAGGACGACATTGTTGATAGAATATTTTCAAAAGACATAGAGGTAATGGATACTGAAGAATTAAAAGAAACTATTTATCTTCTGTGTGATTATATATCAAAAAATGTGAAATGATACATTGTTGACATTAAAAATATACCAACATCAGAGTTAGAAAAAGATTTATAGGAGAGTAACAATGAGTAAGTCATTACCAACGAAAGTTACGTTTGCAATGGATTATGACCGTCGTAATGTTAATGCAAAACATGGAGTCGATCATGCATTAAAGATAAGATTTTATGGTCACGATAACTATTGGGTAGTACATGAATGGCAGAAAAGACCTAATGCAGCACAAATACAGATGGTTAAGGATATATTTATACGCTCGTGTGAATGCTATCATAGAGCTATAAGGATACCATCATTCGGATTAGAGGCAACGGAGGAAATGGATATCGTAATTGTGAGGTGCAAGTGTTGTGGTGGCAAATTTGATCAGGAAAGAAATGGTCATTTTGCAGAATTGGTAAAATATGTTGAATACAGTTCATGCCCTCTTTGTTCTCCAAATTCACACCGCCATCAATGTATACATTTTACTACAGTACCGGAAAATATAACAATAGAGATTGGCAATGATTAAATGGTCCATTTTAGATTTTATCAGTGGAAGATAATATTATGAAACAATTAACAGCAGATCAATATTGGAATGAAGTAAAAAATGATCATTTGAAAAATATAGGTATGTTACCGTTTGAAATAATTTTAAAACGGGCTGTAGTAAGTGCTTGGAATGCTGCTATGATTCTTCCTGAATCAACTCCTGAAACCATTCTCACTTTCGATCAAATTGAACGAAACGATACTCCCGAATGGAAACCATCACTCAAATTATCTAAAAAACAGACGCATGAGGAATATTTCAAGTGTGTCGAATGGTGGTTTAAAAAAGCTACTCCTGAATACTGGAATGACCTTTACAGGGATTATCCAGATGTAAATGTTAAAGAAATCTCTCGTGATTTGTATCTGTGGCTCAAAACTCATACAAGTAAAAACGATTTCAGGGTCGATTTAAACCGTACTCTCCGGAATACCTGGTTGAATCGTCGGCAGAAAAAAGTAGAAGGTAATCAACGTTTCAACATGGAGAAGTCGAAACTGGAATTAAATAAAAAGGATAAGTTTGTATTATGAATCCAGTAAAAAATTCAATCGGTTGGGCTGATTATACATGGAATCCGGTAACTGGTTGTTACAATGGATGTAAATACTGTTATGCCAAAAAGATTTGGAATAGGTTTTTTAAGGTGAAATATAATTGCGAATTTGAAACTGTTATGTTTCATCCTGTCAGGATTAATGAACCATTTAAAAAGAAAAACGTAACCATTTTTGTTGGATCAATGACTGATCTTATTTGTTATTCTGAATATATGTTTTCAAAAGTATCAGAAACAATTCGCAATTGCCCATCAAATACATTTATGTTTTTATCAAAACATATCGAATCTTATACGGGAAAGGCCATACCTTTAAATGCAATGGTTGGTATGACTATTACTGATTTATCAAAAACAAGTTCAAAAACAACTGTTTTGTCGTTATCCAAATATCGACGCCCATTTATTTCAATCGAACCGATTTCAGGTCCGGTAACATTCAACATTCCACCATCAATAAACCCCATTATCGTTGGAGCTGAAACAGGAAACAGAAAAGGTAAAATTATTCCTCAAAAAGAATGGATTCAATCAATAAAAGACCACGCATCAGAAGAGAAAATTTACTGGAAAAAGAATATAAGGAAATATCTATGAGAAATGCATCATTTAGTATTACAACTGAACAAATTAAGAATAAAACAAAGTTTCAAACCAGAAGATTGAAATGGTTGCACATAAAGATAGGAGAAAAAATTCAGGCTTGTGTAAAATGTATGGGATTAAAAAAAGGTGAGAAAGTAGAAAAATTGACAGTTATTCAGGTTGTAGATAAATGGAGAGAACCTCTGAATGCAATCACAAAAGAGGAATGTACTCTTGAAGGTTTTCCTGAAATGGAACCTTCCGATTTTGTAGATATGTTTACAAAGCACAACAAATGTAAACGAGATGAAATGATAACCGTTATCGTTTTTAAATATACAGATCAGTACCATGCGCATGGAAAATATTGTCAAAAAGAATCACCAGTAAATAGAATTGACTCTTGAATGATCGATAACGAAAGACTTCATCCTCAAGAATTAACCTACGAAAGAGCGCTTCTAGGTCTGTTCATGGTAAGCCGCGACACATTGGTCTCCTTACGGGCAGAACTTACCACAGAATCGTTCTATCATACCAATAATCGTAAAATATACGAGTCGATGTTATTGATGCTGGACAAAGATATTCCTATTGATATAATTACACTTTCAAATTATCTCAGGGATAAAGGACAAAACGAATTAGAATCATACGTTCTTGAATTATCGGAATCGTTGTGTACTCGTGAAAATGCCCCTTATTATGCTAAAACTCTGGTTGAAAAAGAGATTCTGAGAAATTTTATTGACACATGCCATAGCATTTCATCTTCTGCTTTTGGTGATAACCCTGAAATAAATAATTTATTAATGAGGCTTGAGGATCTCAGGGTTACCCTATCATCCAAGTGCGACCGGGTTAATATTAAATACCGTAAAACTGGAGAGATAAAGAAAATTTCAGAATTCAAAGAAGCTATTAAAAATTATCACAAAAAAATAATAACAAATCCAGGTGTCTCTCCCGGCAAACAGTGGAAAGGATTTGAAGCTATTTACAAACCAGCAAAAGGATATCTGAATATAGTTACTGGAATACCCGGACACGGGAAAGCCCTTTGGATTGGAACCCCAATACCTACACCGAATGGTTTTAAATTAATGAGAGATATTTATGTAGGAGATTTTGTTTTCGATGAAAACGGAAAACAAGTAGAGGTTGTTAATTGCACAGAAATTATGTATAATAGGCCATGTTATGAAATATGTTTTTCTGATGGAGAACGTATAATTTGTGACGAAAACCATCAATGGTTCACATCTACAGAAATTGATAGGAGAAGCAAAAGGCAGACAATTAAGAAAAAAAGATTGCCGTTTCTTAGATCAAAGGGAACAGACCAGGCATATAAGAGGGCTTTTCCGTCAGTAAAAACCACAAAAAATATATCTGAAACTGTTATTGAATCTGATAAGACCAACCACCAAATAACACCTTGTAAACCTGTCAAATTTAACAAAAAAAACCTACCAATTAAACCTTATGTTTTAGGAGCATGGCTTGGGGATGGCAGTAGTCACTATGCAGGAATAACAACACAAGACATTGAAATAGTTGAAAAAATATCAAAATTAGGATATCCAATTAAAAAATGGTCAGCAACATTATCGTATGGTATAAAAAACTTAACCGATGCACTTAAAAAATGCGGAGTTATTAAAAACAAACACATACCAGATATATATTTTACATCTTCAGTAAAACAAAGAATGGAACTTTTGAGAGGGTTAATGGATACGGATGGATATTGTAGTGTTAATGGGTATTTAGAATTTTGTTCTACTAACATTGCACTTGCCTATGGAGTTTTAAATCTTTGTAAATCGTTGGGGATTGTCGCAAGAATTCATACCGGCAACGCCACTCTTTATGGTAAATTTATTAGCAAAAAATACCGAGTAATGTTTTGCACAACACTAAAAGTATTCTCATTAAAAAGAAAACTGAAAAGATTGAAAAAGAAAAAAACGAGGGAGTACAGGTCAATAATTTCATGCAAAAAAATAGATTCGTGTCCAGTAAAATGCATTGAAGTTAATAGTAAAAACCATCTTTACCTTTGCACAAATTCATTTATACCTACACACAATAGTGAATTCATCGATGCGTTAATGGTAAATTTATCATTAGAACAAGATTGGAAATTTGCCGTATTCTCTCCTGAAAACTATCCCGTTTCAATGCATGTAAAAAAACTCTCTGAAAAACTGATCGGTAAATCTTTTTTTGATCAAATGAGTTCAACAGAATTGGATACTGCAATAGAGTTTATAAATAAACATTTCTTTATCCTTAAACCAGATGAAGATAATCTCACTGTTGAGAATCTATTAAAATTGAACTTGGAGGCGATTGAAAAATATGGAGTTGATGGTTCAGTTTGGGACCCCTGGGGAGAACTTGATATAAACATCGAAAAGAATAAAACAGAGACCATTGTTATCGGGAATAAATTAGCTAAAATAAGAC